>Ga0074195_1000038_pt1 | contig 360168 bp, 361 predicted proteins | sample EPASupsiteHSE623_FD_64525 | JGI IMG/M metagenome (GOLD analysis project Ga0074195, IMG submission 64525) | Bioremediated contaminated groundwater from EPA Superfund site, New Mexico - Sample HSE6-23 | ecosystem: Environmental > Aquatic > Deep subsurface > Groundwater > Contaminated ... | reverse complement strand
GTGAAAGTAGCAAAATATATGCAACTTTTAGGCACTGGCAGACTCACCAGCCAGCCAGCCAGCCAGCCAGCCAGCCAGCCAGCCAGCCAGCCAGCTTGCGCTGCGCCTTCGTCTCAACCAACAGCATCACCCAAGGCGAACAGGTCAGTGTGCTCTGGGGCTGGATGCTGGCGCAAGGCGTTCACATTCACTTTGCACACCGTACTTTCAGCTGGACCAACGAGGCACGCGGTAAGGCCGCAGTGCATTGCGTAATCATCGGTTTTGGGCTGGAAGACCGGCCGGGCAAGGTGATTTACGAGTACGACAACATCAAGGGCGAACCGCACGCGGTACCCGCGGCCAACATCAACCCCTACCTGGTCGATGGGCCCGACGTGGTGCTGCCGCGCCGCTCTTCACCGATTTGCAACGTGCCGGAAATCGGCATCGGCAACAAACCAATCGATGATGGAAACTACTTATTTACCACTGATGAAAAACTTGCTTTCATCGCCTTGGAACCCGCCAGTGCCAAATGGTTTCGCCGCTGGATCGGTGCCGACGAATTCCTGAATGGCTATGAGCGCTGGTGCCTTTGGTTAGGCGAGTGCCCGCCCAGCGAGTTGCGCGCCATGCCTGAAGCCATGAAGCGCGTGCAGTCGGTGAAGGAAGCGCGGCTCGCCAGCAAGAGCCCGCCGACACAGAAACTAGCCACCACGCCAACGCATTTTCACGTGGAGTTCATGCCCAAAGAGCCATACATGGTTATCCCCGAGGTCTCCTCGGAACGTCGGGAATACATTCCGTTGGGTTATCTGACGCCGGAGACACTGGCCAGCAACAAGCTGCGTCTGCTTCCGAAAGCGGAGCTATGGCAGTTCGGCATCCTACAGTCATCGATGCACATGGCTTGGACGCGCTACACCTGTGGTCGTTTAAAAAGCGATTTTCAATACTCCATCAGCATCGTCTACAACAACTTCCCCTGGCCCGACTTCCCCCAGAGTTCTAAGCCAAATCAGCCTCCAGCCCCCGTCGATAAAGCGCAAGCAGCTATCGAAACTGCAGCACAAGCAGTGCTCGACGTGCGTGCCAAATTCCAGACTGGCGATCAGCCTGCCACACTGGCCGATCTGTACGACCCGCTGACCATGCCGCCCGAGTTGCTCAAAGCGCACCAGAAGCTGGACGCCGCCGTGGACAAAGCCTATGAACGCAGTGGCGGCAAGAAAAGCTACAAAAGCGACGCCGAGCGCGTGGCTTTTCTGTTTGAGCTGTACCAGAAATACACCAGCCTGCTACCCACCGACAAGCCCAAAATAAAACGCCGGGCAAAAGTTGTGTAAGAGAACCTAATTCACAGTTTTACTTTTGACTGCCACATGCCCCACAAGACCAAACCTACTCCCCGTGTCGTCGTCTTCGCTGGCACAACTTTTTTACCTTTACGCCCCGTTGGCAGATGAATGGACCTTGTTCGATAATTCCACTTCGCCCCATGCGCTGACAGTCGCGGCGCAACTCGCGAATCAACTCTCAGTTACGGAGACTGCAACATGGCACAAACTGCAAAAACTCAGCAAAGTCGTCTGACGCCCTCCCCCAAGGCGCTGCAAAAAGCACTGGAACAGTCTGCCAAGCAAGCGCAACGGCTGGCCGATGCGTTTGGCGTCACGGTGCCGAGCATCAAACCAAAGCCCGCAAGCAGTTCGCACAGTGCTGGGTGAGGTAAGGCAGGAATTGATGCAAGTGGCGGGCGGCGATACACTATATTTTTTATAGCTGCTTGCGCTTATTGCACGGGGGCTAGAGGCCAATTTGGCATATAAAAAATGCGTGTTCCGCCCAATCTCCCCTAAAATTCACTCATGCACCCTGCCATCGCCCAACACCGCTCCGGCATATCCGCCATCTGCCAGCGCTACCGCATCAGCCGGCTGGAGGTGTTTGGCTCGGCTGCGCGGGCAGACGACTTCAACCCTGCCAGCAGCGACGCCGATTTTTTGGTGGAATTCGCGCCTGACGCGCTGCCCAGTCTGGAAGCATTTTTCGGTGCCAAGGCCGATTTGGAACAGTTGTTGGGCCGTGGCGTTGATTTGGTAGAGCCAGGTGCCGTGCGCAACCCCTACGTACTGGCCAGCATCAACCGCAACCGCGAAGCAGTCTATGCAGCGTGATCCGCGCGCTTTTTTGTGGGACGTACGAGAGGCGGCTTTGGCGATCCAGGCTTTCACGGCTGGGATGGACGTTGCCGCATTTGCAGACAACGAGATGGCGCAGTCGGCGGTGGAGCGCAAATTTGAAATCATTGGCGAAGCGCTCAATCAGTTGGCCAAGCTGGATACCGCTTTGGCGGCGCGCATTCCAGACTTGCCGAAAATCGTGGCGTTTCGCAATCAGCTTATTCATGGCTATGCCACCGTGAACGTCAGCACGGTTTGGAATGTGACGCAGAACGCGCTGCAGCCATTGCTCGATGCGGTGCAGACCCTTATGAATGAGTTGGGCGACACCTAAATCTGATGTCGTACAGCGGCAGTTTGGGCCGCAAAACTCGCGAATCAACTCACAGTGACGGAAACTGCAACATGGCACAAACTGCAAAAACTCAGCAAAGTCGTTTGATGCTCTCCCCCAAGGCGCTGCAAAAAGCCCTCGCACAATCGGCCAAGCAGGCACAACGCTTGGCAGATGCCTTTGGCCTTGTCGTGCCGAGCGTCAAGTCCAAGCAATCCAGCAGTACGCGCAACGCCGCCTGAGCCGCCTGGCTATAACGCCAGCCAAGCCACCTTCACTCAGCAAAGGAACCCGTGCACCACTGCTGCTCACAGGGCACGCCGTCGTGGTTGCCGTCCATCTCCATTCCCGGGCAGTTTTTCAGGAAGGCTTTGGCCTCTGTGCATGAGGTCATTTGCGAGCAGTATTTACGGCCATCGCATTGAAACCCGGTAGGCGTCAACTGTGCGGGTTCCGCCCGCGTGGCGGGTGCTACGGGCTCAAAGGCACTCTGGGGTGCTGATCGGATCTTGGTCGCGTAGTGGGCATACTTGCTGTACCCATACCCGCCCAGCGCCACCAGAATGGCCAAGACAATCAATTTGCTGCCAAACCCTGTCTTTTGTTGGTCGTGGCCGCTTCGACTGAGGCGAAAACTGCGGTTGGCGGCGTGGGCTCGCGCTGCTGGCACGACGCCCGCACGCTGCACGCGCACGGCGCGTTTCTTTCCGTCACGGTCTGGTTCCACCTCAAACGAGAGTCGCTCACCCACGGTAGGCAACTGGCCGTCGCGCGGAAAGGCGGAGATGTGTACAAACAGCTCTTGCCCGCCATCGTCAGCCACGATGAAACCAAAGCCGCGCTCAGCGTTCCATTTTTTCAGGCTTCCGTCATAGCGCATGGTGACGCCCCGCGACAAGGTTTGTGCAACAACGTGCTGCGGCTCTGAAGGCCATTGGTATCACTCCCGTTTCACTTGCCCGTGGGCAAAGTGCTTTATTGATCTGTTGGCAGGATTCTAGAGAGCGAGGTTGAGGGCAACCGGACGCTACTAGTTTTATAGCTGCTTGCGCTTATAGCACGGTGGCTAGAGGCCTAAAATCTATAAATATTGATGCATGCCAAGCGCACGTCACTGCACTTCGGCCAACAACTCAGCGTCATGAAAAAACCCATTCAGGGTATTATCGAACCCATTATGGGTATATCACGCAACATGCAAACTTCCACGAGTCTGGCCGACGCCCTCTTCCCCAAGGGGCGGCAGCGCGTGTTGGCGGTGTTGTTTGGCAACCCGGGCCGCAGTTTTTACGCCAATGAGGTGATTGCGCTGGCGCAGTCGGGCACCGGTGCCGTGCAGCGTGAACTGGCAGCGTTGTCTGCGGCTGGTCTGCTCACGGTCACCAAACAAGGCAATCAGAAACATTACCAGGCCAATGCGAATGCGCCTGTCTTTACAGAGCTGCGTGGGCTTGTGCTCAAGACCATGGGGCTGGCTGACGTACTGAAGGTCGCTTTGGCGCCGCTTGCGCCGCAGATTGATCTGGCGTTTATCTACGGCTCGGTAGCCAAGCAGCAGGACACGGCCCACAGCGACATTGACGTGATGATCGTCAGCTCCAACTTGGGCTATGCCGACGTATTTGGCGCGCTGGAAGGTGCGGCCACCACGCTGGGCCGCAAGGTCAACCCGACGCTGTACACGCCGGCGGAACTGGCCAAACGCATCAGCCTGGACAACGCGTTTGTCACACGCGTGCTGCAGCAACCCAAGATCTGGCTCATAGGCAACGAGGAGCAACTCCATGTCCAGCCCACTTGACAACCTGTGCGGCCCCGGCAAACAGCTTCAAAAAGAGGCACCGGACGCAAACGAACTTGCAGGCTTGTTGCGCAGCGGTACTGCGCGGCTCAAGGACGCACGCAACGCCACGCTGGCACTTGAGAGCCAATTTGACCTGGCCTACAACGCGGCGCACTCTTTGAGCCTGGCGGCACTGCGCCGCATGGGATACCGCGCGGGCAATCGGTACATCGTGTTTCAGGTGCTGCCGCACACGCTGGGTTTGGGGCCTGAGGTGTGGCGGGTGCTGGACAAATGCCACAACACGCGCAACTTGGGCGAGTATGAAGGCTTGCTCGATGTGGATGAACGCTTGGTTAAAGACCTGATCGCTGCCACGCTGGCAGTTGCTGCTGCGCTAGGCAAATAAAGTTATCGAATTGCTATAGCTTATATAGCTGCTTGCGCATATTGCACGGGGGCTAGAGGTCAATTTGACCGCTTAATTTTCGCAGGCAGGTCTTGGCATCGGGGGCTTGCTAGCGTCCATCGGCGGGCTTCGGTTAACCTCCCCCGGTCACCAACAAAGGAAACCATCATGAAAAAACTCAACGTCATCATCAAGCTGGAAATGTCTGTACCGGACGACTGGGAACTGGTCGAAACGTCTGAAGGCGGGCACGTGTTGAAGCTGCCTAACAATCAATTTCTGGACCTTGCCATCGAACCCCTGTTTTCCAGCAACCCTGAAGAAACCTGGGCCAGCACCGAGGACGAAAATGCCCTGAACGACATCCTGGACATGGTGGAGAGCGAAGAAGTGGCTTACGAGTTCGTCACCCACTAACATTGTTTTAAATCCCCAGGAAAGAAATACCCCATGTCTGAATTGCATCAAAAACTTGAATGGCGCTACGCAACCAAAAAGATGAACCCTGCCAAGGCGGTTCCTCAGGAAAAAGTGGAGCGCATCCTGGAAGCCGCACGCCTGGCGCCCACCTCCAGTGGCCTGCAGCCCTTCGAGATCATCGTGGTGACCAACAAGGAGGTGCGTGAACAGATCAAGCCCAAGGCCTGGGGGCAAGGGCAAATCACGGACTGTTCACATCTTTTGGTTTTTGCGGCGTGGGACAACTACACGGCTGAGCGCATCAACATGATGTTTGATTTGACCAACGCGCAGCGTGGTTCCACCAATGAAGGTTGGGAAAACTACCGCCAGATGTTGCTTGGCACCTACCCGGCGCGTGATGCGCAAACCAACTTTGAACACGCGGCCCGCCAGGCCTACATCGGCTTGGGCGCGGCCTTGATCGCAGCCGCGTTTGAAGAAGTCGACAGCACGCCGATGGAAGGCTTTGACCCCAAGGCGCTGGATGAAATCCTGAACCTGTCCGCACGCGGCCTGCGCAGCGTGGCCATCATGCCGCTGGGCTACCGCGAAGAAGACAAAGACTGGCTTGTGAACCTCAAAAAAGTTCGCCGCCCGCGTGACCAGTTTGTCACCGAGGTGAAGTAGCTTCTTTGCGGCGGGCGCCTATTCTGCGAGGGCTGGAAGCCTAAAGCGTGGCCACCGGGTAGTCGGTGTAGCCCTTGGCGCCCGGCGTGAAGAAGGTGTTGGCATCGGGCGCATTGAGTGGCAGCCCCTGCTTGAAGCGCGCCACCAGATCCGGGTTGGCCAGAAAAGCGCGGCCCATGCCGACCAGGTCCACCAAGCCATCCTTCACAGCCTGCTGGCCCGAAGCCTGCTCGAAACTGCCGCCGATGAAGAAGGTGCGCGGCCAGGCTTGGCGCAGGGCCCGCTTGAAAGCCAGCGGCACCGGCGGCGCGCCCATGGCGGAATGGTCCGCAATGTGGACGTAGACCAAGCCCGCATCGGCCAGCAGCGGCAACAGTTTCAGGTAGGTTTCTTCCACCTCGGGGTAGGCGCCCATGCCCGAGTTGGTGCCATAGGGCGAGAGGCGGATGCCGACCTTGTCGCCACCGATGGCCACCGCCGTCGCCCGCGCCACTTCCAGCACGAAGCGCAGGCGCTTTTCCACGCTGCCACCCCAGGCGTCGGTGCGCTGGTTGGTGGCGGGGCTGAGGAATTGCTCCAGCAAGTAGCCGTTGGCGCTGTGCAGCTCGACGCCGTCAAACCCGGCGGCGATGGCGTTTTTGGCGGCTTGCACAATCTCGGCTTTAGCGGCAACGATGTCGGCCTCCGTCATGGCGTGCGGCACGGGGTAGTCCTGCAGGCCCTGGGCGTCGGTGTACATCTGGCCGGCCAGGGCAAGGGCGCTGGGGGCCACGATTTTGGCGCCTTCGGGCATGTTGGCCGGGTGGCTGACGCGGCCGGTGTGCATGAGCTGGGCAAAGATCACGCCCCCAGCGGCATGCACCGCGCTGGTCACGGCTTGCCACGCCTGCACTTGCGCGCTGTTCCACAAGCCCGGTATGCGGGCGTAGCCTTTACCGTTGGCGCTGGGGGCAATGCCTTCGGAAATGATCAAGCCGGCGCTGGCGCGCTGGGCGTAGTACTGCACCATCAGCGGGTTGGCCACGCCGGCGGCGTCGGCACGGCAGCGGGTCATGGGGTTCATCACCAGGCGGTTGCTCAGGGTGAGCTTGCCCATCGGGAAAGACTCAAATAGATTGTGGTCAGTCATACAGGTTTCCAATCATTGGGTGGGTGGTGGCGCGATGGTATGCCGGTTTGTGGCGAAGTGCTTGAGCAAGGTTTTGAGAGTAGACGCGGCGCAAGAGGCCGCTCACCGATAATCCAGCGCCATGATGAACCTTTCTCTTTCTCTCTTCCCCCTCGGCTGGCAGCACTATCTGCTGGGCGGGCTACTCATTGGCACGGGTACGGCGCTGCTGTTCGTGCTGACGGGCCGCATCGGCGGCATGAGCACGGTGTTCTCAAGCACCTGGTCTTACGTGGTGCAACGGCCGTTTTTTCAGCAAGCGCGCTTTGTCGATTCGCGCGGCTGGCGGCTGGTGTATGCGGCGGGCCTGATCCTGGGCGCGCTGGTGTGGTGGCTGGGCTTTGCCGGCGGCAAGCCAGAAGCCACGGCGGTGCCGGTATGGCAGTTGCTGGTGGGCGGGTTTTTTGTCGGCTACGGGGCACGGCTGGGCAACGGCTGCACCTCGGGTCACGGCATTTGCGGGCTGGGCTCGCTGCAATGGCCGTCCCTGCTGGCGGTGCTGACCTTCATGGCGACCGCGTTCCTGACGGCCAACCTGGCCGCAAGGTGGCTGGCATGAGCCTCCCCAAGTCACTCGCCACACTGGCAGCGGGCGCGCTGTTTGGCTTTGGCCTCTCAATCGCCACCATGATCCGGCCCGAAGTGGTGCTGAGCTTTCTGCGTTTTCAGGACTTCGGCCTCATGCTGGTGATGGGCGGCGCGGTACTGGTGGTGGTGCTGACCTACCAGCTCACGCCCCGCCTGCTGGCCCGGCCGCTGCTGGACGACCACTTCCACGTACATCCCAGCACATGGAATCGTGACACGGCGGTGGGCGCAGCCCTGTTCGGCGTCGGCTGGGGCCTGTGCGGCGTATGCCCGGGACCGGCCATTGCCGGCCTGGGCGCGGGCAACTGGAGCCTGCTGTGGGCGCTGGCCGGCATTGCGCTGGGCGCGCTGGTGCAAGGGCTCAGGGCGAAGTGACGGGCTTGCGACTCTGGCACACCCAGCTACGCTTCTTTGCACATATGCCCGCGCCGTTTACCTCAGAGACACATGGGGAACACACCATCAAGTCTCACTCATCATAAGGACCCTCACCATGAAATCCACCGCCATTGTTTGTGCCATTGCCGCCGCCAGCCTCGGGTTCAGCGCCCTCTCGTTCGCGCAGGGCTATGACCGGCGCGGCGCCGGCGAAGCACCCCCGTGGGTGCAGCAAGCCCCCCGCCAGGCCGACCAGCGTGACCAGATTCGCAATCAGCGCGGTGTAGAACGCCGCAATGAACCGCGTTTCGACCAAGCCGATGCGCGTCGCAACGACCGCCGTGAGGACTACAGCGCGCGCGGCCCGGAATTCAGGCGCGGCGGCCACATCCCGCGCGAGTTCCGCAACCGCCAGTATGTCGTGACGGACTACCGCATGCACCGCCTGAACCGCCCCCCGCGTGGTCAGCAGTGGGTGCAGGTGGGGCCCGACTATGTGTTGGTCGCCATCGCCACGGGCCTGATCGCGAGCATCGTGCTCAGCCACTGAAGCAGCGGAGCACGACTCCCCGCTGATCCCCGAACGGCGAATGCTATCCTTCGCCGCCATGAACTTTGACCCGCCCTCCCGCCTGATCCGCTTCAACAAGCCCTACGGTGTGCTCAGTCAGTTCACCCCGGAAGGACGCTGGCGCGGGTTGAAGGACTTCATCACCATCCCGGACGTCTATGTGGCCGGCCGGCTGGACGCCGATAGCGAGGGCCTGCTGCTGCTGACGAACGACGGCAAGCTGCAGGCCCGCATCGCCGACCCCCGCTTCAAGATGGAAAAAATCTACTGGGTTCAGGTGGAAGGCATACCGGACGAGGCCGCGCTGGCGGCCTTGCGCCAGGGCGTGCAGCTCAACGACGGACTCACCCGCCCGGCCCGCGCCAGTCTGATGGCGCCGCCACCCGCGCTATGGGCGCGCGAGCCGCCGGTGCGCGTGCGCCTGGCCATCCCCACCGCCTGGATCGAGCTTGCCATTAAAGAGGGCCGCAACCGCCAGGTGCGCCGCATGACGGCGGCCGTGGGGTTTCCCACCCTGCGCCTGATCCGCGCCGCCATCGGCCCCTACACGCTGGACGGCCTGGCACCGGGAACCTGCCAGGAATCGACAGCTCTAGCGTAGGACAAGGGGACGTTTACGTCCTGTCATGTTTAGCGCGAAAGTTCCCGGACTAAACTGTGGTCCATGTATCTGCACCGTACCGATGACTAGCGCGCAATGGTTCATGCTGGTCGGCGGGTTGATGCTGGTCCGGGGCCTCACTTCTACCCTCCTCAAGCGTTCGCCGGTTACGGCCGCCATTATTTATCTGGCGGTCGGGCTGCTGGTGGGCCCGAGCGTGCTCAATCTATTTCATTTCAATCCGCTCAAGGAATCAGCGCTGCTGGAATCGCTGACGGAAGTTGCGGTCTTGATTTCCCTGTTTGCGGCCGGCGTCAAAATGCCGGTGCCGTTCAGTTTTGTCCACTGGCGCATGCCGATTCTGCTGGCGACGGTGTCCATGACCCTGACGGTCGCGATGGTCGCGGCCTTCGCCTATTACCTGCTGGGCCTGCCCCTGGGTGCCGGCGTTCTGCTGGGCGCGATCGTTGCACCGACCGATCCGGTGCTGGCCACCGATGTGCAAATCCGCCATCCCGGCGACCGCGACCAGCTGCGCTTTAACTTGACCTGCGAGGCCGGCATGAACGATGGCAGCGCGTTCCCGTTTGTGATGCTGGGGCTGGGCTTGCTGGGCCTGCATGACCTCGGCGATGGGGGCCTGCGCTGGATCGTGGTGGATGTGCTGTGGGCCACGCTGGGAGCCATTGCCATCGGCGTCGTGGCGGGTGTGGCGCTGGCTCGTCTGGGGTGGAAACTGCGGCGCGCGCCCCACAAACATGAACTGATGGACGACTTCCTCGGCCTCGGGCTGATTGGTGTTGTCTATGGTTTGAGTGTGATAGTTCACGCCTGGGGTTTTCTGGCGGTTTTTTTCGCCGCCGTCGCACTTCGCCAGACCGAGCTGAAGCTGGCCAAAGCGACGCATGTAAACCCTGATCCCGAGTCACTGCCAACAGTCAGCGAAGGCGCGCTGGTATTCAAGGAACATCTGGAGCGGCTGTCGGAATTGATGCTGGTGCTTCTGGTCGGGGGCACACTGTTCCTCAATTCGTGGAGCGGGGAAGCGGTCGGACTGGCCCTGTTTTTGTTCCTGGTGGCGCGCCCGATCAGTGTCCTCGTCGGTCTGTTGGGCACGCGCACCACGTGGCGGATACGCGGGATGACCGGCTGGTTCGGCGTGCGCGGGATCGGCTCGCTCTACTACCTGATGTACGCCATCGAACAGGGGCTGGCCGAACCGCTGGCGCTGCAATTGATACAACTGACCCTGATCGTCGTGACGCTCTCCATTTTTCTCCACGGCATCAGCGTCAAACCGTTAATGGCGCATTTCTGGCGGCGCGGCAAGCAGATCAAAACGCCCTAGATTTGCTATATTTTTTATAGCTGCTTGCGCATATTACACGGGGGCTATAGGCCTAAAACGTATAAATTCAGGCCAACAGCACCAGCACGACTGGTGCCGGCTCATCGCTATCGGCGTGGCCGTTGCGGGAACCAATGGCCGACACATCAACTCCATCAGGGCAACTGCTCAACGGAAAATGCAAATGCTGCGAACCCTCAAAGACCTGTTTAACACCTTCACGGCCCCGGCCTCCCGCCAATCGCTGCTTGAACGTGAGCACGCGCTTCAGCTTGCCACCGCCGTTTTGCTGGTTGAAGTCATGCAGGCAGACACCGAAATTGACGTTGCCGAACGAAACGCCGTGCTCGCGGCGCTGCGTCGGCAATTTTCACTTGGCGATGACGAGTTGGCCCGGCTGGTGGCGCAGGCCGAGCAGACAGCCAAAGGTGCCTACGACTACCACCGCTTCACCTCCAGCATCAACGAACGCTTCACGCAGGCGCAAAAGGTTCACATGGTTGAGGCCATGTGGCAGGTGGCCTATGCGGATGCCCATCTGGATGCGAATGAAAATCACCTGATCAGCAAAATCGCCGGTCTGCTCCATGTGACCCACGGCGAGTACATCGCGGCCAAGATTAGGGCCAAGGAAGACGCTCACCTTGAAAGCCGCCCATAAATGATGCGCGGTCACGGGGCGTTCTCGAACAGCGTGAAGGTGGAATGAGCAGCTCCTGGTACGAGCGTCACATCCTCCCTCAGGCGCTGGACTTTGTCTGCGGTCTGCCGATGGTAGGCCGGCAGCGACAGCTGGTGGTACCGCTGGCGCAGGGCCGCGTGCTGGAGGTAGGCATTGGCACGGGGTTGAACCTGCCCTATTACGACAAAAGTCGCATCACCAAAATCACGGCGATCGACCCGGCACTGGAGTTGCACCCGCTGGCGCGTGAACGTATCGCGCAGGCCGGGCTGGAGGTGGAGCTGCTGGGCCTGTCAGCCGAACAGATTCCGTTACCCGACGCAAGCTTTGACACGGTGCTGCTCACCTACACGCTGTGCACCATCCCCGACCCGCTGGCTGCCCTCGGAGAAATGCGCCGCGTGCTCGCACCCGGCGGGCAGTTGCTGTATTGCGAGCATGGCCGCGCGCCGGATGCGTCGGTTCGGCGCTGGCAAGACCGGCTGCAACCGCTGTGGGGCAAACTGGCGGGTGGCTGCCACCTGGGGCGCGACATTCCGGCGCTGCTGCAGGCGGCCGGCTTTCAGTTGCCCGACCTGCACACGCGCTACCTGCCCGGGCCGCGACCCATGACCTTCCACTACTGGGGCGTGGCCCGGACCGCATAAATTAATTGCCGGGTAGCCGCAGAACCTGATTGGCATCGTCACGCAATTGCACGGCAATGCCGGCCGCCAGATCGAGCCGGCGCAGCACCCAGGGGCTAAGGTCGTTTTGAAAGGGATCGTGCAGCGCCACCGGGTCTGGTTCGTCGGCAATGCGGGGTGCGCTTGGGGCTGGCACTGGCTTACGGACGCTCAGCGTGGCTTCAATGCTCTGGGCCGCCTGCAGCAGCGGTTCGTGAATCTGCGCCGGCGTCAGGCGGCCGCGCCGCAGCAACAGCATGGTCTTGACCGCCGTCAGCTGCGCGAGCAACTGGTAGCTGTGCGCCAGCAGCCGCCCCAAGGGCTCCAATGGCGGACGCACCGCGCGCGGCTCCGACAGTGATCGCTGGGTCGCCTGGACCAGAGCCGAGAGACTGTCGTAGGCCTCGCGCCGTGCCAGCCGCCACTCAAGTTCAGGCTCGTTATCCATCGCCTGCAACTGCCCCAGCCCCAGCGCGACGCGGGCATGGCGCGCCTGCGCTGCCAGGGTGCGGACCACCAAGGCCGGAATCTGGGTGCGCTCCCACGACGGCAGTACGAAACTGAAGGCCCAGGCAAGGGCGACGCCGATCAGCGTGTCGGCCATCCGTTCAAGCACATCGAAGGCGGGGCTCGTGCCCGCGTTGAGCATGTGCGCCTGCAGCAGACCGAGCACCGTGGCGGCCACCGCAGTTACCAGGTAGCGCCGGACCGCAAAGGCATGGGCCACGGCCTGCGCCAGCGTCAAGATCACCAGCAGCACCAGCGGCGGGGCATGCGCGGACAGCAGCGCCCCGGCCAGCACGCAGCCCATCAGCGTGCCGGCCACCCGGTGGTTGCGCCGCTCCAGGGTCTGGGCCAGGCTGCCGCGCAGCACCACGACGATGGTCAGCAGGATCCAGTAGTCATGCGAGCCCCAGGGCAGCGCGAGCGAGATCGCGTAAGCGGTGCCGATAGCCAGCGCGGCGCGGATCGCGTGGCGCAGCGGCGGCGCGTCCCAGTGCCACATGGCAACGAAGGGCCGCCATGACCACGCGGTGGTGCTTACAAACATCTGCCAGGTGGTGCGCACCAGAGCGACGTCAGGCTCGGCCTCCCCGCGCGCCAGCGCGATCAGGCGCAAGGCCTCGTCATTGATGTGGCCAACGCGGCTGGCCAGCCCCCGGGCCAGCGGGGCCGGCGCCGGGGCGGCAGCGTCGCTGGCGGGCGGCGTGTCATCGGCCCGTTGCAGGCTGGCGAGCTGGGGCCGGTGGCTTTCAAACAGCGCCGGCTGACGGCCATACAACAGGGCATCAGCCAACTGCTCGATCTCATTGGCCAGCACATCCAGCACCGCTCGCAGCGCGCTCAGCACCGGCGCCTGGCCGGGTTGGGACTTCAGCGTGTCAAGGTCGAGTTCGCAGGCCAGCAGGTGGTCCCGCATCTCCAGCACCTGCATCAGCATGCCGGCCAGCTGCTGCCGGCGCGGCGTGCGCGGTGACTCCAGCAGGATATTGCGGGCCGCTTGCAGTTGGTCGGCCAGCGCCGCCTGCTGTTGCAGCAGCTGGCCGATCAGGGGTGTGCCTTCACCCTGCTCACTGGCGACAGCCGGCGTGAACTGCCGCGCCTGCGTGCGCATGAGTTTGGCCAGTGACAGCAGTGTGTCGGCCAGCATTTGCACGCGATAGCGCGCATTGAGCACGGCATTGGCGAGCGTGGCCCAGAGCAGGTACAAACCCGCGCCGAGCGCGAAATACAGGCAGGTTGAAACGACGGTTGCGCCGTTGCTGTGCTCCGGTACGGCCATCGAGAAGATCATCGCGAACATGACGGAAATCGAGATCGGCAGGCCGCGCTTGCCCCACGCGGCCGCCAGGAAGGCGATGAAGGTGGCCGGCACCAGCAGCAGGCCCAGACTGATGGGGGCGGCGTGCAGTACTTGCACGCAGAAGAAAAGCGGCAGGCCGATCAGTGCCGCCGGCAACAATTGCCAGAATTTACCGCGCTTGGGCGCGGGCTGGTCGGGCGGAATACAAACGATGGCGCCAACGGAAGCGGCCGCAGCGGCGAAAGCGCCCAGGAACAAATGCACGCCACCCGATATCAGCAGCAGGCCAAGGGCCGCCGACAGGCCGTTGGCCACATAGTGGCTTAACACGACACGCAAGGCGGCCCGGGTGCGACGTTCGGAGAAACGAGGGTTCGGCATGGTGAATGAGTTGGATGACCTTTTCGGCACTGCAGATTCTGAACGAGCGCTTCGCACGCGGAGAGATTCAGAAGCCGGAGTACGAAGAAACAAAGGCGGCCATTCTTTCGACCGGACAGCGCTAGGTTTCGTTTCTTACAATTTTTTCCGCGTCCAGCCTGCCGCCCAGCAGTTCGGGCAACCGATCCAGCCCCATCTTGAAGCCGCAGGCCTGCGCGTGGCCGCCACCGCCCATGCTTTCGGCCAGCGGAATGCAATTAAAGCCCCGCTCCGAGCGCAGCCCCAGCTTGATGAGGCCGCTCTTGTCGGCGCTCCACATCAGCGCAAAGGTGCCGCTCTGTTTGCAGAGGATGTCGCCGACCAGACTGTGGAAGACGCCCGGCGCATTGACCATCAGCCCGCGCACGCCATTGAAAATGATGGGCTGGGCGCCCTCGGCAATACCGCTTGCCAGCTTGCTGAACTTCTCGTCCATGGCCCGGCCGCGCTCAATGTAGGTCGACAACTGCACGGCATCGAACGCGGCGATTTCTCTCCAGCGCGCAAACTCGAACGGCTCCATGTCCAGCGCCGCCAGGAAACCGGCACTCTCGGGGTATTGCCACACCCAGATGTCGCGGTCTTCGACCAGGCGCACCAGATCCGGCAGCGCTTGCCCGGGCTGGAAAAATTCCCAGGCCAGTCGGGCGCCCGACTTTTTCATGTCGAAATGCACGATGCCGCAGCGGCAGGAAAAACCAGTCAGCTTGTCGGCGGCGCTCTTGTGGTGGTCGAGCATCACCAGTTTGGCGGCGCGCTCCTCAATGCTGCGCATGATTTCAGGCGAAAAAGAAAAGTCGAGAATGTAGACGGCGCGCCCCTCCAGCGCCGGCAGGTCAGTCACCGACTTGATGTCGCCATGGTCCAGCCCCACAAACTCGGCCTGGCCCGCGTAAAAAAGCCAGGCCGCCAGCGCCGCCGCAAAGCCGTCCGGGCAGTGCCGACCGTGGTACAGAATTAGCGGCCGGGGATCGTTTTTGTCGGGCTTGATCAGCAGGCTCAGGGGAAGAATGGTTTTCATGTGAAGTGGTAGTGGGTGCAATATGCTATATATTTTATAGCTGTCTCCGCCCTATTTTAAAGGGCTAGAGGCCGATTTGTTACTTAATACAATAAGGGAATGAACGTCACGGACATACCTTCATTTTTCATCGCCAGCCACGAGGCTGACGGGCAGCAGTTTGATGCCTGGTCCAACCAGCCGCTGCTGACCTCGCTTGAGCAAGGCGGCATCGACTGGCCCAGCTCGTGCCGTAACGGCACCTGCCGCACCTGCATCGGACAACTGGTACGCGGCGAGGTACGGTACGAAATCGAATGGCCGGGCCTGAGTGCAGAAGAAAAAGCCGAGGGCTACGTGCTGCCATGTGTTGCTTTTCCATGTTCGGACCTGGTGCTGCGCAGCGGCACTTAATCAGTGGGTGACAGGGCTGCCTGCTGCCCTGCCTGCGTTCTCTGTGCCATAAGGCATCAAGAAGAAGACCGCGAATCGGGACGCGGAATTTGCTTGAACCTGATCTTGCGATCGAGTTCAATCGCGTCTTTCTTCACCTGCCGCTCGGCATCCAGCTTTTGCCCCAGCAGCAGCCATTGCGCAAATTCATCGGGCGTTTCCAGCGTCATGCGACCCATCACCCCAGCGCGAAAATCGTAGATGGCAATTTCGGCCGCTTTTTGCATGTTGACGCGATTGCCCCCCTGCAGGGCGCCCCGTTTGCGGCCAATGGCAGCCAACAGTTCTTCGTCGGTCAGGGTGGCCACCGCATCCAGCTTGAAGCGCGCCTCCACCAGTGGGGCGTAATGCGTTTTCAGGTAGTCCAGCAGCTCCAGTGCCACCTCTTCTTCGTTAAATGCATTGCGGCCAATGGCGCCGCTGGCGGCCAGGTTGTAGCCGCTCTTGGCCACGATGATGCGCGGCCACAGCATGCCGGGCGTGTCATAGAGGTAAAAATCGTCGGCCAATGAGATGCGCTGCTCCAGTTTGGTGATACCCGCTTCATCCCCGGTTTTGGTCGCGCGTTTGCCGGTAAGGGTGTTGATGAGCGTGGACTTGCCCACATTGGGAATGCCGCAAATCAGCACGCGCATCGGCTTGACCATGCCGCCACGCTTGGGCGCCAACTCAAAACACTCTTTAATCAGCGCCTTGGCGGGCGTGGCGACGCTGGCATCCAGCCCCAGCGCCCGGGTGTCGGGCTGGCTGTTGAAGTGCGTCAGCCACTGGGCGGTGCGGGCAGGGTCCGCCAAATCCTGTTTATTCAGTACCTTCAAGGTGGGCCGCCCTTGGGTGAGCTCGGCCAGCATGGGGTTGGCACTCGACCCGGGCAGGCGCGCATCGAGCAACTCAATCACCACATCAATGTTCTTGATGCGGTCGCCGATGGCTTTTTTGGTCAAATGCATGTGACCCGGAAACCACTGGATAGCCATGTTTTTATTGCTCCTTTTGCCGACAAAATGGGGTCCACCAACACCTGCGCAAGGTCTGCCGAAGCAAACACTGTCAATAAGCTGGTGAACAGACCCTATTGTCCCCCGCCATGGGGCCATGCCGCCGAGGCAGTAAAAAATCGTCACCGGAGCGGTCCGGGGACAAGTAAACTGACGACGCCCTTACCTTCGGCCCAACCTGTTACAATTTTTTACATCGGCAAACGTGGCGGAAGCTGCAGACGCAAAGCTACAGACCCTATCCCGGTGCATTGACTGGAAGGGTGGCTGGGTTGTACCAGGAATTACGCCTTTCATTCCCGGTTCTGTTCTGTAGACCTCGCGTTGCCTTTTCGATTGGGCACTTTGAGCGGGCGACAAAAATCAATCATCGGTGGCTTTGTCTGCGCTTATTTCGCCCGCACGGCGTTGGGTTTTAAGTTACAAACCTCGGAGTACATACCTCAAAGAAGGTATTCCGGACAAGCAGATTGGATTTATGGAAAACGTTGTCCATGAATTGCCAGGGGGCAATTTTGATTCCTTGCTGGACGAGGCTCGCGCCAAGCTTCGCAGCGGCGATGCTCACGCCTGCCAGGCATTGGCCAAGTCGGTGATGGGGGCGGCGCGGGAAAGCCAAGACGTTCCCCTGGAAGCCCGGGCGCTGCTGTGTCTGGCCAACGGTGACCGGATGGCCTCGCGCTTCAGACGTGCCAATCAGTCCAGCCAGCGTGCCGCCTATCTGTTTCAGCTGGTCGGCGATGTCGCCGGCGAATCCGAGGCCCTCACGACCCTGTCATATACCTACAGCGTTCTTGGACGGAGTGAAGAGGCGGTTGAAACCGCTTTGTTGAGCCTGCACTTGAGCGAGTTGTTGCCCCCTGGGCCTGCGCTGGCACATTCCTATAACTACCTCGGTATTGCCTACGCCTATGGCCGCAGCTGCGACAAGGCAAATGAAGCCTTCACCGCCGCCATCCAGATCATGGAACGCGAGGGGCTTTGTTCTGATGCCTTGTTACCCTGGTTGAATCAATGCAACATGGAGGTTTTCAGGCTCTTTTACGAACGCTATTACACCGGACAACTCCCCGACCTTGATCGCTTGCAGGCACTCAGGGAAGTCCACACCCCGCCGGTGGACGCGGATCAATCAGCGGGCATATTGCAAGGTGCCGACGTTGTCAGTCAAACCCTGTGGCTGTTGCTGGCGGGCATTGAAAGTTGCTGGCGGGGACAGCTTGAAGCAGCAGAGGCCAACGTCGAGTTGTGTGCGGCCTGGGCGGCCAGGTACCCCTGGAACACCTCACTCGCCATCCTGGAGTTCTGGTTGCGCGCCGAAATTGCCTGGGCCAGAAAAGACTGGAAAAGCGCAGGACAGCGAATCCGCAAGATGATTGCAATGGCCGTTGAAACCGAGCACGAGCCCATGGTCGCCATTGGGCATTTGCTCGCGTCCCAGATACTGGCCGAGCAGGGATACGACAAGCACGCACGGGACGAACTCAGTGTCTTGAGGATGCGCGAGCAGGGCCTGCGCAATGATTTCCTCAAAAGCCGCACAGCGGTGGTCGCGTGGCAACTCAAGGTTCGCAAAAATCACGCGGACCTCCAGCGCATGGAAGCCACGTCGAAGACCCTTGAGAAACTCTCGTTCGAGGACCCGTTGACAGGGCTTGCCAACCGCCGGCGCTTCACCGAGGTTGTTCCCGGGATGCTGAGTCAGGGCCTGGCGCGGGGACGTCCTCCCTTTGTGGCCTTGATTGACATCGACCAGTTCAAGCAGGTAAACGACCGGTTCTCACATCTGGTTGGGGACCTGGTCCTGCAGCACATTGCGCAGATTCTCACATCGCACCTGCGTGAAGGTGACATGCCGGCCCGCCTGGCCGGCGATGAGTTTGTGCTGGCATTCGGGCATGCGGACGCGCTGGACGTGGAGCAGGTCTGCAACCGTATCCGTGCTGCGGTGCAAAACTTCGACTGGGAAAGCATTCAAGAAGGACTGCAGGTGAGCATCAGTATCGGCGTTGCCCAGGCGCAGCCAGGCGATTGCGTTGAAACCCTGACACACCGCGCTGATCTGGCCATGTATTCGGAAAAGAAAGAGGTGGGGTGAGCCGCCATGCTTCACTCGTTGACCCGGCCGCGCAAGGTCTTGGTTTCAGAACGCTGGCTTTTGGCCACGCGCAGTCTTTGCTTCGAGCCATAGGTCGGTTTGGTAACGCGCCGATTCTTGGGCGGGCGCGCCACACTGTTGACCAGTTCATGCAAGCGCGAAAAAGCGTCCAGCCGGTTCATCTCCTGTGTGCGGTGCTTCTGCGCCTTGATGACCAGCACACCCGCTTTGGTGATGCGGCTGTCGCTCAGCGACAGCAGGCGCTCCTTCACATCGTCGGGCAATGATGAGGCCGGAATGTCAAAGCGCAGATGAATCGCGCTGGACACCTTGTTGACGTTTTGACCACCCGCCCCTTGTGCGCGGATGGCCGTGATCTCGACCTCGGCCTCGTTGATTTCCAGCAGCGGCAGAGCGGCGGCTTCAGCCATGAAAAACTCTCCCGGTCACGTCCTCAGGCAGTGACCTGATTGGGAGTGCCTTCAAATTCGGTCTCCGCCACGTAGCGCGCCACAAACGCCCCCACCGCACTGGCTGGCAGCGGCAACCACACGATGTGGCCGCTGCCCGGCGCTACCGTCATCGGCACGGCATCCCCGTTTTCCATGCGCGTGAGCTGCACGTTGTGGTTGCCTTGGGGGTGGATGATCTCCAGCCAGTCGCCCACGGCGAACTTGTTTCTGACATTCACCTCGGCCAGCCCCCGCACGGCGTCAAACGACAGCACGTCGCCCACATACAGGCTGCGACCGGATTCAGAATAACCGCGCAGGTAATTTTGGGTGGACTCGGGCGTGTGGCGCTGGAAGAAGCCGGAGGTGTAACCGCGATTCGCCAAACCCTCTAACTGCCCCAGTAAAGCCGGGTCCAGCTCGCGCCCGGCCACTGCGTCGTCAATCGCCTGGCGGTAGGTCTGCACCGTGCGCGCCACGTAATACGGGCTCTTGGTCCGGCCCTCGATCTTGAGCGAATCGACGCCGATTTCCACCAGACGCTTGACATGCTCGATAGCGCGCAAGTCCTTGGAATTCATCACGTAGGTGCCGTGTTCGTCTTCTTCAATCGGCATGTAGCTGCCGGGGCGCTGGCCTTCCTCGATCATGTAAACCTCGGAACGCCCGTTGCCACGCTCGCGCTCGGCGGCGACTTGCTGCGTCAGGATGTCGCCCGAGGCATCGACCACGCCGGGTTGGGTTTTGTAGTCCCAGCGGCAGGAATTGGTGCAGCTGCCCTGGTTGGCATCGCGGTGGTTGAAGTAGCCCGACAACAGGCAGCGCCCCGAATAGGCGATGCACAGCGCACCGTGCACAAACACTTCGAGCTCGGTGTCCGGGCACTCCTGGCGAATCTGCGCCACCTGGTCCAGGGACAGTTCACGCGACAAAATCACGCGGGCCACGCCGACACTTTTCCAGAAGCGCACGGCGGCGGAATTGACGGTGTTGGCCTGCACCGAGAGGTGAATTTCCATCTCGGGCCAGGTCTCGCGCACCATCATGATGAGGCCGGGGTCGGACATGATCATGGCATCCGGCTTGAGGGCAATCACCGGCGCCATGTTCTGCACATAGCTCTTGATCTTGTTGTCATGCGGGAAGATGTTGGACACCAGATAGAACTTGTTGCCCAACTCGTGCGCCCGGTCAACGCCCTGCTTGAGTACCTCGATATTGCCGAAGTCGTTGTTGCGCACGCGCAGCGAATAACGCGGCTGGCCGGCATACACCGCCGTGGCACCAAAGGCCATGGCGGTCTCCAGCATCGTGAGCGAACCGGCTGGCGCCAGCAGTTCAGGTGTTCGCAAAGTCATGTTCAAACTCCCGTCTGCATGCCGGCCAGGCCGGCAATGGCCAGGGCGTAGCCACTGACACCCAAACCACACATCACGGCCTTGGCCGCTGGTGAAATATAGGAGTGCTGGCGAAACGCCTCGCGCGCAAACACGTTCGAGATGTGCAGTTCGATCAGGGTAATGCCCGTGCCCTTGATGGCATCAAACAGGGCCACCGAGGTGTGCGTGTAGGCCCCGGCATTCAGAATGACGCCGGCCAGCGTACCGGCCGCCTGTGCCCGCCCGGCCTCGTGCAGCCAGTCCACCAGAACGCCCTCGTGATTGCTTTGACGGAAGTCGAGCGCGAAGCCGTGGCTGGTACAGGCCTGCGCACAAAGCTTTTCCACATCCGCCAGCGTGTGCGCGCCATACACCGCCGGTTCACGGGTACCCAGCAGGTTGAGGTTGGGGCCATTGAGGATCAAGGCAGTTTTCATAAATTTGTTTCCCATAACTGGGGCTGATTATCGGTGCTGTCTTGTTTTCTATCACATTGCAAAAAGTTGCCAAGGTGACTCCGCGTGATTGACAAGGTGAATTGCAACCGTCAACCTGACGGCCCCAACCTGAACATCCTTTCCACCACGCTCCCCGGAGACAACCATGCCCACATCCTTAACCACCAGATCGTTGCTGGCAGGCGCCGCCCTGTTCGCCTGCGTTCCCATCCTGCACGCCGAAGTCGTCAAGATTGGCTTTATTGAGGTCCTGTCGGGTCCGTTTGCGAACACGGGCAAGAGCTCCCTGAACCAGTTGCGTGAAGTCGTGACCCAGCTTAACGCCAAAAGCCGGGCATCAGACCCCAAGTTCGAAGTGGTTCCGTTCGATGGCAAGGGCTCGCCGCAGGAAAGCACCACGGCGCTGAAAGCGGCCGTCGACCAGGGCATCCACTACATAACGCAAGGCGGCGGCTCCGGGGCCGATACCGTGATCACCTCCAACTGGGGTAGCGACCTGACCTTGCTGTTCAAGTCGGCCAAGGAATTTGGCCTCAACATCAACTTCTTCACCCTCAATGCCAACAACACGGGCACGCCGGCGCAGTTGGGCTCATGGGGCACAGAAAAGGTTGGCGTGATCTGGAACTGGGGCCACAACGCGCCAACCCCGGAACTGGAAAAGATCTATCTGGCCTACAAGAGCAAGTTCAATGAAGACTTCATTTTCGCGGCGCACTGGAACAGCATGAACATGCTGGCGGCCGCGATGCAGCAGACCAAGTCCATCGAACCGAAGAAGGTAGCGTATGCACTGGAGGGGATGAAATACAAAAGCCCGATGGGCGAAGTCGAAATGCGAAAGACCGATCACCAGTTGCTGGCCCCCCTGTTTCTGGGTATCTGGGCCAAGCAGGGCAGCAAGGGCGTGAAGTACGACGCCGAGAAAACGGGCTACGGCTTCCGCTCTGAAGTGGTCTGGGATTCCTATGTCAGCGCGCAGCCGACCTCCTGCCAAATGAACCGTCCTTGAAAACCAAACATTTTGTCCAGCTGGTCGCGCTGTCAGCGCTGTGGGGCGCCTCTTTCATGCTGATCCGCATGGCCAGTCCCGTATTGGGGCCCAATGTGCTGGCGGCGCTTCGCATTGGCGTGGCCACGCTGACGCTGGCGGGCTGTGTCTGCGGGTTTTCCGGTGTGGCCCTGATCGTTGGCCTGGGGCCGGTCGAACTCTCGCCCCAAGTCATTCTGGCGGCGCTGGCCTGCACGGCTGCGTCAGCCTGTTATGGCATTTCGACCCCGCTGATGAAACGCGCCGTTACCCGCATGCAACCGCTGGAAATCGCAGCCAGCATTCATGCCGTGTCACTCCTGATGCTGTTGCCCGGCGCGGTCTGGAGCTGGCCGCAAGCGCATTTCACGCCTGGGGCGCTGGCGGCAGTGGCGGTGATGGGGGTGGTGACGTCCGGGCTGGCTTACTGGCTGCACATTCGCATCATGGTGCATGTGTCGCCGGTGGCAGCCATGAGCCCGACCTTCATGATTCCCGTCTTTGGCGTAACCTGGGGGCACCTGTTTCTGGGTGAACAACTCAGCACCGGCATTTATGCCGGGGGCGCCCTGGTCCTGCTGGCCAGTGCGCTGATCACCGGCTTCAACCCCTGGCAGAAGTGGCTGGATGCTGTAGACGCCAAACCCTGAAAGCGCACGCCGTTGCTATTAAACTGGTAGCGCATGCAGCAATGAATACGGAGGCCAGGCCATACTTTGCACTTAAGGCGCCGCCCGCCAAGCCGCCCAATACCCCCGGCAACCCGTAGCCGACCACGGTGTACAGCGCCTGCCCCCGACCGCGCAAACGCCCCGGAAAATGGTGCGACAGCAGGGCAATGCAAACCGAATGGTGCGCCGCAAACGTCAACGCATGCAGCATCTGCGCCAGCAACAGCACCGGCAACACCGCGGCGCTGGTGGCGGTGAGACCCATGCGCAGCGCAGTGGCAGCACCACACAACACCAGCCAGCCGGTCAGGCTCAGGAGCGGCAGCCAGCGGCTCTGGGTGAAAAACCAGCCAATTTCCACCAGCACCGACACCGCCCACAACAGGCCAATCATGGTTTTGCTGTAACCCAGCGAATCCAGATACAGCGAAAAGAAAACATAGATGCCCATGTGCGACAGCACATGAAAAAACAGCGAGGCAAACAGCCATTGCACCGATCGTTGCCGCAAGACCGGCCACACAGCCACCTTGACCGCATGGGCATGAACTTCTTCTTTCAGGTCAGGCAAGCGCCACGCGCTGATGACCACGGCCAACAAGGTCAGCACGGTCCACGCCGGGAAATGCGCCATGCCGAACTGCTCAAACCAGAGGCCCGCCAACAGCACCGTGACCAGAAAGCCAAAAGAACCCCACAAGCGCACCCGGCCATAGCGCCGGGCATCAAACGCGCCACCGCTGCTGACCAGATGCGCCATGGCCGCCTCGCTCATCGGCATCATGGCGCTGGTGTGGGTGAACATCACCAACAGCACGGCAGCCAGCCACCAAAGCCCGAAGTCAAACCACAAACCGAGGGACGCCAGCATGGCCACGGTGGCGCCCAAGCGCAGCAATTTCACGCGTTCGCCGGTGTGATCACTCAGGGCACCCCAGGCATAAGGCGCAAAGAAGCGCGTGGCGGCCTGGATCGAAGTCAGCAGGCTGATGACAAAAATGCCCAGCCCCTGATCCTTGAGCCACAAAGGCAGATAGGGGTTGAAAAATCCGATGTGGGCGAAGTAACTGGCGGAGAGCGCCGCAAACGGGATCAGGTGTCGGCGCCGGGCTGCCGTGTCGGAATCAGCCATGCAGCCTTGACGCTCAGGAAACAGTTAAACCGACGCTTTGATGGGCTTCAAACCCACCGTCACATCACCGCACTGGGCCCGCTGCCGCAGCGCATGTTCCATCACCACCAGCGCCAGCATGGCCTCGGCAATCGGTGTGGCGCGAATGCCGACACAGGGGTCGTGCCGGCCTTTGGTGATGACCTCGGTGGAATTACCCGCCACGTCAATCGACTCGCGTGGCGTGATGATGGAACTGGTAGGTTTGATGGCAATCGACACTTCCAGGTCTTGCCCGGTGCTGATGCCGCCCAAGATACCACCGGCGTTGTTGGACCGGAATCCCCCTGGCGAGAGTGAATCACCATGGGTGGTACCGCGTTGCGCCACGCTGGCAAAACCGGCGCCAATTTCCACCCCTTTGACCGCATTGATGCCCATCATGGCGTAGGCAATGTCCGAGTCCATCTTGTCAAACAAGGGTTCCCCCAGACCCACCGGCACATTGGACGCCGTGACGCGGATACGGGCACCGCAGGAGTCCCCCGCCTTGCGCAGGGCCTCCATATAAGTCTCGAGCACGGACACGTCCGCCACCGGCGCAAAAAACGGATTGTTGGGCACGAAATCCCACGACTCAAAAGCGATGGGCAGCTCGCCAATCTGCGTCATGCAGCCGCGAAACACCGTGCCATATTTTTCAGCCAACCATTTTTTGGCCACCGCACCGGCCGCCACCATCGGTGCGGTGAGACGGGCGGAGGAACGGCCGCCACCGCGTGGGTCGCGAATGCCGTATTTCTGGAAATAGGTGTAGTCCGCGTGACCCGGGCGAAACGACTCCAGGATGTTGCCGTAATCCTTGCTGCGCTGGTCGGTGTTCTTGATCAGCAGGCAAATCGGCGTGCCGGTGGTTTTGCCTTCATAGACGCCGGAGAGTATCTCTACCGCGTCCGGCTCATTGCGCTGCGTGACAAAGCGGCTGGTGCCGGGGCGGCGACGGTCCAGATCGGGCTGGATGTCGGCCTCGCTCAAGGTCATGCCCGGTGGGCAGCCATCAATCACGCAGCCAATGGCCGGGCCGTGGGATTCACCAAAATTGGTGACTGCGAATAAGTTTCCGAAGGTGTTGCCGCTCATGGGGGCAGATTATCCCAGAGCGGGCGGGACCTCAAGCCTGGGCAGCCGGTGTCTCGCCTTCCGGCCAGTCGCGGATGTAGGCTTTGAGCATCTTGTTCTCAAAATTCTGGCTGTCCACCACGGCCCGGGCGACGTCGTAGAAGCTGATGACGCCCATCAGCATTCTGTTGTCCATGACCGGCATGTAGCGGGCGTGACGCTCCAGCATCATGCGGCGCACTTCATCCATGTCGGTCTCGGTGGTGCAGGTCAGCGGCGCATCGTCCATGGCGGTGCGAACCACAGTGGTGCCGATGGCGCCGCCGTTTTTCACCAAAGTCTGAATGACCTCGCGAAACGTCAGCATGCCGACCAGATCGCCGTGCTCCATGACGACCAGCGAGCCGATGTCTCGTTCGGCCATCAGGTCCAGCGCCCGCGCCAGAGGCTCGTCCGGTGTCGCCGTATAAAGTGTGCTGCCCTTGACGCGCAGAATATCGCTAACTTTCATGAATTTCTCCTCGTGACTGGTTTATGACCCGCTAATAACCGGCAGCGACCATTTATTATTGAAATATAGCCCACAATAAGTCGAACCCCAAGCAAGCAGTTAAAGACCGGGCTAAAACCTGTCCCGCAAAAACGAAGGAAACCCATGTCCGGCTACTCAGACCCCGGTTTTGACACGCTGGCACTGCACGCCGGTGCCGCACCCGACCCCGCGACCGGCGCGCGCGCCGTGCCGATTCACCTGACCACTTCCTTCGTCTTCGAGTCCAGCGACCACGCCGCCGCGCTGTTCAACCTGGAACGCGCCGGCCACGTCTACTCACGCATCAGCAACCCGACCAATGCGGTGCTGGAGCAACGTGTGTCGGCGCTGGAGGGCGGCATTGGCGCCGTCACCACGGCCAGCGGCCAGGCGGCGCTGCACCTGAGCGTTGCCACGCTGATGGGCGCGGGCTCGCACATCGTGGCCAGCACCGCCCTGTATGGCGGCTCACAAAACCTGCTGCATTACACGATGCGCCGCTTCGGTATCGAGACCACCTTCGTCAAGCCCGGAGACATCGACGGCTGGCGTGCCGCGGTGCGGCCGAACACCAAACTATTCTTTGGCGAAACCGTGGGCAATCCGGGGCTGGAGGTGCTGGATATTCCTACCATCTCGGCCATCGCTCACGAAGCGGGCGTGCCACTGCTGGTGGACTCCACCCTCACCTCACCCTGGCTCATCAAGCCATTCGAGCACGGCGCGGACCTCATTTACCACTCGGCCACCAAGTTTTTGAGCGGCCATGGCACCGTGATCGGCGGCATTGTGGTCGACGGCGGCAGTTTTGACTGGGACAAGTCGGGCAAATTCCCGGAACTGACCACGCCCTACGCGGGCTTTCACAACATGGTGTTCACGGAGGAATCGACCGTCGGCGCCTTCCTGCTGCGAGCCCGGCGCGAGGGTCTGCGCGACTTTGGCGCCTGTTTGAGCCCACATTCAGCTTGGCTGATTCTGCAAGGCATCGAGACTTTGTCACTGCGCATGGAACGCCACATGAGCAACACGCGCAAAGTGGTTGAATTTTTGAGCCAGCAGGCATTTGTGTCGCGCGTGGGACATCCCCTGCTGGAATCGCACCCCAGCCACGCGCTGGCGCAAAAGCTGTTGCCGCGCGGCGCGGGCTCGGTATTCAGCTTTGACCTGAAAGGCAGTCGCGAACAAGGCAAGAAGTTTGTTGAGAGCCTGAAAGTCTTCAGCCATCTGGCCAATGTGGGCGACTGCCGCAGCCTGGTGATTCACCCCGCCAGCACAACACATTTCCGCATGAGCGACGAGGCACTGGCCGCTGGCGGCATCACGCAGGGCACGATCCGCCTGTCGATTGGACTGGAAGACGCCGACGATCTGATTGACGACTTGAAGCGCGCCCTCAAGACAGCGGAGAAAGCAGCATGAACCTCCTCGTCAACGGCCACAGCACCTACTGCTACACCGGCGGCAAGACTTTCGACGCCGCCAAGCCCACCGTCATCTTCATCCACGGCGTCTTGAACGACCACAGCGTCTGGATTTTGCAAACCCGCTATTTGGCACATCACGGCTGGAACGTGCTGGCCGTGGATCTGCCGGGCCATTGCCGTAGCGCGGGCGAGCCGCCCGCCACAGTGGAAGCCGCTGCCGATTTTGTGATCGCCCTGATGGATGCGGCGGGTCTCCAACAAGCCGCCCTGGTGGGCCACAGCTTTGGCGCCCTGATCGCGCTGGAGGCGGCAGCCCGTGCGCCGCAACGAGTCAGCCAGCTGGTGCTGGTGGGCATCGCCTTCCCGATGAAAGTGTCACCGGCACTGCTGGACGCCTCCTTGAATGAGCCGATCAAGGCGCTCGAGATGGTCAACATCTTTTCCCGCGCCACCCTGGCGCCGCCACCCTCGGCCATAGGGCCAGGTACCTGGGTCTATGGCGCATCGATGGCACTGGGACGCCGGGTGATGGCCAGCAACTCCCGTGTCAATCTGTTTCACACCGGCTTCAAAGCCTGCGACAGCTACAGCCATGGCGAAGAGGCGATGGCGCAAGTGCCATGCCCGGTGCTGTTTGTGCTGGGCAACGTGGACCAGATGACCCCGCCCAAAGCCGCCCAGGGCCTGGTTCAAAAGGCGCTTAACGCCCAAGTGGTTTACCTGCCCGGCGGACACCAGCAAATGAACGAGACACCCGAACCCATGCTTGCGGCGCTGACCGGGTTTCTCAAGCTATAAAGTTGTCATGGCGGGCTTGACCCGCAACCCATGGCTAGCGGATCAGGTCCGGTATGACCGTTACTCGAGTCGCACGACAGCTCCTGAATTTATAGCGAATCACGCAGACTCATCAAGGGCCAGCGGCCGTTTTTCCATAAATTTTCAGTGGTTTCTTCCTGCCGCAGCAACAGTGCGTTGAGCAGCGGCGCCAGCAGGGTGGCGTCGGGATCTGCCAGCAAGATATAGCGCGCCGCTTCACCCGCCAACTCTTCATGCAGCAGGCCAATCCAGTCCAGCTCGCACAAAGTTTCCAGCACCGGCTCCAGTTGCAGCGTATCAACCCGCAGCAGCAGGGACAGTTGCGCAATCGTCAAGCCCCGCGCCTCCGTGGCACGCACGCGGTCCAGCTGCTGCAAGCTCTCCAGCGCCAGCTGAAACTGCAGGCCGTGCGACCGGGTCCGACGCTCCACCCCAGCCAGCAGGCTGGGCAGATAGGCGGTAATAACCGCGCCCAGCAGCACGATGACCCAGGCCACGTAAATCCAGATCAGCAGAATAGGCACGGTGGCAAATGCGCCGTACAGCACGGAATAGGTGGGCACCTTGCTCAGGTACAGGGTCAGCAATTTCTTGGCCAGCTCAAAGCCGGCCGACACAAACAGGCCACCGGCCCAGGCGTGTCCCCATTTCACCTGGGTATTAGGCACAGAGTGGTACAGCGCGGCCATGCCGCCGGCCATCAGGAAAAACTGCAGCATATCGAGCAGCAGTTGCACCCCGCCCGGCATCACACCCACCACGCCTTTGGACGCTGAGATGGCGTAGGATGTGAGGGTCAGGCTGATGCCCAGCAACAGCGGCCCCAGGGTGATAGCGGCCCAGTACACCAACACCCGCTGCCCGAAAGGCCGGTGCGTACGCACACGCCAGATGCCATTGAGGGTGCGGTCGATGGTCAAAATCAAGGCCAGCGCCGTGGTCAACAAAATGGCCACTCCGGCCACCCCCAGCTTGCTGGCCTGGCCGGCAAACTGGGTGAGATAACCCAGCACCTGGCGGGCGATGTTGTCGGGGATCAAACTTTCAATGAGCCACTTCTGCAACACATCCTGAAACTTGGCAAACATGGGGAAAGCCGTGAAAACAGCCAGCGCTACCGTGATGAACGGCACCAGGGCAATGGTGGTGGTGAAGGTCAGGCTGCTGGCGGTCAGGCCCAGGCGGTCTTCCCGAAAACGCTCGCGCAGAGTGAGTGCCGTGCTCTTCCACGGGAAGTGCGACAGGCTTTTGAACAAGGCTTCCAGGCGCAAGGCCAAGGTCAGGGGTGGGGTAACAGACGGGGTAGATGGCAAACTCATGGCCGCTATGATGCCATTGCAATGAATACAGAACAAAAAATGCCCCCCCCACTGGTCACCACCACACGTTTCCTGGCTGTCGGCAGTTTGCTGGGCCTCATCGTGCTGGGCCTCGCCTGGGAGCTATTTTTAGCCCCGATCCGCCCAGGCGGCTCCTGGCTGGCGCTTAAAGTGTTGCCGCTGTGCCTCCCGCTGGCGGGGTTGTTGAAAAATCGCATGTACACCTACCGCTGGGTCAGCCTGCTGGTCTGGCTGTATTTCACCGAAGGGGCGGTGCGCGCCTACAGTGACAAAGCGCCGGGCAACTACCTGGCCATGGTTGAAGTAGCGCTGTGCCTGACACTGTTTGTGGCCTGCGCCCTGCACGTTCGCCTGCGCCTGAAAGCCGTACACAAGAAAGGTTGATGCTATGCAAACCCTGCTGGATGAACTTCGCCACATCGTCGGCGCCGCCCACGTCTTCACCGACGGCGACCTGACCGCCTGGGAACAAGACTGGCGCAAGCGCTCCCACGGCAAAGCCCTGGCCGTGGTCCGACCCGCCACTACCGATGAGGTGGCACGGCTGGTGAAAGCCTGCGCTGCCTATCATTTGTTGCAGCAGCACCCGGCGAGTGGCGTCAGCATCGTGCCGCAGGGCGGCAACACCGGTCTGGTGGTGGGCAGCACGCCCGATGCCTCGGGCCACCAGATTGTGCTGAGCCTGCAACGCATGAACAGCGTGCGCAGCCTCGATGCAGACAACCTGACCATGACGGTGGAGGCGGGCTGCATTTTGCAAAACCTGCAGGAACGCGCGGAGGAATCAAATTTGCTGTTTCCGTTAAGCCTGGCTTCCGAGGGAAGCTGCACCATCGGCGGCAACCTGGGCACCAACGCTGGTGGCACCCAGGTGGTGCGCTACGGCAACACGCGCGACCTGTGCCTGGGGCTGGAAGTGGTCACCACGCAGGGCGAGGTGTGGCATGGTTTGAGCGGCCTGCGCAAAGACAACACCGGCTACGACCTGCGCGACCTGTTCATTGGGTCGGAGGGCACGCTGGGCATCATCACCGCCGCCACGATGAAGCTCTATCCCCTGCCCGCCGCCCAACTGACAGCCTGGGCCGCCGTGCCGTCGCTGGAACATGCGGTCAGCCTGCTGGGGCTGGCGCACCGTCACCTGGGCGCAGAGCTTACCGGCTTTGAAGCCATGGGCCAGTTCGCCCTGAGTCTGGTCACCCAACACTTTCCGCACCTGCATGTGCCCTTGCACCTGGATTCGCCGTTTTGCGTTCTGCTGGAAAACTCGGGCCACGAATCCGAAGCCCATGCACGGGGTCAGCTTGAACGCCTGCTGGAAGCTGCGCTTGCGCAGGGCCACGTCACCGATGCTGTCGTGGCCGAAAACCTGTCGCAGGCCAGGCAGCTGAGGCACATCCGAGAAAGCATTCCATTGGCGCAGGCACTTGAGGGCCTGAACATCAAGCACGACATCTCGATTCCGGTGTCCGGCATTCCTGATTTTGTGCGCGCCACCGATGCGCTGCTGCAACAAGCCCTTCCCGGCGTGCGCCTGGTCAACTTCGGCCATCTGGGCGACGGCAATTTGCACTACAACGTGCAGGCGCCTGCGGGCGTCGATGCGGCAGCCTTTTTGCGCGAGCACGAAGAACAGGTCAACACGCTGGTGTTTGACTCGGTCCATGCCTTTAGCGGCTCGATCTCGGCCGAGCATGGGGTGGGCAGTCTGAAAGTGGAGCAACTGGAAAAATACAAGTCGCCCGTGGCACTGGGGATGATGCGGGCCATCAAGCTGGCGCTGGACCCGCACAACTTGATGAATCCGGGGCGGGTGATTCGGTTGGCCTGAGCCACATAAAATACAGTTTCGTCAGCCGGTCCAAGACGATTTATGGGCCGCCTGACCCGATTCCTGACAATCACTCAACATGCCGCAGCAACTACTGACTCATCCCGTCCGCTCCCAATACGAAGACTTCATGCGCCACGTGGACAGCCACGGCGTGTTCAAGGCCGACCGCACCGGTACCGGCACCAAGAGCGTGTTTGGCTACCAGATGCGCTTTGATCTGAACGAAGGCTTTCCGTTGGTGACGACCAAAAAGGTGCACCTGCGCTCCATCATTCAGGAGCTGTTGTGGTTTCTCACCGGATCAAGCGACAACAACTGGCTCAAAGAGCGCGGTGTGTCCATCTGGGACGAATGGGCGCGGCCTGACGGTGATTTGGGGCCGGTCTATGGCGTGCAGTGGCGCAGCTGGCCGACGCCGGACGGTGGCCATATTGACCAGATGGCCGAGGTCATCAAAACGCTGAAAAACAACCCCGATTCGCGCCGCATCATCGTCAGCGCCTGGAACGTGGCCGACCTCGACAAGATGGCGTTGATGCCGTGTCACGCCTTCTTCCAGTTCTACGTGGCACCCTCCTGCGTGCCGGGCGAAAAGGCCAAGCTCAGTTGCCAGTTGTACCAACGCAGCGCCGACATCTTTCTGGGCGTGCCGTTCAACATCGCCAGCTACGCACTGCTCACCCACATGGTGGCGCAGCAGTGCGATCTGGACGTGGGCGACTTCATCTGGACCGGCGGCGACTGCCATATTTACAGCAACCACCACGAGCAGGTGGCGCTGCAGCTCAGCCGCGCGCCCTTGGCCTACCCCACGCTCAACATCAAACGTCGGCCGGCATCGATCTTCGACTACGAATATGACGACTTCGAGGTGCTCGGCTATGAATGCCACCCGGCCATCAAGGCGCCGGTGGCCATTTAAATGAAACTGCACCTGATCTTTGCCCGCGCCGCCAATGGCGTGATCGGCCGCAACAACACCCTACCCTGGCATTTGCCGGAGGACATGGCGCACTTCAAGCGCACCACGCTGGGCTGCCCGGTCATCATGGGGCGCAAGACCTGGGATTCGCTGCCGCCCAAATTTCGCCCCCTGCCCGGACGCCTCAACGTGGTGGTGACACGGCAAGCGGACTGGCAGGCAACAGGCGCCTTGTGCGCCCATTCGCTGACCGAGGCCATGGCGTTGTGCCCGTTTGAGAGCGATGCCTGGGTGATTGGCGGCGCCGAGATTTATGCCCAGGCCCTGCCGCTGGCCAGCACAGCGGTGGTCACCGAGATCGACGCGGCCTATGACGGCGACGCTTATGCGCCACAATTCGGGCCGGAATGGACCGAGACCGCACGCGACCGGCAGGTATCAAGCACCGGGTTGAGTTTCAGTTTTGTCACCTATCGCAAGAACACAGGAGTTTGAAATGTCCGAAGATGGATTTCACGTACACGGCCCGCACGACCACGAGCTGGAGCACGCCCAAGCGGGCGACCACGGCGGCGAACACGGCGGCATGATCAACCAGATCGCGATGTTCACCGCCATCATCGCCACTATCGGCGCCATTTTTGGCTACATGGGTGGCGCCACGCAGGCCAATGCCGGCCTGTACAAGAACAACGCCGCCATCAAGAAAACGGAAGCGTCCAACCAATGGAATTTCTTCCAGGCCAAGAGCACCAAACAGTCGCTGGCCGAGCTGGCGCGTGACCTGGCACCGGACGACAAAAAAGCCGTCTACCAGGGCAAGATCGAACGCTACGAGAAGGAAAAGAACGACATCAAGGTGGTGGCCGACAAGATGGAAGCCGAGGCGACACAATGGGACAAACAGAGCGACGAGCAGATGCACCAGCACCACCGCTGGGCGCAGTCCACCACCGTGCTGCAAGTCTGTATCGCACTGGCGGCAATTTCCCTTTTGACCAGAAAAAAATGGCTTGAGTACGCCATGTTTGGCGCCGGGGGCATTGGCGTGATCGTTGGCGCCTTGGCTGCGCTACATATTTAATAGCTAGCTGCGCATAGAGGACGAGGGCTAGCGCCTATTTAACTATGAAACTTGCCATATCACCAACGTCCGGGCTGAAAGCGGTTTGAACAAGATCTTTCGAGGCCCGCACTTCACTGGGCTGATGTACGGCGCAGTGCTGATGCTGCTGATTCATGTGATCGGCACGCTCGGCTATATGTACATCGGGCGTCCATCGGCGACCTGGATTGATAGTTTCTACATGACCTTTATCACCGTGGCCACCATTGGCTTTGGTGAAATAGTCGATTTGAGCCACCATCCGATGGGGCGCTTGTTTACCGTGTTCATTGCCGTGATTGGCATTGGCACGATGAGCTACCTGTTTTCCACTTTTGTGGCGCTGCTGCTCGAATCTGATCTGAATGCCGCTTTGAGGAAAAAACGCATGGAAAAGGAAATTGCCAGGCTCGCCGGCCACTACATCGTGTGCGGCATTGGCCGCGTCGGCAGCAACGTGGCCGATGAACTGCTCAAGACCCAGCGCACGCTGGTGGTGATCGAGACTGATCGTCTGGCGCTGGACCGTTGGCTGGAGCAGCACCCGGACACGCTGCACCTGTATGCTGACGCGGCCGACGATGAAGCCCTGCGCCGGGCCGGGATCATGGCTGCGACCGGGGTATTTGCCGTGACAGGCGACGACAGCCACAACCTCATGGTGTCGCTGTCGGTCAAGCTGCTGAACCCCAAGGCGCGGGTGGTGGCACGCGTGCATGACATTCGCAACATCAACAAGGCCCGCCGCGCCGGGGCGGATGAAGTTGTCTCGCCCGACTTCGCTGGCGGTATGCGCATTGCTTCGGCCATGGTGCGGCCACATGCAGTCAACTTCATGGACCAGATGTTACGCACCGATGAAGAACTGCGGGTGGAGGAGGTGATGGTGCCGGCCCACTTCCCGGCCACACCCGTGGTCGAATTGATTCCAAAGTCAAGAGACTACATCCTCATGGCCACGCATGAGCATGGCAAGTGGGTGTTCAATCCGGCCGACGATCATGTCGTCCGGGCGGGTGCGGTGCTGGTTCTCATGTCCAGTCCGGGCGGACGCGCGCATCTGGAACAGTTGCTCAAGGTCTGAGCGCGACGCGGTGTGATGTTTATAAATAGGATTTAATGCTGTGAAACTCGCGACCTGGAACGTGAACTCGCTAACCGTGCGGCTGCCGCAGGTGCTGGACTGGCTGGCAGCCAACCCGGTGGATGTACTGGTGCTGCAGGAGCTCAAGCTGACAGACGACAAGTTTCCGTTCGACGCCTTCACGCAGGCCGGCTATGCAGCCCAGTGCTTCGGCCAGAAAACCTATAACGGAGTGGCGCTGTTGTCGCGCACACCGGCCATCAACGTCGTCAAAAACATCCCCGGCTTTGCCGACGACATGGCACGCGTCATCAGTGCCGACGTGGGGGACGTGCGCGTCATTGGCGGCTATTTCCCCAACGGTCAGGAACCGGGCAGCGACAAGTTTGAATACAAGATGAGCTGGCTGAAAGGCTTGCGCGACTGGGTGCGGGCGGAGCTGCTCACCCACCCCAAACTGGTGCTGATGGGTGACTACAACATCACCTTTGACGATGCCGATGTGTGGGACCCGGTGGGCCTGAAAGACACGATCCACTGCACGGAAGAAGAACGCTACCACCTGCGCGCACTTCAAGCACTGGGCCTGCATGACGCGTACCGGCTGTTCCCGCAACCGGAAAAAAGCTACTCCTGGTGGGACTACCGCGAGTTCGCCTTTCGCCGCAACCGTGGGCTGCGCATTGACCACATTCTGGTCAGCGATGCGCTCAAGCCACTGGTGATGGGTTGTGTGATTGACAAGGCCCCGCGCAAGAACGAACGCCCGAGTGACCATGCGCCGGTCGTCATTGAGATTGATTTAGCGTAACTGCCTGACAGCTATGACTTTCATAGCTATCTACGCTTATTAGACGGGGGCTAGAGGCCGCTTTACTCCAAACCAAGCTCCTGAATCTTGCGTGTGATGGTGTTGCGGCCAATGCCGAGTTTTTGCGCCGCCTCAATGCGCCGACCCCGGGTGGCGGCCAGCGCGGCGAGAATCAGCCTGGATTCAAACCGGCGCGTCAACTCGTCCCACACATCGTGCCGACCGGCCGCCAGCAAGGCGATGGCGTCGGCCTCCAGACCCAGTTCCCAGTCGCCACCAGGGGTTTGCGGCAGCGGGGCCGCAGCGGACAGCGCCGGCGCGGCCAACCCGGCAAAACCACCAGCAGGTGCCTGTTCCTGCGTGTGTTCCGGCAGGGATGGGGCGGCCAGCGGCACCGGCGCGGAGGCCTCGCCTGGGCCGCTCGCCGTCACCCCCACCTCGGGTGGCAAATCTTTGGGCTCAATCACCTGGGCGGGTGCCATCACCGTCAGCCAGTGACAGATGTTTTCCAGCTGCCGCACATTGCCGGGAAAGCTGAAATTACCCAGCCACACCAGCGCGGCATCGGAAATCCGTTTCGGCTCGACCCCGAGCTGAGCGGCACTTTGCTGCAGGAAGTGGCGCGTCAGCATGGGCACGTCCTCCTTGCGCTCGCGCAGCGCCGGCAAGCGCAGTCGGATGACGTTGAGCCGGTGAAACAAGTCCTCACGGAACACGCCATCTTTGACGCGTTGCTCCAGGTTCTGGTGCGTGGCGGCAATCACGCGCACATTGGTTTTCACGGCACTGTGACCACCAACCCGATAGAAGTGGCCATCACTCAGCACGCGTAACAGTCGGGTTTGCAAGTCAAACGGCATATCGCCGATTTCGTCCAGAAACAGCGTGCCGCCGTCGGCCTGCTCGAAGCGGCCACGGCGCATGGTCTGCGCGCCGGTGAAGGCGCCACGCTCATGCCCGAACAGCTCGGACTCCAGCAGGTCTTTCGGAATGGCCGCCGTGTTGATCGCCACAAAGGGACCATTGGCGCGCGGTGAATGTTTGTGCAAAGCCCGCGCCACCAGCTCTTTGCCCGAGCCGGACTCGCCCGTGATCATGACCGTGACATTGCTCTGACTCAAGCGGCCAATGGCGCGAAACACATCCTGCATGGCGGGTGCCTGGCCCAGCATCTCGGGCGTCTCGGCCATGCGCTCTTCGGCCACTTCTTCGCGCTGGCTTTCTTCCACCGCGCGGCGAATCAACTCGACCGCCTTGGGCAAGTCAAACGGCTTGGGCAGGTATTCAAACGCACCACCCTGAAAGGCCGACACCGCGCTGTCCAGGTCGGAATAGGCGGTCATGATGATCACCGGCAGACCCGGGTATTTTTCTTTGACCTTTTCCAGCAGCTCCAGGCCCGAGCCACCCGGCATGCGAATGTCACTGACCAGCACCTGGGGGCCGTTTTCGTCGTTGGCGGTGTTCAGCGCGGTCAGGACATCGCGCGGATTGGTAAAGCTGCGGGTCGGCAGGTTCTCACGCAGCAGCGCCTTTTCCAGTACGAAGCGGATGGACTGGTCATCATCTACGATCCAAATCGGCTTCATAAGTTTGGGTCACCTCAGGTCAACGGTTAAAAGGCATTGTGGGACAGACCGCAGCTACGCGCAGCGAGCCAGCTCTGTCCCCAACATTTCAAGGCAAAGGAATCAATATCTTGAAATCCGTGTGGCCCGGCACACTGTCGCACTCGATCAAGCCGTGGTGCTGCTGTACAAAAGTTTGCGCCAATGTCAGCCCCAAGCCCGAACCGCCCTCCCGCCCGGACACCAGCGGATAGAAAATACGGTCTTTGATCGAGTCTGGTACACCAGGCCCGTTGTCGATGACATGCAATTCCAGTGCCAACCGGTAGCGCTGTTTGCCAAAGGTGATCTGCCGCGCGATTCGCGTGCGAAATATCAAGCGCGCTTCACTTACCGCGATCTGTTCCGCCAAAGCTTGACAGGCATTGTGCGCAATGTTGAGCACGGTCTGTATGAGCTGTTCGCGGTCACCGCGGAATTCCGGAATTGAGGTGTCATAGTCGCGCACCACTTTGAGGCCCTTGGGAAACTCGGCCAGTATCAATGACCGCACGCGCTCACACACCTCATGAATGTTGACGTCTCCCACCAGATGAGGGCGTCGGTGCGGGGCCAACAACCGATCCACCAGCGTTTGCAGACGGTCCGCCTCATGAATGATGACCTGCGTGTATTCGATGAGTTCGCGGGACTCCATCTCCATCTCCAGCAACTGGGCTGCGCCACGGATCCCACCCAGCGGGTTTTTGATTTCGTGCGCCAGATTGCGGATCAGTTCCTTGTTGGACTGGGCCTGCTCCGACAGGCGCTCCTCACGGTCCTGGCGGGCCTGCTGCTCCAGCGGCAGCAACTCCACAATGATTTCATTCGCTTTTTCGGTCTGCGTCACGATCACATGCACCGGCAGCGGGTCGTGATTCAAGCGCTTGAGCCAGGCGTCGTAACGCAAGGCGGCAAACTCATTGCTGCCCGCGCCCTGCAATGCATTTTGCAGATGACTCGGCTCGGTGAAGTTATCGGCGAAGTGAGATCCCACAATCGCCCGGCGTGATATGCCCAGTGCATCTTCCAGCGCGGCATTGGCAAACAAGACAGCGCCGTTGCTGTGCACCACAGCCACCAGCGTGGCCAGCAGATCAAACGAATGAAACCGCACCGCCGCCGAGGCGGCAGAAGATACAGAAGGGGCAGTAGAGGGAGAGATAGGCTTCTTCAAGCCGCCTATTTTGCCGCAGAGGCAGCCGGAACGCGCCCGAGTTCGCGGCGAATACCGGCAATATCGCTTTCATTGCGTGCCAGACTGGCCTTGAGCTCAGTCACACGGTCCAGATACTTCTGATAATTGCGCGCCTCACCACCGATCTTTTCCGGCTCGCCGTTGTTGTATTCCTTGAGCAACTCGGCTTGGCGGGCTTCCGCCTTCTTCAGCTCTGATTCCAGAATCTGGCGGGCATCCGAGTCGCGTGACTTCTGGTCAACCGCATCCACCCGCTGAGCTGCTGACGACGCTGACGCAACGCGTGCTGGGGTTGAAGTCGTTGGACGGGTGCCCTGCACCACGGTCACATTACCGCCTTCCATGAGCTTGCAGCCGCGCGTCTGGGCATTGGGTACAGTGTTCGTGTACTCATTGCCACAACGGTAAATGCGTTCCTGGGAAAAACTGTTTGCTACAAAAATAGCAGCAGTCAAGGGAATCAATAAAGCATATTTCATACGTTTTCCACGCGTCAAAGAAGTGCATGGATAGGGTTGTCAGTATGCGCCAATTACACGCTTGTTGAAAAAATTCAAGGTTCCCATAGCAAAAAAGGACGGCTTGCGCCGTCCTTTTTTGCTACAAGCTGTAACGGATTACAGCGAGTAGTACATGTCGAACTCAATCGGGTGAGTCGCCATGCGCAAGCGCGTGACTTCGCCCATCTTGAGCTCAATGTAGGCATCCAGCATGCTGTCGGTGAACACACCACCTTTGGTCAGGAAACCGCGATCGGCATTGAGGCAGTCCAGTGCCTGGTCCAGGCTGTGGCACACGGTCGGCACTTTTGCATCTTCCTCGGGCGGCAGATGGTAGAGATCCTTGGTGGCAGCTTCGCCGGGATGAATCTTGTTTTCCACGCCGTCCAGACCGGCCATCATCAGCGCGGCAAAACCCAGGTACGGGTTCATCAGTGGATCGGGGAAACGCGCTTCAATGCGACGACCCTTGGGGTTGGCCACATACGGAATGCGGATCGAGGCAGAACGGTTCTTGGCCGAGTAAGCCAGCTTCACCGGCGCTTCATAGCCGGGCACCAGACGCTTGTAGCTGTTGGTGCCGGGGTTGGTGATGGCGTTCAGCGCACGGGCGTGCTTGATGATGCCGCCGATGTAGTACAGCGCAAAATCCGACAGACCGGCATAGCCGTCGCCGGCAAACAGGTTTTTGCCGTCTTTCCAGATGGACTGGTGCACGTGCATGCCGGAGCCGTTGTCGCCCACGATCGGCTTGGGCATGAAGGTCGCGGTTTTGCCGTAGGCATTGGCCACGTTTTGCACCACGTACTTGAGGATCTGGGTCCAGTCAGCGCGCTGCACCAGTGTGCTGAAGCGGGTGCCGATTTCGTTCTGACCGGCGCCTGCCACTTCGTGGTGGAACACTTCGACCGGCACGCCCAACGATTCGAGAATCAGGGACATTTCAGCGCGCATGTCTTGCGTGCTGTCCACCGGAGGCACCGGGAAGTAGCCGCCCTTGACCGTGGGACGATGGCCGCGGTTGCCGCCTTCAATCTTCGTGCCCGAATTCCAGGGTGCTTCGTATTCGTCGATCTTGAAGAAGGTACCCGACATGTCGGTGTTCCAGCGCACGTCATCAAAAATGAAGAATTCCGGCTCAGGACCGAAGAAGGCTGTGTCGCCCATGCCGGAGGCCTTGAGGTAGGCCTCAGCACGCTTGGCGATCGAGCGCGGATCGCGGTCATAAGCCTTGCCGTCGCTGGGCTCGACCACGTCGCAACTCAGGAACATCGTGGTTTCTTCGAAAAACGGATCGATGTTGGCCGTGTTGGGATCAGGCATCAGCTGCATGTCGGAGGCTTCAATGCCCTTCCAGCCAGCGATGGACGAGCCGTCAAATGCATGGCCCGAGCTGAATTTGTCTTCATCAAAATGGGAAACAGGCACGGTGACGTGCTGCTCTTTGCCACGGGTATCGGTGAAGCGGAAGTCAACAAACTTGACTTCGTTTTCTTTCACCATCTTCATGACGTCTGCGACGGTCTTGGCCATCAAATACTCCTGGTTGGATCGTTGTTGAAAAAGTTACTTATTAGCGGATGCAGTTTTTGTGCCAATACCGGCGACCGGACAAATCCGCCTAACCTTGTATTTTGCCCTGAGTTCGCGTTAGTTTTGGCATGCTTGAAAGGAACATGACATAGCGCACAAAAATAAATGCACCAATGAAGTGCATGCTGCATTTCGCACCCAATTAGTTTGTTTACTTTTGCACCAATTCGGGGCCAAGTTGAGCCTTAAAACCCTGCAAGCCAGCCAGAAGCGCTGGATAGGCCTGTTCCACCAGCCCTGGCGCACCTTTGACGCCCAGCTCAATATGGCGACCATATTGCGGGTGATCCACGCTGGGCAGGCTGAAGACCTTGACGCCTGCGTAGACCCGCTCAATCTCTTCCATCAGGGGTGTCAGTGTGGCCTCCATGGCTCCCATGACGATGACCGATTTCTCGATCCAGGCCGCGGTTTGAAACAAATGTGGGTAATGGGTGTCGAGCACCCACTCGATCATGGGCCAGGCCATCACCGGAAATCCCGGCACAAAATAAACGCCCCCACGCTCCCCTACTTTGTGTGGGTCGCGGCCCCCCAAGGGGGCTAATTTCCCTTGGATCGGTCCGGCGGGAAATTGCCACTCATCCCTGTAGTTAGATACCCCCGTGCAGAAAAAACCGGGAATCTTGTTGAAAGGGTTGGGGATGATGTGCGCGCCCAGCGGAAACATCCCCATGTTCAGCCGGTGCATGTTGTCGGGCCGATTTGCCTCAAACACCGTGCCCTGCTCCTTGGCCAGATCCTGCATGCGCTCATCGATCAGTGCTTTGGCTTGGGGGTGCAGCACCAAATCCAGCCCCAAAGCCCTGGCCGCGCATTGGCGCGTGTGGTCATCCGGCGTGGCGCCAATACCGCCGCAGGAAAACACCACATCGCCCGAAGTAAAAGCGCGCTTCAGGGTGGCCGTAATCCGATCCGGCGCGTCACCCACGTAGTCGGCATAGTCGAGCTGCAAGCCACGCGCCTTGAGCAACTCGATGACTTTTGGCAGGTGCTTGTCGGCACGTTTTCCCGACAGGATTTCGTCCCCGATGATGATCAGGCCGAAATGGGGCGCGGCGCTAGTGGGAGCTGCTGGAGCCGAAAGGTGAGTCATCCGGTAATGTTACCGCTTGCACATCGATCGGTGCTGGCGCGGGGGCGACTACAGGTGCCGCCGCCAAGGCCTGCTCGGCACGCAAGTCGCGCAAGGCCGCCAGGCAGTAGTGTGCAAACCACAGGGAAGAAAACGCAAAGACCAGCGTATAAATCCAGATCGCCAGCGGCACCAAAATCACAAACGCCGCCGCCAGCAGGGCACCCGAAGCCCAGATCAGGCTGGGCGCCGCGCCCAGAAAGCCACAAAAGACGCCGATGCCCAACAACCGAATCCGATGTCGGCGAAAAATCTCGCGCCGTTCCTCCGGACTGGCATGCTCGGCCAGCGCATCAAATGCCATCACCCGGTAGGTGAGCCAGCCCCAGATCAGCGGCGGCAGCACCAGAATCAAGGGCGGCACCAGCCACAGGGGGATTGAAATAATGATAGCGATCAAGGCCAGCAGGGTCGAGCCCAATGACCACAGCATGCTCGCCACCACCGAACTCCCCCGCTTGCGCTCCAGTTGGGGAAAACGCCGCTCGGCCACCAGCAGCGTCAAGGCCGGCGTCATCAAAACTGCCACCAGCAGCAGCGACAGCACCACAATGACCGGCGTTACTGCAAAAATCACAATCAGGGGCGCCAGCACCAGCTTGAGGCTGCCCGCACCAACACTCTGCAACCAGGCCCAAATATTGTTGATGAACGACGAGCCCTCCAAGGCTGCACGCACCCAGTCCAGCGCACCTTCCCAAAAGTAATACCCCAAACCCAGCGCCAACGCCACCATCAGCACCAGGGGCAAAAAAGATAGAGCGATCACACGCGGACGCAGGCAGTAAGCCACCGCACGCCAGAAGGAATCAAGCAACAGGTTCATGGAACTAGCATAACCCGATCCGACAGGTTCGCAGAATTGCTCAGGCCCGCCCGACCAGCCGCTTGAGCCCGAGCCACTGCTGGGCCCAAAAGCCCCGGCCATAGTCACGCCCCTGCGCCACCTGATCGCGCACGCCGGTGGCATCAAAACGATGCTCAAAATTGGCCGTACCCAACAACATGTCCCACCACGGCAGCAACACGCCGAAATTGTGGTCGCCGATGACCACGCTGTGGTGCAGACGGTGAAAACGCGGGCTGATCCAGAGTCGCTCACCGACACGGCCAAACCAGATGCGCACATTGGCGTGCTGAAAACTTTCACTCAGCTGGGTCAACGCCACGATGACCACAAACTGGCTGGGCGCAATGCCCATGAGTTGGGCCACCACGACCACGATCACGTCCCGAATCACGTCATCCAGCAGGTGGTTGCGGTTGTCGCTCCACATCGTCATCTGGCGCTGCGCGTGGTGCAGGGAATGCAACTCCCACCACCATTCAAACTGGTGCTGGCCACGGTGAATCCAGTAGTTCAGCGCATCCATCGCCAGCAGGTAAATCACCAGACTGACCCCGGCCTGGTCGGTCACACCGGGCCACAAGGCATCGAGTTGAAAGGTACTGAGGCCCGCAACCCGCAGCGCACCAAACAATTGGTCAAACAAGGGATCAAGCGAAAAAAACAGAGCCAGGCGAAACAGCCCAAGCCGGTGAATGACGGTGTACAAAATATCCGTGCGCAGCGTCGCCCGGTCCGTCACCGCCTCCACCGGACGCCAGCGTTGCAGCGGCCCGATCACGGCAACCAGGACCACGAGCTGGATCAAGCCGACCAGCAGCCAACCGGTGGCGTTATAGCCGTCGACCAGCAAATTCCCCAGACCGAGTGCAAACATCGCTGGCTGGATCAGGGACTCAAACAGCCACTGCTGGGCGCCGGAGAATGCGTCGGTAAAAAAATCCATCGGCGACCGCTCTCAGGCTATGGCTTTGGCCAGTACGCTGACTATTGCCCCGCAGCTGCCACCCAGGCGCGGTAGGCCGGATGGTCGCGCAGGGTGGCAAAGCAAAAGCCCTTGTCTTTGAGGCCCATGATGAGCGGCTCCAGCACGGTGGGAGCCCATGGGTCTTTGCGCGACCAGATGCCCAGGTGGGCCAGCAGGATGTCACCTTTTCTGATGTCGCGCAGCGCCTTCTTCAGCAGGGCCTCGTTGCTGAACTTCTCGCTCGGCAACTCGTCGCCCATAAACCCCGCTGGCGCCCAGCCTACGTGCTCGAATCCGCACGATTTGGCCACAGCCAGCAGCCGGGGCGATGTTTTACCACCCGGCGCCCGAAACAGGGGCAAAGGCTTTTTCCCGGTGAAGTCCTGCAGGCGCTCATTCACATGCGTCAGCTGCTCACAATATTTTTTCGTGTCATAAGTGAACTCCCGCCCCTCAAAAGCACCGGCCGTGGGCTGCATGCGAAATTTGGGCTCGACCCCGGGCAGGTCGCCACGCCAGTACACATGATCATAGGTGTGGGAAGCGAATTCATGCCCCTCAGCCGCCCGCGCCTTCCACCAGGGAGCCCAATGATTGCCCAGACTGCCATCGCCGACCTTGGTGCGCTCATTGGCGGCAAAAAAGGTGACTTTGACGTTTTGCCGCTTGAGTACCTCCGCCACCAGCGGAGCGATGTCCATGTGGCCGGTATCAAAAGTCAGATAGAGCGGATTGTCACAGGCTTTTACGGCGCTAGCCCCCGTCGAATAAGCACAAGACGCTATCAAAATAATAGTGAATCGAAGGCGCATCGGTAACTTATTGACGGGCCGCATGGTCCAGTGTCCAGACGCCATGAGGGGACTTGCCGACATTGATCTGTCGCACCACCTGCCGCGTGCGGGTGTCTATCACGGTCAACTTCCTGGCCCAGCGCGATGCCACATAAATGAAATGGCCATCGGCAGTCAGGTCCATGTCATCCGGCCCACTGGGGGCGGGGTAACTTTCCACCACCGTCATGCTCTGGTAATCGATCTTGCTGATGGTGTTGGCCACCCGGTTGCTGACAAACACGTGGCGCTGGTCGCCGGCGCCGCGAAAAGAGTGCGCACCCTGCCCGGTTTTGAGCAGTTTGACCAGTTTCGGGGCGGGCCCGGTCACGTCGTACACCTCGACGCCTTCGCCGCCGGTCAAGCCAATCAGCAAAAATTTGTCATCGGGCGTGCCAAACACATCGGCCGGCATGGCGCCGGTCTTGCTGCGCCACTTCAGGGTCTGGGTGACGAGATCGATCGCCACCAACTCGTCACTGTCTTGCATGGTGGAATAAACGGTGCGGCTGTTGCTGTCGATCCAGACATGGCTGGGGGTCTTGCCGGTGGCAATGCGTTTGGCCAAGGTCAGATGGGCGCCGTCCCAGTGGTAAATATCCACGTGGTTAAGCCGGTTCGCCACCGTGACGAACCACTTCATGTCCGGCGAAAAGCGCAGTTGGTAGGGGTCGAGAATGCCGCGCACGGTGCGCTGCACCTCGGCCGTTTTCGGGTCCACAAACATCAATGAATCACTCAGGGCATTGGCAATGACGAGAGATTTTTCATCGGGCGTGAGGTAGAGGTGGTGCGGCTCTTTGCCGGTGGGAATGCGCTTGATTTCTTTCCAGCTCGTGGGATCAATCACGCTCACGCTGGCATCCAGCGAATTCATCACAAAAATGGGGTTCGACTGGGCATCGGCAGACAAGGGCGCCAAGGTGCTCAAACACAGGACCAAGGCGGCAGGAAAACGGATGAAGAAACTGGCAAGAAAACGGTCACAAAATGTCACAACGAATCACTCTTTAGGCAATCTTCAAGTGTAGCGGGCATCCAACACCCACTGCGGGCCAGCGCGCCTCAACCGGCAATGCTGGCCAGATCAGCCTGACTCAACCAGCGCCACTGGCCGGGCGCCAAGTCATCGGGCAGCCGCAAACCACCAATCTGCGACCGGTGCAAAGCCTCCACCCGGTTGCTGACTGCGGCCACCATGCGTTTGACCTGGTGGTACTTGCCCTCGGTCAGAGTCAGGCGCAGATGGTGGCTTGACACCGCCTCACACGCCGCCGCCCGCACCGGCTTGGGGTCATCGTCCAACACCACGCCTGCCAGCAGTTTGGCTACCTGCACCTCGTCCAGCGGATGTTTAACGGTCACCTCATACACCTTGGGGACATGGTGGCGCGGCGAACTCATGCGGTGGATGAACTTGCCGTCGTCCGTCAACAGCAACAACCCGGTGGTGTCCTGGTCAAGGCGTCCGACCGCCTGCACCCCTTGTACCGCGCCCTTTTGCGGGCGCAAACGCAGCGGCGATGGCAACAGGGTGTAAATACTGGGGTGGGTCGAAGGCTTCTGGGAGCACTCGGTGGCGGTGGGCTTGTGCAGCATCACATAGGCCTTTTCATGGTACGGCCAGTCCACCCCCTGCACCCGAAAGCGCAAACCATCCGCTATAAATTCAGTAGCTGACTGCGCACAGGGGACGGGGGCTAGCGCCTCATTTGACTCATAAACCTGAACCAGACCCTGCTGAATCAGGCCGGCACACACGCGTCGGGTACCGAAGCCTTGGGAATAAAGAATGTCTTGTAACTGCATACACCGAGTATCGCAAAGCCTGGCACCTGCTGGGTGGCATGGCCGAGCGCAAAGGGACGAAAAAAAGGCACCATCGCGGTGCCTCGAGTAGTCAAGGTGGCGGTTACAGCCCGCCACCCGAACGAGCCAAACTTAGGCCTTCTTGGCGTAAGCGCTGCACCAGCCTTTGGCGGACACTTGCTTGCCGGCAAACAGCGGGCAGGCACCGGCAGCATCACCGGCCTTACCTTGGTACAGCGAGCAAGTGGCGCAGCTCTGACCTGCGGCAAACTTGGGGAATTTGACCTTGTCCGCCTTGGTGGCGTCCGCCTTGTAGCCTAGTGCTACAGCTTGGGCATCGGTTTCGACGACCATGGGGACTGCGGCCATAGCGTTACCGGCCATCAAGGCAGTGCCGCCCAAGCTGAGTTGAACAATGAATTCGCGACGGTTGGTCATGAGATTTCTCCAGAGTTGTGAGTTGTTAATAATGGACACGCTGCACGTATCCGTGCAGTTGGTGCCACCCCGTATTGTCATACATCTGCATTTGCTTATATGAAACTGACACCAATACCTGGCTAAACCAGTCAGGTGATGGCCAAAAAACAGAAAACCGCCCGCAGGCGGCTGGTCAGACACGGTGCAAGCGCTTACTGCTTGCCCGGCACTTTGCCTTCAACGCCCTTGACGTAGAAGTTCAAGCCACCCAGAAACTGGTCATCGGTCACCGTATCCTTGGCCAACTGAACCTTGCCGGTGTTGTTGGTAATCGGGCCCTTCCAGATCACGAAGCTGCCGTCAAGCAGGCTGAAATGCTGAAACACCATGCTGATGCCCGCAAGATGAAGTCGGGGGGGTTGTCAGGTTGACACCCTGCGCATGAGCGTCCCTCAAGACGCGAATCAGGTATTACCCCCGCTAAACGCCAGCCAGCGAGCGAAGGCCACCCGGGTCAACCAGATTCAAGGTCCGCCCCGAGCCGCTGATCAGGCTACGCTCACGCAAGTGGCGCAACACGCGGGACAGTGTTTCGGGGGCAATGTCCAACTGCGCTGCAATCGATCGTTTACGCTCCTGCAGCTGCACGGCCATCACACCTTTGTCACCGATATGGGCATGACGAAGCAGCCACTCGGCACAACGAGCCTCGGCGTCTTTCGCCATGCGGCTGACGGCCAGCTCGGTTTGCTGGCGGTGCGCCATGGCCACATCGTGCAACACGGCTTGGGCTGGCATGGGCATGTCAGACAGCGTTCGACGAAATTCGGCGACGGGCACACGACGCAAACAGACTTCGGTTTCTGCCACGGCATCCACCGCATTGGGCAGATTCAGTACCGCAGAGCTGGCCTCCAGCCAGCAGGGGCCTTCCACCACCCCCAACTGGTGCTCCATGGCATCGCCCTCCATCACGCCCAAGGCAACACGACCCGACTCCAGATAGCTGACCCACGGTGACGAAACAGCGCGCCTGAGCAGAGACTCACCCCGAGCGGCGACTTGTCTCTCAACGGATGAATGAATGGTTTGGGCAGAGAACATGAACCCGACTGTGCCGCGCTTACCCCCCTTGGACCTTGAGCGAAATCAAACAATCCTGTGGAAGAGCCTCACAAAACCAGCACAGCGCGGAAATCATTGACATTGGTGAACGTGGGCCCGGTAGTGACCAGATCGCCCAAACCCGCGAAGTAAGCGTAGGCATCGTTGCGGTCAAGGTAGGTGTCGATTTTCATTTCCAACACCAGTGCCCGGCTGAGCGTGGTGGGCTCGACCCAGGCGCCGGCGTTGTCTTCGACACCATCAATGCCGTCGGTGTCCGCCGCCAGCGCGTACACCGAGGCCTGACCTTGAAGAGCCTGGGCCAGCCCCAGGCAGAATTCCCCGGCCCGACCGCCGCGACCCCGCGGCACGCCAAGTGCCTGGGGGCGCACGGTCACGGTGGTTTCGCCACCACTGAGAATGACGCACGGCCGTTGAAACGGCTGCCCTTTGTTAGCCACGGCACGCGCCAGCGCCGCATGCACTTTGCCCACCTCACGCGACTCGCCTTCCATTTCATCACTCAGGATGTAAGCCGTCAGGCCGGCCGCGCGGGCGGCCTCGGCCGCCGCGTCCAGTGACTGCTGCGGCGTGGCGATCAGGTGAACTTCCTGCCCGGCAAATGCCGGGTCACCGGGTTTGGGAGTTTCCAGCCCGCCACTACCGAGCAAATCGGCCACAGGCCCCGGTACCGCAATGTTGTAACGCTTCAAGATCGATAGCGCATCGGCACAGCTGGTGGCGTCGGTCACGGTCGGCCCGCTGGCGATGATGGACGGGTCATCACCCGGCACATCGCTGATGGCAAGCGTCACCACCCGTGCCGGGAAGCAGGCCTGGGCCAGACGCCCGCCCTTGATGCGCGAGAGGTGTTTGCGCACACAGTTCATCTCGGCAATGTTGGCGCCGCTGCCCAGCAAAGCCTGGTTGATGCGCTGCTTGTCGGCCAACGTCAAACCTTCTGCCGGCAGGGTGAGCAGGGCTGAGCCGCCACCCGATATCAGGCACAGCACCAGGTCATCTTTCGTCAGGCCTTGCGTCAGGGCCAACATGCGCTGGGCGGCTGCCAAACCGGCTGCATCGGGCACCGGGTGGGCGGCCTCGACCACTTCAATGCGCTGCTTCAGGCCCGGCGGGCGCGGCGGAATGTGGTGGTAGCGCGTCACCACCAGGCCGTCCAGCGGCGCATCCTGCGGCCAGAAGGCCTCGACCGCCTGCGCCATGGCGCCCGCCGCCTTGCCGGCCCCCAGCACCAGGGTTCTGCCTTTGGGCGGCGCGGGCAAATACGCCGCCGTGTTGTGCAGTGGCAGCGCGCGCATGACGGCGGCGTTATAGAGATATTCCAGAAACTGACGGGGCTGACTGGCGGGGTTGGGGGTGATCATTGATTTGTCTCCATGCAGTCAGCACTTAACTCACTACAAGTTTAATAGCATATGACGCCCTATCGACGGGGGCTAGGCACCATATAGCTAACTATTTTAGAATTACTCGCCCAGGTAAGCGGCCCGTACCTTGGGGTCGTTGAGCATCTCTTTGGCGTCGCCCGTCATGGTGACCAGGCCGGACTCCATGACGTAGCCGCGGTTGGCAATGGCCAGGGCCCGGCTGGCGTTTTGCTCCACCAGCAGCACGGTCACGCCCTGCGCGTAAACATCACGCACCACTTCAAAAATTTTGTCCACCATGATGGGCGACAGGCCCATCGATGGCTCGTCCAGCAGCAGCACTTTGGGACGGCTCATCAAGGCGCGGCCCATCGCCAGCATTTGCTGCTCGCCGCCGGACATGGTGCCCGCCAGCTGTTCACGACGTTCCTTGAGACGCGGGAAGATGGTGAACACCTTGTCGATGTCAGCCAGGATCTCGGCCTTATCATCACGGATATAGGCGCCCATCTGCAGGTTCTCAATGATGGTCATGCGGGTAAACACCCCGCGCCCTTCCGGCACCATGGCCAAGCCCTGCTTCACCAAATCCCACGGCCCTTGGCCGCGAATGCTTTTGCCCAGGTACTCAATGTCGCCGTCGTTGATCGGCAGGGTGCCGGTAATGGCTTTCATGGTGGTGGTTTTGCCGGCTCCGTTGGAGCCGATCAGCGACACCAGCTCGCCTTCGCGCACTTCAAAGTCAACACCCTTGACGGCCTGAATGCCGCCGTACGCCACTTTGAGACCCGTTACTTTAAGAAGAATATTTGCCATGGTTATTTCTCAGTGCCCGCTGGTGCCAAGATAGGCTTCGATTACTTTTTCGTTTTTCTGCACATCGGCCGGTGTGCCTTCGGCAATCTGTTTGCCATAGTCGAGCACGGTCACACGGTCACACAGGCCCATGACCAGCTTCACATCGTGCTCAATGAGCAAAATGGTGCGGTTGTCGTTGCGAATTTTGTCGATCAGCTCACGCAGCATGACCTTCTCGGTGGCGTTCATGCCGGCAGCAGGTTCGTCCAGCGCAATCAACTGCGGATCGGTCGCCAGGGCACGGGCAATTTCCAGGCGGCGCTGGTCGCCGTAGCTCAGGGTGCGGGCCTTGTAGTCGGCCAATTTGCCAATGCCCACATAGTCCAGCAACTCGTGCGCCCGTTGGGCAATGGCGGCTTCTTCCGCCTTGAAACCGGGCGTGCGAAAAATAGCGCCGAGCAAGCCCGAATGGGTACGGATGTGGCGCCCCACCATGACGTTTTCCAGCGCGGTCATTTCGGCAAACAGGCGAATGTTCTGGAAGGTGCGCGCAATGCCGGCTTTGGCCACTTCGTGCACCGCCGTGGGGTGATAGGTCTTGCCGGCCAGCTCAAAGCGGCCGCTGTCGGGCGTGTAGAGGCCGGTCAGCACATTGAAGAACGTGGTTTTGCCGGCGCCGTTGGGGCCGATCAGACCATAGACCTGACCACGCTTGATCTTGATGCCGACATCGCTCAGGGCCTGCAGGCCACCGAAGCGCTTGGAAACGCCGGTGACGTTGAGTACAGTGTCTGTCATGTTGTTCCTAAATCAGTTGGGGACAGAGCTGGCCCACTTCGTGTGGCGACGGTCTTTCCCACCATGTTTTTTCATTTTGTGTTCTGCAACGACTTGCCGTGATCCGGCGACGGCCACAGTCCCCGCGGACGGATCAACATGATGCTGATCATGGCCAGCGCAATCAGCAGCTGGCGCAGAATTGCCGAATCCAGACGTCCATCGGTCATGGACTGCAAGGGCCCGGCCACATAGCGCAACACCTCAGGCAAGGCCGACAGCAGCACGGCCCCCAGAATCACACCCGGTAGATGCCCGATGCCGCCCAACACCACCATGGCCACAATCATCACCGACTCCATCAGACTGAAGGACTCGGGTGAAATAAAGCCCTGGAAGGAAGCAAACATGGCACCCGACACACCGCCGAAAGTAGCGCCCATGCCAAAGGCCAGTAACTTCAGGTTGCGGGTGTTGATGCCCATGGCCTTGGCCGCGATTTCGTCTTCGCGAATCGCCATCCAGGCGCGACCCACGCGGGAGTGCTGTAGCCTGTGCGAGATCACCACGCTGACCACCACCAAGGCCAAAAACATGTAGTAATAGAGCGACACCGAAGCCAGCTCAAAATCGCCGATGCTGATTTTCTTGCCCAGATCCAGCCCGAAAAAACTCAAGGAATCAATCTGGCTCATGCCCTTGGGGCCGTTGGTGATATTGACCGGATGATCGAGGTTGTTCAGGAACACACGGATGATTTCACCAAAACCGAGGGTCACGATCGCCAGGTAGTCGCCGCGCAAACGCAGCGTGGGCGCGCCCAACAACACACCAAGCACACCCGCAATGCCGGCCGCCGCCGGGATCACAATCCAAAGCGGTGCGTGCATACCATTCGGGAACATGGCGGCAATCGCCGGAAAAGTCTCGGTCAGGTGCGGCGAGGCCAGCAGGCCATACATGTAGGCACCAATGGCAAAAAAAGCCACGTAGCCCAGATCAAGCAGGCCGGCGTAGCCCACCACGATATTGAGCCCCAAGGCCAGCAATACATAGAGCAGGGCCATGTCGGCAATGCGAACCCAGGCGTTGCCAAAGCCCTGCAGCAGCAGCGGCAGAATCAGCAAGCCGGCAGCTGCAACGAGGAAAGCAATAATTTGTTTTTGTTTCATGACGGTCCTCAGGCACGATCTGCCACACGCTCACCCAGCAGACCCGAGGGCCGCAGCGTCAGCACGATGATCAGCACAATGAAAGCAAAAATATCGGAATAGTTACTGCCCAGCACGCCACCGGTCAGGGTGCCGATGTAGCCCGCGCCGAGGGATTCAATCAGCCCCAGCAGGATGCCACCGACCACAGCACCGGCCAGATTGCCGATGCCGCCAAACACCGCGGCGGTAAAGGCCTTGAGTCCCGGCAAAAAGCCCATGGTGTGCTGCACCGTGCCATAGTTGGCCGCCCACATCACACCGGCAATGGCGGCCAGCACCGCACCAATCAGGAACGTGGCGGAAATCACCATGTCAGGCTTGACACCCATCAGTGCCGCCACCCGCGGGTTCTCGGCCGTAGCCCGCATGGCGCGACCTAATTTTGTGTAATTCACCACATACATCAGTACCGCCAGCGACACAGCGGTCATGGCCAGAATCAGCACCTGGGTCGGCGTGATCACCGCGCCACCAATCTCAAAGGGCGTGCGCGGCAACAAGGTGGGATAGGGTTTGTAATTGGGTTTCCAGATGATCATGGCCAGCGTCTGTAGCAGGATGGACATGCCGATGGCGGTGATCAGCGGGGCCAGTTTGGGGCTGTTGCGCAGTGGTCGGTAAGCCACTTTTTCAATCACAAAATTAAGGGCGGCCGCCACGACACAGGCAATGATCAAGGCAATCAGGAGAACCAGCCAGCCTGGCGTGCCGGGCATGGCGTCCTGCATCAGGCCGATGATGGTCCAGCTGGTCAAGGCGCCTACCATCAGCACCTCACCGTGGGCAAAGTTGATCAGGCCAATGATGCCGTACACCATGGTGTAGCCCAGCGCGACAAGGGCATACATGCTGCCCAACACCAGACCGTTGATGATCTGCTGTATGAAGGTATCCATAAACTTCTCCGATTTTTGGCCGGCGCTTGAAAATCAGCGATTTGCTGACGAGCGGTGCAGCCTTGTGAGCTCTACCAGTTCTTTAGCAATAAACCTGCCAACGTAGTGCCCAAGGTAGCAATACTGGCAGATTGGTGGACGCGATTGTATCGATGGCACACCCGGCGCTGGCCCCGCATCAGACGGGGTTTACCCTTGCGGGGAACCCGCATCAGCAAGTATTAACGGCCATCAGCCATCTTGATTGTTCAGTTTTTTGAGCTGACGCAACTTGTCTGCAATCCTGATCTCCAGCCCGCGTTCAACCGGCCGGTAAAAGCCGGGTGACGCCATGCCGTCCGGCAAGTAGCGTTCACCCGCCGCAAAGCCACCTTCTTCGTCATGCGCGTAGCGATAGCCCTTGCCATAGTCCAGCTCTTTCATGAGCTTGGTGGGCGCATTGCGCAGGTGCATCGGCACCGGGCGCGTGCCGTCTTTTTTGACGAAGGCTTTGGCTTCGTTGAAGGCTTTGTAGACCGCGTTCGATTTCGCGGCGACGGCCAGATACACAACGCATTCGGCCAGCGCCAGCTCACCCTCGGGCGTACCCAGGCGTTCGTAGACCTCGGAAGCATCAAGTGCCAGACGCAAGGCACGCGGATCGGCCAACCCGATGTCTTCGGTAGCCATGCGGATCAGGCGGCGCGCCAGGTAGCGCGGATCCGCACCCCCATCGAGCATGCGCACGAACCAGTACAGTGCGGCATCGGGATCGGAACCACGCACGGATTTGTGCAGCGCACTGATGGTGTCGTAGAACTGCTCGCCGCCCTTGTCATAACGGCGCATGCGCTCGCCCAACACCTTGAGCAGCCAGACATCGGTGATCTCGACCCGCTTTTCCTGCGTGGCGGCCACCGCCAATGTCTCCAGCGTGTTGAGCAGACGCCGCGCGTCGCCATCGGCGTAAGCGATGAGGCGATCAATTGCTATCTTTTCAATAGCTTGCACCGCCCCAATGTCGTGGGCCCGGGCCACAATTTGCTCAAGGTCTTGCTGCGACAAGGGTTGCAGCACATACACCGCAGCCCGTGACAGCAAGGCCGAGTTGACTTCAAACGAGGGGTTCTCGGTGGTGGCGCCGATGAAGGTGAACAAGCCGCTTTCCACATGCGGCAAAAAGGCGTCCTGCTGGCTTTTGTTGAAGCGATGCACCTCATCCACAAACACCAGCGTGCGCCGGCCCTGCCCGCGCGCCACCTGTGCCTGCTCTACCGCCTCGCGAATATCCTTGACGCCGCCCAGCACGGCACTGATGGTGATGAACTGCGCGTCAAACGCATCGGCCATCAGGCGTGCAATCGTGGTTTTTCCGGTGCCCGGCGGGCCCCACAGAATGCAACTGTGCGGCTGGCCGGACTCAAAGGCGAGACGCAGCGCCATGCCTTCGCCCAGCAGGTGTTGCTGGCCGATGACCTCACTCAGCGTCCTGGGGCGCAGGCGTTCGGCCAGTGGGGCGTCGGCGGATTGGATAGGACGAGTCATAGGACGGGAGCCTTGATGATTGGGTTTTACTGCGTGACTCTGCATCTGCAGGCTTTTAGAGAACTTTGATATAGGACAAGAAATGCGGTGTTGAATGGGTCTTGGATTGACTTTAAATCAACCGGACCACAAGATCGCTCGATCTCAAATTTACGTCGGGCGATCAAAGCAGCCCTTGTAGTTTCTTGAAAGGCAAAACATGACCATCCTATGGACAACTGACCTGAGCACAGGGATCGATGTTATCGACAATCAGCATAAAAGAATTGTGGATTACATCAACCAGTTGGGGGATGCCATCAAACAACGAAATCGAATCTCTGTTGGATCCGTACTGGATGAACTGGTGGACTACACCGTATCGCACTTTGCCTTTGAAGAAAGCCTGCAAGAAGAAGCCGGATACCTGTATGCAAAGCCTCACAAGGCCGTCCACGAGATGTTCATCAAGCGTGTAGCGAAGTATCAGGAAAAGCACAACGCCGGGGAGGACATCGCGCCACAACTCCACGGCATGCTCAGCACCTGGCTGATACACCATATCAAGCGAGACGACATGGCTTATGTCTCCGAGGTGAAAGCCAGCATCACCAGCATCGTTCAGAACAAAAAAGAGGGAAACTGGCTTAGCCGCTCACTCGGGAAGTTCTTCAGGTAACTGCGGCATGGGATTGGGCCGCCCGATTACTGCCGAATCACATCCGCCCCCGCCGGGGGTTTGAACTGGAAGCTGTTCCCCGGCAAAGCAGGATTGACTTCAAACCGGTTGAAGGTCAACAGTGAGCGTTGTCCGAAACTGTCGAGTATTTCAAGCGCGGCCAAGCCACCCGCTTTGTCTGCCGCCGGATCACCGACCCTGAAACCCACGCGAACCGTTTGCAACTGACCATCTTTGGACTTCGGCGTTGCGGCCACCCATTGCAGCCCGTCTTTATCCGGCGCATCGGTCAGTGTGAAATCCGCCTGCAAGGCGCGCAGGTCGGGTGCGGCGGCAATCAAGGCGGCGGGCGTTGAGCCCAGTGTCAGCGCCTGTTTGCGAGCCGTCACCTGATTCAGATCCGCATCAAACAACCACAGGGTCTGGCCATCGGCGACGATGCTTTGCGCAAACGGTTTTTGGTAGATGAACTTGAAACGATTGGGCCGCGCAAACTCGAAGGTGCCGCTCGATGTTTTGACGCGGGGCGCCTGCCCGTCTTTGGCGGGCGCGGTCACCACCTGGGTGAAGTCAGCGCGCCCGGTCTTGACCGTTTTCACGAAAACCTCAAGGCTTTCCAAGCCTCCAGCCCACGTTGCACCTGCGTAGGCAGCTATACAAATAATAGCAAATAGTTTCATCATTCTTTTCATTCCGCCCGTACCGGCACCAAAATTTCACGCTGGCCACTGCTGCTCATGGAACTCACCAAGCCGGCATTTTCCATGTCTTCCACCAGCCGCGCGGCGCGGTTGTAGCCAATCTTCAAGTGACGCTGCACCAGCGAAATACTGGCCTTGCGGTTTTTCAAAACCACCTCCACCGCCTGGTCGTACATCGGGTCTTTTTCACCACCGCCGCTACCGCCCTCGCCCATCAAATCACCCACGCCATCGGCCGTGCCGCCTTCGAGCACGCCTTCAATGTAGTTGGGCTCGCCCTGGGATTTGAGGTAATTCACCACCCGGTGCACTTCTTCGTCGCTCACAAAGGCGCCGTGCACACGCACCGGCAGTCCGGTGCCGCTGGGCATGTAGAGCATGTCGCCCATACCCAGCAGGGCCTCGGCCCCCATCTGGTCGAGAATGGTGCGGCTGTCGATCTTGCTGCTGACCTGAAAGGCGATGCGCGTCGGAATGTTGGCCTTGATCAGCCCGGTGATCACGTCCACGCTGGGGCGCTGGGTGGCCAGAATCAGGTGGATGCCGGCAGCACGCGCCTTCTGCGCCAGGCGGGCAATCAACTCCTCGATCTTCTTGCCCACCACCATCATCAAATCGGCCAGCTCGTCAATCACCACCACAATGTGCGGTAAACGGTCCAGTGGCTCGGGTGCTTCGGGTGTCAGGCTGAACGGGTTGGAGATAAATTCACCACGCGCTTTGGCCTCGTCAATCTTGACGTTGTAGCCCGCCAGATTGCGCACGCCCATTTTGCTCAGCAGCTTGTAGCGGCGCTCCATTTCGGCCACACACCAGGTCAGGCCTTGCGCGGCCTGGCGCATGTCGGTCACCACCGGCGCCAGCAAATGCGGAATGCCCTCGTACACCGACATCTCCAGCATCTTGGGGTCGATCATCAACAGGCGCACGTCACGGGCCTCGGCCTTGTACAGCAGGCTCAAAATCATGGCGTTGATACCGACCGACTTGCCTGAGCCCGTGGTACCAGCCACCAGCACATGCGGCATCTTGGCCAGATCGGCCACCACCGGGTTGCCCACAATGTCCTTGCCCAGACCGATGGTGAGCATGGACTTGGCCTCGTTGTAGATTTGCGAGCCCAGAATCTCGGACAGCCTGATGGACTGGCGTTTGGCGTTAGGCAACTCCAACGCCATGTGATTTTTTCCGGGGATGGTCTCCACCACGCGGATCGAGACCAGGCTCAGGGACCGCGCCAGATCCTTGGCCAGACCCACGATCTGCGAACCCTTGACGCCGGTGGCGGGCTCGATCTCGTAACGGGTGATCACCGGCCCGGGCTGCGCCAGCACCACCCGCACCTCGACGCCGAAATCCTTGAGCTTTTTCTCGATCATGCGACTGGTCATCTCCAGCGTCTCGGGGGCCACCGTCTCCTGCCGCAACAGCGCGCCGTCCAGCAAATCAACCTGCGGCAACTTGCTGTCGGGCAACTCGATAAACAAGGGTTTTTGCCGCTCTTTGATCACCCGGTCGCTCTTGGGCAGATCCACCAGCACCGGCTCGATCATGACGGGCAGGAAATGATGCTCGGCAATGTCCTGGCGCTCTTCAATCACCACTTCTTCGCGCTCGCGTGCCGCCTGCTGGCCCATCGCAATGTCCTGCGCCACCTCACGTTTTTCGCGCCGCGATTCAAGCTGAAAATAAAGCCAGGCGCCCAGACGCTCCGCCACCTGTCCCCAAGAAAAACGAAACACCAGCGCTGAGCCCACCACCCCCAAAGCGATGGCGCCCAGGCCGGAACCGGCAAAGCCCAGCCACTTGACGCTCAAAGGCCCCAAAAAATAGCCCAGCACGCCACCGCCCTGCCCCGGCAGATGAGCTTCCAGGCTGTAAAAACGAGACCACTCCAGGGTGGCGCTGGCGCACAGCAACAGGGCCAGACCACACCAGAAAGCGGTGCGGCCGGATGTAAATCTGGCGGTCAGCGATAGGGCGGGTTCGCCCTGCGGCGTCAGCAGTTCGCGCCCACGCAGCCATCGGGCCAGACTGGAAAGCCAGGCACGCAGGCCCGCCGCCAGACACCACCAGACAGAGAATCCCAACAGGAAATAACTGCCATCCGCCAGCCAGGCACCCAAACGCCCCGCCCGGTTAAGCAACGGGCCGCCGCTACCTGAGGTCGACCAGGCCACATCCTGCGGCGAGTAACTCAAGAGCGCGAGCAGCCAGACCATCAACAGCACCAACCCGGCCAGCAGACCCAGTTCGTCGGCAAACCGACCCAACCCCGAACGGGCAGGGTCGGTCGCAGAGCGGGAAGAATTCAGGGTATTGAGCGAGTAAGTCATACTATGCGAACTGTACACGGCACAACAGATTTTTCACAAAAGGTTTTCACAATGTCAAACACAAGACATGCCCAGGTTTTGATTTTGGGCTCCGGCCCCGCTGGCTACACGGCGGCCATTTATGCAGCGCGCGCCAATCTCAGTCCCTTGCTGATCACCGGCATCGCCCAGGGTGGCCAATTGATGACCACCACCGAAGTGGACAACTGGCCCGCCGACGTTGACGGTGTGCAAGGGCCGGACCTGATGCAGCGTTTTCTGGCGCACGCTGAACGCTTCAAGACCGACATCGTTTTCGACCACATCAACGCGGTTGATTTCAGCAAGCGGCCGTTCACCCTCAAGGGTGACAACGGCGAGTACACCTGCGACTCACTCATCATCGCTACCGGCGCGTCGGCCAAATACCTCGGACTGCCGTCAGAGACCGCCTTCATGGGCCGTGGTGTGTCGGGCTGCGCCACCTGCGACGGCTTTTTCTACCGCGACGAGGTCTGCTGCGTAGTGGGCGGCGGCAACACCGCCGTGGAAGAAGCGCTGTATCTGTCCAACATTGCTACCAAGGTGTACCTGGTGCACCGTCGCGACAAGTTCAAAGCCGAGCCCATCATGATCGACAAGCTGATGGAGAAAGTAGCGGCGGGCAAGATCGAACTTAAAACCTTCTGTACGATCGATGAAGTGCTGGGCGACCCAAGCGGCGTCACCGGCGTGCGCCTGAAAAACGTCAACACGGGCAACACGGAAGACCTGACACTCAAAGGCTGCTTTATTGCCATCGGCCATTCGCCCAACACCGAGATTTTCCAGGGTCAGCTGGACATGGCGGGCGGCTACATCGTCACCCAGGGCGGGCTCAAGGGTTTCGCCACCCAAACCAGCGTGCCGGGCATTTTTGCCGCTGGCGACGTGCAGGACCATGTGTACCGCCAGGCCATCACCAGCGCCGGCACCGGCTGCATGGCGGCCCTGGACGCGCAGCGTTTTCTTGAGCAAGACTGAAATAGCTATAATCGAGGGCTTTTCCGGAATTCGTCAATCCTCTCCATGCGGGGCGAGATGAGCCGGCGAATCTCTTTACCGCCACATCCATCTGTGGCGAGGTGCGGCGAAAGCTGTTAACGAGTGAGCGCCAAGCGTTCACGTCTTCTGGAGTGTCCACATGGCACGCGTATGTGAAGTTACGGGCAAAGGCCCCATGGTCGGGAACAAAGTTTCCCACGCCAACAACAAAACCAAGCGCCGGTTCCTGCCGAACCTGCAATACCGCCGTTTCTGGGTCGAGACCGAAAACCGTTGGATTCGTTTGCGAATTTCCAACGCAGGTTTGCGTTTGATCGACAAAAACGGTATTGATGTCGTGCTCGCAGACCTGCGCGCACGTGGCCAGGCATAAGGAGCAGCACCATGGCAACCAAAGGCGGACGCGAAAAAATCAAGCTTGAATCTACTGCTGGCACCGGTCACTTCTACACCACCAGCAAGAACAAGAAAACCATGCCCGAGAAAATGTTGATCAAGAAATTTGATCCCAAAGCTCGCAAGCATGTGGATTACAAGGAAATGAAACTGAAGTAATTCAGTTTTTTCCCGTAAAAAAGCCCGCTTCACGCGGGCTTTTTTGTGGCCGACTCTCGTCCAAGAGTCCAATATGCTACAAATTTAATAGCATCTAACGCAATAGCATCGGGGGCCAGAGGCCTAAAAGGCTAATAAGCTTTAGGCCCGCGCCGCCCGCAAGCGCAAAGAAAACTCCTGCAAGGCCGCAATGCCGCTGGCCTCCGCGCGATGGCACCAGCCCTGTAAATCGGCCGCCAGCTGCTCACGGGTGTGCGACCGGTTGAGCCACATCTGGCGCAACTCTTCACGCATGATCACCATTTTGTCCAGCACCGGCGATGCGGCACGGGCCATGGCGAGATGGGGAACGGCGGCGGCAGGCACTCTCTCTGTATCACGATGCAGCCAGCGCTGGGCGGCCTTGATGACGGTTACATCCGCGCGGCGCGATTTCATGGCCTGGAGTTCATCCTTGAATGCACGACGCATGTCTTTGGCGTAACCGGCCATGATTTCATAGCGATTTGAAATCAGCGCTTCCAGGGTCTTCTCGTCCGCCACTGGACGCACATTACCCAAGGCCAGTTTGGGCGGGGTCTTTTTGACGGTCGCCAAGCCAACCCGTTGCATCAGGCTGATGTACAGCCAGCCCATGTCAAACTCATACGGCTTGACCGACAGCTTGGCTGACGTGGGATAGGTGTGATGGTTGTTGTGCAGCTCTTCACCGGCAATGAGGATGCCCCAGGGTGAAATATTGGTGCTGGCATCCGGGGCCTCGAAGTTGCGATAACCCCAATAGTGCGCCGCACCATTGATGATGCCGGCCGCCATGATCGGGGTCCAGGCCATTTGCACGGCCCATACCACCAGACCAGCAGCGCCGAACAGGGCCAGATCGATGATAAGCATCAGGACTACACCCAGCCACGAAAACCGGGTGTAAAGATGGCGCTCCAGCCAGTCATTAGGCGTGCCGTGACCATAACGCGCCATGGTTTCCTTGTTGTTAGCCTCCGCACGGTACAGCTCATAGCCCTGCAGCAGCACGGTTTTGATGCCATGCACATGCGGGCTGTGCGGATCGTCAGGCTGCTCGCACTTGGCGTGGTGCTTGCGGTGAATGGACGCCCATTCTTTGGTGACCTGGCCGGTGGTCAACCAGAGCCAGAACCGGAAAAAATGCGCGGCAATCGGGTGCAGGTCCAGGGCACGGTGTGCTTGATGCCGGTGCAAAAACACCGTCACGCTGATCATGGTGACGTGGGTTACCGCCAGCGTGAACAACACGATTTGCCACCAAGCCAATTGCCAAAAACCATGCGCCAGCCAGTCAACCACGGCATTCAATGCAGCCCAATCAGGTAACAACATAGTCAGTCATGTCTCTCAACGACGTCATTATGAAAATCAGGATTTTTGCCAAACAGCCGCAAAAAATCCATCGGTATGGTGGCGGTGCGGCCATAAACGCAGGTAGCGCTGCCCATTTTCCCCGCCGCTGCAAAGCGTCGCAGCACCCTCAACCTTCAAACCCGACAGAACCTCACCCACATCCAGCGGCGTGAATTCCGGGTTGGCGGCGCTGAAAGCCTGCGCGATGGCCTCATTTTCCTGAATCATCACGCTGCAGGTGGCGTACACCAGCCGCCCGCCCGGTTTCAGCAACCGCGCCGCGCTTTGAAGAATGGCGGTTTGCGTAACGGCCATTTGCTCCACCAACCCCAGACTTTGACGCCACTTGAGGTCGGGGTTGCGCCGCAACGTGCCCAAGCCGGAGCAAGGGGCATCCACCAGCACCCGGTCAATCTTGCCGGACAGGCGCTTGATGCGTTCGTCGCGTTCATGGGCGATGGCCGCCGGGTGCACATTGGACAAACCGCTGCGCGCCAGGCGCGGTTTGAGTGCATCCAGGCGATGCGCCGAGGTATCAAACGCGTACAGACGGCCGGTGCTGCGCATGCCAGCACCAATGGCCAGTGTCTTGCCACCCGCGCCGGCACAAAAATCCACCACCATTTCGCCGCGTTTGGCGTCCAGCAGCATGGCCAGCAGTTGCGAGCCTTCATCCTGCACCTCAAAAGCACCGCGGGTAAACGCGTCCAGCTTGTTCAAGGTCGGCTTGCCTGCAATGCGCAGGCCCCAAGGCGAATAAGGCGTTGGCACCGCTTTGATGCCGAGCTGGGCCAGTTCTTTTTGCACATCCGCGCGCTTGGCGTTGAGGGCATTGACGCGTAAATCCAGCCCGGCGCCCAAGTTGAGACTCTCCGCCAACTGCCAGAATTCATCGCCCAGCTGGTCTTTGAGCGGCTGCACCAGCCACTCGGGCAGGTTGTGGCGGTGGCGCTCCATCAAATCGGCCACATTGATTTTTTCGCACTGATCGAGCCAGTTTTTTTCCTGGTCGGTCAAGGCACTGCGCAGAAAATCGCCAGGGCCGTAAAACCCCAGAATCGCCAGGCGCCGTTCTTTGGGGCCACTGCCGGAAGGCGCGAAATGGTCAAACAGCAGTTTTTTGCGCAGAACGGTGTAAACCGTCCCTGATAGCGTAGCGCGTTCGCGCGGCCCGAGACCCCGGTTGTCACGAAAAAATTTCGAGACAATGGCGTCGGTGGGATGGTCAAATTTGAGTGTGAGGCGGACGAGTTCTGAACAGACGTCAAGCAGGGCTTTTGGATGCATAACCTACGATTGTCCCATGACTGACGAAATACTGCCCCCACTGACCGAGACCCGCAAGGGCCAATACCGCCATTACAAGGGCCTGCGCTACGAAGTTATCGCCACGGTGCGCCACAGCGAAACGCTGGAGCCGATGACGCTTTACCGCGCCCTGTACGGTGAGCAGGGGCTGTGGGTGCGCCCGGCAGCCATGTTTGCTGAAGAAGTGGTGGTTGACGGCGTACGGCAACCCCGTTTCAGCTGGGTTTCGGAATAACACCTCCATAAGCCGCCAGCTTGTAGGACAACAGCTGGCTTTACAAGTATTCACGAAAGGGATAACGTTATCTCTCTTGATTCCCGCACAATGGACGATTCAACCGCGACATATGCTGCAAGAACTAATGGCCTCACAAAAACCCCAATCGCCGTTGTGCCGGAGGGTCTCCTCCCGCAACCTGCCGCTGGCCACTGCGTTCGCCATGGCACTCGCAATGGCACTGAGCGGCTGCTCGTCCTGGTCACCCAGCACCCAGGGCGTGCCTGACGTTGCGGTCCCCGCGGCCTGGTCCATAGACGCATCACCCACCAGCGCAACCACGATCCCTTTGCCAGCGAGTTCACTGGCACAGTGGTGGCAGCGATTCAACGACCCGCTGCTGAGCACGCTGGTCGCACAGGCGTTGCAGACCAATACCAGTATCTGGTCGGCGCAGGGGGCGCTGCAGCAATCGCGCGCATTGCGCGACGTCCAGAGTGCGGGCATGTTGCCCGGCGTGTCGGCTTCCGGGTCGGCACAGCGCAGCAAGTCAGGCGGTAACGACGCCAGCAACAGTTTCCGGGTGGGTCTGGATGCCAGTTGGGAGCCCGATATATTTGGTGGCAAACGCAGCGCCCTGAACGCCGCCGAGGCCGAGGCCCAAGCAACAGAGGCAACGCTGGCCGATGTGCAGGTGTCGGTCGCCGCCGAAGTGGCACTGGCCTACATCCAGCTGCGCGGCCAGCAGGCGCAATTAATGATCGCTCGCAACAACCTCGCCAGCCAGCAAGAAACCCTGCAAATCACCGACTGGCGCGCGCAGGCCGGACTGATCACTTCGCTTGAAGTAGAGCAGGCCCGCACCGCCAGCGAGCAAACCAGCGCCCAGATTCCCACCCTGGAAGCCAACATCGCCAAGACCCGGCACGCCCTGGCAGTCTTGACCGGCCAGCCCCCTGCTGCGCTCGAACTGCTTTTGGCGGCAACCCAGCCCGTACCGCAGGCGGCGCAAGATCTGGCCCTGAGTATTCCTGCACAAACCCTGCGCCAGCGGCCGGATGTGCGAGCGGCAGAACACCGCATCAGTGCGGCGCTGGCACGGGTGTCGGCGGCGGATGCGGCGCGCTATCCCGGTTTTTCAATCAATGGCTCACTGGGCTTGAGTGCCCTGACAGTGGGTGCGCTCAGCGACGGTGCGTCCGTCGTCAATAGCTTGCTGGGCAGTGTCTTCGTTCCCCTGTTTGATGGCGGCGCCGCCCGAGCCCAGGTACGGGCACAGGAAGCGGCGCTGGAGCAGGCGCGCGCCAGTTATCAGTCCGTGGTGTTGACAGCCTTGACAGATGTGGAAGACGCGCTGGTAGCCTTGCGCGGTGATCGCGCACGTTTGACCCACCTGCAAGATGCCGCCATAGCGGCCAGCAATGCAGACCTGCTGGCACAGAATCGCTACAGCAGTGGCCTGATTGACTTCCAGATCGTGCTGCAGACGCAGCGCGCGCTGCTGACAGCACAAGACAGTGTGGCCAGTGCCAGCGCCGACATCAGCGCCGACCTTGTGCGCCTGTACAAGGCCCTGGGTGGCGGCTGGTACTGAGCACCTTTCAGGACGTATCACAAGCTGCCGGCTCCCCCATTTTTGAATCCAACCAGAACTCATCATGACTACCCAAGTTGAAGCCAGTGAACCCCTCTCAACCACTGATGACCTGCAAGGCATGCTGGACGAGGCGCCAGCGCGCGTCTGGTGGCGTCGCAGCATGGTCTGGGTGATCGTCGGGCTGGTGCTGCTGGCGGGTGTGGGAATCTACTTCTGGCAATTGAACGCCAAGAACAATGCAGCGCCCGTCTTTGTCACCGAAGCCGTGGGCCGCGGCAACCTCACACTGACCGTGGCCGCCAACGGCACGCTGCAGCCGACACGGTCCGTCAGCATTGGCAGTGAGCTGTCAGGCACCGTGCTGCGCGTGCTGGTGGATGTGAATGACAAGATCAAAAAAGGCCAGGTGCTGGTGGAACTTGACACCGCCAAGCTGACCGATCAGGTGGCACGCTCGCGCGCCGCACTCGCGTCTGCGCTGGCCAAGGTGACACTAACCGAAGCCACGGTCAAAGAAGCGCAGGGCAATCTGGCACGACTGGAAGAAGTGGCTCGTTTATCGGCTGGCAAGGTGCCGTCCAAGGCCGAACTCGCTACCGGCCGCGCCACCCTGGAACGCGCCCAGGCGGACGAATTGAGTGCCCGCGCCAACGTCGCCGACGCCCGGGCGGCGGCGTCTACCGATGAGACCAATCTGTCCAAAGCCTCGATCCGCTCCCCCACCGATGGGGTGGTGTTGACCCGAACGGTGGATCCGGGCAATGCGGTGGCCGCCTCACTGCAGGCGGTCACCCTGTTTACCGTGGCCGAAGATCTGGCCCAACTCAGGCTGCAGGTCAACGTGGACGAGGCCGATGTGGGTTCGGTCAAAGTCGGACAAAAGGCCAGTTTTACCGTCAGCGCTTACCCGTCCCGCAAATACCCGGCCACCATCACCCGCGTGGCATATGGATCCACCACCACCGACAACGTGGTGACCTATGTGACCTACCTCAACGTCGACAACACCGACCTGTCGCTGCGTCCCGGCATGACGGCCTCCGCCATCATCACCTCCACCGAACGGCGTGATGTGCTGCTGGTGCCCAACACGGCGCTGCGCTTTACGCCATCACAGGCCGGAGGCGCTGCGGGCGCCGCCAAAGCAAGTGGCGGAATTGTGTCCAGCCTGATACCCCGCATGCCCCGTGGCGGCGCAGCCAAATCCGCCTCCGGCAGTGGCGTGGCGGCACGACAAGTGTGGGTGCTGCAGAGCGGCGCAGCGGTGGCTGTCAGTGTGACCCCCGGCATCAGCGACGGCCGCATGACCGAGATCACCGCCGGCGAATTGCAGGCCGGGATGCTGGTAATCACCGATCAGCGCAGCGCCGGGACGGCACCATGAGCGAAACCCCGCTCATCCAGCTGAAGCGTGTGACCAAAGTCTATGGCCAGGGGGCCACGGCATTGCAGGCACTCAAGGGGGTTGACCTGCAAATCGAAGCCGGGGACTTTGTCGCCATCATGGGGCCCAGCGGCTCGGGCAAGTCCACCGCGATGAATATGCTGGGTTGTCTGGACACCCCGACCACTGGCGAGTATTTGTTTCGCGGCGTGCATGTCGAGACCCTGTCACGCGACCAGCGTGCGCGCTTGCGCCGCCGTTTCTTGGGCTTTGTTTTTCAGGGCTTTAACCTGCTGGCGCGCACCTCGGCCCAGGAAAACGTAGAGCTCCCCCTGCTGTACCGCGGCGAATCGGCCAAGGCGCGCCACGCGGCGGCGGCCAAAGCGCTGGCCTCCGTCGGGCTGACCGGCTGGGAGCATCACACACCGGCCGAGTTGTCGGGCGGGCAACAGCAGCGGGTGGCGATTGCACGCGCCATCGTTACCGAACCGGCGGTGCTGCTGGCCGACGAGCCGACCGGCAACCTGGACACGCAACGCAGCCGCGAGATCATGGAACTGCTGTGGGGCCTGAACGTGAACCACGGCATTACCGTACTGATGGTCACGCATGAAGCGGACATGGCGGCCTACGCCAAACGCATCGTGCATTTTGTCGATGGTGTGGTGGACAACGACACGCTCAATCCGCACCCGGCCGGGCTGCACGAAGCTCCGGCCGCCGCACCGCAGGCGCCACCGACTGTAGAGGCCGCCTGATGCTGCTCAACACCCTGCTGCTCGCGCTGCGCTCCATCCGGCGCAACCTGATGCGTTCCTTTCTCACGATTCTGGGCATCGTGATTGGCGTGGGTGCCGTCATCACGATGGTGACGCTGGGCAACGGCGCCACCCTGGCCGTGCAGAACCAGATTTCGAGCCTGGGTACCAATCTGCTGCAGGTGCGCCCCGGCCAGCGCATGGGCGGCGGCAGCGGCGGCGCACCGTCGTTCAAAGAAACGGACGCCGAAGCCATCGCCAGCCAGATCGGCGGCGTCGCGGCTGTGGCGCCCGAGGCGCGCACCAACGCCACCCTGGTCGCCTACGGCCTCAATTGGACCAGCAGCATCATTGGCAGCACCAATGACTGGCTGATCACAGGCAACTGGAAGCTGGGTGACGGGCGCGAGTTTTCCGACGACGAACTGCGCGCCGGTGCGGCCGTCTGCCTGATTGGCGAAACCGTACGACGCGAGCTTTATGGCACACGCCCGGTCGTGGGCGAGCAGCTGCGCGTGAAACAGATATCCTGCGAGGTGGTGGGCGTGCTGGCCTCCAAGGGCCAGGGCAGCTTCGGCAACGACCAGGACGACGTGGTGCTGCTGCCGATCAAGACGCTGCAGCGTCGCATCACCGGCAATACCCGCGTCAACACCTTGCTGGTGTCCATGATGGACGGCAGTGACGCCAACCGCGTCAAGGCGGGCATTACCCAGTTGCTGCGTGAGCGCCGCAAGCTGGCCACCAGTGATGAAAACAACTTCAATGTGCTCGACACCAAGCAGCTGGCCGACACCCTGTCGGGCACGACCAAGGTGATGACCACGCTGCTGGGCGCGGTGGCGGCGGTGAGCCTGCTGGTAGGCGGCATCGGCATCATGAACATCATGCTGGTGAGCGTGACCGAGCGCACGCGCGAGATCGGGCTGCGCCTGGCCATCGGCGCGCTCGAGCGCGAGGTGCTGCTGCAGTTCCTGATCGAGGCGGTGGTGCTGGCTTCATTGGGCGGCCTGATCGGCATCGTGCTGGCCACGGTCGCATCCATCGTGCTGTCCAGCGTGATGGAAGTGCCCTATCTGTTCAATCCGACGATCAACGTGCTGTCGTTCCTGTTCTCGGCCGGCATTGGCGTGCTGTTCGGCTTCTTTCCGGCCCGCCGCGCCGCCCGACTGGACCCGATTGAGGCCCTCCGGCATGAGTAACCCAATTAACCCCCACGCTCGGCACTGACGTGTCCTCGCTGCCCCCCCGAGGGGGCTCATTTTCCTAGGGTCGGCCCGTCGGAAAATTTATAATAAAACGGGCTCTAGCCCCCGTGCAGCATGCACAAGCAGCTACTATTTCTGTAGCAAATCAGCAATCGCCCGGGGGTAGATGATGTGCTCCTGGGAGAGCACACGCGCCGCCAGAACGTCGGCCGTGTCACCGGGCAGCACCGGCACAACGGCCTGCGCCAGAATCGGGCCATGGTCCAGTTTGGCCGTCACCTGATGCACCGTGGCGCCAGCGAATTTGCAACCGGCGTCGAGGGCACCCTGATGCGTGTGCAAACCCGGAAAAGCCGGCAGCAGCGAGGGATGGATGTTGAGCAGACGTCCTTCATAACGGCCCACAAACCCCGGTGTCAGGATGCGCATGAAGCCCGCCAGCACCACCAGCGCGGGGTGTCCCGGTTCGTCGTAACGGTCAATCGCCTTTGACAGCGCCTCATCAAAAGCCTCACGCGTTCCAAAGGTCTTGTGGTCCAGCACCTCGGTCGCAATGCCCTGCTCCTGCGCAAAAACAAGGCCCTGTGCCGTGGCCTTGTTGCTGATGACCGCCGCCACCCGTGCGCCCAATTTGTCATGCCAACCCTCGCGCTTGGCGGTTTTAACGATGGCAGCCATGTTGGAGCCGCTGCCTGAGATCAAAATAACAATGTTTTTCATACCTGGCTTAATTTTATGACGTTGACTACTTCCTCCCCGCCCCTCTCACCGATCCTGACGCCCATCGAGGCCCGCGTGCTCGGCACCCTGATGGAAAAGGCCCGCACCGTGCCGGACAGCTACCCGTTGACGCTCAACTCGCTGCTGATTGGCTGTAATCAGAAAACAACCCGCGACCCCCTGATGGAGCTGGATGAAGCGCAAGTGGCGACGGCGATCGATGAGCTGAAATCGGCCGGCCTGGTGCGTGAAACCAGCGGCGGCCGTACCACGCGCTACGAACACAACTTTCAGCGCGGCATCGGCGTTTACGAACAATCCGCCGTGCTGCTGGGGATGTTGATGCTGCGCGGGCCGCAAACGGCGGGCGAATTGCGCCTGAACACCGAGCGTTGGTACAAGTTTGCCGACATCTCCTCGGTGGAAGGTTTTCTGGAAGAACTGCAGGAGCGCTCGCCGGAAAAAGGCGGCCCTTTGGTCGTCAAGCTGGCGCGCGGCCCCGGCACCCGCGAGCAGCGTTGGGCCCATCTGCTGTGTGGCCCGGTGGACGCGACGCAGACCGGCGCCGAGCACGCTTCGCGCTCCGGCGACGGATCGGTCACAGGCAACCTGGCGGCACGCATCGAGCACCTCGAAGCGGAAGTGGCCGAGCTGCGCGAAACGGTGCAAAAGCTGTGCAGCGAACTGGGCGTGTCACCCCCCGGACAGACGTAATCGAACGACCGTGCTAAAAACACGCTTCATTTGGAGACCCAGCTATGGATTTGGCCTTTACCCCTGAAGAACAGAAGTTTCGCGAAGACATTCGCGCCTGGGTGAGCGAGAACCTGCCCGCCGACATCTCGCACAAGGTGCACAACGCCCTGCGGCTGAGTCGGGACGACATGCAACGCTGGGCCAAAATTTTGGGCAAAAAAGGCTGGCTGGGCCACGCCTGGCCCAAGGAATTCGGCGGCCCCGGCTGGAACTCGATCCAGAAGCATTTGTTCGAAGAAGAGTGCGCCCTGGCTGGCGCCCCGCGCGTGGTGCCGTTTGGCCCGGTGATGGTGGCGCCGGTGATCATGGCCTTTGGCAATGCCGAGCAGCAGCAGCGCTTTCTGCCCGGCATTGCCAGCGGCGAGGTGTGGTGGAGCCAGGGTTATAGCGAGCCGGGTGCCGGCTCCGACCTGGCGTCGGTCAAAACCCGGGCTGAGCACCAAGGCAAGCACTACCTCGTCAACGGTCAGAAAACCTGGACCACCCTGGGCCAGTACGGCGAATGGATTTTCTGCCTGGTGCGCACCAGTACCGAGGGCAAGCCGCAGACCGGCATCAGCTTCCTGCTGATCGACATGAAATCGCCCGGTGTGACGGTGCGCCCGATCGTGCTGCTGGACGGGGAAGCTGAAGTGAACGAAGTCTTTTTTGACAACGTCCAAGTCCCGGTGGAGAACCTGATTGGCGAAGAGAACAAGGGCTGGACTTACGCCAAGCACCTGCTCAGCCACGAGCGCACCAACATTGCCGACGTGAACCGCGCCAAACGCGAACTGGAACGCCTCAAACGCATCGCCAAGCTCGAAGGCGTGTACGACCCCGCCACGGGGGGCGCGACGGCTAGCCGCTTCCGCGACGAAATCGCCAAGCTGGAAGTGGACGTGGTGGCACTGGAAATGATGGTGCTGCGCGTACTGGCCGCCGAGAAATCAGGCAAGCAGTCGCTCGACATTGCCGGCCTGCTGAAGATTCGCGGCAGTGAAATCCAGCAGCGCTACAGCGAGCTGATGATGCTGGCAGCCGGGCCGTATGCGCTGCCGCTCATCCACGAGGCGATGGAAGCCGGCTGGCAGGGTGACGCGGTGGCCGGCTCGGAACTGCACGGCTTCCCTGGTGGCGGCGTCTACTGTGCGCCGCTGGCCTCCACCTACTTCAACCTGCGCAAGACCACCATTTACGGGGGCAGCAATGAAGTGCAACGCAATATCGTGGCCCAAGTCGTCCTGGGTTAATTGCGGGACAGACCGCAGGCGCAAAGCGACAAGCTCTGTCCTCAACTGACTGTAAAAAAGGAACAAACATCATGGATTTTGATTTTTCTGACGATCAGGAGCAGCTGCGTGACGCGGTGCGCAAGTGGGTGGACAAGGGCTACAGCTTTGAGCGCCGCCGCGCCGGGGTCAAAGCCGGTGGTTTTTCCCGCGACGCTTTCAATGAGATGGCCGAGCTCGGCCTGTGCGGTCTGTACGTCCCGGAGGCCTTTGAGGGCATGGGCATGGGCCCGGTCGAGGCCATGGTGGCGATGGAGGAGCTGGGGCGCGGCCTGGTGCTGGAACCGCTGGCCCAGAGCCTGATCGCCGGTGGCGTGCTCGACGGCTACGCACCGGAAGCGCTCAAGTCGGCCTGGCTGCCCAAGATTGCCAGCGGTGCCGCCCTGGTGGTGTTGGCTTACCAAGAGCGCGCAGCGCGCTATCAGCTCGATATTTGCGAGTCAAAAGCGACTCCAGCCCCCGTCGAATATACGCTGACAGCTACAAAAAGCATAGTGCCCGCTGGCGACCAGGCCGATGCGTTCATCGTGCCGGCCATGGTCAATGGCAAACTGGCTTTGTTCCTGGTGGAACGCACGGCCGCCGGTGTCAGCACCCGCGGCTATGGCACGCAAGATGGCAGCCGGGCGGCGGAGCTCACGTTGAAAGACGCACCCGCCACCCTGATCACGCTGGACGGCCTGACCGCGCTGGAACACGCGGTGGACATCGGCATTGCCGCCACCTGCGCCGAAGCCGTGGGCGTGATGGATAAAACCATGGTTATTACCGCCGAGTACCTCAACACCCGCAAGCAGTTTGGCGTGCTCATCAGCAGCTTCCAGGCCTTGCGGCACCGCGCCGCCGACATGAAGATGCAGCTCGAACTGGCCCGCTCCATGAGCTACTACGCCGCGCTCAAACTCAACGCGCCAGCGCCGGAGCGCCGGGCCGCGATGGCGCGTGCCAAATACCAACTGGGCAATTCCATGCGCTTTGTCGGTCAGCAGGCGGTGCAGCTGCATGGCGGTATCGGCGTGACTGACGAATACATCGTGAGCCATTACTTCAAGAAACTGACCCAGATGGAAATGACCTTTGGCGATACCCTGCACCACCTGGGTGAAGTGTCCAACCGGATGCAGGACACCGCAGGCGTTTTTGCCTGAGGCCCACACCCTCATCTTCTTCTACTCCGCCTCGCGCAGCCGCAGAAAACTCGCAAAACGCGGCAGGCCCGCCGGCGTGCGGTCCCGATAGCGGTAGGTGACGAACGCCCCAACCGGCGGTGGTGTGTCGCGCTGGGCGTCGGTAAAGCCGGTGCCGAGCGCAAAGCGTTGGCCATTCGGCATTTCCAGCAACAGCGCACCCAGGCGTCCCGTGTGGCGGCCCTTGCCGGGCAGCTGGGCGATCACTCGCGCGTCTTCATCCGGTATCTGTTTGAGCTTGCGCAGAGCGTCGCTGCGCCCGGGCGTCCAGTCGGCATCGGCACGGTGCAGCACCAGCCCTTCTCCGCCGTCGCTCACGACTTGCAGCAGTTGACGTTGCAATAGGGCGCGATCAGGAACACGGGATTGTTGAACCGCTTGCAGCCACGGCACACCGGCCGTATCAACCAGGGAAACCATACGTGCGGCGCGTTCGCCAAACGGGCCGCGTTCGCCGGGCAGGTCAAAAATCATGTAGCGCAGTTCGCGCCATTCGGCATCAATCGGTGTGCTGCGGCGAACGGTGCCGGAGACGCGATCAAAGCGGCGTCGCCCGAGCCACAATTCGCCATCCAGCGGAGTGGCCGGCAAGGCGGCCGTGAACCAGTCGGGTGCCGCGATGCGCCGGCCGCTGCGAAAGCGCAGCACGTGGCCATCCCAAAACGCACGTACGCCATCGAGTTTTTCGCTGACGAGAAAACCAAGGGGGTCCAGCCCGGCTTGCCAGTGTTTGGCCAGCATGAGCGCAGGCGGCAGAACTGACGGCGCCTGAATGGCGACCGACTCCGTCCCGGCCGCCGGTACCAGCACAGGGAAAAACGTGCTGCCCAAGAGCAGCGCCAAGTGGGTCGCCTGTCTGCCGACTGTTCGATACGCCATTGTTTTAAGGATCTCTCAGGCGACCAGCCGGGACGACTTCGGCACATGCGCCATCAAAAACTCCATCTGGTCGGCCAGGATGCGGCGGTTGCGCAAAATGAAGTCTTCCCACAGGCTGGGCACATAGGGTGTGTAGAGCAGCGGCATATGGGCCTGCTCGGGCGTACGGTGGCTTTTGCGGTGGTTGCAGGGGCGGCAGGAGGTGACCACATTCATCCAGGTATCGATGCCTTTCTGGGCGAACGGAATGATGTGTTCACGCGTGAGCACGTCTTCATGAAAATGATCGCCACAATAAGCGCAGATATTGCGGTCACGGGCGAACAACTTGCTGTTGGTCAGCCCCGGCTTCAGGTGGAAGGGATTGATATTGGGCACGCCCCGGGTGCCGATGATGCTGTTGACGGTGATGATGGACTGCTCGCCAGTGAGCGCGTTGTGGCCACCGTGAAACACCGCGACTTCTCGCCCCATCTCCCAGCGCACTTCCTCGGCGGCGTAATGAATCACCGCCTGCTCAAGCGAAATCCACGATTGGGGCAACCCTTGGGCTGACAGCTTCAAGACCTTCAAAACACGCCTCCTGGAACTTCTAAGTACCACTGACACTTGTCTCTGGCCGCAGGGTAAAACCTTCTTGCCCCACTGCTAAGACACAATATAACCTGTTTTTGTGACAATCTGGCTTCAAGCGTCTGACTCACCGGCGCAGTCTGCTATCAAAAAGATAACAATCCAATGAAGGTTTTTCGCGGTTTCAACCACCCCGGCATCGCGCAGTCCTGCGCGCTGACCATCGGCAACTTTGACGGCGTGCACCGGGGTCATCAGGCCATGCTGGCGCTGTTGCGTAGCGAGGCCCAGCAGCGTGGCATCCACAGTTGCGTCTTGACGTTTGAGCCGCATCCGCGCGACTACTTTGCCGCTGCCGCCCACCAACCCGAGCTGGCGCCGGCCCGCATTGGCACCCTGCGCGACAAGCTGACCGATCTGGGCCAGTGCGGCGTGGACCAGACCGTGGTGCTGCCCTTTGACGCGCGATTGGCAGCGCATTCACCCCAGGCGTTCATCGACGAGGTACTGGTCAGGGGACTGGGCACGAAATATGTTCTGGTGGGTGATGATTTCCGTTTTGGCGCCAAGCGCGCTGGCGACTACAGCCTGCTCGATGCTGCGGGCACGGCACAAGGCTTTGACGTGGCACGCATGAACAGCTACGAGGTGCACGGCCTGCGGGTGTCCAGTTCGGCCGTGCGCGATGCCTTGGCCGAAGGTCGCATGGATGACGCGGCCCGGCTGCTGGGGCGGCCCTATCGCATCTCGGGGCACGTGGTGCACGGCCGAAAACTGGGGCGCGAACTGGGCTTCAGAACCCTGAACCTGCGCTTTGCCCACTGGAAGCCGGCCGCCAGCGGCATCTTTGTCGTACGGGTCCATGGTTTAACGGAACTGCCTCTGGCTGGCGTTGCCAATATCGGCATTCGTCCCTCGCTGGACCCCACCGATGTCAACGGCGGGCGGGTGCTGCTGGAAACCCATTGCCTGGATTGGCCCGCCAGTCTGGGCGCCGAAGGGGCCTACGGTAAAATCATCCGGGTTGAACTTCTCCATAAACTGCACGACGAATTGAAGTACGACGGGCTGGACGCCCTCACCGCCGGCATCAATCAGGATTGCCTTGATGCACGTGCGTACTTTGCCACCCAGCGCCACCATGACCACCCATAACACCACGCCCGTCACCCCGTCTGCCTCCGAGCCCGCAGAAAAAACCGATTACCGCAGCACGCTCAACCTGCCGGACACCCCGTTCCCGATGCGCGGCGATCTGCCCAAGCGCGAGCCGGGCTGGGTCAAAAACTGGGAAGATGAAGGGCTTTACCAAAAACTGCGCGCTGCCAGAGCGGGCGCGCCCAAGTTTGTGCTGCACGACGGGCCGCCCTACGCCAATGGCCAGATCCACATGGGGCATGCGGTCAACAAGATCCTGAAGGACATGATCGTCAAGGCGCGCCAGCTCAAGGGCATGGACGCCGCCTACATTCCCGGCTGGGACTGCCACGGCCTGCCGATCGAAAACGCGATCGAAAAGAAATTTGGCCGCAAGCTGCCGCGCGATGAAATGCAGGCCAAAAGCCGCGCCTACGCCACCGAGCAGATCGACCTGCAGCGCACCGACTTCAAACGCCTGGGCGTGCTGGGCGACTGGGACCACCCCTATCGCACCATGGATTTCAAGAACGAGGCCGAAGAACTGCGGGCCTTCAAACGCGTGGTGGAACGCGGCTTTGTGTACCGCGGCCTGAAGCCGGTCTACTGGTGTTTTGACTGCGGCTCCTCGCTGGCCGAGTTTGAAATCGAATACGCAGACAAAAAGTCGCAAACGCTGGATGTGGCGTTCTTAAGCGCTGAACCGGCCAAACTGGCAGCCGCCTTTGGTTTGACCGCGCTCGACAAAGAGGCTTTTGCCGTCATCTGGACCACCACCGCCTGGACCATCCCCGCCAACCAGGCGCTGAATCTGAACCCGGAACTGACCTACGCGCTGGTGGACACCGAGCGCGGCCTGCTGCTGCTGGCCGAGAGCTTGGTGGAGAAGTGCCTGGAACGTTACCAGCTCACCGGCACCATCGTCGCCCTAGCCGAAGGCAAGGCGCTGGCCGGCCTTCAGTTCAAGCACCCGCTGGCCCATGTGGACGCGGGCTATGACCGCCTGAGCCCGATCTATCTGGCCGACTACGCCACGGCCGACGACGGCACCGGCATCGTGCACTCGGCGCCCGCCTATGGGGTAGAGGATTTCAACTCCTGCGTCGCCCACGGCATGGCCTATGACGACATCCTGAATCCGGTGCAGGGCAATGGCGCCTACGCGCCCGAGCTGCCGCTGTTTGGCGGCCAGCACATCTGGAAAGCCTGCCCGGTCATCATCGACACGCTGCGTGACGCCGGTCGCCTGATGGCCACCTCCGACATCGTGCACAGCTACCCGCATTGCTGGCGCCACAAGACGCCGGTGATCTACCGCGCCGCCGCCCAATGGTTCATCCGCATGGACGAGGGCGAAGGCGTCTTCACCAAGGACAAGGCGCCCAAATCGCTGCGCCAACTGGCGTTGGACGCGATCGAAGAAACCTCGTTTTACCCCGAAAACGGCAAGACCCGCCTGCGCGACATGATTGCCGGCCGGCCCGACTGGTGCATCAGCCGCCAGCGCAGCTGGGGCGTGCCGCTGCCCTTCTTTTTGCACAAAGACAGCGGGGAGTTGCACCCGCGCACGATGGAGATTCTGGACCTCGCGGCCGACATGATCGAGCAAGGCGGCGTCGAGGCCTGGAGCAAGGTCACGACCGAATCGATCCTCGGTGCAACAGACGCCGAACACTACACCAAGAGCAGCGACATTCTGGAAGTCTGGTTTGACTCCGGCACTACGCACACCACCGTGCTCAAGGGCTCGCACGCCGGCGCCGGCCACGAGAGCGGCCCGGAAGCCGACCTGTACCTGGAAGGGCACGACCAGCACCGCGGCTGGTTCCACTCTTCCCTGCTGACGGCTTGCGCGATGTACGGCCGCGCGCCCTACAAAGGCATTCTGACCCACGGCTTCACGGTGGACAGCAAAGGCCACAAGATGAGCAAGAGCCTGGGCAACGGCGTTGACCCGCAGGAAACCTCGAAGAAACTCGGAGCCGAAATCATTCGCCTGTGGGTGGCCGCCAGCGACTACTCGGGCGACATTGCAGGCGACGAAAAAATCCTGGCACGCGTGGTGGACACCTACCGCCGCATCCGCAACACGCTCAAATTCCTGCTGGCCAACATCAGCGACTTTGACCCGGCCACGGACGCGGTGCCGCTGGATCAGATGCTGGAGATTGACCGCTATGCCCTGAGCCGCGCCGCCCAGCTGCAGGCCGACATCCTGGCGCATTTTGAGGTCTATGAATTTCACCCGGTGGTGGCCAAGCTGCAAATTTACTGCTCGGAAGACCTCGGCTCGTTCTACCTCGACGTACTGAAAGACCGGCTCTACACCACGGCGCCCAAATCCTTGGCGCGACGCAGCGCCCAGACCGCGCTATGGCAGATCACGCAGGCCATGCTGCGCTGGATGGCGCCATTCCTGAGCTTTACCGCTGAAGAGGCGTGGGCCGTGCTGGGGACAGCGGGCAAAACACCGACCGACACGAAAGAATCCATCTTCCTGGACCGCTACGTTCAACTGGCGGCACCCGACACGGCCTTGCTGGCCAAGTGGACCCGCATCCGCGAGCTGCGCGATGCGGTGAACAAGGAGATCGAGGCCCTGCGGGCTGACGGCAAGGTCGGCTCCTCACTGCAAGCCAAGGTGGCCCTCACCGTGGGCGCCGATGACTACGCGCTGCTGGCCAGCCTGGGCCACGATCTGAAATTCGTCTTCATCACATCCGCTATTGATTTAATAGCTGGCAACGCTTTATCCATAGGGGCTAGCGCCTCAAACGGCACTAAATGCGAGCGCTGCTGGCACTACTGCGACGATGTCGGCGTGGATCCGGCCCACCCGACCTTGTGTGGTCGCTGCACCAGCAACCTGTTTGGCGCCGGTGAAGCTAGGGCGTTCGCCTGATGGCACGCCGGTCTTCTTCCGGTGCCGGCGGCATGCTGCAATGGCTGGGCCTGGCCTTCATCATTCTGATCGCGGACCAGTTCACCAAGGTACTGATCGTCGGCTTCTACCAGTTGGGCGACAGCACCCAGGTCACCAGCTTCTTCAACGTGGTGCGGGTGCACAACAGTGGCGCAGCGTTCTCCTTTCTGGCCGGTGCGTCAGGCTGGCAACGCTGGTTCTTCACCGTCATCGGCATGCTGGCGGCAGCCTTGATTTTGTGGATGCTCAAGTCGCACGCCGGGCAAAAACTGTTTGCTTTTGCCCTGGCCTGCATTCTGGGCGGCGCCATTGGCAATGTGATTGACCGCGTGCTGTATGGCTACGTGGTGGACTTTCTGGACTTCCACTGGCACAGCTGGCATTTCCCGGCCTTCAATCTGGCCGATAGCGCCATCACCATTGGCGCCGCCTGCCTGATACTGGACGAATTGCTGCGCGTGCGGCGTACCCACTAGGCCAGCGACACGAGTCCAGACACCAGAAATGGGAACCCGTTGACGCACCTTTTGAACCTCCTGGCGGCCATTGCCCTGCTGGTCTGGGGCACGCAACTGGTGCGTACCGGCATCCTGAGCGTGCTGGGCGCCAATCTGCGCAACGTGCTGGCCCGAAGCGTCAGCAACCGGTTCAAAGCCATGATGTCGGGGATCGGTGTCACGGCGCTGTTGCAGTCCAGCACGGCCACGGCACTCATCGTGTCGGCGTTTGTGGGCCAGGGGCTGATGACCCTGCCCGCGGCACTGACCGTCTTGCTGGGAGCCGACATTGGCACCAGCCTGATGGCCGTGCTGTTCTCCCGCGATCTGTCATGGCTGTCGCCGCTGTTCATTTTTGTCGGTGTGGTGCTGTTTATTGCGCGCCCATCCAGCACCGCCGGCCGGGTCGGGCGCATTCTGATTGGCCTGGGCCTGATGTTGCTGGCCTTGAGCCTGGTCACGGTGTCGGCCAATGTCCTGACGCAGGCCCCGGCCATCAAGGCCTTGCTGGCGTCGCTGAGCAGTGACTTGCTGCTGGAGATCACCGTGGGCACCCTGCTGGCGGTGCTGTCCTACTCGAGCCTGGCCATTGTGCTGCTCACGGCCACGCTCGCCACGACCGGTGTAGTACCCGTGGACGTGGCGCTCGGCCTGGTGCTGGGCGCCAACCTGGGCAGCGGCCTGCTCGCGATGTTGACCACCCTCAACGCCAACGTGGAGACACGCCATGTGCCGCTGGGCAACCTGGTATTCAAGGTGCTGGGCATTGCCATCGCCGCGCCTTTTGTGGGTCTTTGGCTGCAGCAGGTACGCCCGCTGCTGGGCGATGTGGCGACCGTCGTCGTGCTGTTTCATCTGAACTTTAACCTGATGGTGGGCCTGCTCTTCATCGGCCTGACCCCTCTCATTGCCCGCGGGGCCGAATACTGGCTGCCCAAACCCAAAGAAAACACAGCCGACGGACGCCAGCGCCATCTGGACGCATCGGCGCTGACCACCCCTTCGCTGGCCTTCTCGTGTGCCGTGCGTGAGGCCATGCACCAGGCGGATGTGGTGGAAACCATGCTGCTGGGCGTGCTGGAGGTGATCCAGAACAACGACCGCGAGCTCGCCCAGCATCTGCAAAAAATGGACGATACGGTGGACGCGCTGTACTCGGACATCAAGTACTACCTGACAAAAATTTCACGCGAAGCCCTGAGCGAGAACGAAGGGCACCGCTGGTCCGACATCATCAGCTTCACCATCAACATGGAGCAGATCGGCGACATCATCGAGCGGATACTGATGGATATCGAAGACAAGAAAATAAAACCGGGGCGGGAATTCTCGCCAGCAGGCATGGCTGAAATCACCGAATTGCACAGCCGCCTGGTCGACAACCTGCACCTGGCCATGAGCGTCTTCCTCAACAGCAATGTGCACGACGCGCAAAAGCTGCTGGAAGAAAAAAACCGCTTTCGCGACCTGGAGCACGAATATGCCGCCACCCACCTGGATCGCCTGGCCGGCAACACACTGCCCAGCATTGAAACCAGCTCGTTGCACCTGGACCTGATCAGCGACCTCAAGCACATCAACTCGCACATCTGCTCGATTGCGGATCCGATTCTGGACTCGCCCCGTCAGGTCATGGCAGGCGCAGTGCCGCCACCAGAATCAGCGCCGCCTCGATCGTAAATTCGTTCCGCTCTAGTTTTGCTAGCAGCTCAAGCTTGTCCAGCAAGAGAAACTGCGCCACTTCACCATCCAGATTGACCGGCTGCATACCCTGCGGCACGGTGCAATGGAACCAGTCAATCTGTTCCACCACATAGCCCGCGCCATCGTCAGAACTTGGTTTTCGCATGGCTTTGTTGCCGCCCCACAGCAGATCGTCCAGCCGGCTCAGGCGCATCCCGGTCTCCTCCCAGGTCTCGCGCACCAGCGCCGTATCCACGGTATCGACGGCCGACACCATGCCGCCCATCAAGGTGTCCCACTGGCCCGGGTCGTTGGCCTTGTTCAGTGCACGTTGCTGCACCCAAAACCGGCCATCCGTCGCACGCCCGACCAGGTGCACCGCCCGCGTGGCGATGCCCAATGGCCGCGCCACGCCACGCTCCACCGTGGCCACTACTTTCCCGTGCGCGTCCCAGACGGCCAGTTGCTCGTGACGCCATTGCTGCGCGACGCACCCGACCCGCGCCGCCAGCAAAGCCTGTGCAATCTGCTGCAGCGCCAGCGTCGCATCGCCCCGCACCCGCCACACCGGTCCTTCGGGAGACTCATCTTTTTGTAGCAGCTCAAACCCGATTGACGAGGGCTGGAGGCTTATTTGATTCAAATAATCAGGCTCGACCGAGCCGATAACATGCTGCCCCCACAGCAATGGCACCCGGAGCCGCAACGGCGGCTGGTCGGCGCTGGCGACCAGGGCCGCGAGCCATTGGGGATCGGGGGCGAGGGAGGGGTTCACAGCGTCAAAATCGTGCAACCGGTGGTCTTGCGTGCTTCGAGATCGCGGTGCGCCTGCTGCACCTCGGCCAACGGGTAGCGCTGGCCGATGCGAATCGTGACCTTGCCACTGGTCACGGCTTCAAACAAGTCATCCGCCATGGCCTGCGTGCTCTCGCGCGTGGCAATGTGGGTAAACAGGGTCTGGCGCGTCACGTAAATCGAACCTTTGGCACCCAGAATGCCCGGGGCAAACGGTGCCACCGGACCCGAGGCGTTGCCAAAACTGGCCATCAAGCCAAAGGGTGCCAGACAATCCAGCGACTTGTCCCAGGTGTCCTGGCCGACCGAGTCGTACACCACCTTCACGCCTTTGCCAGCGGTGATTTCTTTGACCCGGGCCAAAAAGTCTTCGCTTGAATAGTTGATGACGAAAGCGGCCCCGTGCTCTTTGGCCAGCGCGCATTTGGCATCCGATCCGGCCGTGCCGATCAGCTGCAAGCCCATGGCCCGAGCCCACTGGCAAGCGATCAGGCCGACGCCACCGGCCGCCGCATGGAACAGCACAAAGTCGCCGGCCTGCAAACCGCCCTGCGGCAGGGTGCGCTTGAGCAGGTATTGCGCCGTCAGGCCCTTGAGCATCATGGCCGCACCGGTCTCGAATGAAATGGCATCGGGCAGCTTGCATACGCACTTGGCGGGCATGACCCGCAGCTCGCAGTAGCTGCCGGGCGGCTGGCTGGCGTAGGCGGCGCGGTCGCCCACTTGCAGGTGGCTGACGCCCGCACCGACCGCCTCCACCACACCGGCGGCTTCCATGCCCAATTGCAAAGGCAGCGGCAAGGGATAGAGACCGCTGCGCTGGTAGACGTCGATAAAGTTCAGGCCGACCGCATGATGCCGGATGCGGATTTCGCCGGGACCCGGATCACCCACCGTGACCTGAACCAGTTTGAGCTGCTCGGGGCCGCCGATTTGATCAATGCGGATAGCGCGCGAAGGGAGGGAGGTCATGTCGGGGGTCCTGAAATTTGAAGGGTCCAGCATGTTGCCATGAAATGCGGCACCACGCTATCGTCAGGCTCATCACCACGATAAACGCCGACTTGCTACAGTCGTGCCATGCACCCCAAACTGACCCCGACCGCCGCCCTGTTGCTGACCCTGCCGCCCCTGCTCTGGGCGGGCAACGCCGTGGTGGGCCGAATGGTCAGCAATCTGGTGTCCCCCATGACCCTGAACTTTCTGCGCTGGCTGCTGGCATTCGCCTTGCTGCTGCCGCTGGCGAGCCCGGTACTGCGGCCGAACAGTCTGCTTTGGCCCAACTGGCGGCGTTTTGCACTCCTGGGCCTGTTCAGCGTCGGGGGCTACAACGCTTTGCTGTACCTGGCCCTCAACACCTCCACCCCCCTCAACGTCACGCTGGTGGGCTCCAGCATGCCGGTCTGGATGCTGCTGATCGGGCGTCTTTTTTTTGGCGTTGCCATCTCCCGGCGCCAGCTACTGGGGGCCGCGCTGTCCATTACGGGCGTCATGCTGGTGCTGTGCCGGGGTCAGTTTGAACTGCTGTTGCAGGTGCGTCTGGTGCCCGGCGACTTGTATATGCTGATGGCGTCGGCGGCCTGGGCCTATTACAGCTGGATGCTGGCGCACCCAACCACCGAACCGCCAGCCATTCGCGCCGACTGGTCGGCCTTTCTGCTCGCGCAAATGGCGTTTGGCCTGGCCTGGTCAGGACTATTTGCTGGCGGTGAATGGGCGTTGGACAAAGCCCACATCCAATGGAGTTGGCCACTGGCCGCCGGGCTGGCGTTTATCGCCATCGGCCCGGCATTGCTCGCCTACCCCGTATGGGGCGCTGGCGTGAGGCGGGCCGGCCCGGCCGCCGCCGGCTTTTTCGCGAATCTGACGCCGCTGTTCACCGCCCTGCTCTCCGGCGCCTTTTTGGGCGAGATACCCCGGCTGTATCACGTACTGGCCTTTGCCCTGATTTTGGGCGGCATCGTGGTGTCGTCGCGCAGATAGGCGATGCTTGCCTGAAGCTTTTTCGACGAGAACAATTTGCGTTGACCTAGAACATGATAATGAATGCTCCATGATGAAATATATACTTGTCACATCGACCCGGTTGCTACCCCTGATGCTGGCAGCTTGCGCATCCATCAGCAGTTCCGCCGCCGTCCAGCCCGTGATGGCGTGTGTCAATCTGTTGGACACAAATTTCAAGAATGCCGTCGTTACTGCTGCCAGAGCAGTGCCTGCCACCGATCAGTTGCCAGGCTACTGCGAAGTCTTGGCCACTGAGATCGGGACCAGCCATGACATAAAGGTGCTGCTGCCCGAAACATGGGCCCGCCGCTTTTACCAGCAAGGCGGTGGTGGCATGGATGGCGTAATTCCTGAATTGATCCCGAAAAAGGTAACGGCTACGCAGGGTGGCAGTGCCGCCCTGAAAGCGGGCTCCATCGTTCTTGGCAACAACGGTGGTCACCGGGATCCCACTGGCGCGGCCTTGCTTGACAACCCAAATGCAACCGAAAGGTACGCTCACACAGCCATTGGCATCGCCCGGGATTTCGGCGAAGCCCTGGCACAGGCCTATTACGGCAAGCCAACCCAATTTGCCTATTACCAGGGATGCTCCAACGGAGGGCGTGGCGCGCTCAATGCCGCTGCCAAATACGGCACGAAGTTTGATGCGGTCATCGCGGGTTCGCCAACGCGTAGCGATCCGGGGGTCACCGCACAATGGTTGCGCCTTTCTCAATTACCCCTGCCGCAATACGACAAACTCAAGGCGGTTGCAGCGGCCGCCGTTTTGAAGTGCGACATGCTCGATGGTGTGCAGGATGGAATCATTTCAAACTGGCGAGCATGCAAATTTGATCCAGCCAAGGATGTACCGGTCGCGCTTGGACTGACGCCTGCGGAAGCGGCAGCCATTAAGAGCCTGATGAGCGACATTGAACTTGCCAACGGAGCTACGGTTTACTCAGGCTACGGTTATGGCTTTGGCGACAAGAGCATGAAATTTTCGTCCAAACTCTATGAATTCCTCGGACTTGGATACATGCGCTACATCGTGCTCAATGAGCCCAAATGGGAGGCCGCCAACTTCACGGTTGAGGCCTATTTCGAGCGGATCCGGTCGATCCTGGAAGACAAGTATCAATTCGACGCCGAAACGGCAGGACTCAAACAATTCATGGATTCAGGAAAGAAAATTCTGGTTTGGCACGGTTCCGATGACACCATCGATTCGCATCGCGACACCATCCGCAAATGGGATGAGTTGGAAAGCGCTGCTGGTGCGATTGCAAGGCAGAACGCCCGGCTCTTCATCCTTCCCGGCGTTCAGCATTGCGGCGGTGGCACTGGTGCCGATACTTTCGATCCTTTCACGACCATGATGAATTGGGTCGAGAAAGGCGTTGCGCCCGATGGCCTGGTTGCAACCAAATTGGTGGATGGCGTACCGGTCTTGTCTCGTCCAGTATGCCGGCATCCGAGTTATCCACGCTACCGGGGCGCAGGCGATATCAATCTGGCAGAAAACTACAGGTGCACCCAATAAAGCAGACGCTCGTTCCTGAAAGCTTCACTCCGAACTCAAGCGCGGCGTGTGCAGGTCTCGTCGAAGTCCCTGCCCCGTTGCTGAGCGAGACTTACTGCGCCAGCGATGGTTTGATGGCCAGCGCGGCCGCTTCAGCGACGCAATCGCGATCAGGCTTCATGCCCTTGCTGCGCGCTGTTGCAAGCTCGGCTTTGGCTGCGCCAAGATCAGCGCGAAAGTCGTCGTCGGCATGCAGCCGTGCGACCGTTCCGGCGGCGACGTTGCGCGCTTGAACCACATCGCTGTGCCAATGGACGTTGCAGACATTGCGGCTCTCGTCAAAGCTCAGGCCACGCAGCAGGATGGCGTCGCTCTGGACGGGCGAAAGCTCGGCCAGAATCAGCGCCCAGCCCCAGCCGGCAGCGGCATGCCCGGAGGGGTAGGAGCCGTCCTTTGCCAGTATGGCCTGGTCATTGGGTGTGCAGATCGGTTCCTGGTTCGAGATGAACGGGCGCGCCCGGTTGTAGTGCATCTTGGCGGCATAGGTAGAACCACCGAGATCAGTCAGCGTACGACGAAGCAGCTTGTACAGACGAGGCGTCGCGGCCTCGCTGACGGGCGCGTTCAAGGCACAAGAGAAGGTGCCAGCCGCATGCGGAAAACTCAGGTTGGCATCCGAATTGGCCAGCGCCCAGCGCGCCGTGTCGCGCAACAGGAAACTCCGGCGGCTGATCTCCTTGTCCAGCATCAAGGCTGATGAATCGGCAGCGGGAACCGGGGGCACCATGGCAAGACTGTTCGGCAGTGCGCTCGGTGCCAGGTAGCCCGCGAGCATTCCGGTGAAGCCTGCCGGCACCGTTATGCTTTCATTCTCCGCATGCAGGCTGGCACACGCAGCGGCAATGGCAACCAGGGCAGCGCACCGACAAAACTGCTGCGGCAAAAACGATTTTGAAGTCATTCAATACTCCATTGGTTAAAGTTGATTCCTAAGTGCTTCGTATCTGGGGCTATTGGAGTTTGACCGAGCTTGAAACGAACTGTTTCCAGCGCAAATCGAAGCCGAAGAACGCGAAGTCGCTGCCAGCCTGGATGGCAGCCTTCGCGAACACTGGAGCAGTGGAGCCCACGGTGAACTTGTAGCTGTCGTCGTAGATCGCCTTCCACGTTCCAAGCGCTGTATTGCTGTCAGCGGGCATGACGAAGTACTTCAGGAAAACCACGTCGTTTTCTTTCAATTGGGCTGGGGGATCAACCTGGTTGTTGGCGCTGGCGACGAAACCAATCGTCTCGGCCAGCACGTCTTTATCGAAGTCATACAACAGGTAATACATGCCGTCCAGGCACAACAGTGTCGTGGAACCGCAGTTGCCACCTTCGCCACGCTCGATATGCATGGGAACCTTGATGGTTTGGATACCTTTCTCCGTGGTCGGGTCCGCAATCACCGAGGCCAGTTTCCCATTCAGCATGAACCATTTCGAATCCGACGTGTAGCTGAACTCGCTGGCGTCGCCGCTGGTGCTGTAAACGGGCTGGTGCCCCCGATAAACATCTTGCGTCACAGTTTTGCCATCGGAGCCCTTCACATCCACCTTGGTGTGGATTGCCACGTAGACTTGCTCGTAGATGGGATTGGGCGAGCTAATCTTCACCGACATGGTCTTCGAATCCGCTGACAGCGATGCCGGCCCGAACGTCGTGTCCGGCACGCTGTTGCGTGCATACGCGCTGAAATCATTCAGCAGAGTCTGGTATTCCGGAACGACAACATTGAAGTTGCCGTAGGTTTTGAGGTTCCCGGCCGGGTCCCACATGGAGAAGCTCGGGAACATCACGCTCAGACCTTTAGACTCAGCGCGGTAGGGACCCGCCACCGTCTTGACAACAGCGTCTGTGGTGGCGTTGGCCAGTTCAGTCACTTCAGGTTGGAGCAGTGGTTCAGTGTTCATCAGCGGGTTGCTGTCGAACATACCGACCAAGTCCACCATCTCGAGGTTGTCAGTGAAGTCCAGAGCACGAGAACGCTTGCTGGCAAGGTCGTTCCAGGCGGTCAAGCTATTGCCGCCCTTCAGCAGGCCGCTGTATTTGCTGGAAAAGGTCGCCAGCGCGCTATTGATGCGGGGGACCTTGGTCAGATCGGTGACTGAAAAAGTAATGATCGCGCCCACATCCAGAGCATTCATTTTCGCCCCGTAGCTGTCGGCTATGGTTGCGCCAATGGAGGCGCCGCCAGTGCCTGGATTGGAGGCGATGTGGTTCAGAAAGGCGGTCCAGTTCCATCCCGGGCCTTGCTCGATTTCCTGCGACGCGGCCAGATAGCGCGCAGTGTCTTTGAAGGCATTCGCAACCTCGAGCGTGGCCATCAGACAGGCGTCGAAACCGACGAGTTCGAAGCGTCTTTCAGGCCGATTGGCGACGGCAGCTTCCACTGCGTCTTTCAACTGCTGCACGCTCAGATTGCCGGCATAAAAGGCAGGCTTTGGATCCTTCAATTTATCACGCCCGGGGATGTCGCTGCCGCCGAAACCACCTAGAGCGCCGCCGCCATGGTCCCAAAATACCAGCACGTATTTATCGGCGCTGTAGTTGTCCTGCCCCCAGGTGATGAAGTCGGTTAGCACCTTGGGGTCGCCCATGTCAATGGATCCCTTGTCTTCCTTGAGAACCAGTTTCTGATTTTCGATAACGTAGCGTCGGACCGTCCGCCAATTGTTGACATCTTCACCCGGCACTGCCTTGTCGGCTGCGCCCGTTGTCAGTACGACTTTGAGGTTGGGGGAACTTGCCGCCGCCAGCATCTCGGTAATATTCTTCATGGCAGAATCGTCACGCGATTCAAGATCAGTGCCCTCCAGATAGACCAAGACTGTTGTCGTGGGGGTCGGGGGCGACCCGGAAGACGAACCGCCGCAGGCGACAAGAAGCGCTGTTGCAAACAACAGCGCCATGAGCAGACGAAACATGTTTTTCATAAATAGTTCCAAATGATTTGCGAAGTACTGATGAGTGATGCTAAGAGCTCTGGCGCGGCGAACCTTTGCTGGACGGCGTAATACCTTTGCTGGACGGAAATATCATTCTCTGATGAATTTCAGATGAACCTGGAAATGCCGAACAGGATTGCCGGAGAAAACCGAAAAAAATGCTGGTGCAGTTTGATTATTTTTTCGGTCCTGCCTGCATGCGCACAATTGGCTCGCCGTTGGCCTCCTTGGCATCGCCCCCGCGATGCCCTGCGGGAATCCTCGATTGCGGTCATAGGTTTGGCGCAAAAATCGGCAGCAGTCGTTCAACGGATGAAAAAAAAATCCGCTTTATGGATCCAACGCAGCGGGTCTTGGTGAATGCCTGCTGCCGGGAAGACCAGCCACAAAGTTGGCATTGCACTGTACCGACTGCTGCACGGCAAAAAAATATCCGTCCAGCAAAAGTATTGCGCCGTCCACCAAAGGTTTACTACGCCAATGCCATTAGCATTTTCAAGAAAGATGCATTTTCAATGCTGGTGCGAATCCATGCCTTCAATCAAGAGGAAATTGCCATGCCTAAATTGCCGATTACCAAAATCATCCCCATCATGAGACTAAGAACTTTGCTTTCGCCCTTGTTGATCATTGCAATAGCTGCGCTAGGCATCAACACAGTAGACGCGTGCACACGCGTGGTCTATCAGGGACCCAACGGCACAATCATCACCGCCCGGTCAATGGACTGGAATGAAGATATGGGTACAAACCTCTGGATATTCCCCTCAGGCATGGAACGCAGTGGCGAAGTCGGACCCGACTCGCTCAAATGGACTTCAAAATTCGGCAGCATCATCGCCACGGGATACGACAGTGCAAGCACTGACGGAATGAATGAAAAAGGGCTCGTCGCAAACCTGCTCTGGCTCGCCGAATCAGAATACGGGGTATGGGATCAGAAAAAAGCTGGTCTTACCATCTCGGCGTGGGTGCAATACGTGCTCGATTCGTACGCTACGGTAGATGAAGCGGTAAGAGGCTTAAGCAAAGAAGAATTTACTATCGTCACGGGTAGCGCGCCGGGCAGAACATCACTCGCAACGCTTCACCTGGCAATCTCAGACGCGACAGGTGACAATGCAATCTTTGAATACATTGGCGGTAAACTCGTCATCCATCACAACAGGTCATATCAGGTGATGACCAACTCACCAATCTTCGAAAAACAACTTGCACTGAATGAATACTGGAAACAAATCGGCGGAACCGTCATGCTTCCGGGCACAAACCGCGCCGCCGACAGATTCGTGAGAGCATCGTTTTACATCAACGCGATACCGCAGACCGAAAACACACGCGTGGCGGTCGCCAGCGTATTCAGCGTCATCCGCAACGCTTCGGTGCCGTTCGGCATTAGCACACCAGGACAGCCGAACATCTCATCCACAAGATGGCGCACAGTTGCTGACCAAAAAAACAAGATCTACTTTTTCGAATCAGCACTCACTCCAAACACATTCTGGGTAGAGTTAAAAAGCATCGACTTTTCCAGAACAGGCAAAGTTAAGAAACTCAGCATCTCAAACAACGAAACATACTCAGGTAACACAGCTGACAAGTTCGTGGAAACAAAACCCTTTAAATTCCAGGGTTTGTGAAAGTATCGATAGATACGGTGCAATGGCGGCAAGAATGACAGCTTTACTGCCACGTGCATTGGCATTGCATAAGGAGATAGCTATGCCTACAACTACCCGGTGTCGGTTCCGCCGGCTCCGGGCAGCGATGTGGACTGCATGCGCGCTCATCGTGACGGTGTGCGCCTCGCCTGAGATAACACGTCTGCCCAAAGTCGATTCGGAGACGACTTGCATCACGTCGGCCGCGCAGCAGGACACCGTTGTGGGTGTTGCCCTGTCCGGCGGCAGCAGTCAAGATCCTAGAGGGCAACAACTTCTACACGAGGAACCCGGGCTTGCCGCAGCAGTACTCAGGAGCAACGCGATCCTCAGGCAATTCGGCGTCATCCATGGAGCCGCAGGCCAGGGCGAGATCTGAGACGGCGACTTTGACTTATTGATGATCCATATGAATCTTTCAGATCTGGTATTGACGCATATTGCGTCGACTTCCGATGTCACCATCATGGTCGAATTCCTTGCGTTTTTTGCCGTCGCCGGAATTTCTATTTCAGCTTTTTCAAACCGGTTCTTGTTCGGCAACAAGGACATGGATTCCGATGCGCTCTTTGAGACCGTTGAAAAAAGCATATTTGCCTTTCTGGCCTTCTTGCTGGCGATTACGCTGGGTGACGTGCGCACCAATTTCAGCAAGGCTCAAGACAGTGTCATCAATGAATCTCTTGAGTTGCGACAGTACATCTTTCTCTTGGATTTGCAGCCGAGCGTGTTCACGCAGCATCAGAAGAAGCAGCTGGAAAGATACGTCAAAGCTGTGGTTGCGGATGAATGGAGTTCGTTAGCGCAAGCCAATCCCCTGCTGTCTGGCGAGGCCGAGAAAGCTATCGTCGACTTGCGCAATTCAGTGCAAAAGAGCGTTCAGGAATCCGGGATGTCGCCCTATTCGGACAACATCCTGAAGTCCTTAGCCAAACTGGATGGGCGACGCGCGGCTGTCCTCGGAGCCTATTTCGGAGCCTTGGGGATGGTCGTCGGGTTGATCATGATTCTGGATCAGCCTTTCAGGGGAGAGACCAGCATCTCAAGCGAACCCTTTCGCAGGGTGATTGAGCAGATGGCCGCAGCCAGGTAAGCAGTCTGGCGTCAGATTGAAGGATTTCACAATGTTGCCGATTCAATTCAAAGCCGCAATGGTCGCAAGCTCATTGCTCTGCTGCGGATACTCTTGGGCCCAGGCCACAGTCCCGACCCACTGCACAGCTGCCGAGAGAACGTTCATCAGCGCAAAAATGCAGAAGGTTCATACGTCGAAAGGCAACATCACGTACAGCCCGACAGGGAAAGTGCTTTCGATATGCATCAATCCGCAAGGAAAATCGATCACGCAAATGACTTACCGTTATGGCGTGCCTGGCAATGTAGAGTTTGAGCAGTCGGCATCGACCGTCTCCAAGTTTTCCATTTTTACGCGAAGCACAAGCCCACACACGGGTGAAAACATCATAAGTTTCAACAAAGGCGATTTCCATTACTACGTATCCGAATCGCTGGGTATGGGCAGCGGCGTAAGCTTGATCGTATTTAGCAATGGGAAAAGAATCACGGACTTGTTTTCCGGAAACAATGAAGGAACGGACTTCTTTTCACTTCAGGATGAATTTGACTTCGATGCAATCAAGTCTCCCGTACTGGTAAAAAAGGCACCAGTGGATGATCTCAAATGATTAAAGGCATCCCGGCCCGGCTGGCGAAATGCTTTGCATGGCATGTGACGATCAACCGCGACTTGTGACGGTTGGGGCCTAAGCCCGCTGTGTTGCTGCAGCCTACTTTTGGTCGCGTCAAACTTTTGTATATCAGCGACCTCTTTCTTCACCAGTTGGCTGAGGCAACTCGTGAACTGTTTTCTGACTTCGCTGTTGATGATTCCATGCGTTGTGAGATTGGAAATTCTGATCGTTCTCTCCGGTAATACTTTGTCCAATGAAAATACAATTTCGGCATCGAAAATCGGCTTCGATTGCACGGCCTTCATCATGTCGACGATTTCTTCGCCCTTGGTCGGGGCGTAGACAAAACAGCTGCTTCCGTCACAGCTGCTGGCCTCCAGTTGATACTTGCTCAGGTCCAGCCCGTTGACCACAAGAGCGGCACGCATTGGGTGAATAGTCCTGGACCCGGCCTGGCGATTGGCTCCATTCACATCAAGCCGCAGGGGCTGTACATTCAGAATGAAGTTGATCGGCTTGTCTTTGTAGTAGTCGCTGGTAATCGAGCCCTGCACAAGCTGGGCATCTCCGGCTTTGTACGGATTCTCGGTATTGGCGACCCGGTACTTGAGCTGGCACCTGCTGGTCTGACCCCAGCTTGACTCACTCTCAAACTCAAGAAAACTGAGTTCATCGGCAGTTTTCCTGATCTCGTCGTCCAGCGCATTCTGACTCTCATAGGTTTGAGAAAAAGCAGATGCGGCTGCGAATGCAATGCCAGCAAGGCTTGTCTTGAGTAAAAGGGTCGATGTTTTGTTCACGGTCCTGTTCCCGTTCCTGTATCACTGTTGATTGTTGTAACGCCACCTGGATGAAAGAGTGCCTGTTGCGCAGCAGCATGATTGCGTTGTGCTGCCTCACACAGCCCTGACAGGTCTTTCAGATTGCCGTGGTCGGCCAGATCCTTGGCCCAATCCGCAAAGGTGTTCCACTGCGCATGCCTTTGGGCAAGCGCGCTGGCCCAATCGACCAGGTCGGAGATCGCGCCCATCCGGATTAACAGAAGGGCTTCTTCAAGGTATTGCTGGTCCGGATAAACCATCGCCGGCCGCAAGGCGTCAACATCAGCGCTCTGGCCACTTGCTTGCAGCCCCAGCAAGCGGGCCACCGACTGACGCAGCAAAGTGAGGCTGACGGGCTTGGGTAAGATCTCAGAAAACCCATCACCTCCGTGGTTCGCCCAATCATGGGTTGCCGTCAACAGCACCACAGGAATCTCCGGCCATTTTGCACGCGCCGCCTTCAACACCGCTCTTCCATCAGCGAACGGCATTTGAAGATCGGTCAGAATCAAGTCCGGCACTTTGGTTTCAGGCTGGTTCAGGCGTTCCAATGCCTCCTGTCCATTGCCGATCGGCACCACAGTAAAGCCCAGACCGCCTAATTCGACGCACAACATGCTGCGGATAATGTGGCTGTCTTCCACAATCCAGATTCGGTAGTGGCGTCCATCAAGGTTGGGTGGCAAGCCCTCATCAAGAATCTGATTCTGATGCGACAAGCTGTTTTCGCTGGCCTGCTGTAGTTCAATGCGAACCTGCATGGTCGTTCCCTGGCCAAGGATGCTGGAGGCTTCGATTGAACCACCCATGCGCTTGATCCACTGCTGCGCAATGGCCAAGCCCAAGCCAAGCCCCTCGTGGTGTTCGGCGCCCTTCAAACGATGAAACGGCTCAAAAATTCGCGACAGCTCTTCCGCAGGAATGCCCGGGCCGCTATCGCGCACGGTAAAGAGAAAATGCTGGGGGCCATAGTCATCCGCAGTGTCATCGGTTGACACCGTGATATGGAACTCGATGTGCCCGTGGCTGGTGAATTTGGCCGCATTCGTCAGCAGGTTCTCCAGAACCTGCCGCAGACGCTTGGCGTCCACCTCCAGCACCAGCGGAAGGTTGCCAAAAACCTTGAATTCGAAGCTATTCCCATGCTTGGTGGCCAAGGGACCGGCATCGGCAGCAATGCTTTCGAGCCAGGTTGATGTGTAGATTGGCAAGACCAGCAAGGCGTTTGGTTGGGCGCTGCCGCGCGCATAGTCGATCAGGTCGTTGAGCAGGGCCAGCAGATGCTGGGCACTGCGCCGGATAATGCGTCCGTTCTGGGCATCGGGTCGTCCGGAAGCGATGATCATTTCGGCATAGCCAATGATTGCCGTCAGTGGCGTGCGCAGATCGTGGCTGATGCGGGCCAGGAAATCGCTCTTGGCACGATTGGCATCGTCGGCCGCGATGACTGCCTCCTGCAAAGCGTTGGTGCGGGCATTCACCGCCGCCTCTAGGCGGGCCTGCTGCTGCGCATTCAGCTCCCACTTGGCCGCCTGGGAATCTGTTTGCGCCTGGTGTTCAGCGATGGAGCGGCGCACCACAAAATACAGCAGAACGAGGGTGAATCCCAGCAGGATCGTTATTGCCAGACTGTCCTGATCCACCATGATCGGAGCCATCCCCTGCACCGTCAACAAGCGCAGAATCAAGATGACCCACTGACCGGCAATGGAAATGAAGAAGATTCCGACATTGGGCAAGCGCTGGCGCCATGCCAACAGCATGGACAGCGGCCAAATCAACAAGAATGCCATCAGGAAGCTGTTCGTCAGCACAATAAACAGCCGCAGATTGCCAAATGCGGCGCCCAGTGCGACGGCCAGGAAAACCAACGGCAGGCCCATGTAGACGTTGCGCCAGAATTTAAGGCGTGAAAGTTCGAGAAAAGCGTACATGAACGCGGCGCTCATGGCGATCGCCAAATTGGCAAGCACTGCGGAGATCCTCAGGCTCAGTTCACCGCCACCGGTCAAAACATAACGATTCAGATAGCCACCGTATGCCAGGTCGTGCAGCGCCGCCAGGAACAACCATCCACCCAGCAACAGAAGGGGGCGGTCCAGTCGTGCCAGCGAATGGACCAACAAGTAAAGCGCCACCGTCAGCAATGCGGTGACAGGAATCAAATGGGCCAAATCTTTGCCGGCTTCCTGCTCCCGCAAAGCCGCCGGGTCCCACAGTCCGACCTCCATGGACATGGTCGTGCGCCCCTGGATGCGCAGCAGCACAGTCGCCCCCTCAGCGCTGGCCAGTGAGACCGGGAAGACAAAAGTTCTGCCGGCCAGCGGCATCTCGTTACGTGCATGCACAGCGCCACCCGGCAGGAACTGTTGTACCCGCTCATCGCCCGGCGCCATGCGAAAGAAGTCGACATGTTCAAGTTGCTGCGAACCCATGCTCAGCCAGCGCGTGATCTTCTCCGGCGCATGATTGACGACGACCAGGCGCAGCCAGAATGCAGAATTGCTGGCGCCCTTGCTCATCAGGCGCGGCGTGGCCGTTTGCCAGCCCGCTTGCGCCAGCGCCGTGGCCGGTGACAGCTTGGCGGTGGGATCTTCCAGAATCGCCAATTCGCCCCATACGGCGACCTGTTTGTCCGGCACCCCGACATCGAGCCCCTGCGCCCGCACCAAGGTGCAGGCCAGCGCACCCAGGCAGATAAGAAGGCACAGAAGTCGGCGCAACACGCCTGTGATCATGGGCTTTCCATGGCTCTGGGCGTCGCCGTACGATACTGGCGCGGCGACAGGCCAAAACGCTCGCGAAATGCCGTCGAGAAATTGGCCGCGCTGCCATAACCCAGATCATTGGCAACGGTCTGTACTTCCAGATCGGTTTCGCACAACAGGCGCAGCGCCTCCTTCATCCGGGCCTCGCGCAGGAAGTCAAACACCGTAACGCCGACGTATTTACGAAAAGCCTCGTTGAGCAGATGGGTATTCGTCCCGACGCTGCGCGCCAAACCTGCCAACTCTGGCGTAGACGCAAGATCTTGCAGGATCTGCCGTTGCGCAGCCAGAAATATCGCTGCTTCGACGGACCCCCTCGGGCCTGTTTGATCGGGCACGCCGGGCGGGTGATCGTGGCCGTGCGCGGCGTTCAGGTGGATGCAGACCCGCAGGCGAACCTCGTCAAAATTGAACGGCTTGATGATGTAGTCCACCGCGCCCTCGAGCAGGCCCAGCACCCGCTCCTCGGGCAAGGCCGCAGCGGTCAGAAAGATCAAGGGAATCGCCATCGTCTTCGGTTCCGCCTTGAGCAAGCGGCATGCGGCAATGCCATCACACACTGGCATGTGAACGTCCATCAGAATTAAATCGGGCTGGATGTAGATGGCCTTCTCAACGCCATCGAGCCCATCTTCCGCCACGTAAAGCCGATAGCCCTGGCGGCGCAGGTAGTCAGCCAGCAAATGCCGATCTTCTTCGCGATCATCCACCACCAAAATGCGTGCGAATCGAGAAGGTGGTGAAGCAGTGTTAAACATGGCACTATTGTTGGTTTTGTTGCGTTAGCCACTGATGGACGTGATTCTGGTGGTGACAAATGCCAATTCGACACACTGGACGGATCTTCCCTGCCAATGCATAAAACTGGTCGGCAAACGACAACTCGCTGCAACCCTTCAGCATGAGCTGACCTTTGCGAATCATGTGCATCAATTCGATGCCAGCCAGCATACATTTGGTTGATTGAAATGATTTGAAATTGAGCATCGGTTTGGTAACGCGTTTTACTGCACGATGGTCTTGCTCAACGATGTTGTTGAGGTACTTCACTTGCCGCGCAATGATCGGAATTCCGCTGCTGGCCTTGATGTATGTCTCGTCCATTCGCCAACTGACACCAACTGGCCGCTTGTGTTTACGAAAGAATTTTTCAAGGGCGGGCAGAAACCTGATCGCCCAGCGGTTGATAGAAGAATGGTCGACAAACACACCTCGCTCTTGCATCATTTCTTCAAGATGGCGATAGCTCAACGGATAAGTCGCGTACCAACGAATGCACACCAGAATGACATCGATCGGCAAACGCATCCCTTTGGTAGCCAGCATCTCGTTTCAAGCCTTTTCAGTCAAAGCGCTCAGCATAGACCCGCGGGCTGATTGACCGTCAACGCGGCAAAACCCCTTCACCACACCCGTACTTTGTGCCGGTTAGTTCCAGATCGGTTCGCAGGACCCACAGGAGCATGCTTTCATCATCGACATCCAGCGTGACGGGGTGACCATTGAGAACAAAGTGAATCTCATTTTTCATCTTGACTACCACCATGCTAGGACTTGTGGCTCTTTACGCGCGCTGGGACCGGTTTCTCCGCGTGGCTTGCCGACGATGATGGGTGCAACAGCAATCGCCTCGGGAGGGATGCCGAGTTCCTGTTTCAAATCTGGCAGATTCAATGCGGCTGCCGCCGATCCAATGACGCATGTTCCCAAGCCCATCGCATGCGCGCTCAGCATCAAATTTTCTGCTGCCAGCCAGCAATCGGCTTGTACGAAAGGACCGGGCGCCTTGGCGCAAATGATGACCAAGGTTCCGGCGTTGTAAAAAACGTTGAAATCCGGCTGCGCAAAAATGTCGGCGTGATGGCGATCAGGGTGCAGTCGCGCATCCGTCGCCAAAACCGCCTTGGCACGGTCTGACAAACGCTTCAGCCTGCTGACGTCCTGAACGATGACAAATTGGCACGGCTCGGCGTGCATTGCCGTTGGCGCGCGCACGGCTGCTGCCATGAGTTCTTGGAGCGTGGACTTGTCAATCTTCTCGGAACTGTAGGCGCGCACAGAACAGCGCCCGCCAATTGCATCCTTCAAAGTCATTCTGTCAATAGGCTGCACCATATCAACCTCCGTTGAGATTGCGATCCGGCAACACCAACCAACACAGACCAAACCGCAGGGTGAATGTAGTCCCGCGCCGGACATGCGTGTTGATTCTTATCAAACAAGAACAGGGGGCACAAATGAGGAAAAAAAATACCTGCTGCCGGGAAAAATACTTGGCACGCTGCGCCCGAACGTTACCGATGTTCTTCATCTGGACATGAAGTTGAGTGACCTGACACTGCTTGTGCTTGCGAAGCACTCTTTCAAGCAATGGCAGAAACCGGATCGCCCAGCGGTTGATCGACGAATGGTCGACAAACACGCCTCGCTCCTGCATCATTTCTTCCAAATGGCGATAGCTCAACGGGTACGCCGCGTACCAACGGATGCACACCAGAATCACGTCGATTGGGAAGCACATTCCTTTGGTAGCCAGCATCTCGTTTCACACCTTTTCAGTCAAAGCGCTCAGCATAGACGAGCGGGCTGCGTGACCGTCAACGCGACAGAACCCCGATGGATCTCTTCCGATTATGGTGATCGTTGGAATTGCTGCTTTTCATATGGTCGACTGACCGCAATGCATTGCTGCCGATCGCTGACCGTGTTTGAACGTGTGTTTACGACTTTAATTGCGCGGAATACGAGCTAGGCCTTACTGGGCCTGAAAACCGCTGGCCTTGATGATGCGGGCCCAGGTCTGGGCATAGGCCCGTTCGCGGCTGGCCAGTTGTTTTGACGACATGTAAACCACGGTCAAGCCCATGGTGGTCAGGCGGTCATGTACCTCGGGCAGGGCGATCACTCTGGCCACCGCCGCAGAGAAACGGTCAATCGTGGCCTGGGGCGTGCCGAGGGGCGCAAAAAATCCGTAGTACGGAACATCTTCGAAACCCGCCAATCCCAACTCAGCGAAGGTCGGCACATCCGGCAGGGCCGCCTGGCGCTTGGCGCCCAGCACGGCGACGATGCGAATCTTGCCGGCCTTGTGGTTCTCGATGAAATCGGGAACGGAAGCCACCCCCGCATTGATCTGGTTGCCCAGCATGTCCGCCATCATCGGTGCGCTGCCCCGGTACGGTGCGGCTTGCAGGTCCAGTGCGTACTTCTGGCCAATGAGCTTGACCAGAAACTCGGGCACCGAGGCGGGCGCGGGAACCCCCACCGTGCCTTTGCCCGCGCCTTGGCTGCGCACCCAGGCCACGTATTCATTCACGGACTTGGCCGGGGTGCCGCCGGACACGGCCAGCGCGTTGACAAAGGTCGCAAAACCGGCCACCGCCACAAAATCACGCGCCGGGTCGAAACCGGGGTTTTTCACGACCAGCGGCAGGATCGAGATGGTGTGGTCATGCGACAGGAAAAAGGTGCTTCCGTCGGCCGGCGCCGCCTTGAGGGCCTGCGCCGCAATCTGGCCACCGGCACCGGCGCGGTTCTCCACGATCACCGTGGTCCCCAACTGGTCCTTCAACTTGTCCGCCAGGGTACGGGCAATGGCATCGGTGCCGCCACCCGGCGGAAAACCGACCAGCAACTTGATGACGCCGGGTTGCGCCTGCGCCAGGCCCGCCAGCAAAAAAGCACCCAGTGCGAGCGTGTTGCGAAAAGCGCGAAGCACGCGCGGAGAAGATGATCTGACCATGGAAAACTCCAGTTTGTAAATGCAAAAAATACGACAAAAATTTAGCACCAGAGCCGGCCAATAACGACCCAGTGGCATTGACTGACACGCTGGCGTTTCAGACGAGGCTCAGAATGCCCCAGGGTAAGCGCCGCCATCGGCCAGCACATTCTGGCCGTTGATGTAGCCAGCCTGCTGACTGCACAAAAAAGCACAGATGGCGCCAAATTCTTCCACCGTGCCAAAGCGCTGAGCGGGTATGGTCTTGCGCCGCGCATCCGCGATGACGTCAATCGGCTGGCCCGTTTTTTGGGCGGCACCCTGCATGACGTCCTTGAGCCGGTCGGTGTCAAAGGCACCGGGCAGCAGGTTGTTGATGGTGACACCCTTCGCTGCGAGTTGGCTGCGCGAGACGCCCGCCACAAAGCCGGTGAGGCCGCTGCGGGCACCGTTGGAGAGCCCCAGAATGTCGATCGGCGCCTTCACCGCGCTGGAGGTGATGTTGATGATGCGGCCGAAACCGCGCGCGGCCATGCCGTCTACCGTGGCTTTGATCAACTCAATCGGTGTCAGCATATTGGCGTCCACCGCCCTGATCCAGGCGTCCCGGTCCCAATCGCGAAAATCGCCGGTCGGCGGGCCACCGGCGTTGGTCACCACGATGTCAAAGTCGCAGTGGGCCGCAAATACCGCCTTGCGGCCCGCCGGCGTCGTGATGTCTGCTGCAACAAATTGCACGCTAGCCCCCGTCGGACGAGCGCTATCAGCTATTAATTTAGTAGCAGATACCTGCAATACCTCGGCGCCTCGGGCCACGATCAGCACGTTCACCCCTTCGCGCAGCAGCGCCTGGGCACAGCCAAAGCCCAAGCCCTTGCTGGCACCACACACCAAAGCCCATTTACCGGCAATGCCCAAATCCATAGTATTCACTCCGTCCGTTACAACAATCTCTTTTGATGATAGTGGCCAAATCCAGAGCGGGCCGTTCCCGCTTGGGTCGGCAGCGGCGCATCGGGACGCTTAACGCGACACGGATCGCCCGCCACTGGTAAAAACGAAGATCCCCGCGATCACCAGCACGGTGCCCGCCGCCACCCAGGCGGTAAAGGGTTCACCCAGAATCACGACACCCATCAGGATGGTCGACATGGGACCGACCATGCCGGTTTGGGCGGCCAGGCTGGCGCCGATGCGCTCAATCGCCATCATCACCATCAGCACCGGCACCGCCGTGCACAGTGTTGCATTGAGCACCGAGAGCCAGATCACCTCCGGCGCCACCAGCGCCGCACTCCAGGGGCGCAGCAGCACGAACTGGGCGATGCACAACAGGCAGGCGACCGTGGTGGCCAGGCCCACCAGGCGCAGGGAGCCCAAGCGCTGCACCAGCTCGCCGCTGAAAGTCAGGTACACCGCATAACTGACGGCACTGAGAAAAACCAGCAGCGCACCCAAGGCGGCATCGGTACCCTGGAGATTGATCTCGTGACCAAACACCAGTATCACCCCGGCATAACTGACCAGCATGCCCAGCACCTGCCGACGCTGAATGTGTCGCTGGTAGAGCACCAGGCCCAGCAACAGCACCAGCGTCGGGTTGAGGTACAAAATGAGCCGCTCCAGCGAGGCGCTGATAAACGACAAACCGGCAAAATCCAGGTAACTGGCGAGGTAATAGCCGGTGACACCCAGGCCCAGAATGCCAAACCAGTCATGGCGCGTCAGTGCCGGCTTGCCCCGGCTGGACCACCAGGCCATCAGCGCAAAAATGGGCAGCGCAAACAGCATGCGGTACATGATGAGCGTGACCGCATCGACCCCATGCCGGTACGCCAGTTTGACGATGATCGCTTTGCCACTGAACGCGATGGCGCCCAGCGTGGCCAGCAGCAGGCCTACCGCTACACTTTTAGGAGCTTCTTGCGCACTATTTACGGGGGCTAGAGACACTTTTTGTATATATTTCAAGATGAAAGGAGCGCTCAAAAACCGACCGCCTGGCCGTCCCGCCGGGCGTCGCTGGCGGCCACATAGCCTTGCGCCCCGGGGTCACCGGCGCGCCAGATGAACTGGCCGGCGCCAAAGTCCTGGTACGAGTCGTTGATGACTTCCACACGGTGGCCGCGCTGAGCCAAGCCCTGCACCGTGGCCGGGTTCATCGACGCCTCGACATTGATCTCCAGCCCGGCGTTGAAACGCCAGCGCGGCGCATCGCAGGCGGCTTGCGGGTTCTGGCCGTAGTCGATCATGCGCACCAACGTCTGCAGATGGCCCTGCGGCTGCATGTTGGCCCCCATCACACCGAAGCTCATAACCGGCTGGCCGTCTTTGGTGAGGAAAGCCGGAATGATGGTGTGAAAGGGCCGCTTGCCCGGCGCCACCGCGTTGGGGCTGGCCGGATTCAGGCTGAAGCCGTGGCCCCGGTTTTGCAGGCTGATGCCAAAGCTGGGCTCGACGCAACCCGAGCCGAAGCCCATGTAGTTGCTCTGGATGAAGCTGACCATCATGCCGCTCTCGTCGGCGGCGCTGAGGTAAATGGTGCCGCCCCTGCGGTGCGGGTCATGCGGGCTGCCGGCTTGGAAATTCTGCGCCCGGTTCAGGTCGATCAGTTTGGCGCGGGAGGCCAGGTAAGCGTCGTCCAGCAGTTGCTCGGCGCTCACTTCCATGCAGGACGGTTCCGCCACAAACTTGTAGACATCGGCAAACGCCAGCTTCATGGCCTCGATCTGCAGGTGCTGTGAATCGACGCCATCCAGCGGCAGGCGGCCCAGATCAAACTGGTCCAGCATGCCGAGCGCGATCAGGGCCGCAATGCCCTGGCCGTTGGGCGGAATCTCATGCAGGGTATAGCCGCGGTAGTTTTTGGCGATGGGCTTGACCCACTCGGGCCGATGGGCGGCGAGATCGCGCAGGGTCAGGCTGCCGCCGTGCTGCGCTGAAAACTTCTCCAGCGCATGGGCAATTTCCCCGCTGTAAAAGGCTTCACCTTTTGTCGCCGCGATGGCACGCAGGGCGCGGGCGGCCGCCGGAAATTGAAACAATTCACCGACCGTGGGTGCGCGTCCGCGGGGCAGAAAAGCTTGGGTAAAACCCGGTAACGATTTGAGCTCGGCCACCGCAGCCGCCCATTTTTTCTGCACGACAATTGGCACGCCATAGCCGCGTTCCGCCAGCTCAATGGCGGGCGCCAGCAGGTCGGCAAACGGTAACTTGCCAAAGCGCTCACTCAAAGCGACCCAACTGCTCACCGCCCCCGGCACCGTGACCGAATCGATGCCGCGTTTGGGCGGGGTCATCGCACTGGCTCCGTAGCGGGTTCGGAAATAGTCGGGCGTCCAGGCTTGCGGCGCACGCCCCGAAGCGTTGAGGCCGTGCAGGCTTGTGCCATCCCACAAAAGACAAAACGCATCGCTGCCCAGACCATTGCTGACGGGCTCGACCATCGTCATGGCGGCCGCTGCTGCCACCGCTGCATCGACCGCATTGCCGCCCTTGAGCAACATGCGCAAGCCGGCCTGCGCGGCCAGCGGGTGCGAGGTGGACACCACGTTGCGCGCAAACAGCGGCAGACGGGTGGAGGTGTAGGGGTTGCGGTAATTGAAGTCCATGAAAGGCAGTGCTGGGCAGGCGTGCCGATGGGCCGCCGGTTTTTGACCTCAGTCTTTAAAAACCTTGTGGTGCAGCCGACGCAAAGACCACCAGACACTTAAGCCCACCAGGGGAATGGCGACAGCCGCGGTGCTTTCAGCACTCCAGGGCCAACCCAGTTTGGAAGCCCCCTTGGCCAGGTAACTCACCAGCCCCGCGATGTAGTAGGTGATGGCCGCTACCGACAGCCCCTCCACGGTGGACTGCAACTTGAGCTGCAGGTCTTGCCGGTTGTTCATGGTGGCCAGCAGTGCCTGGCTGCTTTGCTGCTGCTCGATCTCGACCCGCGTGCGCAGCAGGTTACTGATGCGTGACACCCGTTGCGACAGCGCATCCTGGCGCCGCGTGGCCCACTCGCAGGTGCTGCGCGCGGGCGTCAGGCGGCGTTCCATGAATTCGCCAATGGTCTGCATGCCGGGCAAGGCCGACTCGTTGATGTCGCTGATGCGTTTGTCCACCAGCTCAAAATAGGCCGCACTGGCCGAGAAGCGCGAGTGGGTCGCCGCGTGCTGGCTCTCCACCTGCCCCGCCAGTTTGGTGAGCCGGTCCAGCAGCAGCGGTTCGTCCGCGCCTGTGGCACTGCGAATGGCGCTGGCCAGCTCGGCCAACTCCCGCTCGGCACTGGCCAGAATGTTGGTGGCCTCGCGCGCCGCCGGCAGGCCGAGCAAGGCGGCCATGCGGTAGGTTTCAATCTCCAGCAAGCGTTGCACCAGACGGCCCAGACGGCGCGGCGACATGTTCCCGGCCAACAGCACCATGCGGGAAAAACCATCGGCGTGGATGGCGAAGTCGGTATAGACCTCACCCGCGCCACCGGCCACACTGGACGCCACCAGCGTGTCTTCCAGCAGCACATGTTTGACCAGCGCCGCCGCACCAAAGGCATGGGTTGACAAGACCCACAGGTGCAGACTCAGCAAACACTCACCGGGCAGGCCGGCAAACCAGTCTTGCGGCACGGCGTCCAGCGCCCGCTCGGGCTCGTGCTCGCCAAAGCGCTCAGTGGACAAGGGGCACATGAAGGTCCAGCTGACAAATTCCGTGTGTAACTCCCACCGAAGGTGAAACTGCCCCAGGTCCATGCGGAAGTGGCTGGACTGCGGGTCCGGCAGCGGCAGGTGATGGTCGCGCAGCAAAGCCGCCACATGCGAGCGGCTGGCGTCGCGTTGCGCCGCATCACACACCATGACCACGTGCGAGATCGCCAGTGGCGCGGTCAGCGCCTGCGGTGGCCGGGCATGGACTTCGTTGTGCAGGGCCGCGCGTTGCGGATGCTGGTTCAGATGGGGCGTGAGTTGCATGGGTGCTCCTGGCTGCAATTGTTAATCACTCTTCGACGAAAGCCTCTTCGCGCTTGCGCTTGATCGATGGCAGCAGCACAACCACCAGCATCAGCACGGCGGCCGCCAGCAGGCCACCCGACAGCGGGCGCGTCACGAACACACTCCAGTCACCGCGCGACAGCAGCAAGGCGCGCCGCAAGTTCTCCTCCATCATCGGCCCCAGAATGAAACCCAGCAGCAAAGGCGCGGGCTCCATTCCCAGCTTGTTGAACATATAGCCGATGAAGCCGAACAGCGCGACCAGCCAGATGTCAAACGTGTTGTTATTGGTGGTGTACACGCCAATCGCACAAAACAGCACAATGGCCGGAAACAGCCAGCGATAGGGCACGGTCAACAGCTTGATCCAGATCCCGATCAGTGGCAGGTTCAAGACAATCAGCATCGCGTTACCAATCCACATCGACGCAATCAGGCCCCAGAACAGCTCGGGGTTGCTGGTCATCACCTGCGGGCCGGGCTGGATGTTGTGAATGGTCATGGCACCCACCATCAAAGCCATCACGGCATTGGGCGGGATGCCCAGCGTCAGCAATGGGATGAAGGAGGTCTGCGCGCCAGCGTTGTTGGCGGACTCCGGCGAGGCCACGCCCCGAATATTGCCCTTGCCGAACGGGATTTCACCGGGCTTGCCCTTGATTTTTTTCTCCAGCGCATAGGCGGCAAATGAGGCCAGCAAGGCACCCCCACCCGGCAAGATGCCGAGTGCGGAGCCCAGAAACGTGCCCCGCAACACCGCCGGGGTCATGTCTTTAAAGTCCTGTTTGGTGGGCCACAGGCCACTGACCTTGGCCGTGAAGACCTCACGATGTTCCTCTGGAATCGCCAGATTGGTGATGATTTCGCCGTAGCCGAACACGCCCATGGCAATCACGACGAAGCCAATGCCATCGGTCAACTCCGGAATATCAAAACTGAAGCGGGCGACCCCCGAATTCACATCGGTGCCCACCACGCCCAACAGCAGGCCCAGCAAAATCATGGCAATGGCTTTCAGCAAGGAACCAGAAGCCAGCACCACGGCGCCAATCAAGCCCAATATCATGAGTGCAAAATACTCCGCCGGCCCAAACTTGAAGGCGAGTTCGGTCAAAGGAGGCGCGAATGCCGCCAGCAGCAACGTGCCCACACAACCGGCGAAAAATGAACCGAGGCCGGCCGCCGCGAGCGCCGGACCCGCCCGCCCCTGCCGCGCCATCTGGTAGCCGTCAATACAGGTGACCACCGACGAGGACTCGCCGGGCAAATTCACCAGAATAGCGGTCGTGGAGCCACCATACTGGGCGCCGTAATAAATTCCGGCCAACATGATCAAGGCGGACACCGGCGGCAACGAATAGGTGGCCGGCAACAGCATGGCGATGGTGGCGACCGGGCCAATCCCAGGCAAAACACCGATCAGCGTCCCCAGCAGGCAGCCGATAAAAGCATATAAAAGATTGATCGGGGTAAAGGCAACGCCGAAACCGATCGATAGATTTGTAATCAGATCCATTTTGTTGCTCCGATTAACCGGTAATGAAGGCGGGCCAAACCTGAATCTGCAGCTTGAGCACCAGAATAAACGTAACGTAACTGCCTGCCGCCAGGATGGTTGAAAGAATCAGAATTTCTTTCAGATCGAAGGTCTCACCGGCTTTGGCGGAGATCAGGGTCAGTGCATAAATGGCGACGATCATGCCCATGGCGGGCAATTGAATGCTGGGCAAGCCGCCGATCAGGACGCCAAACACCAGATTGGCCGCCACGATGTAGCCCACCGGACGCCAGACCCAGCGGCCGATCTTGTCACCATCCTCAGTTTCAACGACCAGGGCCTTGAAGGTAATCACAGCACCCAACAGCGCCAGCAAAACGCCCAGCACCAGCGGAAAGTAGCCGGGGCCCATGCGCGCCGCATTGCCAACGGTGTAATTAGTCGCGCCCCCGGCAAAGGCGACACCGACCGCCATGAACATAAGGCCAGAAAAAAAGTCTTTTTGACTCTTGATACTCATGGAAAAGTTCCTCAAAGAATTCAAGCAATTCATTTTGCACGGGAAACCCGCACCGCAGGCCTGTGGCTTTCACCTAGACTGACAATTACTGCAACTGCACGGGTGACCCGGGTCAGGTCAAAGGCGGTGTTGACGTCAGAATCTCTTCCAGCACCGTCAGCCCCTCGGCCACGCGCAAGGCGCCGGCCAGCCGCAAGGGGCGCATGCCGTCGCTCACAGCCTGCCTTTTGAGCGCATCGGTATTGGGCTCACGGTTGATCTTTTCCTTGAAGGCTTCAGTGACGACCAGCAACTCGTACAGGCCCATGCGGCCCATGAAACCGGTCATGCGGCAGTCCACGCAGCCCACCGCTTTGAACGCTTGGTAAGCCCCATTGATCTGCCACGGCTTGACCACCTCGGCCAGCGCCTCGCGCGTGGCCGCCGCATCGGGCACTTTGCATTGCTTGCACAAGGTGCGCACCAGCCGCTGCGCCAACACCCCAAGCAAGGTGGCGTTGATCAGGTAGGACGGCACACCGAGTTCCATCAAACGCGTTACCGCCGAAGGCGCATCGTTGGTGTGCAGGGTGGAGAACACCAGATGCCCGGTGAGCGCGGCCTGCACCGCCATTTCGGCCGTTTGCGTGTCCCGGATTTCGCCCACCATGATGATGTCCGGGTCTTGCCGCATGAGGGCACGCAAGCCTTCCGGGAAACCAAAATCAAGCTGCGGCTGCACCTGGGTCTGGTTGAACGAGGGCTCGATCATTTCAATCGGGTCTTCGATCGTGCTGACGTTGACCTCTTCCGTCGCTACCCGCTTCAGGGTGGAGTACAGCGTGGTGGTTTTGCCCGAGCCGGTCGGACCGGTCACCAGAATAATGCCGGTGGGACGTTTGACCAGGGCCTCCCAGCGCTGCGCATCGTGCGCGGAAAAACCCAGTGCATCCAGATCCTTGACGGTGGTGTCAGGGTCGAAGATGCGCATCACCATCTTCTCGCCGAAGGCGGTGGGCAGCGTGGAGATGCGCATCTCGATCTCATCCCCGCGCGGATTGCGCGTCTTGATACGGCCATCCTGTGGCCGGCGCTTTTCCACCACGTCCATGCGGCCCAGCAGCTTGATGCGCGCGGTCATGGCGGTGAGCACGCCCATCGGCATCTGGTACACCGGATGCAGCACGCCGTCGATGCGAAAACGGATCACGCCCTGCTCGCGGCGCGGCTCCAGGTGGATGTCGCTGGCACGCTGGTCAAACGCGTACTGCCAGAGCCAGTCCACCACCTGCACGACACCCTGGTCGTTGGCATCGAGCTGCTTGCTGGTCTTGCCCAGCTCCACCAGTTGCTCGAAGCTGGCACCGCCAGGGTTGCCGCCCGCCTTGTTGGCGGCTTTCACTGACTTGGCGAGGGCAAAAAACTCGACGGTGTAACGGTGAATTTCCTGCGGACTGGCCACCACCCGGCGCACACTGCGGCGCGATTGGCGCTCGACCTCGGCCACCCAGTCGGTAATAAACGGCTCGGTGGTCGCCACCACGATTTCGCTGGACGTGACTTGAACCGGCAAAATCTTGTGGCGCTCGGCGTAGGCCGCGCTCATGGTGTCGGCCACCTTGCCTACATCCACCTTGAGCGGGTCAATGCGCAAGTAGTCCAGCCCGGCGCGCGTGGCCAGCCACTGCGTCAGCAACTCGATGTCCAGCGCCTTGCCGTCAGCGGCCCGGCGTACCGACACGCTGGCCAGCCGTACCAGAGGGTGCTGCACACTCTCGGCCTGGGCGCAGCGCGCCGTGATGCGTTGCGCCTCCTCCGCGCTGATCACGCCATCACTGTGAAGCCATTCCACCAGCCGACGCCAATCCAGCGGTCCGCTGTACGACGTTCGAAGGGCTGGCTTGGGCTTCGAGGCGCTGTTCATTTCAGCATCGGTTTGAAAACGCGCACCCATTTGGCAGCGGGCAGGCCCCATTGGGTCTGAATGATCTCGGCCCGGGCCTCCAGCACCTCGCGCTTGGGCCGGTTGGGTGTGCACTGGGCCAGCACCACGGTATTGCCTTCGCGCGTGGGTTTGAAGGCCCACACCGCATCCGCCCCAAAAGCCGCGGAAATTTTTTCAACACTGCGCGCAAAGCTCGATGCCCGGCCAAACAGATTGACGGTCATGCAGCCTTCCGGCGTCAGCAGGCGCTTGCAGTGGTTGTAAAACGGCAAGCTGTCGAGCACCGGCGCCGCCGCCTCATGGTCGTACAAATCAACCTGTAGCGCGTCCACCGTGCCCCACCACTTGGGGTTTTGGATTTCAAGTGCGGCATCAGCCAACACCACCTGCATGCGGGCGTTGTCGGCGGGCAGCTTGAACCAGCCGCGGCACGCCACCAGCACCTGCGGATTGAGCTCGATGGCGATGGTTTTCATGCGCAGCTCCTTCGCGCAGAACTTGGTGAGCGAGCCGGCGCCCAGTCCGAGCTGCATGGCCTGGCGCTTGGGTACCGTGTCCGGCTCCACAAACAGCAGCCAGGCCATCATGCGCTGGATGTATTCATGGAACAGCACGGTCGGGGCGTCCATCAGCATGGAGCCCTGGATCCATTCGGTGCCCAGGTGCAGGTGACGAAGTGAGCCTTCGTCGGAGAAGTTGACTTCGGGGAGAGTGTGGGTGCGTTTTTTCAAGATTTGTGCATTATCCCCAAACGCCAACCGGGTCCGTTCACAGCAGCCCGGCAGCAGCCACCACCGCGCGCCAGGCGGCCAGCTTGCGCTCGAAGCTCCAGCTGGCGTTGGCCGGGCTGGTGGATGGCAACTTGTAAACCGGAAAGCCCAGTGCGGCGGTGTATTTGGCGTGGCGGAAGCTCTCGCCGCCGTTATGGGCGATGGCCCTGAGTTGCGGGCAGCGGCGCGCGAGGCCGACGAAATCATTGACTTGCGGCTGGCGGATCGCCGTATCCAGACTGCCTTCGCGCTCGCAGGAGGCGTAGACATCCCACACGCCCAACCCCCTGTCAAGCAGCCACTTGCTACGTATTTCATAGCTGTCTACGCTTATTGCAAGGGGGCTAGCAGGCCAAATGGCTTGAAGAATCTTCCAGAAATGGTTTTGCGGATGGGCGTAGTACTGCTGACGCGTCAGCGATGCCACGCTGGGGAAGCTGCCCAGCACCAGCAGCCGGGTGTTGCTTGATGCGATGGGCGGCAAGCCGACCAGGCGCAGGGGCTGGGTTGCGTTATTTTGTTTATCGTTTTGCATCTGGATGACGTAGAGAAGCCAGCATTCTTCAAATGAACGTTCGTTAGCGTACAGACCGATGGCTTGATCCTTGACTTAATAGGGTCAAGACGATGCGGCTGCCGCACCCTGCATTCATCCGCCATTTTGACCGTACCGACATGATCCAAGACACCCGCCCCTACAAACTAAAGCACCGGAATCTGACATCCGACGTCGCGATCACGGATTGGGACGACCAGTCGATCGCCGCCATGACAAGACTCAGGCTCACCATGCGCCCCAGTATCGGGATGGCGATGGGCCCAGTTGATGGCGCAAGCTCCGAAGCACCTGCACTTGTCATCGCGTTAAGCGCCGTCTAAAGGAAATGAGCATGATTTTTTTCGTCTATGTTTTGCTGTGTGCTGCAGCCGTCGCGGTGATTCTATTGATCGTCGCTGCCACGCCGCGACCCAGTCAGCACGCACTTGGCGCAGATCGGGCCAAAAAAAAATGGGAAAAGTCGATGCGTCTGATGGACGATAAAGTTACGCATGAGCCATCACCCGACCGGCAGGCATTACCACCGATGGTTGTTGCCGCTGGCATGCAATAAACGATGTAAATTCAAACCCGGTGCGGCGGCATCAGCCCGGCAGCAAGGCGCGCAGGCGCGGCAGGGCCGTGATCGCGTTGCAAGTGGTGGCTGCAGCCAGCGCGTCCGTATTCATGCCACGCAGCGCCGCCAGTTCGGCCCCAATACGCGGCAACTCGCCCGGCTCGTTGCGGCCTTGCGGCTCACCGGCGGTACGTTGCTCCGCGGTTTTGTAGAGCCAGTGCGGCGGCATGTCGGGCGCATCGGTCTCCAGCACGATCACATCCAGCGGCAGGCTGGCGGCCAGACGCCGCAACTGCAAGGCCCGCGCATAGGTCAGCGCACCACCAAAGCCGAGTTTGAAGCCGAGCGCGATGAAGGCCTTGGCCTGCTGCTCGCTGCCGTTAAAAGCATGGGCAATGCCGTGCCACGCCGCCGCCCCCGCCACCGCGCGCAGCCCCTTGAGCAGGCGGTCGGCCGAGCGGCGCCCATGCAGCAGCACCGGCAGCCCGTACTTGCGGGCCAGCTTGAGCTGCGCCAGGTAAAAGTATTCCTGACGCTCACGCAAGGGGCTGATCGTTAGTTCCGGCACAAAGTAGTCCAGTCCGATTTCGCCCACCGCCACCAGGCGCGGGTCATCACGGTGCTGTTGTAACTGTTCGTCGAGCCGGGCCAGATCGCTGTCTTGCGCCTGCTTCACAGACAGCGGGTGGATGCCCAGCGCGTAGCTGTCACCGCCGTCATGCGCCAGTCGGCGCACGGCATCGAAATTGGCAACCTCAACGGAGGGCAGCACACAATGCGCTACGTTATTAATAGCTGCTCGCGCCCGTACCGAAAGGGCATCAGGCAAAAACTCTGCTGCATCCAGGTGGCAATGGGTGTCGATCCAGAACGTCATATGGGGGAAAATACCATAGTCCCGTCATGCCGCCGACATCAAAATGTCATTTACCTGCAGTAGCCTTCGCAGACTTTGGGTCCTTAATAGGTCCTTGGCGCCCGGATTTGACGCTGTCACACACATTCAAGGACACCCGCATGAAAGCTCACCTCACCCTGCTTGCCGCAGGCGTTCTCGCGCTCGGCGTTGCCGGCGCTGCCCTCGCGCAGGAAAAAACATTGCGCCTGCTGACCTGGGCCGACTATGCGCCGGCCGACGTTGTGGCCCAGTTCGAAAAAGAAAGCGGCTACAAAGTCGCGCTCACGCTGTCCAACAACGAAGAAATGATCTCCAAACTGCGCGCCACCGGGGGTGCCGGTTTTGATCTGGCCCAACCGTCGCAGGACCGCATCACCGGACCGCAGCAGGAATTCGGCATTTACAAACCCATGGACTTGAGCAAGCTCAAAGCGGAGTTGTTCATCCCGTCCATGCTGGAAGCCACCAGGAAAAATACCACGCTGGCCGGCAAGGTGTACGGCCTGCCCCACATCTGGGGCACCGATGGCCTGGTGGTCAACACCAAACTCACCAGGATGGCGGACTACCCTGATCTGTGCCGCGCCGACGTCAAGGGCAAAACCGCCGTGCGCCTGAAGCGCCCGACTCTGCTCGCGTTTGCCTTTGCCGCAGGCAAAGACCCGTTTGCGCTGTACAACAACCCCAAGGCCTACGGCGCGCTGATGAATGAAGTGGGCAAGACCCTGATCGCCTGCAAGGGCAACCTCAAGTTCTTCTGGGACAACAAAGACCAGCTGCTCAACGGCATGCGCAGCGGCGAAATCATCGGCGCCATGATGTGGGACACGGGCGGCTGGAAACTCAACGGCGAAAAGACTGAAATCCAGTTCATCGCCCCCAAGTCGGGTGCGCTCGGCTGGATTGACACCTTTGCCATTCCCGCCAAAGGCAAGAACGACGCGGCCGCTTACGCCTGGATCAACTTCAACATGCGCCCCGAAATTGCTGCTCGCGTGGCTAAATCGGCGGGCAACTTCACCGCCTCCCAAGGTGCTGACCAGTTGATGGACGCCAAACTCAAGGCCCAGTTTGCCGCCAGCTTCCCCGAAGCCGCGCTGAAAAATGTGAAGTGGTACCCGGCGGTGCCCGCTGGCATTGAAGACCTCGAAGGCCGCGTGCTCGACCGCATCAAAGCCGCCAATTGAAGCGTTCGGCGTTGAGTTCAACCCTGCCTGACCTCGAAGCCGTGCGCCTCGGCAAGCGCTACGGCGGATTTCTCGCCGTGGACGAGCTGTCGTTCAGTGTGGCGCGTGGCAGTTTTTTCTCCATCCTCGGCCCCTCGGGCTGCGGCAAGACCACATTGCTGCGCATGATCGCGGGCTTTTTGAGCCCCGACTCCGGCGACATCCGCATTGGTGGCAAAGCCATGAACGGCGTGCCGCCCAATCGGCGTCCGGTCAACATGGTGTTTCAGCACCTCGCGCTTTTCCCCATGATGTCGGTGGGAAAAAACGTCGGCTACGGCCTGGCACGGCGCGGTGTGGCCAAAGATGAAATCAAACGGCGCGTGGGCGAGATGCTGGAGCGCGTCAGCCTGCCCGGTGCGCAGGACAAACGCGTTGATCAGTTATCCGGCGGACAAAAGCAACGGGTGGCCATCGCCCGCAGCCTGGTGCTCGAACCCACGCTGCTGCTGCTGGACGAGCCGCTGGGTGCCCTCGACCTCAAGTTGCGCGAGCACATGAAGATCGAGCTCAAGCAGTTGCAGGCCGCCTTTGGCACCACCTTTGTTTACATCACGCACGACCAGTCCGAAGCGCTGGTGCTGTCCGATCATGTGGCGGTGATGAACCATGGCCGTTTCGAGCAGGTCGGCACGCCCCAGCAGCTTTACTACCAGCCCCAAACACCGTTTGTCGCCGGCTTTGTCGGCGCCAACAATTCCGTCAAAGGCCGGGCGACGCAGATCAACGGCGAGGTCGTGACCTTGACCAGCGACAAAGGCTTGGTGCTGTCGGCGCGCGCCATCGGAACGGTGCGCGCCGGTGATGCGGTCGAGGCCTTTGTGCGGCCCGAGGTCGCCAGCCTGTCGCGCAGCGAGGGCACTTTTGCGGATGCCGGCCTGCCCCACTTCCGCGCCCAAATCGACAGCCTGCTGTTCGACGGGGCCAACTCGGCAGTGCTACTGCACGAGGAAAACTCGCGCACTGAATTCCGCATTGCGCTGCCCCAAACCGGCCATCTTTCTGACCTGAGCGTGGGCGAGACGGTGCGCTTCGGCTTTGACCCGCAACGGGCGGTGTGTTTTGCCAGCTGAATCCTCAAACGGCCATCAGCTGCAGGCAAGGCTGATGCTCATGCTGCTGCTGGCTCCGGCCTTGCTGTGGCTGGTCGGGCTGATTGTGTTGCCGCATGTCGAGCTGGGCATTTTGTCGCTGCGCGCCCGGGTCGCCCCGCGCGTGTACGAGGTCAGCCTGGCGCAGTACCGCACCTTTGTTGAAGAGCCGCTGTACTGGCACACCTTTGTGCGCACGGCGCTGATGTCGATTCTGGCCACCGTCATCACCTTGTTGATGGCCTTCCCGATCGCCTGGATGATCGCCAAAGTGGCCCGCGGCCGCAGCAAATCGATGCTGTTTATCCTGTGCCTGATCCCGTTCTGGGTCAGCGAGACCGTGCGCACCCTGGGCTGGATGATTCTGCTGCGCGAGTCCGGCGTGCTGCCGCAACTGTTGGTCACGCTGGGCCTGACGCCGGTGCCGGTCGACCTGCTCTACCACGACGCCACCATTCTGGTCGGCCTGGTTTACACCTCGATGCTGTTCATGGTGATTCCGCTGATCGGTTCGCTCGAAAGCCTGGACGACTCGCTGATCGAAGCCGCCTACGACCTGGGTGGCAACGGCTGGTCGATCTTGCGCCAAATCGTCATTCCGCACGCCGCACCGGGCATTGTGGCGGGCTGCATCGTGGTGTTCATGCTGACCCTGGGCAACTACCTGACGCCCACACTCTTGGGCGGCAAAAACTCGCAATGGTTCACCGAGCAGATCTACACCCAGTTCATCACCCGTTTCAACTGGGAACAAGGTGCGGCCTTTGGCTTCTTGCTGCTGGGTCTGTCGACGGCCATCGTCTGGCTGGGCCTGAAACTCAGCGGCCAGAAATTTGGCGAAGTGATGCGGCGCTCATGATCCCCTCCCTGCCCCGCCCCGCTTGGCTGCGCGCCAGCACCGTGGTCTACGCCCTGGTGTTTTTCGCCTTCCTGTTTTTGCCGCTGCTCATCGTGGCCGTGTTTGCCTTTAACGATGCGCCCTACCCGGCGCCGCCCTGGCGCGGCTTCACGCTCGACTGGTTTCTGGGTGGCTTCTCGGCCGGCCATGTCAGCCGGCAAGGCCTGTTGGCCGACACCGCCCTGCTCGGCAGTCTGTGGACCAGCGTGGTGGTGGCCTGCTGGGTCACCGTGTTGGCCGTGCTGGTGGGCACGGCGAATGCCTTTCTGATTGAGCGCACGCAGTTTCGCGGCAAGCAGGCGCTGTCTCTGCTGATGCTGGCGCCGCTGGTCATCCCCGGTGTGATTCTGGGTATCTCGATCTTGGCCTTTGCCAGCCGCATTGCCAATCTGGCCGATGACTGGTACGGGCTGGAACTGGAATTTTTGCGTCCCGGTTTGCCGCTGGTCGTGCTGGGGCAGTTCTCCTACATCGTGTCGATTGCCACGCTGACCATCACGGCGCGGCTCAAGCGCTTTGACACCACGCTGGAAGACGCGGCCTACAACCTGGGCGCCTCGCGCGCCGCCGTGTTCGCCACCATCACCCTGCCCTATCTCAAGCCCGCCCTGATCGGCGCCGCAGCGATCTCGTTCCTGATGTCGTTTGAGAACTTCAACACCACGCTGATGCTGGTCGGCTCGGATGCGCCGCTGACGGTGATGATGTATGGCCGCATGCGCGAAGGCGCGACGCCGGTGCTCAATGCGGTGAGTTTGTTTTTGATGGTGGCGTCGGCACTGCTGGCACTGTCGCTGTTGCGGGGGGCTAAGACTGCGGACTCTGATCGTTGAGTTTTACTTTTTTGGGGTTGTTTTTTCTTTTGCTGCTTTTCCCCCACTCACTCCCCCCGCCCTCTCTCGCCCCGCCGGGCGAAAGAGGGAGCCAACAGCCATATTTGGCCGCGTTTTTTAAGGTGGGGCGTGCCGCTTCAAGGTTTTGAGCGCTGGAACTTTTTTGTGTGCTGCATTTTTCAGCCACGCTGATTTATGGCTTTTAGGCCGCTGGCGCTTACGGGATATGCGCAGGAAGCTATCAATTTAGTAGCATAAGATACTCGGCGCGCTTGCTGCCCATGACCTTGAAACTGCGCAGCAAACGGGTCAGTTCGGCGCCGGTGACGCCGGTTAGTTGACCCGGCACGCAAGCTTCGACCAGAAGCAGGCATAGGGGCATCCTGGCTGAAGGTCAAGTCCCGAGACTGAATCCGGTCAGTCAGAAACATCAACTGGCTGTCGGCCGAGTGCTTGAAACAGTAATTTCACACTTTTCAAAGCGCCCTTCAAAACTGTCTGATGAACCTGAGGCGATTCACACTGCCAAGTTCATCAAGCTTATCTTCCCGTTTGATTTCGCTTGGCCGAACAGATGGCTATTTTTACACTGACTGGTAACTGATCTTCTTCTTTGGCGTACAGACCAAGCCTGCAACCAAAGAAATATCGTTGAACCATGAAATAAGGCTCCGCCCCCGTGGGAGCAGAGCCTCATCCGACTGGCTTTTTTACTTCGTGTTTACCTGGAGTGCATAGGCGCCGCTGTTGATCGTCTGGGTACCCACAGTGAATTTCCCATCGTGCGACACCTGCCCATGGTAGGAAGAATTTCCGACTATGGACACAGTGCCCAATGCACTGATTGATCCCGTGTAGGTCGTGGTCGGCCCAGTGACTGCCGAATTATTCGACACCCAGTCGCTAAAGGTCATTACGCCGCCGCTGGCTATTGTGACGGTGTCATGGACCCAGAAAGGCGCCGGCGCGGAACCACCGGCAAGCATATGAGCAAACGACGCTCCCGCAGGCAATGTGCCGGCCGTGTAAGTCTGCCCGGCAATCTGGATAACCATCAAGCGATAGCGAAGATTGCCGCCACCAGCGTCATCGGTATAGGTACCCACGATCGTCTTCTTGTCGTCCGAAAGAAAGCCGCTGTAGCTTGCCATTCCAGAGCTCATGGTGACCACCCCACTGCTATCCACCGAGATTGTCCCCTGCGCTCCAGGCGCTGTCGTGCCGGATGGATCGGTTTGACTGGAAATGTTCATCTGCCCGGTGCCGTCAACCGTGCCCGTCCCATAGATCCACTTGTATTGCGAGCCGACGCTCAACTGGTGGAAAACGAAGGTTTTGTTTTGCACGTCGGCGTTGCTGTATACCGTCCCTGGCACCACCTTCTGGATGATCCGCAATTGACTGTTGCCATCAGACCCGGTACCGGCGATGAAGTTCTTGTTCGATGTCATCGTCATGTGAACCAAGTCCGCCTCGTTGATGCCACTTCCAGATATCACGCCGTTCCCATTGATCGTCCACTGCATCGAGCCAACGGCAGGCGGGGTGCTGTTTCCGGTACTTTGAAGAAAATTCGAAAGAGTTATTAATCCGGAGGAATCGAGTGTTGCCGTGGCACGCAGCCATCCGTCAGTGCTGCCGGTCCGGAGCATATTGATGCGCCAAGTCCCCGTCAGGTCAGCTTGCGTATAGACCGTCGGGATAGCGGTGGTTGCAACAAAATTATTCGCTGCTGTGTTCACGGTAGCTAATGTCACCGACGTGCTGGTTGGACTGAACGTAAAACCGCTGAGGGATGGCGTCACCGTGTAGATCCCAGGCACAAGGCCGGAGAGGGTGTAAACCCCGCCAGTGCCCGCAACCACGGATCCCGTATTGTCCCCGCTCAGCGTGAGCGTGAGCGTTACGCCTGTAGCACCGCTAACCGCGCCAGAAATGCTGTAGGTTGCTGACGCGGTCGTTGCTGCGAAGTTGATACCGGTCACATTGGCCCCGCTCACGCTAACGGCCAGGCTGACCGGGCTGAATGCACTACCCGCCTTGGTCGGCGTGACCGTATAGCTGCCATTGGCGAGCCCGGTAAAGCTGTAATTGCCACTCGCGTCGGTGGTGGCCGTCGTACCGCCTGTCAGGGTGATCGTCGCGCCAGCCAGAGCCGCGCCAGATACGGTAACCGTACCGGAGATGCCATAAGTAGCGGGAGTAGAGCCCCCACTACTACTACTACTACTACATGCGGCAAGAGCAATACTAAACAATATTGCCATAAACAATCTAATAGATTTCATGATCGCTACCCCCTTGTTTTAGCAGCACCAATATTTAAAAAAAATATGCGCCGGATGGACTACGCCTGTGCATCAAATACCGAAAATGGGATTCACTATTGAGAAATATCAATCATCTTGTTGGCAACCTACGATTCGGAGTGAAATAACCGAGCGGGTGGCTGCTATGAAGGATAGGAGCGCCGCACCTCTTTTGCTGTCCTACTGGCTTTATCAAATGAATCTCAACGACCGCAACCACTGCGAACGCGACGGTCGCCGGGCAACCGCCAACGTCGGCTTTGGGCATTCGACTTCAGCATAGGCGTTCGCTGACCGAGCGCAGCAACGCGTCAATCCGACGCCGACAATTTACCCTGCACCAGCCGCAATTGCCGCCCGCAACGGGCCGCCAGCGTTTCGTCATGCGTGACGACGATGAAGGCGGTGCCCTGGGTGCGGGCAAGTTCCAGCATCAGCTCGAACACGCCATTGGCGGTGTTGCGGTCCAGATTGCCGGTGGGCTCATCGGCCAGCACGCAGGCCGGTCGCGTCACCAGGGCGCGGGCAATCGCCACGCGCTGGCGCTCGCCACCCGAGAGCTCGGCCGGGCGATGGTGCAAGCGATCTTGCAGGCCGACACTTGCTAGTATTTTTGTAGCTGCTTGGGCACATTCCTCGGGGGCTAGACGCCGAATCCATAAGGGCATGGCAACATTGTCCAGCGCGCTGAACTCGGGCAGCAGGTGGTGAAACTGGTAGACAAAACCGAGGTACTGGTTGCGCAGGCGGCCCTGCGCGGAGGCGCTCTGGTGCGCCAGGTCCTGCCCCTTCAACCAGACCGAACCACTGGTGGGGGCGTCCAGGCCGCCCATCAAATGCAGCAGGGTACTTTTACCGGAACCGGAGGCGCCCACAATGGCCAGCGTTTCGCCAGCGCGCACGTCCAGGTCCACGCCCTGCAGCACGGTGACATCGAGTCGGCCTTCGGTGAAGCGCTTGGTCAGGCCACGGGCGCTTAAAACAATATCACTCATAACGAAGGGCCTCCGCCGGGTTCACCCGGCTGGCGCGCCAGCTGGGGTAGAGCGTGGCAAGAAAAGCCAGTACCAGCGAAATGATGGCAATCGGCACGATGTCGGCTTGCTGCGGATCGCTGGGCATGCGGCTGATGAGGTAAATGTCTTTGGGCAAGAAGCTGGCATGGAACAGCCGCTCCAGCGCCGGCACGAGCACGTCAATATTGAACGCCACGCCCAGGCCCAGGGCCAAACCGGCCAGGGTACCGATGACGCCCACCATGGCGCCCTGCACCACAAAAATACCCATGATGCTTTGCGGGCTGGCGCCCAGCGTGCGCAGGATGGCAATGTCGGCGCGCTTGTCGGTCACCGTCATAACCAGTGTGCTGACCAGGTTGAAGGCCGCCACCGCCACGATCAGGGTCAGGATGATGAACATCATGCGTTTTTCGACCTGCACGGCGGCAAACCAGGTGCGGTTCTGGCGCGTCCAGTCCCGTACCACCAGTTCGCCGGTCAGGCTGCCGGCCAGCTGCGCCGCCACCTCGGGCGCCTGGTGCAGGTCTTTCAGCTTGACCCGCACGCCGGTCGGGCCTTCCAGCCGGAAGATGCGGGCCGCATCGTCCATGTGCATCAGCACCAGGCCGGAGTCGTACTCGTAGTGGCCCGAGTCAAAGGTACCGACCACCGTCATCTGCTTGAGCCGGGGCACCACACCGGCGGGCGTCACCTGCCCGCTGGGCGCCACCAGCGTGACCTTGTCGCCCTGGCGCACCCCCAGGGACCGGGCCAGCTCACCGCCCAGCACCACGCCAAATTCACCCGGGATCAGACGGTTCAGGCCGGTGTTTTTCAGCTCGACTGCCAGATCCGTCACCTCCGGCTCATGGGCCGGGTCAATGCCCCGCACGATCGTGCCTTTCATGTCCTCACCCCGTGCCAGCAGGGCCTGGGTTGCTATAAAAGGTGCAGCACCCAGCACCTGCGGGTTGGCCCGCACTTCGGCCAGCGTGCGCGCCAGATCAGGCAAGGCGGCGCCATTGGGGGCGAAGATTTCGATATGCGACACCACGCCCAACATGCGGTCGCGCACCTCTTTTTGAAAGCCGTTCATCACGCTCAGCACGATGATCAGCGCCGCCACACCCAGGGCAATGCCGAGCATGGAAACGCCGGAAATAAAAGAGATGAAGCCATTGCGCCGGGTCGCGCGACCGGCCCGGGTGTAGCGCCAGCCAAGGATGAGTTCGTAGGGGAGTTGCATTGACTGCCAGGTTTTAAATGAGAGGCCATTGTGGCATTGCCTGCCTCGGCACCACACTCGACGGTGAGGTTAACTGCAGCCATTACTGCGCATGGAGATGTATCGGCAGCCACCGCTGGTACATCAAAAAATCACCGTCCATGCTGAAAATGGGTAACTGGTGACGGATGGACGCCGCGCAAATCAAAAAATCCGTATTGGAACCCTGCACCCCATTGGCGCGACAGGTATTGAAGGCTTGGGCGGCTGATTCATAGACCTGCCTCGACAGCGCCACATCCTCGAAAGCAACCAGGCTGTCTCGCAAGGCTTCAAACTGGCTCTGTGTTTTGATGCCGCAGAGCAATTCTTGCCGAATGGCCCCGATCAGCACAGCCCTACCATCTCGCACCAAGTCCGTCAGTGCATTGATCGTTGCTTGTTGTTCCGGCGCGATGAGCGTGTTTTTGGGCCGTCGCAGCGCCAGTGACCAGACCGATGTGTCGACCAGGACTTTCATAGCTCAGCCAAGGGCGGGCGAGCCACTCCTCGCTGCACTTTGGCATCGAAGTCATCCTCAAAATCCACGGTGCCAAACAAATCCAGCAGCTTGAGCTGCTTGCGCCGCTGGATGTATTCCACCAGCGCCTGCGTCACCACGTCTTTCTTGGTGCGCAGCCCACCGAGTTGGCGCGCCTCTTCAATCAAACCATCATCCAAAGCCAAATTGGTTGCCATGTGTGAACTCCTACACAGTTTCGTGTGCAAGTATAAACGAACCCTTCCCTTGTCCATTCCCGGACAATCGCCCCATGCATCTACTGATTCCGTTCGCCTTTTGCAGCTCTGACGGCTGCTCCTCGGCCCTGCCCTCACTGAAACTGCCCCACCTCGAAAAACTGCTGGCCCGCCTGACATCGCAGCCGCTGGACACGGGCGACGAGTTCAGCCTGTCGCCGCCGCACGAACGCGCTTTGGCCCGCGCCCTGAGCCTGCCCACAGAGGACGGCCTGATTCCCTGGGCGGCGCTGCATCAGCAACCGGCAAACGGCGCCTGGGCCTTCATCACACCCTGTCACTGGCAAGTGGGCACTAACCACATCGCCATGAGTGGGCAGGAATTACCGGATTTCTCGGCGCACGAGTCGCAAACCCTGCTGACGGCGATGCAACCCTACTTTGCCGAAGACGGCATCGCGCTGCACTACGAGCACCCGACCCGCTGGCTGGCCCGTGGCAACGTGTTTCGGGGCCTGGCCACCGCCTCGCTGGACCGCGTGGTGGGGCGCAACGTCGAGAACTGGATGCCGCGCAGCGCCAGTGCGGCTAGTTTGCGACGCTTGCAAAACGAAATGCAGATGCTGCTCTACACCCACCCGGTGAATGAGGCGCGCGCCCAACGCGGTGCGCCACCGGTCAATTCGTTCTGGCTGAGTGGCACCGGGGCCATGCCGCAGCCGCCGCTGAATCCTGCCGTTGCAACCCAGCCGATGGTGGTTAACACCCTGCGCGTTGCGGCGTTGAATGAAGACTGGCCAGCCTGGGTACAAGCCTGGCAAGCGCTGGATGCCAGCGACTGCGCCGCCCTGCTGGCCGCGCTGGATCAAGGCGAAAGTTGCCAGCTCACACTCTGCGGCGAACGCCATGCGCAGACCTTTCACACCCAACCGCAAACCTATCGGCAACGTTTTATGAAGCTATTTGGCACCCAGCCCCCGTCTAATCTGCTGGAGCAGCTATGAAAATAGTAGCACGCGACATCCCCCCCCGCTCAGTCTGGACCCTGGAGCAGGCCGGCATCCATCCGCTGCTGGCCCAGCTTTACGCCGCTCGCGGCGTGCAAAACACGCAGGAGCTTGACGACGGCCTAGCCCGCCTGATTCCTCCCAGTGCGATGCTGGGCACGGGTACCGCGGCCACCCTATTGGCCGATGCCATTGCGGCCAACAAAAAACTCTGCATCGTGGCCGACTACGACTGCGACGGTGCCACCGCCTGCGCCGTGGCCATTCGCGGCTTGCGCCTGCTGGGCGCGAAACATGTGGACTACATCGTGCCGGACCGCGTGGTGGACGGCTACGGCCTGACACCACCGATTTCGCAACGCGTGAAGGACAGCGGCGCCGATGTGCTGATCACGGTCGACAACGGCATCGCCAGCTTCGAGGGAGTGGCCACCGCCAAAGCGCTGGGCCTGCAGGTGCTGGTGACCGATCACCATTTGCCCGCCAGCAAAGATGGCCGGATTGTGCTGCCCGACGCCGATGTGATCGTCAACCCGAACCAGCCAGGCTGCACGTTCGAGAGCAAATCCATCGCCGGCGTCGGCGTCATGTTTTATGTGCTGCTGGCGCTGCGCGCCGAATTGCGGCAACGCGGCGTGTTCGACGCCGCCAGCCAGCCCAAACTCGACACGCTGCTGCCGCTGGTGGCACTGGGCACCGTGGCCGATGTGGTCAAACTCGACGCCAACAACCGCCGGCTCGTCGCCCAAGGGCTAAAACGGGTGCGCGCCCTTGCCATGCCTGCGGGACTAGCTTCTCTTTTTATAGCAGCCGGGCGCAACGCGCCGGTTGCCACCACCTTCGACTTCGGCTTTGCGCTGGGCCCGCGCATCAACGCCGCGGGCCGCCTGTCCGACATGACGCTGGGCATTGAATGCCTGCTGACCGACAACGCCGCGCGGGCTGACGAGCTGGCCAAAGCCCTCGACGGCATCAACCGCGAGCGGCGCGAGATTGAAGGCAGCATGCGCGAGCAGGCGTTTGCCATTGCCGAATCGCTGTTTGATGAAGAGGAAGATCCGCCACCCGCGATCTGCGTCTTCGACCCCGACTTTCACGAAGGCGTGGTCGGCATCGTAGCCTCGCGCATCAAGGACAAGCTGCACCGCCCCACCTTTGTCTTTGCCGCCAGCGCCGCGCCGGGCCGCGAGCACGAACTCAAAGGTTCCGGCCGTTCCATCCCCGGTTTTCACCTGCGCGACGCGCTGGACCTGGTGGCCAAGCGCTACCCCGGCGTGCTGCTGCGTTTTGGCGGCCACGCCATGGCGGCCGGCTGCACCATCGCCGAAGAGAACTTTGATGCTTTCGAGCAAGGTTTGAACGAAGTTGCGCAGGAGTGGCTGGACGCCGCCACCCTCACGCGGCGCCTCGACACCGATGGCCCTTTGAAACCGGAGTACCGCCGGGTCGAGCTGGTGGACGTGCTACACAAAGAGGTGTGGGGCCAGGGCTTTGCGCCGCCCACCTTCAGTGAAGAGGTTGAAGTGGTGTCGCAACGGCTGGTGGGCGAGAAGCATCTGGCCCTCAAACTGAAACACCAGGGCCAGCCGGTGGACGGCATCTGGTTCGGCCATACCGAGCCACTGCCGGCTCGCGTCAAACTCGCTTTCCGGCTCGATGCCGACGCCTGGAATGGGGTGCGGCGGGTGCGGTTTCTGGTGGAAGCGGCGGAAATTTAAGCGTCAGGACGTCGCCACCCGATTTAGCCCATCAGATCTGCGTCACTCTGGGGCGCGCGGTCCAGGTGGTACAGAAAAAAGATGAGCAGCACGGTCGCCCCGATCAGAAACAGCGGGCCAAACAGCCAGAACAGCAGCGGCACCGTGAAATAGTAAGCACGCATGCCAATGCGATAGAAAATTCCGGCGCGGTTCATTTGCGCCACCACATGGCGGATCTGGGTGCGTTCGAGCTGCTGATCCAGCGGCACGTTGATCGCATAACCGATGTGATGAAACAATCGCACCGACATCGAGAAAGCGAAAAATACAAGAAGCAGGTCAAACAGCACCATCAACAGTTTGAATAGCCACATCTCAGCGCTGACGTGACCCAGAAAATTGAGTGAATGCCAGATGCCGGAAAGTTTGTCGCCCTGCGCGCTCAGCGTCAGCACGCCAATGATGAGCAAGACGGCGGTTGAGGCCATGAAGCTGGCCGCCATGGTGGAATTGCGCAAAGTCTGTACCGCCAGAATGTCCCGGCGCTCGCGCATCACGCTGGACACCCAGGCCTCGCGGGCCACCAGCATGACGTCCTGCGCGCTGGAAGCCGGATTGCGGCGGGTGCGCCAATACAGGTAGAGCTGGTAAACAAAGATCGCAGCGGCGCTGAGGAGAAAGCTGAGGAGATCGGTGGCGTGGGTGGCAATGAAGTCGAGCATGCTGCAATTCTGCCAGTTCACCAGGCCTATGTCCTTCACAAGACCTAAAATGGCAATGTGACTTCCATCCTTAACGCCGACCTCCACTGCCATTCCGTTGTATCCGACGGCACCCTGACACCCGAAGCCCTGGCCGCCCGTGCCAAAGCCAATGGCGTGGCATTGTGGGCCTTGACCGACCATGACGAAATTGGTGGCCAGCAGCGCGCCGCTGCAGCGGCCAAGGCCGTGGGGCTGCACTACCTCACCGGCGTCGAAATTTCAGTCACATTCATCGGCCAGACGGTCCACATCGTCGGACTGGGATTCGATGCGGAAAACCCGGCCCTCCAACTCGGCCTCAGCCAGACCCGCGGTGGGCGCGGACAGCGCGCGATGGACATGTCCGCCGGTCTGGCCAAGGCCGGCATTCAGGGCGCTTACGAGGGTGCGTTGAAGTTTGCCGGCAACCACGAGCTGATCTCACGCACCCACTTTGCCCGCTTTCTGGTGGAAAGCGGCGTGTGCCGGGATACCAATGAGGTGTTCCGCAAATACCTGATCGAAGGCAAACCCGGCTTTGTGGCGCACCGCTGGGCCAGCCTGAAAGACGCGGTGACCTGGATCCGGGAAGCCGGTGGCGCAGCGGTCATCGCACACCCGGCACGCTACAAATTTACAGCCAACCAGGAATTTGCCTTGTTTACCGAGTTCAAAGGTCATGGCGGGCAAGGCGTAGAAGTGGTCACCGGCAGCCACACCGCCGCCGAATACCTGACCTACGCCGACACCGCCCGCGAGTTTGGTCTGGCGGCCTCCCGCGGCAGCGACTTTCACAGCCCGGATGAAAGCCACACCGAACTGGGCACACTGCCCTACCTGCCGGGCAATCTGACGCCGGTGTGGGAACTGCTGGCCGACCGAATCCAACATACATCCAACCAAAGCCTCGAGGCAAGTGCTGCCACGGGCCACTGATTCCCCGACAATACACCCATGGCCCAGCTATTTGAAGTACACCCCGACAACCCGCAACTCCGACTTTTGAAGCAGGCCGTCGCCCTGCTGGAAAAAGGCGACATCCTGGCGGTGCCCACCGACTCCAGCTACGCCCTGGTCTGCCATCTGGACGACAAGGCCGCGGCGGACAAGCTGCGGCGCATCCGGGGGGTAGACGACAAGCACCACCTCACCCTGCTGTGCCGCGATTTGAGTGAACTGGCCAACTACGCCAAGGTGGACAACCAGCAGTTTCGGCTCATCAAATCAGCCACGCCCGGGCCTTACACCTTCATTCTGGAAGCCAGCAAGGAAGTGCCGCGCCGCCTGAGCCACCCCTCGCGCAAGACCATTGGCCTGCGGGTGCCTGACCACAAAGTATTGCAGGAGCTGCTGGCCCTGCACCATGGGCCGTTGTTAGCGACAACGTTAATAGCTCCCGGCGAGACTGAGCCGCTCAATGACGCGCAAGACATTCTGGAACGCTATAAAAACCAGATTGCGGCCGTCATCGATGCCGGCGCCTGTGCCCTGCAAGCCACCACGGTGGTGGACCTGACCAGCGGCGAACCGGCGGTGATTCGCCAGGGGCGCGGCCCGCTGGCTACCCTCGGTCTTTAAAAAACTATTCCACCCCTTTGAGACCATGACTTGATGGATATTGCACACCTGATTCAAACCGTTGCCATTTACGCGCTGCCGGTGCTGTTCGCCATCACCGTGCATGAGGCGGCCCACGGCTACGCCGCGCGGCATTTTGGCGACAACACCGCCTACATGATGGGGCGCGTCACCCTCAACCCGCTCAAACACATCGACCCGGTGGGCACCATTTTGATGCCGCTGCTGCTGTACTTTGCCACCTCGGGCGCCTTCCTGTTTGGTTATGCCAAACCGGTGCCGGTGCGCTTTGGCAACCTGCGCAACCCCAAGCGTCACATGATCTGGGTGGCACTGGCCGGGCCGGGTGCCAACCTGCTGCAGGCGCTCATCTGGGGCGCCCTGCTGATTCTGTTGCAAGGCACCGGTGTCAACGAATTTTTCTTCCTGCAAATGTGCCAGGGCGGCGTGTTGGTCAACGTGGTGATGTTTGCCTTCAACCTGTTTCCGCTACCGCCGCTCGATGGCGGACGCATTCTGGTCGGCCTGCTGCCGTACCGCCAGGCTGAGCTGGTTTCGCGCATCGAGCCTTGGGGATTTTTCATTGTGATGGCGCTCGTGCTCGCCGGGGTGGTCAGCACCCTGTGGATGCAGCCGGTCATGGCCTTGACCCTGTGGGTTTTGCAAATCCTGCTCACGCCACTGGCGCTCCTGTTTCATTAATTCTCCCTGACACTTCATCTCTCCGCCATGAGTTCCAAGCGCTTTCTGACCGGCATCACCACCTCCGGCACACCCCATCTGGGTAATTACGTCGGCTCCATCCGGCCCTCGGTACGACACAGCCTGAACCCTGACGTCGAGAGCTTTTACTTTCTGGCGGACTACCACGCGCTGATCAAGATCGACGAGCCCGCGCGCATCCAGCGCTCCACGCTTGAAATTGCGGCCAGCTGGCTGGCGGCCGGGCTGGACCCGGAACGCGTCATCTTCTATCGCCAGTCGGATGTGCCGGAAATTACGGAACTCACCTGGCTGCTGACCTGCGTCACCGGCAAGGGCGTGCTGAACCGGGCCCATGCCTACAAGGCAGCAGTGGACAAGAACACAGCCGCCGGTGACGACCCCGACTCCGACGTGAGCGCCGGCCTGTTCATGTACCCGGTGTTGATGGGTGCTGACATTTTGATGTTCAACGCCCACAAGGTGCCGGTCGGGCGCGACCAGATTCAGCATATCGAGATGGCGCGCGACATGGCAAACAGTTTCAACTTCCGCTATGGCGAGCACTTTGTACTGCCCGAAGCCGAGATTGAAGAAAACGTCGCCACCCTGCCCGGTCTGGATGGCCGCAAGATGAGCAAAAGCTACGACAACACCATTCCGCTCTTTGCACCACGCGCGCAGCTCAAAAAACTCATCGCCAGCATCGTGACCGACTCGCGGGCGCCCGGCGAGGCCAAAAACGTGGAAGGCTCCGCCCTGTTCCAGATCTACCAGGCCTTTGCCACACCGATTGAGACGGCCGCCCTGCGCCAGGCCTACCTGGAAGGCATTGCCTGGGGCGACGCCAAACAGCTGGTGTTTGAACGCATCGACCGCGAGATTGCCCCCATGCGTGAGGCCTATCTGGCGCTCCTGAACGACCCGGCCAAAATTGAGGCCATCCTGCTGGCAGGCGCTGCCAAGGCACGCCAGATCGCCACCCCGTTCATGGGCCGGTTGCGCTCTGCGGTCGGCTTGCGCGACCTGCGCACGCAGGCCAGTGGCAAAGCGACCAAAGCGGCCAAAGTGGCAAAGCCGGTGTTCAAGCAGTACCGCGAACGCGATGGCAAGTTCTACTTCAAGCTGCTGGATGCCGAGGGTCGCCTGCTGCTGCAAAGTCTGGCCTTCGAATCGCCCAGGGAAGCAGGCCAATCCATCGGTTTGCTGCAGACGCAGGGCGCCGCGGCGCTGTCCGGCCTGGCCGACAAACTGCAGACCGGCACCGAGGTTGACGCACAAGACATCAGTGCGGCCTTGCAGTTGATGACCGATGCCGAGTGAATGTGATTCACCCCGCAATTATTTTTCGGAAATTTAGCCTCCGAACTCAAATTGGCCTGGCGGTCGGACTGGTTCTGAGCCTCATCCTTCTGACCCAGGCATTACTGCTGTTTTCTGCGGCACGCGACGAGCTGAAACACAGCCTGTCGGGGCAGCTTGAGGTTCTGGTCAGCCGGGTCGCGACCGAACTCGACGACAAGGTGCTGCTGCGCGTCGCCATTCTGGAGTCCATGGCGAGCAAGTTCCCGTTGGCTGCGCTGAAAACCGACGCAGAGGTAGAGCGCTACTTCCGCGACTCGCCGAATCTGTCTACCCTGATTGACGACTTTTACCTGTTTTCGGCGCAAGGTGTTCTGCGTGTCGATTGGCCGTTCGCGCCCGGACGGCGCGGCTTGGACATGACGGAACGCGACTACATCCAGGGCGTCATCCAGAAGGGACAGACCACCGTCTCCAAGCCGATTCTGGGAAAAGCAACCAAGCAACCCATGGTCGTGATTGCGGTGCCGATCCGCAATGCCAAGGGCACGCTGATGGGTATTTTGGGCGGCGTGGTGCACCTTCAAAAATCACGCCTGCTGGAACCCCTGTCCAGCACCCGGGTGGGACAGGCCGGCTATTTCTATCTGGTGGGTCCGGAACGGCTGACGATCATGCACCCGGACCAGACCCGGATACTCAAGCCCATTACAAAACCTGGCGTGAATCCGGCGCTGGATCGCGCGCTGAATGAAAGCTTTGAAGGCACGGTGGAGGGCGTCAATAGCCGCGGGCTGCAGGGATTGTTCAGCTTTAAACGACTGCCCCATACCGGCTGGGTATTGGCTGCCGTCCTGCCCTCCGGTGAAGCTTTTGCGGTCGTCGATAAATTGCGGTTACAGGTGACGCTGCTCACGGCCATCGCATTGCTGCTGGCCATGACGGTGATTGTGTTCATCGTGCGGCGCTTCACGCGCCCCCTGGAAAGGCTGACGGACTTTCTTAAATCCACCCGCACGCTGGCGCCTCCGCCCGTATTCGTGCATAGCTGCCAGGAAACCGACCGCTTGTCGGATGCTTTTTCCCAGTTCGTGGACCAGCAAAAAAATACCCAGGAAGAACTGACTATTGCCACCCAGCGCGCCGAGACCGCCAATGCGGATCTCCGCATTGCGGCTATCGCCTTTGAATCCCAGGAAGGCATGTTTATTACCAATGCCGAGAACGTGATCCTGCGGATTAATCAGGCCTTCATCGATATCACCGGCTATACAACTGAAGAAGCCGTCGGTCAGACGCCGGGCTTGCTCAACTCGGGGCGCCATGACGCCAAATTCTATGCAGCGATGCACGAGAGCATTCAGCGCGCCAGATCATGGCAAGGCGAGATCTGGAACCGTCGCAAGAACGGAGATATCCACCCTGAATGGCTCACGATTACAGCGGTGACTGATAGCGCGGGAACGCTTACCCACTATGTGTCAACGCTCACCGACATCAGCCAGCGCAAGGCGGCAGAAGAAGAGATCCAGCACCTGGCCTTCTACGACCCGCTCACCCAGTTGCCCAACCGCCGTCTCTTGCTCGACCGTCTGCAGCAAGCCATCGCTTCCAGCGCCCGCAGTGATCGCACCGGTGCGCTGCTGTTCCTCGACCTGGACAACTTCAAGATGCTCAACGACACCCTCGGCCACGACAAAGGCGACCTGCTGCTTCAGCAAGTGGCCCACCGTCTGGCGGGCTGCGTGCGCGAAGGCGACAGCATTGCCCGGCTGGGGGGTGATGAATTCGTGCTCGTGCTCAAAGATCTGAGCGAGAACACGAATGAAGCGGCCACCCAAGCCAAGGCCGTTGGCGAAAAGATACTCGCGGCCCTCAACCTTCCCTACGATCTGGCTGGGCACGAATATCACAATACGCCGAGCATTGGCGTCACCTTGTTTGCCGATCACCTCAGCAGCGTCGATGAACTGATGAAACATGCCGACCTCGCAATGTACGAGGCCAAGAAAGCGGGCCGAAATACGCTGCGTTTTTTTGATCCCCAGATGCAGGCGACCATCACCGCCCGTGCCGCCCTGGAAAAGGACTTGCGCGAAGGTTTGCAACAGCACCAATTCCTGCTTTTTTACCAGCCGCAAGTCGATGCTGCGGGCAGCATCACGGGGACGGAGGCGCTGGTGCGCTGGCAGCATCCACAGCGCGGCGTGGTTTCCCCTGCCGCGTTCATCCCGCTGGCCGAGGAAACGGGTCTGATCCTGCCATTGGGCCTCTGGGTACTGGAAACCGCCTGCCATCAGTTGGTCGCCTGGGCTGCGACACCGGATACCGCACACCTGAGCATCGCAGTCAATGTCAGTGCCATGCAGTTCCGTCAGCCAGATTTTGTAGAACAGGTACTGACGGTGCTTGAGCGCAGCGGTGCCAATCCACAGAGACTCAAGCTGGAGTTGACCGAGAGCCTGCTGCTCGACAATGTGGAAGAGATCATTGCCAAGATGACCGCACTGAAAACCTGGGGCATCGGTTTCTCGCTGGACGACTTTGGCACCGGTTATTCATCGCTCACTTACCTGAAACGCCTGCCACTCGATCAATTGAAGATCGACCAGTCTTTTGTGCGTGACTTGCTGACAAACATCAACGACGCGGCCATCGCCCGCACCATCGTCGCTTTGGCGAACAGTCTGGGCTTATCGGTCATTGCAGAAGGCGTGGAAACCGAATCTCAGCGGGATTGCCTCGCCATGGAGGGTTGTCACGCTTATCAGGGCTATCTGTTCGGACGGCCTCTGCCTCTGGCAGACTTTGAGCTGCTACTGCATCGGGTTGAGATTGGCAATGTTGTCATTGCGTTTGACCATAAAGCTGGCGACGCCACTGATACAATGGCAGCCGAACGAGATAGGAGAGGTGGCAGAGTGGCCGAATGTACCTGACTCGAAATCAGGCGTACCGCAAGGTACCGTGGGTTCGAATCCCACCCTCTCCGCCAAATGGAAACCCTAAGTGATTAATTTACTTGGGGTTTTTTCATTTCTTGACGGCTTCAAATTCTTCAAAACAAGCTGCCACCCATTCTGTCAATCCCGAACCTTTCCCTGAATTGCGATGAACACACTTGAACGCCTGCGCTCCGGGAAACTGGCAGGAAGCCGGCGACTGACATTGGCGTGTGGTTTACAAGAGTTCCCGCCTGAGATTTTTGATCTCGCCGCCACCCTGGAAATCCTCGACCTGTCGGGCAACGCGCTCTCAAGCCTGCCAGCGGACCTGCCCCGGCTGCAGAAGTTGCGCATCCTGTTTTGTTCCGACAACCAATTCACCGAATTACCTGCGGTCCTCGGGCAATGCGAACAACTCAGCATGGTGGGGTTCAAGGCGAACCGAATCCGGACGGTGCCCGGCGCAGCACTCCCCGCCGCGCTGCGCTGGCTGATCCTCACCGACAACCAAATAGAAGAACTTCCGGCCGACATCGGACGCTGCACCCAGTTGCAAAAACTGATGCTGGCCGGTAACCAGTTGCGGGCCTTGCCGCAGGAGCTGGCGGCCTGTACCCAGCTGGAATTACTGCGTATTGCGGCCAATCTTTTGACCGAACTCCCGGCGTCCTTGCTCGCGCTCCCCAAACTTTCCTGGCTGGCCTATGCGGGTAATCCGTTTTGCGAGCGCCGCGGGATGGCGGCTCTCACCGCAACACCCATCGCCAGCATCCATTGGGACCGCTTGCAGGTACAGCATCAATTGGGTGAAGGGGCTTCCGGCGTGATCCACCAAGCGCAATGGCGGAGCAGCGAGGGGGTGCAACTGGTGGCGGTCAAACTCTTCAAGGGTGCGGTCACCAGTGATGGCTGGCCGCAATCAGAAATGACGGCCTGCATCCGTGCTGGCGCGCACGCCAATTTGATCCCGGTACTCGGCCAGGTGCTTGCTCACCCTGCAGGCGTGAACGGCATGGTCATGCCCCTGATCGACCCGGGGTTCCGCAACCTTGCGCAGCCGCCCAGCCTTGACTCCTGCACCCGCGATATCTACGCCGCCGACACCATCTTTGACTTGACTACCGCGCTTCGCATGGCGCTCGGCATCGCGTCGGCGGCACGGCATCTGCACGCGCAAGGCCTCATGCACGGCGATTTGTACGCCCACAATATTTTGCACTGCGGTCAAGGTACGGCTTTGCTGGGTGATTTCGGTGCAGCATCTTTTCTGGCGCCGCAGGATCGGCAACAAGCCCATGCGCTACAACGCATCGAAGTACGCGCATTTGCCTGCCTGCTGGAAGAATTGCTTGAGCGATGCAGCGCCCCGGCTGACTCAGCCCACACGCTGCAGACGCTCACCCACTTGAAAACGGCCTGCTTGCAGGAAGAAACCGGCGCACGCCCACTTTTTGATGAGATCGAACAGATTCTGATGAATCTGGCCGCCGTTTAGGCCGGCGTGGTACCGAGGACTTTTTGCCCGCCTAGATAGGGACGCAAAGCCTGCGGCACGGTGACCGAACCATCGGCATTCTGATAATTTTCCAGCACCGCCACCAGCGTACGCCCCACCGCCAGGCCCGAGCCATTGAGGGTGTGCATCAGCTCGTTCTTGCCTTGCGCATTCTTGAAGCGGGCTTGCAGGCGGCGGGCCTGGAATGCCTCGCAGTTCGAGACCGAACTGATTTCGCGAAAGGTGTTTTGTGCAGGCAGCCAGACTTCCAGGTCATAGGTTTTGCTGGCACCAAAGCCCATGTCGCCGGTGCACAGTGACATCACACGGTAAGGCAAGCCCAGCTTTTGCAGGATGGCTTCGGCGTGACCGACCATCTCTTCCAGCACCTCATAACTTCTGTCTGGATGGACGATTTGCACCATCTCAACCTTGTCAAACTGGTGCTGGCGGATCAGGCCGCGCGTATCGCGCCCGGCGCTGCCGGCCTCGGACCTAAAGCACGGCGTGTGGGCGGTGAGCTTGATCGGCAGATCAGCCTCGGCCACGACTTCATCGCGCACAAAGTTGGTCAAGGGGACTTCACTGGTGGGGATCAGGTACAGCGCCGCGTTGTCGGGCGCCGCTTCACCCTCTTGCCCGCCCTTTTTGGCAGCAAACAGATCACCTTCAAACTTGGGCAACTGGCCGGTGCCACGCAGGCTTTCACCATTCACGATGTAGGGGGTGTAGCACTCGGTGTAGCCGTGCTCCTCGGTTTGCACATCCAGCATGAACTGCGCCAGGGCACGGTGCAGTCGGGCAATCGGGCCCTTCATCACGGTGAAGCGCGCGCCGGTCAACTTGACGCCCATCTCGAAATCCAGACCCAGCGGGGTTCCCAGATCGACGTGGTCCTTCACCTCAAAATCAAAAGCTTTGGGTGTGCCCCAGCTGCGCACCACCAGGTTGCCGTGCTCATCCGCGCCCACCGGCACGCTCTCGTGCGGCAGATTGGGCACGGCCAGCAGCAGGACTTGCAACTCGGCCTGAATCTGATCGAGACGGGTGGCAGAGGCTTCCAATTCCGATTTGAGGCCGGCCACTTCGGCCATCACGGCATCAGATTCGGCCTGCCCGGCGGGGCCTTTGGCCTTGAGTTGGCCTATTTGCTTGCTCAAGCTATTGCGCTTGCCCTGCAGCTCTTCGGTCCGCATCTGGATCGTCTTGCGCTCGGCTTCCAGCGTGCGAAAGGCGTCCACATTCAGGAAGGCTTGCGGGGTTTTACGGGCCTCAAGTCGTGCAACAACTGAATCGAGGTCTTTGCGGAGCAGGGTAATGTCAAGCATGATGCAGTTTTATATAAGAAATAAGGCTGTAGCGCCCTATTTTATTGCGTAAGCAGCTATTAATTTAATAGCAATTATTCGATCAGTTTGAGCCCTTTGGGCAGCGGAAACTTCACCGTTTCTTCAATACCGTCCATCTTGCGCACCGACACAGCGCCCAGCGCCTTGATGCGGTCAATCACCTGGCGCACCAGGATCTCGGGGGCGGAAGCACCGGCCGTCAGCCCGACACGCTGGCGGCCCTCGAACCACGCCGCCTGCAGCTCGTCCGCGCTGTCCACCATGTAACTCTCGGTGCCCAGCTTGCGTGCCAGCTCGGCCAGGCGGTTGCTGTTGGAACTGGTCGGGCTGCCGACCACGATCAGCACGTCCACCTGCGGGCTCATGATTTTCACGGCGTCCTGGCGATTTTGCGTGGCGTAGCAAATATCCTGTTGTTTGGGTTGACTCGCGTTCGGGAAACGTGTCTTGACGGCGGCGGCAATCTCCGCCGCGTCGTCCATGCTGAGCGTGGTTTGCGTCACCACCGCCAGCTTCAATGTCTGTACGGGCTGTACCCGCGCCACATCGGCGACGTTTTCCACCAGATGGATGCCGCTCTCCAGCTGGCCCATGGTGCCCTCGACTTCGGGGTGCCCCTTGTGGCCGATCATGATGAACTCATAACCCTCTTTGTGCAGCTTGGCGACCTCCACATGCACTTTGGTCACCAGCGGGCAGGTGGCGTCAAAAATCCGGAAGCCCCGGGCGGCCGCTTCCGCCTGCACCGCACGGCTCACACCATGGGCAGAAAAAATGAGCGTAGCTCCCGCCGGCACGTCATCCAGCGCTTCGATAAAGATAGCACCCTTGGCCTTCAGGTCATTCACCACATAGGTGTTGTGGACAATTTCATGGCGCACATAAATCGGCGCGCCAAACTTGTGCAGCGCCCGCTCGACGATCTCGATGGCGCGGTCGACCCCGGCGCAGAAGCCGCGCGGTTCCGCCAGCAGGATTTCCTGGGGGACGGTGGCGCCTGGGGTGACGGTCACAGAATGCCGATCACATGCACTTCAAACGTCACCGGCTGGCCCGCCAGGGGGTGGTTGAAATCAAACAGCACGGCGTCGCCCTTCTCGTCACTGCGGAACTGCTGCACCGAACCGGCAAACTTGCCCTGGCCGTCCGGCGTCGGAAACTGCACCACATCGCCCACTTGGTACTGCTCAGCGGCGTCGCCCATATCGATGAGTTCCTGGCGCGCCAGCCATTGCTGCATGTCGGGGTTGCGCTCGCCAAAGGCCTCGCCCGCCGCCAGTTCAAAGGTCACGCGACTACCCTCAGCCAAGCCCAGCAAATAAGCCTCCAGCGCAGGCGACAGTTCTCCGGTGCCCAAGGTGAGCGTGGCGGGTTTGCCCTCAAAGGTGTTGATTACATCACCGGCTGGCCCGGCCATGCGGTAATGCAAGGTAAGAAAGGAACCCGGTTGGACAGAGGCAAGCGTGGCGGTCATAAAAGTCCTGAACATGCCGCATAAGGCGGCGTTTTGGCGAATAAACTGACCCCTATTCTAAAAGGCTGACCAATGCCCCTCAAAGACCTTCCCCTCGACGCCCGCCCGCGCGAAAAGCTGCTGGCGCGCGGTCCTGGCGCCCTGAGCGACGTCGAGCTGCTGGCGCTGCTGCTGCGTACCGGCATCAAGGGCAAGGGCGTGTTGCAGATGGCGCAGGAGTTGCTGCAGCTGAAGACGAGCACCAACGACTGTGACGGCTTTGACGGCATCGCCGGCCTGCTGCACGCCACGACGGATGATCTGAAGCGCATCAAAGGGCTGGGGCCGGCCAAACGGGCCGAGATCGTGGCGGTGCTGGAACTGTCGCGCCGCGCGCTGGCCCAGCAACTCAAGGAACGCACCATTTTTGCCACCCCCGACGCCGTCAAGCACTACCTGCAACTGCACCTAGCGGCCAAACCGCATGAGGTGTTTGCCGTGCTGTTTCTGGACGTGCAAAACCGGCTGCTGGCGATGGAAGAACTGTTTCGCGGCACACTGACGCAAACCAGCGTCTACCCGCGCGAAGTGGTGCTGCGCGCCCTGCACCACCGGGCCGCCGCCGTGGTGCTGGCGCACAACCACCCCAGCGGCACGGTGCAGCCCTCGCGCGCCGACGAGACGCTGACCCAAACCCTGAAGACGACACTGGCGCTGATTGACGTGCGGGTGCTGGACCATGTGATCGTGGCGCCGGGTGAAGCGCTGTCGATGGCCGAACGGGGGTTGCTGTGAGCAGCAAGCCGGTCAAGGTCAACAGCCTGGCCGAGCTGAAACTGGTCAAGCGCGAAATTGAGGCGCAGGCCCGGCAGCGGGCGCAGCAGGTGGCGGAGCTGGCCCGAACCAAGCAGCAGGAAGCGAGCGAAAAAAATCTTTTTATTCGGGCCGCTGGCGTGGTCCAGCCCTTGCCAGACAAGCGCCGGGTGCTCTTGAAAAAAGAGCGGCCAGCGCCCAAGGTCATGCAATACCAGCAGGATGAAAAGGCGGTGCTGCTAGAGGCCATCAGCGACGAATTTGACGTCGGCACCCTGCTCGATGTCGATGATCTTTTGAGTTTTCGCCGCCCCGGCATCGGCCCCGATGTCACCCGCAAACTGCGCCGCGGGGACTGGACCATTCAGCGGCAACTCGATCTGCATGGCCTGCGCCGGGACGAGGCCCGCGAGCAACTGAGCTTCTTCATTCGCGAGGCCCATAAACACGGCATTCGCTGTGTGCGCGTGGTGCACGGCAAGGGTCTGGGGTCGCCGGGCAAGGCGCCGGTGCTCAAGAGCCGGGTGCTCAGCTGGCTGGTGCAAAAACAGGAGGTGCTCGCCTTCGTGCAGGCCAAGCCGGCCGACGGTGGCGCCGGTGCGCTGGTGGTGTTGCTGATGGCGTCCCGCGGTTGACCGGACGCCGCTGCGACGCCATCGCTACAAAATTTTGTCCAGCGCCGCGGCCAACTGCCCGACGGTACGGTCCACGTTGTGCCATTTTTCCAGGCCAAAGAGTCCGACGCGAAAGGTCATGAAGTCGGCCGGTTCGTCACACTGCAGCGGCACGCCGGCGGCGGTTTGCAGACCTTCGGCCAGGAACTTGCGGCTGGACTGGATCTCGGGGTCTTCGGTGTAGCTCACCACCACCCCCGGCGCCTTGAAGCCGTCGGCCGCCACGCTGGAAATGCCGCGACTCTCGAACAGCGCACGCACCTTGGCACCGAGATCAATCTGCTCGGCGCGCACCTTGTCAAAGCCGTAGGCCTGCGTTTCCTTCATCGCGTCGCGCAGGCGCGTCAGGGCATCGGTCGGCAGGGTGGCGTGGTAGGCATGGCCGCCGTTCTCGTAGGCTTCCATGATCTGCAGCCACTTTTTCAGGTCGCAGGCGAAGCTGGTGCTGGTGGTGGACTCGATGGCAGTGCGGGCGCGCTCACTCAGCATCACCATGGCGCAGCACGGCGAGCTGCTCCAGCCTTTTTGCGGTGCGCTGACCAGCACATCGACGCCGGTGTCGACCATGTTGACCCACATCGCGCCCGAGGCAATGCAGTCCAGCACGAACAGGCCGCCGACCGCGTGCACGGCATCGGCCACGGCGCGCAGGTAGTCGTCGGGCAGGATCATGCCGCTGGCGGTTTCGACGTGCGGCGCAAAGACGACGTCGGGTTTTTTCTCACGGATCGCCGCCACCACCTCGGCAATGGGCGCCGGCACCCAGGGCGCCTGCCTGGCCGTGCCAACACGCCGGGCCTTGAGCACCGTGGCTTCAGCGGCGATGTGGCCCATGTCCAGAATTTGCGTCCAGCGGTAGCTGAACCAGCCGTTGCGGATGATCAGCACCTTTTTGCCACCGGCGAACTGGCGTGCCACCGCTTCCATGCCGAAGGTGCCGCTGCCCGGCACCAGCGCGACCGACCGGGCGTGGTACACCTCTTTCAGAATGCCGGAGATGTCCTTCATCACGCCCTGGAAACTTTGGGACATGTGATTGAGCGCGCGGTCGGTATAGACCACGGAAAATTCGAGCAAGCCATCAGGATCGACGTGGGGCAGAAGGCCGGACATGGGTGTTTCCTTTTTCAGTTGAGATCGGCGCAGACCGCACGGCCACGCCATCGGGCTGGCCAGCTTAGCACGCGCCGCTGGCTCACTCAGCCTGGTTGCGCATCCAGTCTGCCGTCTTGAAAAATGAGTCGCGCAGGTGGCTGCGCAGCTCTTCGGGGACGCCGGTCTCCTGCATCGCCTGATCCATGCAAGCGACCCACTGGTCGCGCTCGGGGATGCCAATCTTGAACGGCATATGGCGGGCTCGCAGGCGCGGGTGACCAAAGCGCTCGGTGTAATGCTGCGGGCCGCCCAGCCAGCCACACAGAAACCAGAACAAGCGCTGCCGCGCATTGTCCAACTCAGGCCCGTGCACCGCCCGCAGGGTGCTGTAGCCCGGCTCAAGGTCCATCAGGTCGTAAAAGCGCTCGGTCAAAGCCTGCACACGGGCTTCGCCGCCGATCCACTCGAAGTGGGTGTCAAAAGGAGGTTTTTCCTGGATTTTCATAGTTAAATCGGGCTCTAGCCCCCGTGCAATATGCGTAAGCAGCTATTAAAAAAGGAGCGTATTGAGCACACCCACCGATCAAGGCAGCATAGATAACTCACACTCCACCCTCTTTCCGCTTCACCCGTTTCGTCACTGGAATAGCCTTCAACTGCTTGGCAACCCGCTCAAAGTCGGCATCCACGGCACGCGGCTGCAAGTCCTGTAGCTTGCGGTAGTTGGCGTATTCCAGCTCCGCCTTGGTCTTGGCATTCGCAGCGGAGACTTGGCCGGCGTGGTCCAGCAGTTGGCGCCCGGAGATTTTCAAAAACTCGTCCAGCTTGTTGATCCAGTCCTGCATCAACATGGGTTTGCGCTCCAGCGCCTGCAACTCGGCATACTCGATGTAGAGATTGACGATGCGGTTCAGCACCTGAAGTTCATCGTCTGACAGGTAGTTTTTGGCGATGGACACGTCTTCTTTGCGCACCACGCCACCGGGCCGGGTGGTTTGCAATCCCATGAAGGGCTGCGCGGCGTTCGCCCGCTCATGGATGATTTCCGCCGCAATATGGCCGTGGGTGGCCCAGTGCATCTTGTTTTGCACCGTGGCGAAAAATTGTTGGGCCAGCTCCGTATCCGGCGAGTAGTCCACGCTGGTGGCGTAGATGTCGAGCACCTTTTGGTAAAAGCGCCGCTCGGAGCTGCGGATATCGCGGATGCGCTCCAGCAGCTCATCAAAATAGTCTTTTTGGCCTTTACCCGGCGGGTTCTTGAGCCGCTCGTCGTCCATGGTGAAGCCCTTCACCAGGTACTCGCTCAAACGTGCCGTCGCCCATTGGCGAAACTGCGTTCCTCGGTGGCCCTTGACACGGTAGCCCACGGCCAGAATCATCTCCAGCCGGTAGAGCTTGGTACGGTAGTTTTTGCCGTCTGCGGCAGTTGTCAAGGAATCCTTGACAACTGCATCGGCGAGCAACTCGCCCTCTTTGAGGACATTGACCGCATGCAGGCTGACGTTTTGCTTGGTGGTGGCAAATAGCTCGGCAATTTCTAGCTGCGAGAGCCAGACGCTGCCGTCCACCACCCGCAGTTGCACACGGGTCAGGCCATCTTCGGTCTGGTACAGAATCAATTCACTCATGAGCAGTTCAAGAAGGATCGGGGCTGGCATCATGCCGCTCCCTTTGGCTGTCATTCTAGGGCGTGGGTCAGACTTGGAAATATTTATACAAAATCAGCCTCTAGCCCTCGTCGATACTGCGTAAGCAGCTATTAATTATGTAGCAATTCACTGCGCGGCGCGGCGCAGTGTCTCCACCACCGGGCGGCGCAACACTTCGCGCAAACCCCACCAGCCGGCGGCCAGCGCCAAGAGCGCGCCGCTTAGGGAGCCGAACACGGGCACCCACAGCGAGACCGTCCACTCGAAGTCAAATACATACTTCGCCAGCGCCCAGCCGACGATGGAAGCGACGATGGAGGCCAGGAAACCCGCGAGCAAGCCCACGCCCATCAGCTCGGCCCGCTGCACCTGGCGCAGCAAACTGCTTTGGGCGCCGATCGCGCGCATGATGGCAAACTCCCGGGCCCGCTCTTCGCGTGTTGCCGTCACCGCAGCAAACAACACCACCAGACCGGCGGCCAGCGTGAAGCCAAACAAAAACTCCACCGCCCCGATGACCTGATCGAGCACACGCTGAATCTGCATGATGGTGGTGGTCATGTCGACACTCGTGATGTTGGGAAAACTGCGCACCAGGGCGTTGTCAAAGCCGCGGGTGGCGGGCGCCTTGAAGGCACTCATGTAGGTCGTCGGCACATTGGGCAGATTGCCCACCGGGTACATGACAAAGAAGTTGGCCCGCATCGAACCCCAGTCCACCTTGCGCAAGGAGGTGATTTTCGACTCGGTCTGCACACCACCCACATCAAAACTCAGCGTGTCGCCCAGCTTGAGATTGAGCGTTTTGGCAATGCCCTCTTCAACGCTGATGGCGCCCGGCTCGTCTTCCGTCCACGTTCCCGCAACCACTTCATTTTGCGCTGGCTTCTTCGCGCTGTTTGAGAGGTTGAACTCGCGCTCCACCAGCCGGCGGGCCCGGTCCTCCACATAGTCGTCAGGCGTGACCGTTTTGCCGTTGACCGCCACCAGCCGGCCGCGAATCATGGGGTACCAGTCAAACCTGGTCACGCCACCGGCACGCAGGGCTTTGACAAACGCATCGCCCTGCTCCGGCATGACGTTGATCACAAAGCGGTTCGGCGCATCCGCCGGCGTGGCTTTGCGCCAACTGCTGATGAGGTCGGTGCGCAAGAGCACCAGCAGCACCAGCGCCAGCAAACCCACGGCCAGGGCGCTGACCTGCACCACCGCGTAAGCCGGACGGGCCGAAATCTGCCGCGTCGCCAACACCATCCAGCGCGGCGCGGTGTTCTCATTCACCGCACGGCGCAGCAGCTTCACGGCCAGCCAGCTGAAAGCGGCAAACACCGCCGCCGCCGCCGCAAAACCGCCGACGGCGATCAGGCCCAGCTTGACATCGCTGCTGGCGGCCAGCAGCAAGGTGGCGAAACCGGCCACGCCCAGACCCAGCACCCCCAGTGAGGCGGGTTTGAGGTTGCCGACATCGCGGCGGATCACGCGCAGCGGCGGCACCTGCGCCAGCTGCAGAACGGGCGGCAGGCCAAACGCCAACAGCAGCGTCAGCCCCATGCCCATGCCAAAAATGACCGGCCAGATGCTTGCGGCCGGGAGTGCGGCATCCACCAACCCGGCCAGCAGCAAGACGAACCCATAGTGCACCGCGTAGCCCGCGGCCACCCCCAGGCCGCTGGCCAGCAGGCCGATGACGGTGAACTCGAAGGCATAACTCGACGCAATGGTGCGCTGGCTCAAGCCCAGCACGCGCAACATGGCGCAGTCATCCAGATGGTTGGCAGCAAAGCCGCGTGCCGCCAACGCCACTGCCACGGCACTCAAGAGCGCCGCCAGCAAGGCGATGAGATTGAGGAACTTCTCGGCCCGGTCCAGCGTTTGCCCCAGTTCGGGACGGCCCCCTTGCAGCGACTCGACGCGCACACCGCGCACCTGGGGTTTCTTCACCTCGTCCAGCGCCCAGGCTACAAAAGTTTTGATGCGCGCATCGTCACCGGCCACCGCCATCCGGTAGTTCAACCGGCTGGCCGGCTGGATCAGTTGGGTGGCGTCGATATCGGCGCGGTTGATCATGACGCGCGGCGCAAAATTCATGAAACCGGCGCCGCGGTCCGGCTCATTGACGATGATTTTTGCAATGCGCAGGCTGGCGTCGCCCAGCAGCAACGCATCGCCCATCTGGACACCGATGGCATCCAGCAAGGGGGCATCGACCCAGGCCTCGCCGGGTGCAGGAATCGTCCGCGTCACACTATCCTGCCCGCCCGGCTGGCTCGTCACCTTCAGGTTGCCGCGCAGCGGATAACCCGGCTCGACCACCTTCAGGGCCACCAGCTTCGCGCCACCGCCCTTGGCATCGCTGGCGCGGCCCATGGTGGGGAAGCCCAGCGTTTGGACCACCTCCAGGCCCAGGGTACGGGCCTTCTCGGCAAACGCGGCCGGAGTCGGGTTGTCGCTGGAAATCACGGCATCGCCGCCCAGCAACTGCCGCGCGTCGCGTTGCAAGCCGCCTTTGAGCCGGTCGGCAAAGAAGCCCACTGCCGTCAAGGCGGCCACTGCCAGCGTCACAGCAACGATGAGCAAACGGAGTTCACCGGAGCGCAGATCGCGCCACAAAGAGCGCCAGCCGAGGCGCCAAAAAGAAATATTCATGGCGCTACCTTAGCGCACTCGGGGTTGGGGTGCTGCCCGCACTGGGAATTGGCCTGGGGCCAAGGGTCAAATACCCAGCGTCACGCTGCAGCGTGCAGCCGTGCCCCGGCCAGTTCGGGCTGCAGCCGCAAGCGCTCGGCACCGCTGTAGCAAAGAAAGCGTTTGTTGGTGGCCCGGCCAATCGTGCACAGGCCCAGGCGCTGGGCCACCTCATGGCCCATCTGGGTGATGCCGCTGCGCGACACCACAATCGGCACGCCCATTTGGGCCGACTTGATCACCATCTCGCTGGTCAGGCGACCGGTGGTATAGAACACTTTGTCATCGCCCGCCATGGCTTGGGAAGCTTGCATCCACATCCAGCCGGCAATGGTGTCAATGGCGTTGTGGCGGCCTACATCTTCCACAAACACGAGCATTTCTTCACCGCGGAACAAGGCACAGCCGTGCACCGAGCCGGCCGATTTATAGGTACTCTCTTGCAGCCGGATGGCGTTGACGATGCCATACAGTTGCGATTGCATCAGGGTCGCTTCTGGCAACACCAGCTGGTCCACTTCCGCCATCAGGTCGCCGAACACACTGCCCTGGCCGCAACCGGTGGTAACGACACGCTTGGACGTGCGCGCTTCAATGTCGGAAATGCCCTGGCGGGTTTTTACCGCTGCTGCGCCAACCTCCCAGTCCACGGTAATCGATTCGACCTCCTGCACCGACTGCACCAGTCGCTGATTGCGCAGAAAACCCAGCACCAGCAGTTCAGGATGGGCGCCCAAGGTCATCAGCGTCACCAGTTCGCGCTTGTCCACATAGACGGTGAGCGCACGCTCGGCCGGAATGAAGATCGACTGCTGCTCGCCATACTCGTTGACAGCAGTAACTTCGCAGGTTAGCGGCGCACGCGCTTGGGTCAAAAAAGGCAGAGGCATGAAGGAGAGACTACAACAAAAAAAGCCGGCACCTTGCGGCTCGGCTTTTTCAAATGGCGGCGTGGTCAGGGCTTTTTGGCAGGGGCAATGGCGGCGGCCGGCGTTTTAGTACTGGGTGGGCTGGTTGCCGTAGCCGCTGGTGAATGCGCACCAGACGCCTCAAGCGGCTTTGCAAGCTCAGGAGGCGTGTAGGAAAAAGCACCCGGCTCCGTGCAAGGCGGCGTTGCGGTCGCCGGCTTGGTGTCCTTGCCTGCGGCTTTGGCCGTCTTGTAGTAATGGGCGGCGACCTTATCCTGCGCTTTGCAACTCAGGTAGGCATCGACCTTGCCGTCCCACGCGGCCTTGGCCGCAGCTTCGGCCGCTTTGGCTTTGGCCTCGTCGCTCGGCGGCGGCAGCTTGGCCATGGCCAGCGCCGAGACCGTGATTAGTAAACTTGCAGCTATCAGCTTTTTCATACGACTTTCCTCGCTTTATACCTGGACGGTCTGGCTCGGCGGCGACAGCGGCTGGCTGCGCTGGGCCGGGATCTTGCCGCTCTTGATGTCCTCGTACCAGAGCTCATGATGCTCCTTGGCCCAAGTCTCATCGACATAGCCGGTTTTCATGGCTTTGTAGGCGCCGCGCATACCGACGGTACCCATGTAAATGTGCCCGAGGATCAGGGCCATCATCCAGAACGCGACCACGGCGTGGATCATCTGGGCGATCTGCATCTCGCTGCGCACCGCGCCAAAACCGGGAATCAGCTTGTCGAGCACGAGGCCGGAGCCCAGCACGACCAGACCCGGAATCGTCACCCCCCACCAAAACAGGCCTTTTTCGCCGGCATTGAAGCGGTGCGAAGGCACCTCCTGGTCACTCAGCATGCCGCCGGCCTTGGACAGCCAGACAAAATCGGCCAGACCGGCGATGTTGTCTTTAACGAAGGTGATGACGACGATGAGCAGCGACACGGCAAACAGCGGACCGGTGAAGTTATGCAGATTCTTCAGGACCAGCGTGAGCCAGCCAAACAGGGGCGCGCCAATGATAGGCAACAGGAAGAATTTGCCAAACGCCATGGTGAAGCCAGAAACCGCCAGCGCGCAAAAGGCAAAGGCATTGCTCCAGTGCACCGCCCGCTCAAACGGCGTGAAACGCTCGATCCTGCGCCCGGACTCGGGATGCTCATGCCCCATCGGGCCCTTGGCAAAAAACAGAATGACCAGCGCCAGCGCCGAGATTGCCAGCAAGGCGGCGCCATACGGAATGATCCAGTTGTTGCGCACTTGTCGCCACGCTTCACCCGCATTGGTCAGGCGCGAACCGGGATACTGCACAAAAGGCTGAATCAGATTGCCGGCTTCAGGGGCCTGACTCACGGGCAGGCTGCTGTAGCCAGTGACCCCGGAGCCGACCTGGCGCCACATCGGCGCGTTGTTGCCGGGCTGCACCTTGGCGCGCTCGCCGTTGCTTTGCATCGCATAGCCCGGCTCGGCACTGGCATCCGGTTTCACATCAAGAATGTTCTGGCTCTTGATGGCGCCGGCATCGGCCGGTGCCGCAGCCGCAACAGGCGCATTGGGCGGCGGCGGTTTGTTTTGCGCCAGCGCACTGCCCCCAACCAAGAGCAGAAAGACAGCAGCAGAAAGGGCTTTGTTCATCAGGGCCTCCTGTCAATTCATCCGGCTATAGTCGTTCTGTCCCTGTTGGGTACGGGCCTTCATATGCGACTCCCAACTGGCCTTGTCGCCCTGCTTCCAGCCGCCATCGGCAAAAGCCTTGCCGGTACCGGTGTAAGACGATGCATCCTTGCCGGTGCCCAGCGTTTGCGGCTTCTCGCCGCAAGCTGAAAGCAGCGCGACCAAGGCCACGCTCCACAAAGCGTATTTCATGATTTCGCTCCTCCGGGTGCGACAACGCCCGGCTGACCCGCTTGCTTGGAACCGTAAGCGGTGCCCCAGCCCCAGACTTCGGCGCCTTTGCCGCGCTTGAGCACGCGGTTGCGGAAGATATCAGCCACCACATCGCCGTCACCGGCGATCAAGGCCTTGGTCGAACACATTTCTGCACAGATGGGCAGCTTGCCTTCGGCCAAGCGATTGCGACCATATTTTTCAAACTCGGCCTGGCTGCCGTTGACTTCAGGGCCACCCGCACAGAAGGTGCATTTATCCATCTTGCCGCGGACCCCGAAAGTGCCCTGCGCCGGAAACTGCGGCGCGCCAAACGGGCAGGCGTACGAGCAGTAACCGCAGCCGATGCACACATCCTTGTCGTGCAAGACCACACCTTCATCGGTGCGGTAGAAACAGTTGACCGGGCAGACTGCCATGCAGGGCGCATCGCTGCAGTGCATGCAGGCCACCGAGATGGATTTTTCACCCGGCACACCGTCGTTCAGGGTCACCACGCGGCGGCGGTTGACACCCCATGGCACCTCATGTTCGTTCTTGCAGGCCGTGACACAACCGTTGCACTCAATGCAACGCTCGGCGTCACACACAAATTTCATACGTGCCATATTTTTCTCCTTATGCCTTCTCGACGTTGCAGACCGTCGTTTTGGTCTCTTGCATCATGGTCACGCTGTCATAACCATAGGTGGTGCCGGTATTGATGGCTTCGCCGCGCACGATCGGCGCCGCCCCATTGGGGTAATAGGCCAGCAGGTCAGCGCCCTGCCAGCGCCCCGAGAAGTGGAACGGCATGAACACCGTGTCCGCACCCACACGCTCGGTCACCAGCGCCTGCACATTGAGGCGTGCGCCGGTCGGGGTCGAAACCCAGGCCCGCTCGCCATTGCGAATGCCTTTGTCCGCCGCCACCTTGGGATTGATCTCGATGAACATCTCCTGCTGCAACTCGGCCAGCCAGGGGTTGGAACGGGTTTCTTCACCACCCCCTTCATACTCGACCAAGCGGCCCGAAGTCATGATGAACGGGAATTTCTCGTGCACCTTGTCCGCGATATTTTTCTGCTGAATCGTCTTGTACAGCGTGGGCAGACGCCAGAACGCCTTCTTGTCGTCGTGCGTCGGGTACTTGGCCACCAGATCGGGCCGGATGCCGTACAAAGGTTCCCGATGCTGCGGAATCGCGTCGGGGAAGTTCCATACCACGGCCCGCGCTTTGGCGTTGCCAAAGGGATGGCAACCATGCACCTGCATCACCACGCGCTGAATGCCGCCCGACAAATCAGTCTTCCAGTTCTTGCCTTCGGCGGCTGTCTTTTCTGTGTCGGTGAGGTCATCCCACCAACCCAGCTTTTTGAGCAACACGTGATCGAATTCGGGGTAGCCGGTGGTGATGTCGGCACCCAGAGAATGCGAGCCATCCTCGGCCAGCAAATTCTTGCCGTCCCACTCCACACCAAAGTTGGCGCGGAAATTACCGCCGCCCTCCATCACATGCTTGGAGGTGTCATACAGATTGGGCGAGCCGGGGTGTTTGAGCTCGGGCGTGCCATAGCAAGGCCAGGGCAAGCCGAAATAGTCACCCGTGAAGTCGTAACCGGTCTCCTTGTCTTTACCGCCTTTGGCTTTGAGCGTTTTGACATCGAACAAATGCATGTTGCGCATGTGGGCTTTGAGCCGCTCCGGGCTCTGGCCGGTGTAGCCAATGGTCCACATGCCCTTATTGATCTCGCGCAAGATGTCTTCTGGCACAGGTTCATCCAGGCCTTTGATCTTTTGCATTTTGTAGTTCTTGGACAGCTCTTTGCCAAAGCCCAGTTTGTCGGCAAACTGCTGCATGATCATGTGGTCACTGCGGCTTTCCCACAAGGGTTCGATCACTTTTTCGCGCCATTGAATCGAGCGATTCGAGGCGGTCACCGAGCCCGTAGTTTCAAACTGGGTGGCAGCCGGCAACAGGTACACCGAGCGATTGGGATTCAGATCCTCCGCCTTGCCCGGCATGGCCGCCATCGCTGCCGTAGCCGACGGATAGGGGTCCACCACCACCAGCAAATCAAGCTTGTCCATGGCGCGCTTCATCTCCAGACCCCGGGTCTGGGAGTTGGGTGAATGCCCCCAATAGAACACCGCGCGCAAATTCGAGTCCTGATCGATCAGCTCATTTTTCTCCAGCACACCATCAATCCAGCGCGACACGGTAATGCCGGGCTTGGTCATCATGGTCGGCGACGAGAAACGCCCTTTGATCCACTCGTAATCAACGCCCCAGACCTTGGCGAAATGCTTCCACGAACCTTCGGCAATGCCGTAGTAACCCGGCAGCGAATCGGGGTTGGGACCGACGTCGGTGGCGCCCTGCACGTTGTCGTGACCGCGGAAAATATTGGTGCCGCCGCCGGACTTGCCCACATTACCCAAAGCCAACTGCAGGATGCACGAAGCCCGCACGATAGCGTTGCCAATGCTGTGCTGGGTTTGGCCCATGCACCACACCACCGTGCCGGGACGATTCTCGTTGAGCAGGGTTGCAATCTTGAGCACCTGCGCCTCTTTGACGCCGCAGACCTCTTCCACCTTGTCCGGCGTCCACTTGGCCAGCACCTCTTCTTTGACCTGGTCCATGCCAAAGACGCGGTCATTGATGTACTGCTTGTCTTCCCAGCCGTTCTTGAAGATGTGGTGCAGGATGCCGAACAAAAAGGCAATGTCGGAGCCGGAGCGGATGCGCACGTATTCGTCCGCTTTGGCGGCGGTGCGGGTAAAGCGCGGGTCCACCACAATCATCTTGCAACCCGACTCCTTGGCGTGCAGCATGTGCAGCATGCTGACCGGGTGCGCTTCTGCCGCGTTGGAGCCGATGTACAGGGCGACCTTGCTGTTTTGCATGTCGTTGTACGAATTGGTCATGGCGCCATAACCCCAGGTATTGGCAACGCCAGCGACCGTGGTGGAGTGACAAATACGGGCCTGGTGGTCGCAGTTGTTGCTGCCCCAGAAACTGACGAACTTGCGCAGCAGGTAGGCCTGCTCGTTGTTGTGCTTGGAAGATCCGATCCAGTAAACGGAATCAGGCCCGCTGGCCTTGCGCAAGTCCAGCAGTTTGGCGCTTATTTCCGTGAGGGCCGTGTCCCAGCTGATGCGCTCGTACTTGCCGTTGACCAGCTTCATCGGGTAGCGCAGCCGGTACTCTCCGTGCCCGTGCTCGCGCAAGGCGGCCCCTTTGGCGCAATGGGCACCGAGGTTGATCGGCGAATCGAACACCGGATTCTGGCGCACCCAGACACCGTTCTCCACCACCGCATCGACCGCGCAACCGACGGAGCAATGGGTGCAAACGGTGCGCTTGATTTCGATTTTTCCGTCACCCACCGCCACGGCACCAGGTGCCGCATGGGCCTTTTTGACCAGCGTCAGCTGGGAGGCGGCAAGGCCGACGCCGACACCCAGGCCGGAGCGATGCAAAAACGCGCGCCGGTCCATGGTGGGCAGCGCCTGGGACAAGCCGCGGCGCAGACTGTGCACAAACGGGGAACGGGCAGCGGTGTCGGATGAACCGGATTTTTTAGTCAGCAACATGGAGCTCTCCAAAGTCGGCGTGATTCAGCACGGAATCAGCGTAGGACGGTGTAGTGGTGAAAAGTCAGACGCGCGTTGTCTTGTAATACTGCTTGACGTGGGCGCTCAAGGAGTAGCCGCCGCCTTTTTCGGGCGCAGGCTTCAAAACCTCGGCCACCGGCGCTGGCGCCTGGGTCTTTAACAAGGTAGCCGAAGCGACGGCCGCGCCCGCCACGGTGGCGGATAGAAAAAATCCTCGACGCGAGGCTTTGGGCTGGGTGTCCTGCATGATGGTCTCCAAGGAATACTGGCGGCTATGAAATTCTTTGCATAGGGTAGTTAATACTATTGTGAGCCGCCACGGCCTCGACATGAATAAAAACCTGTTGCCCAAGGGTAAAAACGTATTTACCCCCCTGTCATAAACACCGGATCGCTAACAGCGGTCAGGGGCGTCAAGCCAGCATGTCAAACCCCTGGGCTTCAACGCCCATAAAGGCCCGGGTGAGCTCGGCCAACGCAGCATAAAAATGGGCTTTGGGGTACTGCTGGATAGCATCGCACATTACCGTCACCCACGGCTGCAGATGAGTTGAAAAGAATTCACGCTGGTGCGTCAAATTGGTCACAGCCATATCTTCACCGGCGATCAGGTAGCGCATGACCTCGCACAAATAAGCGAAGTGGTCTTCGGTCTCGGACATGGCCTCATCGCGCGCCAAGCCCAGCTGGCCCAGATCGGTGCGCAACCGGGCCAGCGGCTTCTCGTTGAGAAAGCCGCTCAGAAAATGGGAACCGTAGAGGTAGACCTCCGGCTTGCCCATGCCGCCAAACAAGCTGTTGTATTCGCTTTGGATGGCCTCGTCCGTCATCTCGCGCGCAACGCCCACCAGGGCGCGCCACGGTTCTTCCAGGAAGGCCCCGGCGGCCGGCGCCTCGGTGCTTGCCACACGCAACTGCGCTATCAATTCAGTAGCTGGTGGCGCATAGTACAAAAGGGCTAGCAGGCCATAAAGCTCGGACCGGGCGGTTTCTTCGTCAAGGGCACTGGCTGGCATTAGGTTGAGCGTTGACGTCATGGTCAGAGATCCGTTATTTTGGTTTCGTTCTGGGCCGAGTAAATATCGATCACCCGGCAGTCGCTGCACATTTTCAGGCGTTCCAGCGCCGCGCCCTGAAACATGCTGTGACCAGACAGCTTGCCCAGCATGGCCTCGATGGCTTTGAGCGTGCCAAACGGCTGGCTGCAGCGCACGCAGGCGTAGGGCTGCATCGCGTTGATCACGACCGCCTCTTTGCGCTGCGGCAGCAGGTTCAGCTGCGGCACCAGCGCCAGCGCTTGTTCCGGGCAGGTCTTGACGCACAGGCCGCACTGCACACAGTTTTTCTCAATGAACTTGAGCTGGGGCGACTCCGGGTTGTCCTGCAGGGCCCCCGCCGGGCAGGCGTTGACGCAACTCAGGCACAGGGTGCAGGCGTTCTTGTTGATGGCCAGCGCACCCAGCGGCGAGCCGGTAGCAGGCAAGGCAATGCGCTCCGTTTTGAGCGGGGCGTGTTCTATCAAATGGTCCAGCGCCAGTTCCAGCGTGGCTCGCTTGTCGGCCTGCACCGCGAAACCCGCGCTGCGGCTGACACACTGGGCCGGGGCGGCCTGCAAATCGGCATCGAGCGCCGCCAGATCGCGCGCATCCCGGGCATGCAGCACGCGGAAATGTTCGCCCTGGTAACCCAGCCCCGTCAGAATGGCTTGCGCCACCGCCATCTGGCTGCGAATCGCATCAAAGTATTGCGGCGCTTCCTCATCCGTCATCAACACCCAGACCTGCGCGGCGCCGTAGGCAATAGCCGTCAGCCAGACCTCCAACCCGAGCGACGAGGTGTGCCAGAGGGTGATCGGCAGCACGCGTGCCGGCACGCCATGGGTTGCATCGTCCAGTTGGGCGGCACGGCCCAGATCGCCCATCAGGCGTGCGCCGCCTTCCTGGCTGTGCAGCAGCAGCGCCGCGTTCTTGCCGCCGCAGCGGGCGTAGGTGGCCAGCATCGTTTTGATCTTGACACCCTGCTCACTGGCGCGCGGATAGGCATAGCTCAAGGCGCCACTGGGGCAGACCGTGGTGCAGGTGCCGCAACCGACGCACAGATTGGGATTGACCTTGATCTGTTGCAGTGACTGGATAGCCCCCACGCTACGCTGCCCCCCGAGGGGGCGTTCGGCGGCTTGGGGCGGCCCGGCGACGCCGCGCTCGCTGCTGATGGCGGATGCCGAACAGACGTCGATGCAGGCATGGCAGCCGGTTTTCTCGTTGCGGCTGTGGGCGCACAGTTTTTGTTTGTAGACGAAGAACTTGGGCTTTTCAAACTCGCCCACCAGCGCACGCAACTGCATCAGGGGTTTGGCATCACGGCCATTCCAGCGCAAATAGCCCTGCGGCAAGGCATGCTGCGAGAACGCCGGTGTGGCGCGCAGATCAAGCACCAGGTCAAACGTTTCGCTCGAAGTCTCGGGGGTCCGGCTGAAATCAATCGCACCCGCCACCTGGCACGCCTTGACGCAGGCGCGGTGCGATTGGCACAGGCCCAGGTCAATCTGGTAATCCAGGCCGATGGCATCTTCCGGGCACGCCACCAGGCAGGCGTTGCAGCGCGTGCACAGGTCGAGATCGATCGGGTTGTTGCGCAGCCACTTGAGCTCAAAGGCCCCCAGCCAGCCGGTGAGCGCCTGAATCTGGCCACCGAGCACCGGGTAACGCCGCTCCTGCATCGCGCCCAGATCACCTGCACCTTGCGTGAACAGCGTGATGTCGAGCGCATCGCCCAGCAGCTCGGCGGCACGCTCGGCCGCGCCCAGCTCGCCAATGATCAGCAAGCGCCCGGCACTCTTGTAAGTGACGGTGGCGACCGGTTCCGGGTCCGGCAGATGCGCCGCCGCCAGCAGGGCCGCAATTTTGGGGCTGGCAAGAGCCGCATCTTTGCTCCAGCCACCGGTCTCGCGGATGTTCACGAAGCGGATCGGAGAGACAGAGCCCCCACGCTCGGCAAAGCCTCGCTGCCCCCCGAGGGGGCGCTCTGCGCCTTCGGTCTGCTCCGCCAGTTCGGCAAACAGCCGCTGTTCCTGGGTGCAGGCCACCACCACGTCCTCACCCGACTGGATCGCCTGGAGGAAGGCGCCCGCCTCGCGGCGGCACAAGGTGGAGTGCAGCGTCAGGTTTTCATTCAGTGCTGCGCCCAGGCTCTTGGGGTCCAGCGGCATGGTTTGGTTGCAGTCGCAAATCAGTGTGGTCATGGTCTGTGCCCTGCTCTTGGGGCTTGTTCTGTGTAACGGGGGCAGCAGTTTGTGGCGGCTGCGCGGACTGTGCCACGGAATGGTCAGCGGGGGTATCGGCATCATCCCGTAGCGTGTTGTCGGGCTTGTCTTTTTCTTCCGCATTCTCGTCGTCAAACAGCTTGAGAAACTTGGCGCTGGCCATTTGGCGCAACATGGATTCCGGCAAGGGGTCGGGCTTGGAGTAATCGTCAATGTAGATGTCCAGGCGGTCCATCACGTTGTAGTGGGGATCGGCAAACAGCTTCTTCATCGCGGCGTTGCGGACCTCGGGCGCGACATCACGCGCGACAAAGGGTTTGAAATCGGACTCGGTTGTGAGACGCTGCACGTCTTCCAGCGACGGCGGCGGGGGGGCAACCGGCGCAGGCTCTGCAACCTGTGCTGCCGGTTCAGTGGCAGGCGCTTCGCCGGACTTGGTCTGCGACGGTGCCAAAGGGGACGGTTGGGCGACGGGTTCATCCAGCACTTTGCCCGCGCGCACGGCCTGCTTGCGCTGCGACCAGCGACCCAGGAAACCTTCAGCCACGGCCACCACCCGATTTTTTTTCGGTGCTGATCGACGCCGGATTGCCAAAGCGGTCGGTCAGGGAGCGGAAGCTCTCCGGCCGCTTGCGGCGCTTGGATTCCGCCACATGGTGTTCGTCCACAAACGCCTGCAGCCATTCAATCACCGGCGCCGGCGCTGGCACCTGCTCCACCGTTTCCTGCGCGTCCAGCCAGCGGCCGGCATCGTAATAGCTCAAGCTCACCATCTCGGGTCTGGCAATCGGCTCGTCGCTCATGCCGGCCTCCTCCTCCATGCGCCACAACACAAACCAGCAGGGCGCCTGCGTGGTGACGTTGAGGTAGTAGCCTTCCGCATCATCCTTGAACAATTCGACCTTGTAGCCCGGATGCAGCCAGCGTTCTTCGCTCTCATTTTTGTAGAGCAGGCGCGGTGCGGTGCCAAAGCCATCCTCCTGCGGGACCACCTCGGCCAGCACCCAGCGCCAGGACTGCCACCGGCTCATGGGGCCTTGGATGCGCTCGCGCCGCATCACCACGGCCACTTCAATTGCGGGGCGTTGTGTCATAGCGTCAGGTTCTCGCTTGGCGGGGTGATTTCGATGCACACCGCGCAGTATTTGAATTCGGGTATTTTGCCAATCGGGTCGAGCGCGGCGTTGGTCAGCAAATTGGCCGCCGCCTCACGGTAGGCAAACGGCATGAACACGGTGCCGTCAGGCGTGCCGTCATCGCGGCGCAAACACACCGTTACCGCGCCACGGCGCGAGCGCAAACTGACCATGGCACCGGCGGGCACGCCGAGGCGTTGCAACTCATGGGCGTTGACCGAGGCGGTGGCAACGGGCTCCAGCGCGTCCAGCACTTTGGATCGTCGCGTCATGCTGCCGGTGTGCCAGTGCTCCAGCTGTCGCCCGGTGATCAGCACCAGCGGATAAGCCGCATCCGGTTTTTCATCAGCCGGGATCAGCATCGTGGGCACCAGATGGGCCCGGCCATCGAGGGTGGGGAAGTGGTCCGTGAACACCGTCGGTTGGCCGGGATCGTCGGCACTCAAACAGGGGTAGGTCACACTGCCCTCGCGCTGCAAACGCTCCCAGCTGATGCCGCCAATGGCGGTGTGCATGGCTTGGCGCATTTCTTCATAGACGGCGGCGACCATCGCCCCCACGCCTTGCTTGGGGCGGTCCGGCGCGGCGGCGTCCACATCGCCGTAGTGCCAAGCCAGACCCATGCGCTGGGCGATTTGCTGAATGATCCAGAGGTCCGGCCTGGCGTCGCCCGGCGGGTCGATCGCCTGCCGACCCAGCTGCACCATGCGGTCGGTGTTGCTGACGCTGCCGGTTTTCTCGGGCCAGGCGGTGGCGGGCAGCACCACATCGGCCAGCCAGGCGGTCTCGGTCATGAAAATGTCCTGCACCACCAGATGCGACAGACTCGCCAGCGCGTGACGCGCATGGTTCAGGTCGGGGTCGCTCATGGCCGGGTTCTCGCCCATGATGTACATGCCGCGCACCTTGTGCGGATCGCTCTCGGGGGCCAGCGCCTTGTGCATGATTTCCACCACGGTGTAGCCGGGCTTCTCATCCAGCGGGGTGCCCCAAAAATCTTCAAACCATTGATGCGCCGCCGGGTCGGTCACGAGCCGGTAATTGGGAAACATCATCGGGATCAGACCGGCGTCACTGGCGCCCTGCACATTGTTCTGGCCGCGCAGCGGATGCAGGCCGGAGCCCGGTTTACCAATCTGGCCGGTCACCATGCACAAGGCAATCAGGCTGCGCACGTTGTCGGTGCCGTGCACATGCTGGCTGATGCCCATGCCCCAGAAAATCATGGCGGCCCGGGCCTTGGCAAAAGCGCGCGCCACTTCGCGGATGCTGGCCGCCGCTATGCCGCACAGCGGCGCCATGGCCTCCGGGCTGAAGGCACGCACACTCGCGCGCACCGCCTCGAAGTTGACCACTCGGGCGGCGATAAACGCTTTATCCGTCAAGTCCTCTTCAATGATGGTGTGGATCATGGCGTTGATCAGGGCCACGTCGGTGTCGGCCTTGAACTGCAAGCTGCGCCAGGCATGCTTGGCCAAATCGGTGCCGCGGGGGTCCGCCGTCACAATCTTCAAGCCGCGTTTGGCCGCATTTTTCATCCAGGTCGCAGCCACCGGATGGTTGCCCGAGGTGTTCGAGCCAATCACCAGAATCAGCTCGGCGTGGTCCACATCATTCACCTGGTTGCTGACCGCGCCGGAACCGACGCCTTCCAGCAGCGCCGCCACGCTGGACGCATGACACAGGCGCGTGCAGTGGTCCACGTTGTTGGAGCCGAAGCCGGTGCGCACCAGTTTCTGGAACAGGTAGGCTTCTTCGTTGCTGCCTTTGGCCGAGCCGAAACCCGCGAGGGACTTCTTGCCGTGGCTGTCGCGCAGCCCCTTGAGCGGGCCTGCTGCCAGCGCCAGCGCCTCGTCCCAGCTGGCTTCCCGAAACACGGCCGACCAGTCTGCCGTATCGCGATCGAGGTCTTGCAAGACCGCCGGGTCTTTGGGCGCGCCCTCGCGGCGAATGAGCGGCACGGTCAGGCGCTGCGGGCTGTGCACGTAGTCAAAACCAAAGCGGCCCTTGACGCACAGTCGGCTGTGGTTGGCCGGGCCATCACGCCCGTCCACGCTGACGATTTTGTTGTCTTTGACGTTGTAGGTCAGCAGGCAACCGACGCCGCAAAACGGGCACACCGAGTCCACTGTCTTGTCGACCGCCTGCGAGCCAATCCGGTTTTTTGGCATCAGCGCGCCCGTCGGGCAGGCCTGCACACATTCGCCGCAGGCCACGCAGCTGCTGTCACCCATGGGGTCATGGAGGTCAAACACAATTGCGCTGTGTGCGCCGCGCCCCGCAATGCCAATCACATCGTTCACCTGCACCTCGCGGCAGGCGCGCACGCAGCGGGTGCATTGAATGCAGGCAGCGAGGTTGACGGCCATGGCGGGATGCGACACATCGGTCGTGGGCTGCTCGCGGCGCAGGGCTTTGAGCTCGGGGCGCACCGAGACATCCATGCGCCCCGCCCAGTCACTGAGTTCACCATGCTGCTGCGACTCGTCTTGTTGATCCCATTTGTAGCCCGCATCCGGCATGTCCGCCAGCAGCAGCTCCAGCACCAGTCTCTGGCTCTTCACCGCTCGTTCACTATTGGCCTGCACCTCCATGCCCGCCGTGACACTGCGGCAGCAACTCGGCGCCAAGCTGCGCTCACCCTTGATCTCCACCACACAGGCGCGGCAGTTGCCGTCGGCACGCAGGCCGTCCTTGTAGCAAAGATGCGGGATAGCGACGCCATGACGCTGCGCCGCCTTGAGAATGCTTTCACCCTCAAACGCATGGAGCGTTTGCTGGTCGAGCTTGAACTCGACGGTTGGCGGCGTGACGGCAGCCCCTTTAACAGGCGCGTTCATTTAAACGATCTCCTGGGGAAAGTACTGCTGCACACAGCGCACCGGATTCGGCGCGGCTTGCCCCAAACCGCAGATCGAAGCATCCGCCATCACCGTACACAAATCGTTCAGCGTGGCCTGGTCCCACACGGTTGCGGTCATCAACTTCGCGGCTTTGGCCGTCCCGACGCGACAAGGCGTGCACTGGCCACAACTCTCAGCCGCAAAAAAACGCATGGCATTGAGGGCCGCATCACGCGCCCGGTCCTGCTGGCTCAGCACCACGATGGCGGCCGAGCCGATGAAGCAGCCATAGGGTTGCAGGGTGTCGAAGTCGAGCGGAATATGGTTCAGGCTGGCCGGCAAAATGCCGCCGGAGGCGCCGCCCGGCAGGTAGGCATAAAGCGTGTGCCCCTCCAGCATGCCGCCGCAGTATTCGTCAACCAGCTCTTGCACGGTAATGCCGGCCGGGGCCAGTTTGACACCCGGCAGTTTGACCCGGCCACTGACGCTGAAAGACCGCAGACCTTTGCGGCCATGCCGGCCAAAGCCACTGAACCAGTCGGCACCCTTCTCCACAATCTCCCGCACCCAGTACAGGGTCTCGAAGTTGTGCACCAGCGTCGGTTTGCCGAACAGACCCTTCTCGGCAACGTAGGGCGGGCGCAGGCGGGGTTCGCCGCGTTTGCCTTCCAGGCTCTCGAGCATGGCCGACTCTTCACCGCAAATGTAGGCCCCGGCGCCGCGTCGCAGTTCGATATAAGGCAGCGGACAGGGCGGATCGGACTGCAAGGCCTCAATCTCGTTGAGCAACATGCGCCGCGCATCGTGGTATTCGTCGCGCAGGTAGATGTAGCAGGCCTCGGTACCCGTGACCTGGGCCGCAATCAGCATGCCCTCCAGAAAGCGATGCGGGTCGCGCTCCAGGTAGGTGCGGTCTTTGAAAGTACCCGGTTCGCCTTCGTCGATGTTGACGGCCATGACACGGGGGGCGGCCTGCTCGCGCACGATGCGCCATTTGCGACCGACCGGGAAACCAGCACCACCCAAACCACGCAGGCCAGCGTCTTCCATCGCCTGGATGACACCCTCGGCCGGCTCTTCCCCGTTCACCACGGCGGCCGCCAGCGCGTAGCCTCCTTGCTGCCGGTACGCCTGAAACGCTACTGAATTAATAGCTGCTTGCGCACTATCGACGGGGGCTAGAGCCTTATTTGACTCAAATTTTGTGATTTCCAGCAGCAACGCCAGATCGGCCTTTGGCACGGCCCGCTGGCCCACCAGCACGGCCGGAGCCTGCTCGCAGCGGCCCAGGCAAGGCACCGCCATCACCCGCACATCCGCATGACCCAGCAAGGCCGGCAGGCGCGCCAGCAGATCTTTGGCGCCGGCCAGCTCGCAACTCAGGCCGTCGCACACCCGCAGCGTCAGGCCTGGCGCCGGCGCATCACCCGTCACCACCTCGAAGTGATGGTAGAACGTGGCCACCTCATAGACCTCGGCCATGGGGAGGTTCATCTCTTTGGCCAGCGCCACCAGGTGCCGCTCGAACAGGCCCCGGTAGTGGTCGTTGAGCTGATGCAGGTGCTCGATCAGCAAGTCACGGCGATGGCCGTCCGGCGGCGGCATGCCGATCAAGGCACGCACTTCCTGCAGCGAAGCGTCATCCGCCTGACGGCCTTTGAGTTTGCTCTTGCGGTGGATGCGCTCGCGCATTTCATCCACCGTGGCAAGAGCCACGACGTCACTGGAGTGGCCGGATGGATGCATGTTGCCTATCAGGCAAAGAATTTTGTGACACTTTTCAGGGTTCGGTACACCCCCCAGGCCAGCGGAATACCCACGGCAGCCCAAGCCAGCACCACCACCACAGGGCTGACCGCGTCAGCACCGCCGTTGCCACTGCGCACCAGCACGGAGGCGGCTGCCTTTTCGTGCGCCAGGCGTTTTTCTTGCGCCAGTTCGACATCGGTCATGAACCACTTGTCGGCCAGCGGCCGCACCATCAGGTTGCAGATCAGGCCGATCACCAGCATGCCGGTGAGGATGTACATGGTCTGGTTGTAAACCTGCTCACGCGGCAAGCCCAGGCCCAGCTGGTATTCGCGCATGTAGTTCACCACCACCGGGCCCAGCACACCGGCCGTCGCCCAGGCCGTCAGCAGGCGGCCATGAATGGCGCCCACCATCTGCGTGCCGAAAATATCGGCCAGATAGGCTGGCACGGTCGCGAAGCCGCCGCCGTACATACTCAAAATGACGCAAAACGCCGACACAAACAACACAATGCTGCCCGCCGCTGCGCTGCCCGGCACGCTGAAATACAGCACCCCGCCCAGCACAAAAAACACGACATAGGTCATCTTGCGACCCAGCTTGTCGGACAGGCTGGCCCAAAAGAAACGCCCGCCAATGTTGAACAAACTCAACAAAGCCGTAAAGCCGGCGGCGACCGTGGCAATGGCGGCCAGCTGTGCTTTATCAAGTTCACCAAACTTTTTGGCCACCCCAATCAACGAGCCGCCAAATACCTCCTGCAACATGGGCGAGGCCATGCCGATCACGCCAATGCCGGCGCTCACGTTCATGCACAGCACCATCCAGATCAACCAGAACTGGGGAATACCCCAGACCTTGCTGACGTGCACATGGCGCTGCGTGATCATGGCGTTGTTGACTTGAGCGGGTGGCGCCGTCCAGCCGGCGGGCTTCCAGCCGGTCGCGGGCACGCGGTAACCGAAAGCACCCGCCATCATGAACACGAAGTACACCAGTGCCAGTACCACAAAGGTCTGCATCACACCCACGTTGGTGGGTGTGGCGAAAATCTTCATCAAATCCGCCGCCAGGGGCGAGCCAATCATGGCGCCGCCACCAAAGCCCATGATCGCCATGCCGGTGGCCATGCCGCGGCGGTCAGGAAACCACTTGATCAAGGTCGATACCGGTGAGATGTAGCCCAGGCCCAGGCCGATGCCACCAATCACCCCGGAACCCAGAATCATCATCCAGAACTGGTGCAGGTAAACGCCCAACGCCGAGATCAGCATGCCGCCGCACCAGCACAGCGCCGACACCACGCCGGCCTTGCGCGGGCCGGCGTGCTCCAGCCAGCCGCCCCAGACCGCTGCGCTTGAGCCGAGCAGCACAAAAAACAGGGTGTACATCCAACCCAGGGTGGAAATTTGCCAATCGCAGCTGGTGGTGAAAAGCTGTGCGAAAAACCCGACGTCAGGCCCGCACTTGATGGCATCCTTGATGCCAAGCGCCTTCGACAACGGCAGCCAGAACACGGAAAAACCGTAGGCCATGCCAATGCACAAATGAATCGCCAGTGCCGCGGGCGGCACCAGCCAGCGGTTGAAACCCGGACCGGCAATGATCCGCGCCTTATCCAGAATACCTGGGCCTGAACTAGACATGCTTGTTTCCAATATTGAGTTTATTTTTACGCCGCGTTGCGCGGCGCAGTCCCTGCTGCCGGATGGCGTGCGGCAGATCAGGTATCTTTTGAAATTTTGATGGACGGAAACTTGGAAGAAAAATCCTTGTTTTTGGCCGCAATCGACACCGCCACCTTGCGCGCCACCGCCTTGTAAATGCCGGCCACCTCGCCGTCGGGGTCGGCCACCACCGTCGGTTTGCCCGTGTCGGCCTGCAGCCGGATCTGCATATCGAGCGGCAAGGCGCCCAGGTAATCCATGCTGTATTCAGCGGCCATCTTCTTGCCGCCGTCAGCGCCAAAAATATGCTCCACATGACCACAGTTGCTGCACACATGCACCGCCATGTTTTCCACAATGCCCAGAATCGGCACGCCGACTTTCTCGAACATCTTGATGCCTTTTTTGGCGTCCAGCAGCGCAATGTCCTGCGGCGTGGTCACCACCACGGCGCCGGTCATGGGCACCTTCTGCGCCAGGGTGAGCTGGATGTCGCCGGTGCCGGGCGGCATGTCCACAATCAGATAATCCAGCTCGCGCCAGTTGGTCTGGCGCAGCAGCTGCTCCAGCGCCTGGGTCGCCATCGGGCCGCGCCAGATCATGGCTTCGTCCTGCGCCACCAGGAAGCCGATCGACATGACCTGCACGCCGTAGTTCTCCAGCGGCTCCATGGTCTGCCCGTCTTCACTCTCGGGCCGGCCGTCAATGCCCATCATCATGGGAATACTGGGACCGTAAATATCGGCATCCAGCAGGCCGACACTGGCGCCCTCGGCGGCCAGCGCCAGCGCCAGATTGACGGCGGTGGTGCTTTTGCCCACGCCGCCCTTGCCGGAGGCCACCGCCACGATGTTCTTCACCTTGGGCAACAGCTGCACGCCGCGCTGCACCGAATGCGGCACGATCTTCATGTTGACGTTGACCGACACGTTGTCGACCCCGGCCACCCCCTTGGCGGCGGCGATCAGCGCCTTGCGAAAGCCGGGGATCTGGCTTTTGGCGGGATAGCCCAGCTCAACGTCAAAAGCCACATCCCCATCGGTGAGGGTCAGATTTTTGATGGATTTGGAGGACACGAAGTCCCGCCCGGTATTGGGATCGACCACACTTTTGAGTGCGTCCATCAGCGTCTGTTCTGTCACGGCCATTGATTTCTCCTGAAGGGCTGTAGTCTAGCGAAGACCGCTTTAACCTTGCTGGCGCAGGCAAATCGGGGTTTACCCAGGGAAGGCGTGCTTTTCCGGGTTTTCCGGGTCTGACCAGCCCCTGTGCGGCCGATAATGATTTCATGCTGAATTCCTCCCCCCCGAAGCCAACCACCGCGCTGTTGCTCACCGGCGGCGGCGCACGCGCGGCTTATCAGGTTGGGGTGCTGGAGGCCATCGCCGACATCCGCAAAGCCGCCGGCGCGCTCGCCCACGCCAACCCATTCCCCATCATCACCGGCACCTCGGCCGGCGCCATCAATGCCTCGGCGCTGGCCTGTGGCGCCGATGATTTCGATACCACCGTGCGCCGCATCGCCAATGTCTGGAAACATTTCCATGCGGAGCAGATCTACCGGGCCGACTCTTTAAGCATGCTGCGCTCGGGCGCCCGCTGGATGACGCTGCTGTCGGTGGGCTGGCTACTGGCCAAGTGGCGCCGGCTCAAGCCGCGCTCACTGCTGGACAACACGCCGTTGGGCGAGTTGATCAAGCAGCTGGTGCCCCTGGAACGCCTGCCCTATTTGATTCGCAAGGGTCATATGCAGGCGCTGGCAGTTACCGCATCAAGCTACAGCTCAGGCGAGCACATCACTTTTTTTGAAGGTCACAAGCGGCTCAAGCCGTGGGTGCGGTCGCAACGGCGCTCGGTGCGGGATCGCATTACCCATGCCCACCTGCTGGCGTCCTCGGCGATTCCCTTCGTGTTTCCGGCCACGCCCCTGCAAATCGACGGACAGACCGAGTATTTTGGTGACGGCTCCATGCGCCAGTCTGCACCGGTGGCAGCCGCTATTCATTTAGGAGCAAGCCGGATCATGGTGGTGGGGGCCGGGCGCATGCACGAGCCCAAAAGCGAGGCGCATCGGCACAGCAACGGCAGCTACCCCTCACTGGCGCAGATTGCCGGCCACGCCCTGTCCAACATCTTTCTGGACGCCCTGGCCGTGGATGTGGAACGGGTGCGCCGCATCAACCTGACCCTAACACTGGTGCCGCCCGAGGCGCGCAGTGCCAGCGCCCTGCGGCCGGTGGAACTGCTGCTGATTGCGCCCTCGCAACGGCTGGACGCCATCGCCGCCCGCCATGTGGGCGATTTGCCACCGGCGGTGCGCACCATGCTCGGGGGCGTGGGAGTTTCTTCAGAAAAAGCCGACGTCAAGGGAGCCGCATTGGCCAGCTACCTGCTGTTCGAGACCGGCTACACCCGTGAACTGATGGCACTTGGCTATGCCGATGCGCAACGGCAAAAAAGCGAGGTCTGCGCCTTCTTTGGCTGGACCGATTCCTAACCGCCCGAAGCCGCCGACCAACCTGACTCACGCCATGCGGTCTTAAGCACTACTTAAGACCGCCTTGTTATGTTCGCTCTCAAAAGGAATAAACATGAAATGTCCCATCTGCACCACTTCTGATTTGCTCATGACTGACCGTTTGGGTATCGAAATCGATTATTGCCCGCAATGCCGCGGCGTCTGGCTGGACCGGGGCGAACTGGACAAAATCATTGAGCGCAGCATGCGCGAACCGGCGCCCGTTGCCTCGGCGCCTGCGCCGCAAACACCTCGTCCAGTGCCGCTGCAATATGACAACAGCCATGGCTACCATGAAAAACATCACGATAGCCATCAAGGCTACCGTGGCAAAAAATCAATCTGGCAAGAATTGTTTGACTGAGGCTCAGCACGCCATGCGCGGCTGAAAGCCAGGGACGCAGGCCACCTCAGCCGTCGCCCAGTCTCTTTTGCGTGACGCTGGGGTCCAGGCTCAGGTTTTGCGTCATGTAGTCGCTGCCCAGCCAGTTGCGCTGATTGGGCAGCATTACTATGAAATCAATAGCTGCTTGTGCATATGCAACGGGGGCTAGAGACCGATTTGATGCGTAAATACTGCTTGTAATCGGGTTTGTACCGCTTTGGGGGCAACTTCGGGTTTTGAGTTTGCGGCCAGTGCTGCGACCTTTGCCGACGCTACGTGCGGTCCGCCCTCGTGTCTTGGTTTCAGTATTCAAACTTTTAACAATTGGAATATGGCCCAGCTTTCTGATAGGACAGCCTCGATTTATGGTTCCCGTGGCGATTACTCAAGTTGAGCTGGCGCTGCTGCGCGTCGAGCGCGGATAGGTGCTGTCGGCATTGCCTCGTTGTGGTCTATCGAAATTAGTCTGGCTGTTTGATGGCAGAAATCCCCCGTCTAAAATCACAGGCTGTCTCTAGAAAGCCGAACCTTGATGTCACGCAAACTTTTCGTTACCACCGCGTTGCCGTATGCCAACGGCAATTTCCACATCGGCCACATCATGGAGTACATCCAGGCCGACATCTGGGTGCGCTACCAGCGGATGATGGGCAACGAAGTGAATTTTGTCTGTGCCGACGATGCGCACGGCGCGCCGATCATGATTGCGGCGGAAAAAATGGGCAAGACGCCACAGCAGTTCGTGGCCGACATCGCCGCGGGCCGCAAACCCTATCTGGATGGCTTCAACATCGGTTTTGACAACTGGCACTCGACCGACGGCCCCGAGAACCATGCACTGGCACAACAGATTTACCGCGACCTGCGCGACAACCCAGGCGGCTCGCTGATCGAGACCAAAGTGATCGAGCAGTTCTTCGACGTTGAGAAGAACATGTTTCTGCCCGACCGCTTCATCAAGGGCGAATGCCCGAAATGCCACGCCAAGGACCAGTACGGCGACAACTGCGAAGTCTGCGGCGCCGTGTACGCGCCGACCGACCTGATCAACCCGTTCTCGGCCCTGTCAGGCGTGACGCCGGTGCTCAAAAGCTCGGAGCACTTTTTCTTCAAGCTGTCAGACCCGCGCTGCGTGGCTTTTCTGGAAGACTGGACGCAAGGCAAGGACGAAAGCGGCAAGCCACGGTTGCAGCCCGAAGTGGCCAACAAGGTCAAGGAATGGTTTTCCGTTCGCACCAACCCGGACGGTTCAAAAAGCGAAGGTCTGGGCGACTGGGATATTTCCCGTGACGCACCCTACTTCGGCATCGAGATTCCGGATGCGCCGGGCAAGTATTTTTATGTCTGGCTGGACGCGCCGATTGGCTACCTCGCTTCCCTGAAAAACCTGTTGGACAAACGCGGCCAGAGCTATGACGACTACATGGCCGATCCAAAGCTGGAGCAATACCACTTCATCGGCAAGGACATCGTCACTTTCCACACGCTGTTCTGGCCGGCGGTGCTGCACTTCAGCGGCCGCAAGACGCCCAACAATGTGTTCGTGCACGGCTTTTTGACGGTGAACGCTGAAAAAATGAGCAAGAGCCGGGGCACCGGCCTGGACCCGCTCAAGTACCTCAACCTGGGCATGAACCCCGAGTGGCTGCGCTACTACATCGCTGCCAAGCTGAACGCCCGCAACGAAGACGTGGAGTTCAGCCCGGAAGATTTCATGGCGCGCGTCAACAGCGATCTGGTCGGCAAATACATCAACATCGCCTCGCGGGCGGCGGGCTTTATTGCCAAGCGCTTTGACGGCAAGCTGGGCGAAATCTCAGCTGACGGTGCGGTGCTGCTCAATCAACTGCGGATCGAGCGCGTGAGTATCGAGCAACTGTATGAGAGCCGCGAGTTTGCCAAGGCGCTGCGCGAAACCATGCTGCTGGCGGACCGCGTGAACGAGTACGTGGACGCCAACAAGCCCTGGGAGCTGGCCAAGCAGGAAGGCATGGAGGCCCGCCTGCACGATGTTTGCACGGTGTGCATGGAAGCCTTCGCCGTGCTCACGGCTTATCTCAAACCGGTGCTGCCGGCGCTGGCCGCGCAAGTGGAGACTTTCCTCGCCATTGATCCCCTGACGTTTGGCAGTACCAGTCAGGGCTTCAGCGCGGGCCACCGCATTGGCAATTACCAGCACCTGATGCAGCGCGTTGACATCAAGCAGCTGGAAGCATTGTTTGAGGCGCCAGCCCCCGTAGAACCTTCGCAGGCAGCTATTGAATCAGTAGCACCCGGTGGCGAAGAAATTGCCCCAACGATTGGCATTGACGACTTCAGCAAGATCGACCTGCGCATCGCCAAAATCGTGAATTGCGAAGCCGTTGTCGGCTCCACCAAACTGCTGCGCCTGACGCTCGATGTCGGTGAAGGCACCGACCCGCAGGGGAGTCCGATCCTGCGCAACGTCTTCAGCGGCATCGCCTCCGCCTATAAGCCCGAAGAACTGATCGGCAAACTCACCGTAATGGTGGCCAACCTGGCACCGCGCAAGATGAAGTTCGGCATCAGCGAAGGCATGGTGCTGGCGGCCGGCCATGCGGATGAAAAAGCCAATCCCGGCATTTATGTGCTGGAGCCGTTTGCCGGAGCGCAGGCAGGCATGCGGGTCAGGTAAACGGCGCTGAAACCATGACCCAGCTGATTCTGGCTACTCTCATCTTGTTGCTGGGCGCAGGGCTTTGCCTATTGCCCATGCGCAACGCAACGCGCGCTGGCTTGGGGCTGGGCTCGCAGGCGCTTGCCACCCTTCTGGTGTGGGCCGCCGCTTTGCCGGTCCTGTTTGGCGCCCCCGAGATCACGGGCGAACTGGCCTGGACCTACCCGATCGGGGCGTTTCGCATACGGCTGGACGCGCTGGGCGCGTTTTTTCTGGCCTGGTCCTTGCCGATGACGCTGCTGGGCAGTGTCTACGCCGTGGGCTACCTGCGTCCCTTCTTCAAGGGGCCGCGACATCTGGGAATGCATTACGCGCTGCTCAACATGACCTCGCTGGCATTCGTGCTGGTCTACACCGCAGAGCATGCACTGATTTTCCTGTTGGGCTGGGAAATTGCAGCCCTGGCCGCCTGGCTGCTGGTGATCTGGGACTACACCAACCAGAAGGTGCGTTTTGCCGGCTTCAACTATTTGGTCTCCACGCACTTCGGACTGATCTTTCTGGTGGCAGCCGTGATGATTCTCTACACGCACACCCACTCCTGGTACCTGAGCGACTTTGGTCATTGGTTGCACCAAAACGCGGGGACCGGGCGCAATGTGGTGTTCCTGCTCCTGGTCACCAGTTTTGGCTTGAAATCCGCATTCTTCCCGTTCCATTCCTGGTTGCCGCGCGCCCATGCGGCGGCGCCCGCCCATGTATCGGCACTGATGTCGGGGGTCATCCACAAGGCCGGCTTATACGCGTTGGTGCGTTTCGTCTTTCTGATCGGCAAGCCGGATGAATGGATGGGCTGGTTCCTGATCGGCTTCTCCGCCCTGTCGGCGGTGGTGGGCGCCCTGTACACGGTGAGCCAGCGTGACCTGAAGCGACTGCTGGGCTACTCGTCGACCGAGAACGTCGGCATTGCCGGCATCGGCTTCGGCGTCGGTTGCCTGGGACTGGCCTGGAACCAGCCTTTGCTGGTGGCGCTCGGCTTTGCGGGCGGCCTGATGCATTTGCTCAACCACGCGTTCTTCAAATGCCAGCTGTTCTACGCGGCCGGGGCCGTCTACCAGGCGACGCATACCGTCGACCTGGAGAAGCTGGGCGGTCTGTCGCGCCTGATGCCGTGGACGGCGCTGAGTTTCATCCTCGGGGGCGTGGCGATCTCCGCGTTGCCGCCGCTCAACGGTTTTACCAGCGAGTTCGTCATCTATTCAGCGCTGTTCAACAGCGCGTCCATTGGCGTCTGGGCCAAGGTGGCACTGTGCGCCGTCGGCGCGGTGCTGGCCTTTGTGGGCGCAGTCTCCGCATTGAGCATCACGCGCGCTTTTGGCGTTATCTTTCTCGGCCAGCCGCGTAACGCCAACGTGGCGCCCCCCACCGAGGTGAGCCGCTGGATGCTGCTGCCGATGGGCCTGCATTCGGCGGGGGTCATCGTGCTCGGGGTGCTGCCGGTGCTGGGCTTCATGCTGGTGCAGGGCCCGACCGAAATCGCACTGGCGTCGCTCCCAGCTTCTGGCACCAACGTGTTGCAGCCCATCAGCGAAACCTTGACGCGCATCGGCATGATTTCAGGTGCGCTCGCGCTGTCAATCGCGCTCATGCTCTGGCTGCGTTCCAGGGTGGCGTCTCGGCCGGGTGCGAGCCATCCGACATGGGGTTGCGGCTACGGTGCCCCGAACCCGCGCATGCAATACACCGGTTCCAGCTTCTCCTGGGACTTCAGTGCCCGCTTCCGTGGCGTGATGGTGATGCTGCGGAGGAAGAAGGCGCCGACGGGCTATTTCCCGACTGACGGCTATGTAATCACTGATTGTGTGGACGCGGTGGAGCGGCGGCTTTTTTCGGTGATTGGTCACGGCGATGAGTCGGCCAGCGTCCTGTCGAGCAAGTTGCGCGAAGACGATCCGCGCATTGCCTTTGCAGCTGCGCTGATCTTCATCGTCATCATTGCCGGACTGGTCGTGTTCTCTGGAGGGCCGCTGCAATGAGGCCGTTCCTTGAACTCGCCCATGTGCTCATCGCACTGGTCATGCCGATCCTGATGGTCGGTCTCGTGAATCGGACCAAGTCCCTTTGGGCCGGACGCAAGGGACCGCGCCTGTTGCAGTCGGGCTGGGACTTGCTGCGTCTGCTGGGCAAGCGGCCGGTCTACAGCGTGGTCGCCACGCCCTTGTTCCGGGCCGGCGCCTGGGTGGTATTGGTGGCGTCAGTGCTGGCGGCGATGATCGCGCCGATCATGGGCAACGTAGCACCCCTTCAATTCGAGTACGACTTCATCGTCTTCGCCTACACACTCGGCCTGGCGCGCATCTTCCTGATGCTGTCGGCGATGGACGTCGGCAGCTCGTTCGAGGGCATGGGGGCCGCACGCGAGGCTTCATTCACAGCCTTCGTCGAACCGGCATTATTCCTGCTCATCGGTGCGGCCAGTGTGGCCACCGGTCAAACCAGTTTCGCCGGACTGATGGGCCATCTGCACCAGGCCGAATCCTTCCGCTGGCTGGTGCTGCCGGCTGTCATGGTTCTGTTCATTCTGTTGCAGGCCGAGGCCGCGCGGGTACCGGTGGACGACCCGCTGACGCACCTTGAGCTGACCATGGTCCACGAGGTGATGATCCTCGACCACAGCGGGCCGGAGCTGGCCGCGATGCAGTACGCGGCAGCACTGAAGATGACGGTCTATGCGGGACTGATCGCGGCACTGCTCAACCCCTTCGATCCAGCGAGCGCACCGATCGCCTGCCTGCTCGCCTCGCTGTTGATCATGGGTGCCGTGGCCGTGGCGGTGGGTTGTGTCGAGTCGCTGGTTGCACGGTTGCGCATGCGCCTGGTGCCGCGCTATCTGTTGCTGGCGTCTTTGCTGGCGGCCCTGTGCCTCGGCGCTGCGGGCTGGGTGGGGAGGTCCTGATGATGCTGCCGTTGATTGTTTTTCTCGTTGCCGTCATCATCCCGGTCTTCTTCAGCAAGACCCGGTCAGCACCGCTCTGGCTCGCCCTGCAGGCGCTGGCGCTCGGCTGGAACGGTGTCACGCATCACGAGGCTATCTCGATCCATTCGTTCATGGCGCTGCTGGAGGTGCTCGTCGTGCGCGCTGCCATCGCACCCCTCTTGCTGCACCGGGCAATCCAGCTGCGGGCGGAGCCGAATCTCGACCTCATGCCATCGAACCTTTTTACCTGGTTGATTGCCATTGTGCTGATCGTACTGGCGTTTAATTTCGGTTCACCCGTCATGACCGACCGCCAGGCGCTCACACTCGGGGTTATCGGTGCGACGGTGGCCGTGGCCTTATTGCTGCTGTCGACCAACAACTCGCCCCCGGCCCAGCTAGCCGCCGTATTGTTCATGGAAAACGCCCTGGCGTTGTTCGAATCCTTGCTGCCGGAGCCCTGGCCACTGCCGGTCCACGGCGCGTTGAGCGGCATCTACCTGTTAACGGTCGGCGTGGGCTGCTGGCTGATCGGAGCCCCCGACTCGACTGCGATAGCGGTTGAGTCGCCCGGGGCGGAGCATCACGCATGAGCCAAATTGACATTGTTTTGACGCACAAAAACTTGATCCGGATTGAACGTCACCTGTGGGTCGGGCCCACACTGGTGGCGCTGGCGCTGGCCAGCCTGCTGCTGTGGGTGACCGTCTTTGTGCAAACACCGCTGTCTGAAATGCCGCGCTACTTCGCGCAGCGCTACTTCGTGCTCGACGCCACCTCAATGCTGTTCCTGCTCGTCATCAACAGCGTCTTTCTCGGCATCAGCGTGTACATGTCCTCGCGCGTCAAAACCTCTCGGGTGCTGGCCCAGAGCATGCAACCCCGGGCGGCGCTCACGCTGGCATTCATGGTGGCAATGAATCTGGGGGTGATGGCAAACAACCTGCTGCTGCTGTGGGCCTTCATCGAGCTGACCACCTTGTGCGCAGCGCCACTGGTCGCGCAAGGCGATGCGAAGGCGCCGCGCCGCGTCGCCTGGAACTACCTGTTGTATTCGAGCATCTCGCTGGCCCTGACTTTCCTCGGCATCATGTGCCTCACCCGATCGGCACAGCTGCAGGGCCTGGAGATGAATTTCGCGCTCGACGAGATGGCGCGGGCCGTGCCCCTGGTGAGCGACAGCTGGCAGCGCCTGGGGCTGGCGCTAATGCTGTTCGGTCTGGGCAGCAAGCTCGGCCTGGCACCGCTGTACAACTGGATGCCCGAGACTTACGAAGCCGCGCCCGCGAGCACCAGCGCACTGCTGGCCGCCGTCCAGTTCAACATCAGCGTAGTGGCGGTATTCCGGATCCTGCATGTGTTTCGCGGGCAGGACCCCGGCTTCGTGTCACATGAGCTGCTGATCATGGGCTGCCTGTCGCTGCTGGTGGCCGCCATTCAGGTGATGGCCGCGCGAAACTACAAACGCCTGGTTGCCTATGCGTGCGTCAGCTCGTCGGGGGTCATCGCGATCGGACTGTCGGTGGGCAAGGCGGCAGCTTACGGCGTGTTGCTCTACATTGTCAGCAACGCCTTCGTCAAGGCACTTCTGTTTCTCACCGCCGGTCGACTGCGGGCCGTTTACGGCACCAACGAGGTCAAGGCGCTGAGCGGGGTAATCCGGGTGCTGCCGTTCTCCGGATTGATGTTCGCCGTGGGTATCTTCGCTCTGCTGGGCTTCCCGCCATTTGGCAGTTTTCTGGCTGAGATGCTGATCCTCTCGGGCATCGTGCAATCCGGCAACATGATCGCGTTCAGCCTGATGTGCGCGATGCTGACGATCATCTTCGTCGCCACCGGCCGCTCAATCTTTCCGATGTTGTGGGGAGCGTCGGACCGGCAGGACCCGCCCATTAACGAAACCTGGGTAACAGCGGTACCCAAGCTTGGCTTTGTCGTCGTCCTGATTTTGCTTGGCGTCTACACGCCAGCGCCTCTCAGCGAGCTTCTGGTGCAGGTGGCGCAATCGATCGGGGGCCAATGATGGAAACTGCCAACTCTCTGGTCATGTTTGCGACCCAGGAGATCGCACCACGCGGTCTGCACGAGTGGGCTCGCCTGTGCGCGCAGGGCCTTGCCGCCGGCGAACGCATGCTGACTCTGTTTGGACGCCCCGCTGCGGATGACGCGGTACTAACGACGGCGGTTCTGCAAGGCAGCGACGGACGGCTCAGTGTGCTGCGCGGCTACGGCAAGCACTATGAATCGTTCCCGTCCCTCACGGCGCAGTACCCCGCCGTGCAGATGTTCGAACGTGAGTTGTGGGAGCAGACGGGGCTCACCCCGACGGGACATCCCTGGCTCAAGCCTGTGCGCTACGAGGGCACACGCCAGCAGCGCATGAACGAACACCCTTTCTTCACGGTGCGCGGGCAGGAGGTTCACGAAGTGGGCGTTGGCCCGATTCATGCCAGCGTGATCGAGCCTGGACATTTCCGCTTCATGTGCCACGGCGAGCAGGTGCATCACCTGGAGATCCAGCTCGGCTACCAGCACCGTAGCGTCGAAGCCCTGTTGCTGCGCCGCCCACCGCTTGCGCTCACGTCACTGGTCGAGTCCATCGTCGGCGACACCAGCATCGCCTATGCGTGGGGCTACTGCGCCGCAGTAGAAGCCCTGTCTGATGCACCGGTGAGCATGGCGTCGGACCTTGTGCGCGGTATCGCGCTGGAGCTCGAACGCATCGCCATGCACCTCGGAGCCCTTACCGGGATGGCCACCGACATCGCGTTCCTGCAGGGCGGTGCTACCTACGGGCGTCTGCGTACTGCCATCATCAATGCTTCCATGCGTGCCTGCGGCAGCCGCTTTGGCCGCGGCTGGCTGCGCCCCGGCGGTGTGCGGTTCGGCATCACCGACGAGTTGCGGCGGGACCTGCTCGCCACCCTTGCCGCCTTCGCCCGGGACATCGCCCAGGTCAACGACCTGATGCTCAGTGCCCGCAGCGTGCAGTCCCGGCTTCAAGGCGTCGGTGTTGTCAGCCACCGGGCAGCGCTGGAAATCGGTCTTGTCGGCCTGGCGGCGCGTGCCAGCGGCATTGCCGTTGACACGCGCGTCAGCTTGCCCGAACGGCTGTACACCAGCCACCCCGTAACGCTCTTGACCGAAGAGACGGGGGACTGCTGGGCGCGGTTGAAGCTTCGCATGCGCGAGGTCGACGAATCCGTCCGCTGGTTGAATCAGGTGCTTGAAGCGCCTGAACCCGGCTTTGACGTCGAGACGCCGGTACCGGTCGGGCCGCTACGGCCTGACACGCTGTGCGTCTCGGTACGCGAAGGTTTTCGTGGCCCGGTGGTCCAGGCGCTGGAGACGGGTACCGATGGTCGGCTGCTGCATTACAAGGTGCAGGACCCGTCCCTGCAGAACTGGTTTGGCTTGGCACTCGCTGTGCGTGACAACGAGATTTCGGACTTCCCCATCTGCAACAAGAGCTTCGATCTTTCCTACTGTGGCAATGATCTCTAGGACAAACGATGCTTAAATCTATCGCCGTCAGAGTGTCCCAGGGGACGCAGTACATCAAAGATCCACGCACCGCCAACCCGGTAGGCCTTCGGGGCAAGCCGGTCATTGGCAACGCCGCCTGCGGGAGCGCCTGCACGGCTTGCATGGCCGCCTGTCCCACCGGGGCGATCACACTCAACCCGGTCCAGATCGACCTCGGGCGCTGTGTGATGTGCGGCGATTGTGCGCCGGTCTGCCCCAGCAGAAAACTCACGTTTAACAACGACTTTCGGCTGGCCTCCACGGATCGTGCTGCGCTGATGGTGAGTGCATCGCATCCGGACATTGACCCGATCAAGGTCTCAAAGGCCCTGCACCAACGCTTCGGTCGTTCCCTCAAATTGCGTTCGGTCTCAGCGGGTGGCTGCAACGGCTGCGAGTTGGAGGTTAATGCGCTGGGCAATGTCAACTTTGACCTGGGTCGCTATGGTATTGATATCGTGGCATCGCCCCGGCACGCGGACGGTTTGGTATTGACGGGGCCCATCACGCGCAACATGGCACAAGCGTTACAAACTTGCTGGGACGCCATGCCAGAGCCCAAACTGGTGATTGCCGTAGGGGCTTGTGCGATATCAGGCAGCCCCTTCGAAGGATCGTCGGCCGTGGAGCGCAGCTTTCTGGAACGATTCAAGCCCACGCTTTACGTACCGGGATGTCCACCCCACCCACTCACCTTCGTTTGCGGCATTCTCGACCTGTTGGGCATCCCCAGCTAAACGCGGTCAAGCGCGTCGGCGTACGGCGGCCAGAATGCCGCGCAAAATTTCAATCGGTGGCGGCGGGCAACCCGGCACCACGACATCCACCGGAATCACATTGGAAACCCGTCCGCAGCTGGCGTAACTCTCGCCAAAAATGCCGCCATCGCAGCCACAGTCGCCCACCGCCACCACCAGTCTGGGTTCAGGTGTGGCCTCAAAGGTGCGAAGCAAGGCGGTCGCCATGTTGCGCGATACCGGCCCGGTCACCAGCAGCATGTCGGCATGGCGCGGACTGGCGACAAACTTGATACCCAAACCTTCGATGTTGTAGTACGGGTTGCCCAGCGCGTTGATCTCCAGTTCGCAGCCGTTGCACGAGCCGGCATCCACCATGCGAATGGTCAGGGCCTGGCCCAGGATGGCAAGCACATCGTCCTGGATACGCCCGGCCTCCTCACGTACGCCATCAACGGAATAGGGTGCGGGCTCGGTGCGAATGCCGTTTTTGGCAATCTGCTTGACTATTCTCCAGATCATAAATCCTGCCCCGAATAGCTGAGGTTGAACGACTTGTTGATGAGCGGGAAGTCAGGGACGATATTGCCGATCACGGCGTGCTCCAGTACCGGCCAGTTCTGCCAGGACGGATCGTGAAAATGGCAGCGCCGGATGCGGTGCTGGCGGGCTGCATCATCCAGCTCAAGTGCCACAAAGACCTCGCCCCGCCAGCCCTCTACCCAACCCGCGCCACGACTTGCATGATCGGGCAAACAAACTTTCTGGCGCACATCACCGGCCGGAAGCTCCGCCAGAATTTCCCGTATCAGCCGCAGTGACTCAAACACCTCGTCAAATCGCACCGCCACCCGGGCGGCCACATCGCCATTGCGGTGGGTCGCCATCTTCACCTGCAGCAGGTCATAGGGCGGCGCGGGATGGTCACAGCGCAGGTCCCACGCCTGCGCACTGGCCCGACCGGCCAGACCGGTCAGCCCCAATTTCGCCGCCAGCGCCGGGCTCACACGCCCGGTGCTCATGAACCGATCCTGCAAGCCCGCATGCTCGTCATACACCGCATGCAGGGTCTGCACTTCGCGCTGTACGGCATCGCATTGACGACACAGTTGGTCAATGTGGGCGCGCTCAATGTCGCAGGCCACGCCACCCGGCACCACGCAGTCCATCAGCAAGCGATGCCCGAACACAGCGTGGGACAGGCGCAGCCAGTCTTCGCGCAGGCGCGAGAACTGGGCCAGGCCAAAGGCAAAGGCGGCGTCGTTGCCCAGCGCACCCAGGTCACCCAGATGGTTGGCGACGCGTTCGCGCTCCAGCAGCAACGCCCGCAAGCTGGCGGCCCGTGGCGAAATCTCGCAGCGGGTCGCCGCTTCCAGCGCCATGCTGTAGGCCCAGGCATAAGCCACGGTGGAATCGCCCGACACCCGTCCCGCCAGGCGGTGCGCCTGCAGAGGGGGCAACTGCGTCATGCGCTGCTCGATGCCCTTGTGCGTGTAGCCGAGGCGCTGCTCCAAACGCAGCACCTTTTCACCCACGACGGAAAAACGAAAATGCCCGGGCTCGATCACGCCGGCGTGCACCGGGCCCACCGCGATCTCATGCACGCCGTCGCCCTCGACGCGGACAAACGCGTAGTCAAGCAACAGAGCCTCAGGAAATGCTTGCGCAGCCTCTGCATCGTGGCGCAAGGGGAAATGACCCGTGGGCCAGGCCCCATGGTTGAGCCACGGACGCTGGTCTTGGGCGCCCTCGGCACGGATGCCCGATAAATCGATTGCCGCCCGCTGCATTCTGGCGGCCGCCGGAAAAAATGGCACCAAATCAGGGTAGCTGCTCTGACCATCTTCCAGCGACAACTCCAGCCAGACCAAACCGTCCGCCATCACATAGGCCACACAAACCGTCGCGCCCGTTGTTGGCGCACCGCCCCACAAGGCCAGCAGTCGCCCACCGGCCTCGCGCACCGCCAAGGCCGCTGCCCGCCAGTCATCGGCCGTGACGCGTGCGTGCCAGATCGGCACCGGCGCCAGCACGCGTTGCAAATCGAAATTCAAGCCGGGAATGTTCATCAATTCAACCTCCCAACATTCTTGCTGCCTGCACGTACCAGGTATTGAGGTAAGGCGGAATGTACAAACCCAGCACCAAACCAAGCCCGAGGTGAATAAACACCGGCACCAAAGCGGGCGGATGAGCCAGCGGTTTGAGCGAGGTCTCGCCAAACACCATGGGCAGCACCCGAATCAGCACCGATGCAAAAGCGACGCCGAGTGCGAGAAACAAAAAAGGCGTGGCCCAGGGTTGTTCGCGCATCGCCGTGGTGAGGATGAGGAACTCGCTGGCAAAGACACCAAACGGCGGCATGCCCAGAATCGCCATCACTCCCAGCATCAGGCCCCAGCCCACCGTCGGGTTCACCTTGATGAGGCCGCGAATCTCACTCATGACCTGGGTACCGGCTTTTTGGGTCGCGTGGCCCACCGTAAAGAAAATGGCCGACTTGATGAGCGAATGCACCGTCATGTGCAACAAGCCGGCAAAGTTGGCAATCGGTCCGCCCATGCCAAAAGCAAAAGTGATCAAGCCCATGTGCTCGATCGATGAGTACGAAAACATGCGCTTGACGTCTTTTTGACGCGACAGGAAAAACGAAGCCACCACCACCGACAGCAGGCCAAACCCCATCATGAGTTGACCGGCCAAAGGCCCCTTCAAGGAGCCGTCAGTCAACACCTTGCAGCGCAGCACGGCATACATGGCGACATTGAGCAACAGGCCGGAGAGCACAGCCGACACCGGCGTTGGACCCTCTGCGTGCGCGTCCGGCAACCAGCTGTGCAAGGGCACCATGCCGACCTTGGCGCCGTAACCGATGAACAGGAAAGCAAAGGCGAGCGTGACAATGGCCGGGTCCAGCTGCGCCTTGACCGCATCCAGACTGGTCCACAGCAGCGTGGCGCCATGCGGGCCCAGTACTTTTTCGGCCGCCATGTACAGCAGCACAGTGCCGAACAGCGCCTGGGCAATGCCCACGCCGCACAGAATGAAATATTTCCAGGCAGCCTCCAGGCTCGCCGCCGTGCGATAGACACTGACCAACAGCACGGTGGTCAGTGTGGCGGCCTCCATCGCCACCCACAGGATGCCCAGGTTATTGGTAGTCAGCGCCAGCAGCATGGTGAAGCTGAACAACTGGTACATGCCGTGATACAGGCGCATGCGAGGCGGCGTCATCTTGCCGCGGTCTTGCTCGACCCGCATGTAGGGCCGGGAGAAGATGGCGGTGGTGAGCCCGACGAAGGCGGTCAGGGTGACCAGAAATACATTGAGCGGATCAATGAAGAATTGTTTGTCCCAGACCAAAACCGGCCCGTCAGCAATGATCTGCGCCGTCAGCACGCAGGCGGCGATGAAGGTGCCCAGGCTGAATGAGACATTGACGTTGCGTGCGAAATCGCGATGACCGGTGAAAGCCAAAACCAGACTGCCAGCCAGCGGGATACCCAGAACAAAAAACAGTACGTGCACGGTCAGTCTTCCTTGAGCGCTTCGAGGTTGTGAATGTCCAGACTGTCAAATTTTTCACGGATCTGGAACATGAACACACCCAGAATCAGCACCCCCACCAGCACGTCCAGTGCAATGCCAAACTCCACGATCATGGGCATGCCATTGGTGACCGTCGTGGCCGCAAAAATCAGGCCGTTTTCCATCGACAGAAACCCGATCACCTGCGGCACCGCCTTGGAGCGGGTGATCATCATCATGAAGGAGAGCAGCACGCAAGCCAGCGCAATACCGAGCGAGCCGCCGGCCATGGAGGAAGACAAACGCGAGATCGGCAAGGCCAGACTGAAGGCAAAAATCACCAGCGCAATCCCCACCAGCATCGTGGTCGGGATGTTGATCAGTGTTTCCACATCCCAACGCACATTCAAGCGACGGATAACCCGGTGCAACAGCCACGGAATCAGAACGACTTTAAGCAGCAAGGTCAAACCCGCTGAAACATAAAGATCAGGCTGATGCGTGGCATAGCCGAGCAGGATCGACGCTGCCACCAGGGCCGCACCCTGCAGGGTAAAGAGATTGATCAGGGAAACGATGCGCCGCTGGGAGATCATGGCGAACGACAGCATCAGAATCAGGGTCGCAAACAGGTTGATCAACTGGGGCACAAACTTGATCATGACACCCCCAGCAAGATGTTGACCAGCAGGCCGATCACCGCCAGCAAAAAGGCGGTGGCAAGAAATTCAGGCACGCGGAAGATGCGCATCTTCGCGCTGATGGTCTCGATGCACGCCAGCAAGACGCCGCCGATCGCCAGCTTGATGAGGAGGACCGGTAGTGCCAGCAGCAGCGCGAGTGGTGCATTGGCTTCTGCCACCCCCCAGGGGAAAAACAGCGCCAGCCCCATGCAGGAATAGGCAAACAGTTTCAGGCTGGCGGCCCATTCGAGCAGCGCCAGATGGCGCCCCGAATACTCCAGGATCAAGGCCTCGTGAATCATGGTGAGTTCCAGATGCGTTTCCGGGTTATCCACCGGCACCCGTGCGTTCTCGGCCAGCGAGACCATGGTGAACGCCACACCGGCCACCAGCAGGCTGGGGTAGATCGCCAACTCCCGATGCGCCAGCGTTTCGACGATGGTGGTGAGTGAGGTCGAGCGGGAAATCATGGAGGCGCAAAAAAGAACCATCAGCAAAGCGGGTTCGGCCAGAAAGCCGACCAGCATTTCACGCCGCGCACCGAGCGTGCCAAACGCCGTGCCCACATCCATCGCTGCCAGCGAAATGAACACCCGTGCCAGGGCAAACAAGCCCACCAGTGCAATGGCGTCTGCCGCCGGCGACAAAGGCAGGTCGGTCGACAAGGTCGGGATGATCGCGCTGGCCAGCAGCATGCAGCCAAAGACGATGTAGGGGGCCATGCGAAACAGGGTCGAAGCATGCTCGGCCAACACGGATTCCTTGTTGAACAGCTTGTGCAGGACGCGGTAGGGCTGCAGCAGTCCGGGCGCCGACTTGTTCTGCAGCCGGGCGCGCCACTGGTTCACCCAGCCCGTCAGCAGCGGCGCCAGCACCAGCGCCATCACAATCGCCATTAGCTGGGATAGCAAACCGAGTAGGCTCATTGCTTCACCACCAGCAACACCACGATCAGGGTGACGAAGCTGTACATCAGATAGACCGCGATGCGCCCTTGCTGCAACAGTCCGATCAGTTTTGACAGGCGCTCGACCAGCCCCGCGATTGGCAGGTACAGCCAATGCCACAGCGGGTCTTCTACCGTCACACGGTAGTGCGGCTGCTCATCGAAGGGCGTGGGCAGCTCCCGCTTCATGCGAAATAGGGGCTCGAAAATTTGCCGGATCGGTTGCCCAAACCCTTCCGCCGTGTCCTGCATGCGGGCGTTTTGCCAGGGATAGCCGCAGTCCCAGGGCGGGGCGCGACGAGTCCGCCCGCTGTACAACCTGCGAACCAGCAGATAAGCCACAACAAAGCTGGCCATCACACCCAACAGGAAGATGGCAGGCGCATAGCTCGCACGTTCGATGCTCACCGGCACCAGCAACCAGCCGCTGGCCGCAACCGTCTGCGCCAGGCCGTCCGCGACCAGCAGCTGCGTCACCGGATCAATCAACGCGATCACCTGATTGGGAAGCAGCCCCAGCACCACACAACCCGCTGCCAGCCAGAGCATGCCCATGCGTTCCCATCCGCCGGCATCATGCGCATGGGACAGTTTTTCTTCCCGCGGCTGACCCAGGAAAATAACGCCAAAGTACTTGACCATGGTGAAGCCGGACAACGCGGCGATCAGTGCAATCAGCGCGGCCACTACCGGCACCAGCATGTTGAGAAACGAACTGGGCAGCCCGGTGGTGAACAGAAAGCTTTGCAACAGCAGCCACTCTGCGACAAACCCCCCAAATGGCGGCAATCCAGCACAGGCCAGCACACCGATCAGACTGGGCCAAGCCACCCAGGGCATGGTGCGAATCAGGCCACCCAGCTTGCCCAGGTTGCGCTCGCCGGTGGCATGCAACACGGCACCCGTGCTGCAGAACAGCAGACTTTTAAAGAAGGCATGACTCACCACGTGATACAAGGCCGCCGTCAGGGCCAAGGCGGCCAGCGCTTTCATGCCATAGGCCGAGAACAGCAGCGACAAACCGAACCCGACGCACATCAAGCCCACATTTTCAATCGAGGAATAGGCCAGCAGACGCTTCATCTCCACTTGCACGGTGGAGAACACAACCCCGAATAGCGCGGTGGCCAAGCCAATCGCCATCAGCAGCACACCCCACCACCAGATACGCGTTTGCAGCAGATCAAACGACACCCGCAAGATGCCGTAGAGCGCAATCTTCAGCATCACACCACTCATCAAGGCCGACATGGGCGACGGTGCCGCCGGATGCGCCTCGGGCAACCAGGCGTGTAGCGGCAACAGGCCCGCCTTGGCTCCAAAGCCAAACACCGCCAGCACAAACGCGACGGAACCCCAGAACGGCGACAAGTGCTGGGCCCGCATGTTGGCGAAGGTGTAGTCGCCGGTATTGGCCTGCAACACCCCAAAGCACAGCAGAATGCCCAGCGCGCCAATATGCGCCACCAGCATGTAGAGATAGCCCGCGTTGCGAATTTCGGGAATGCGGTGGTTCGCCATGACGAGGAAAAATGACGAAAAAGCCATGGTCTCCCAGACCACCATGAAGACGTAGGCATCATCGGCCATCACGACCATGGCAATGCTGGCCAGAAAAACGTGGTATTCCAGACAGATCAAGCCGGGGGGCGTGCCCTCACCCTGGCGGAAATAACCTGCGGCAAAGACCGACACACCGGCCGAGACACCGCCAATCACCATCAGGAAGAAGGCGGACAAACTGTCAAGGCGCAGATGAAACGGCAACTGGGGCAGCCCGATCGGCAGCACAGCCACCTCCGGCCCGCTACCCGCAGCACTCAAGGCCACTCCCAGCAACACGAGGGAGAAGAGGCCACTCGCAGGAAACAGCACAGTGGCCACCAACCTGAAACGCTTGAGTGCGAACACACCCGACACGCCCGTCAAAAGCCAGGCGGCAACAACCACCAAGACCCAATCGAGATGGACCCAAGTTCCGGGGTGAAGAAAGCCGTTCATTCAGTGTCAGTAAAAAAAACAGTCTCAAATGCACATACTACTTATAGTACTCGCTGTTGTACGGCACCAGTAGCAACGCCGGCCCCGGTAAAATGCGCCAAAGAGGTTTAGTTCATGAATATTTTTTACCGCCCCAAGTACCAGTCTGACGTGACCCAGTTCATTACTCAGCTGAAAGCCAAAGACCCTGCGCTGGAGGCGAAGCAGCGCGAAGGCCGCGAACTGCTGTGGGACAAAACAGTTAGCCGCAGCGACTGGAGCGAATACCGGGCAGCCAAGGTTGCCCAGAAGCCCTACCCCTACCAGACCGACGCCCAATAGCCGCTTCCTATAAGCCGAATAGGCCTCTAGCCCCCGAATTCAGGGCGTAAGCAGCTACTTATTTGATAGCTAATCATGACCGCAACTGTTGACCGCAACGCACTTGGTCCGGCCACTGTGCCTGATCTGGTGAGCATGCCGGACGTGGTGGACCACGTGGCAGTGGCCCGGCTGTATGGTGAGCCGCTGTTTGCCATGCCGCAGGATTTATACATCCCGCCGGATGCGCTGGAAGTCTTTCTGGAGGCTTTTGAAGGTCCGCTGGACCTGCTGCTGTACCTGATCCGCAAGCAGAATTTCAACATTCTGGACATTCCCATGGCGGGCGTGACCCGCCAGTACCTGGTGTATGTCGAAGAAATTCGCGGCCGCAATCTGGAGCTGGCGGCCGAATACCTGCTGATGGCCGCCATGCTGATTGAAATCAAGTCACGCATGCTGCTGCCCCCGAAAAAGGTGGCCGAAGGACAAGAAGCGGAAGACCCGCGCGCCGAACTGGTGCGCCGCCTGCTGGAATACGAGCGAATGAAGCTGGCCGGGGCCAAACTCAACGCCGTGCCCCAGTTTGGCCGCGACTTCCTCAAAGCCCAGGTCTTTATTGAGCAGTCGCTGCAACCGCGTTTTCCGGATGTGAACGTGGTCGATCTGCAGGAAGCCTGGCGTGACATTTTGAAGCGTGCCAAGCTGGTGCAGCACCACAAGATCACGCGTGAAGAGCTGTCGGTGCGCGAACACATGAGCATGGTGCTCAAAAAACTGCAAGGCCGTCGCTTTGTCGAATTTGAAGAGTTGTTTGACGCCACCAAAGGTACGCCGGTGCTGGTCGTCACCTTCATCGCCATGCTTGAACTTGCCAAAGAAACCCTGATTGAAATCACCCAGGCCGAAGTATTTGCCCCCATCTACGTCCGCCTGGCCTACTCACCCGCGTAAATACGCGAACCTTGACACCCCTGTGACCACCTCTACCCTTCATTTTGACGTGCTGATTGTCGGCAGCGGTCTGGCCGGACTGAATGCCGCCTTGCTGCTGGCGCCGACTCGGCGCGTGGCCGTCATCACCAAACGCGCTGTACACGAGGGCTCCAGCGGTTGGGCCCAAGGCGGCATCGCCGCCGTGTGGAGCAAGGACGACAGCTTTGAGGCCCACGTAGACGACACCCTGGTGGCCGGTGCCGGCCTGTGCGACCTGGCCGCCACCCGTTTCGTGGTGGAACAAGCACCCAAGGCGATTGCCTGGCTTCAAAAGATGGGCGTGCCCTTTTCTGAAGAAGCCGGCCAGCTGCACCTGACCCGAGAAGGCGGCCACAGTGCGCGGCGCATTGTGCACGTAACCGATGCCACCGGCGCGGCCGTGCAGAGCACCCTGATCGAGCGCGTGCGCCAAACGCCCAACATCACCCTGTTTGAAAACCACACGCTGGTGGACCTGATCACCAACGCCAAGCTGGGCCTGCCCGACAACCATTGTCTGGGTCTGTACGCACTGGACGAAGCCACGGATGAAGTGCTCACCTTCCAGGCACCGCACACCATTCTGGCCACCGGCGGCGCCGGCAAGGTCTATCTCTACACCACCAACCCCGACACCGCCACCGGCGACGGCATTGCCGCCGCCTGGCGCGCTGGCTGCCGGGTGCAGAACATGGAGTTCATCCAGTTCCACCCCACCTGCCTGTACCACCCGCACGCCAAATCATTCCTGATCAGTGAAGCGGTACGTGGCGAGGGCGGTCGCCTGCTGTTGCCCGACGGCACGCGCTTCATGCCGCAGCACGACCCACGCGCCGAACTGGCGCCACGCGATGTAGTGGCCCGCGCCATCGACTTCGAGATGAAAAAGGGCGGGCTGGACTGCGTCTACCTCGACATTTCACACCAGCCGCTGGCCTTCCTGCAGGAACATTTCCCCAACATTTACGCCCGCTGCCTCGAGCTGGGCATCGACATCTCGAAACAGCCGATTCCCGTCGTGCCTGCTGCGCACTACACCTGCGGCGGTGTCTTGGTCGATCTGGCCGGTCGCACCGACGTGGCGGGCCTGTATGCGATCGGAGAAACCGCCTGTACCGGCCTGCACGGCGCCAACCGGCTGGCCAGCAACTCGCTGGTCGAATGCATGGTGTTTGCCCAGGCCACGGCACAGGCGATCACCCAAGCCACGGTGGCACCGGCGCCCGCGCTGCCGGCTTGGGACGACAGCCGTGTAACCGACGCGGACGAAGCCGTGGTGATCTCGCACAACTGGGATGAGTTGCGCCACTTCATGTGGGACTATGTGGGCATTGTGCGCACCAACAAGCGGCTAGAGCGCGCCGCTCACCGCATCGCCCTGCTGCAGGGTGAAATCCAGGAGTTTTACGCCCACTTTCACGTCACGCGTGACTTGCTGGAGTTGCGTAATCTGGTGCAGGTGGCGGACCTGATTGTGCGCAGCGCCCAGGCCCGCCATGAGAGCCGCGGCCTGCATTTCAGCCGTGACTACCCGCAACTGCTGCCCAAAGCGGTCAGCACGGTGCTGACGCCCTTGAGCGCCGCCGCGCCGGCCATGGGGGCCACATGACCTACAGTGTCAAAGAGATTTTCTACACCCTGCAGGGCGAGGGCGCGCAGGCCGGCATGCCGGCCGTGTTTTGCCGCTTTGCCGGCTGCAATCTCTGGAGCGGCCGCGAGAGCGATCGGGCCGACGCCACCTGCCGCTTCTGCGATACCGACTTCGTCAGCACCGACGGCACGCTGGGCGGCAAGTACGCGCAGGCCGAAGACCTGGCCGCCCGGATCGAGGCCCTGTGGCCTGCCGGCGACCGGGCGCACCGGCTGACCGTACTAACGGGCGGTGAGCCCCTGCTGCAGGTTGACGCGGCCCTGATCGACGCCTTGCACGCGCGCGGCTTTCGGATCGCGGTGGAAACCAATGGCACGCTGGCCGCACCGGCCGGTATCGACTGGCTCTGCGTCAGTCCCAAGGCCGGTGCGCCCTGGGTGCAGCAGCAGGGCCAGGAGCTCAAGCTGGTCTGGCCCCAGCCCGGCCTGGACCTGCAGGCGATAGCGGCCACCGGCCAGTTCAGCCACCGTTTCCTGCAGCCGATGGACGGCCCCGACCAGACCACCAATCTGACCACCTGCATCGCCGCCTGCCTGAGCCACCCGGCCTGGCGGCTCAGCCTGCAAACCCACAAAATCAGCGGCATCCGCTGACCCCAAACCCCGTGCAATTTACTGTCAGTCAACGCTTTTTCTTCGACGCCGCCCACACCCTGAAACGGGAGATCGAGGCCGAGGGCAGCCGCCGCATTCATGGCCACTCTTACCACGCCGAGGTCTGGCTGTCTGGCCCGCTCGACCCGACAACGGGCATGGTGGTCGACCTGGGCCACCTGCGCAAGAGCCTGGGTGACCTGCGTGAGCGGCTGGACCATCACATGCTTGACGAGGTGCCTGACCTAGGCCCACCGACGCTGGAAAATCTGTGCTTATTCATTGCCAAAGCCATGCCCGACCTGGGCCCACAACTGACCCGCGTGCGCGTCTGGCGCGAAGCCGTGGGCGATGCCTGCACGCTGGAGCTCAACCCCTGAGTTCGGCGCGCCACGCCGCCCTATCCCATCCCCATTGATCCCGAGAAGACCCCATGTTCCGCACCCTGCTCAAGTCCAAAATCCACCGCGTCGTCGTCACCCACTGCGAGCTGCACTATGAGGGCTCCTGCGCCATCGACGAAGACCTGCTGGAGGCAGCCAACATCGTTGAGAACGAGCAGATCCATATCTGGAACATCAACAACGGCGAACGCTTCATCACTTACGCCATCAAGGGCGAACGAGGCTCCGGCATGATTTCGGTCAACGGCTCGGCCGCACGCCGCGCCGCCGTCGGCGACCTGATCATCATCGCCGCCTTTGCCCAGGTGCACAACGACCAGGTGGCCGGGCATGAACCGCAACTGGTGTTTGTCGACGACAAGAACCGGCAGACCGAGTTGCGCCATAAAGTGCCAACCCAGCACCTGTGATAACGCAACTTTAAGATTTGCCTGATGGCCGACGCAATGACCGTCGGCAGCGCTCAGACCAGCACGGCGTCGAGCCAGCCGCGCAGGCTGTTGACAAAGGCCAGACCGCTGGCGCGCGGCAGGTCTTCGACGCGCACCACCGCCTCCACCAGCCGGCCCTCGCGCAGACCACGGGCGCGGCCAACGCCATCCAGCAGCCCGCAACGCAGGGACGGCGTCACCCAGCGCCCGTCCAGCCGCACCGCCACGTTGCCACGCGTGCACTCGGTGAGCTCGCCGTGCCGGTTCCACAGCAGGGTGTCGAAGACGCCGGGCACGCTGGGCGCGACGGCGTCGTAATGCGCACGGCGCGTGGTCTTGAAACGCACGAATTCACTGTCAGCCGCTTCAAACGCCGTCGGCGCCAGCGCCAGTCTGACCGGGGCCGACGCGGCTGCCATCGCATGTGCCTCGGCCTGCACCTGTCCGTGCGCATCAAGTCGCAGGCGCACCCGCCACAGACCCTGGCGATGCGCGTCGGCCAGCTGTCGCAGGCTGGCTTCAATCTGTGCTGCATCCAATGGATAACCAAAATGCGTGGCAGCACGGGCCAGACGCGCCAGATGCTCCGGCGCGGCGCGCAGAGCACCCTCTTCCAACGCCAGCGTCTCCAGCAGCTCGAACGGCTGACTGGCGCGCTCCAGAAAAGCGCGTTTGTGGCGCCACTCCTGCCACTCGCCCTCGGCCGTGGCATCGGCCGTAATGCCGCTGCCAATGCCGCAGCGGGCCGCGCCACGCTGCACGGTGACGGTGCGGATCGCCACGTTGAAGGTGGCCGCCCCACCGGGCCGGACCACACCGACCGCGCCGCAGTAAACACCGCGCGGCCCGGACTCCAGCGCCCGAATCATGCGCATGGCACGTACCTTGGGCGCGCCGGTAATCGAACCGCACGGAAACAGGGCCGCAAACACGTCGGCCAGCGTCGTGCCGGGCCGGGTGCGCGCCTCGACGTCCGAGGTCATCTGCCACACGCTCGGCAGCGCCTCGAGCCGGAACAGATGGGGCACACGCACGGAAAAAGGCTGGGCCACGCGCGACAGGTCGTTGCGGATCAGGTCGACGATCATCACGTTCTCAGCCCGCTCCTTGGCCGAGGCGCGCAACTGGGCCGCCAGCGTCGCATCAATCGCGGACGTGGCGCCGCGCGGGGCCGTGCCCTTCATCGGGCGCGCCAGAATGCGCTCGCCGTCCCAGTCAAAGAACAGCTCGGGCGACACCGACAGCACCTGCTCATCGCCGGTGTCGATGAACGCGGCATAGCCACCCGGCTGCGCCCGCCGCAGCGCCATGAACAGATCGCGCGGGGCGCCCTGCAACTCACCATGCAACTGCGCTGTGTAATTGAGCTGATAGAGCTCGCCGTCGGCGATGGCGCGGTGGATGTCAGCCATGCCTTGGTCAAACGCAGCCCGCGACAGGCCCTCGTGCCACTGCGCAAGCGCCGTGCCGTCAGCATCAAGTTCGGGCCAGGCCTGCGGCGCGTCGTGCACGCCGAACCAGGCAAGCGGGCCGTCGGCCTCATGCACCGCCAGCGCCGGGTCAAAGGCCGCAGCGGCCTCGTAGCGCAGGTAGCCGACGCACCAGCGACCCTGACGCGCCAGTGCCTGCACCGCCTCCAGCAGCGGCCGGACCTGCGCCGGACTGTGCGCGACCAGCGTCTGGCGCGGTGCGCCAAAGGCGCAGCGCAAGGGCGCGGCACCACCCTGGCCGCCGGTATCGGCGAAATCAATCAGCGTTTGCATGGGCGTGAAGCATAGCCGGATCGACTAGACTCGCGGCACCCATTGACTCGTCCACCGACCCGGCCATGACTATTTCTACCCCAGATCCCGCCACGCCCTACGGCACCCTGCCCGCCCACGCCACAACCTCGGCACGCAAGCCAATCAGCCTGCCGCGCTTGCTGGAGATGCATGCGCGCGGTGAAAAAATCACCATGCTCACCGCCTACGACGCCACCTTTGCCGCCGTGGCTGACGCGGCCGGGGTAGATTGCATTCTGGTAGGCGACTCGCTGGGCATGGTGTGCCAGGGCCTGAGCAGCACCGTGAGTGTCACACTGGAGACCATGCGCTACCACACCGAGAGTGTCGCGCGTGGCCTGCGCCGGGCTCAGGGCGCTGCCTGGCTGATTAGCGATTTGCCGTTTGGCGCCTACCATGAATCAAAAGAACAGGCGTTGCGCAGCGCCGCTGTGTTGATGCAGGCCGGAGCCCACATGGTCAAGCTCGAAGGCGGCGGCTGGACGGCTGATACCGTGCGTTTTTTGGTAGACCGCGGCGTTCCCGTCTGCGCCCATCTGGGCCTGACACCGCAAACCGTTTACGCACTGGGCGGCTACCGGGTGCAAGGCAAGACAACCGAATCAGCCGCCACCCTGAAACGCCAGGCCCATGAATTGCAGGACGCCGGTGCCGCGCTGCTGGTGCTGGAGATGGTGCCTGCGGCTTTGTCTGCCGAGCTCACGACCGAGTTGCTGCATTGCCCCACCATCGGCATTGGCGCCGGCAACGGCACCGCCGGCCAGGTACTGGTGCTGCACGACATGCTGGGCGTCAACCTGGGCAAAAACCCCAAATTCGTACGCAACTTCATGACCGGTGCATCCGGCATTCGCGAGGCCATGCACGCCTATGTCACTGCCGTGAAAGACGGCTCATTTCCCGATAACAGCCAACACGCCTGGTAACCCTATCTATTCAGTTGAGGACAGAGCTGCGCTTCGCTACGGTCTGTCCCGCAAAATCATTACGAAAGTTGAGGACAGAGCTGCGCTTCGCTACGGTCTGTCCCGCAAAGCTATTATGAAAATCGTTCACACTATTGCCGAACTGCGCAGTCATCTGGCGCAGTTCAAGCACCCCGCTTTTGTGCCCACCATGGGCAACCTGCACGAGGGCCATCTGGCCCTGGTGCGGCAAGCCCAACCGCTGGGCGACGTTACCGTGGCCAGCATCTTCGTCAACCGCCTGCAGTTCTTGCCACATGAGGACTTTGACACCTATCCACGCACTTGGGATTCGGATTGCGAGAAGCTTCAAATTGCCGGCTGCGACGTGCTGTTTGCACCCAGCGAGCAAGAGCTCTACCCCGAGCCGCAAACCTTCAAGGTGCAGCCGCCCGCTGAATTGGCCGACATTCTGGAAGGCTACTTTCGCCCCGGATTTTTTGTCGGTGTCTGCACCGTGGTCATGAAGATGTTTGCCTGTGTGCAGCCGCGCGTGGCCGTGTTCGGGCAGAAGGACTACCAGCAGCAGATGATCCTCCGGCGCATGGTGCAGCAATTTGCTTTGCCCATCGAGATCGTGGCAGGAGAAACCACACGGGCTGAGAACGGCTTGGCGCTGTCATCGCGCAATGGCTACCTCAGCGAGAGCGAACGGGCTGAAGCCGTTCATCTGTCACTGGCGCTCAAAGCCATGGCCACAGCATTGAAAGCCGGTACGACCGATATCGCGGCACTGGAAGCGCAAGCCATGAAGTCGCTGACGGCACGCGGCTGGCAGCCCGACTACCTGGTGGCACGACGCCGCAGCGATTTGCAACTACCCGCACCGGGCGATGCGCTGGTGGTGCTGGGCGCTGCCAAAATCGGGGCTACGCGGTTGATTGACAATCTCGAAGTGTGAGTCAATTACCCCACTATCCTTATAGTGGAACCAGGAAAACCGACTTTTCGGTTAAGTGACCCGGCGAGTCCAGCGACTCAATTTCAAACTGCATGACGTGCGAACCCGGTACCCAAGCATCCGGTGGCGCCTGCACCCGCACGGGAACCCAGCGCTCCTCGGTCGAGGCCACCATCACCATGTTTTCAGACGTCACCACCAGACCGGGCAGGCCCGACACGGTGATTTTGTAATGTTGCTTCGACTCGGTTGCGTTCATGACCTGAAGTCGGTAAACGTTCTCAATTTCGCCGCCCGGCAGAACACGGGCCATCACGCCCCGATCACGAATCACATTCACCTTGAACGGCGTGCGCAACGCCAGACTGAGCACCATGGCCAGAACGATGAAGCCCAGCACTGCGCTGTAAATCAGCACGCGCGGCCGCAGCACATGCCGCAGGGTCTGCGACTGGGTCCAGCGCTGGGTCATGGCATTTTCAGTGCTGTACTTGATCAGCCCCTGGGCGTAACCCATCTTGTCCATGACCGTGTCGCAAACATCAACGCACGCGCCACAGCCAATGCAATCGTGTTGCAGGCCGTTGCGAATATCAATGCCGGTCGGGCAAACCTGAACGCACAAACTGCAGTCCACACAAGCACCGACGCTCAGCGTGGCGAGGTCCGTCTTGCGTGACCGGGCTCCCCGTGGCTCACCGCGCTCTGTGTCATAGGTCACGATCAGCGTGTCTTTGTCAAACATGACGCTTTGAAATTGCGCATACGGACACATGTGTTTGCACACCTGCTCACGCATGAAACCCGCGTTGCCGTAGGTGGCAAAGCCGTAGAAGAAGGTCCAGAACACTTCCCACGAGCTCACGCTCATTTGCAAAAACTCTGCGCCAAGTTCTTTGATGGGTGTGAAATAGCCAACAAAGGTGAACCCGGTCCACAGCGCCACGGCCAACCACACAAAGTGTTTGGTCGTTTTTCGCCACACCTTGTCAACGGACAGTGTCTGGGCATCGCGTCGCATACGGGCGGAGCGATCGCCCTCAATTTTTTTCTCGATCCAGAGGAAAATTTCGGTATACACCGTCTGCGGGCAGGAATATCCGCACCACAAGCGTCCGGCCACTGTCGTAAAAAGAAACAAGGCGAGCGCTGAAATGACCAGCAGCCCCGCGAGGTAAATAAAATCCTGCGGGTACAGCACCAACCCAAAGATATAGAAACGTCTGACAACCAGATCAAACAAAACGGCTTGACGCTGGCCCCACTCAAGCCACGGCAAACCATAAAACACCAACTGGGTCAGAAACACCATTCCGATTCGCCAGTTAGCGAACAGGCCCGAAACACTGCGGGGATAAATTTCTTCATTCGAAGCGAAAAAAGAAATCGGAGTGGGTACGAACCCTTCTTGAGGGACGATGGGTATGACCTTTCGGGTCACAGTTGCTTTCTTGTTCAAACGCGTTCTTTCCGAGAATCAGCTCTCTGTCCGTGCCCTATTTAGGGCACGGCGATGCTACCTTTGTTGGAAAGCCCACAAAGAGGCAAGGGATCTACATCATTAACCAGCCCGCTTGTGCATGTCGCCCGAGTCACGACCAGCTACAAATTAAGAAGCAGCTTACGCAGCGCCGATAAGCGGCACCAGGCTACCCGCATCCTGACCACCCTTCAGCGCCGAAGTGAACGCCAACATGCGGTCAATCGGTAGCCGGGCGCGCAAGCCTAAAGCGGGGTCAACGTGAATTTCGTTGGCTCCGGTTTCCAGCACATGGGCCAGGCCCGCCAGGCTGTTCATGGCCATCCAGGGGCAGTGGGCGCAACTCTTGCAAGTGGCGCTGTTACCGGCCGTGGGCGCCTCGATAAACACCTTGCCGGGATTGAGGGTGCGCAGCTTGTGCATCATGCCGTTGTCGGTGGCCACGATGAACTCTTTGGCATCCATCTCACGCGCGGCCTGGAGAATGCCCGAGGTGGACCCCACCGCGTCGGCCAGCGCCACCACATCGGCGGGAGACTCAGGGTGTACCAGCACTTTGGCCCGTGGATGTTCTTTCATCAGCGCTTCGAGCTCAAACGCCTTGAACTCGTCGTGCACGATGCAGGAGCCGCCCCACATCACCATGTCAGCACCGGTTTCACGCTGGATGTAGCCGCCCAGATGTTTGTCGGGCGCCCAGAGAATCTTGTGGCCTTTGTCTTTCAGGGCGCGCACGATGTCCAAGGCGCAGCTGGAGGTCACCAGCCAGTCAGAACGCGCCTTCACCGCCGCGCTGGTGTTGGCATACACCACCACGGTGCGATCCGGATGGGCATCGCAGAGGGTGCTGAAGTCATCGACCGGGCAACCCAGATCGAGTGAACAGGTGGCGTCCAGATCGGGCATCAAGACGCGTTTCTCAGGCGAGAGGATTTTGGAGGTTTCGCCCATGAAGCGCACCCCCGACACCAGCAGCGTGGTCGCCGGATGGTCACGGCCGAAGCGGGCCATTTCCAGCGAATCGCTCACCAAACCGCCAGTTTCTTCGGCCAGGTCCTGCAAATCCGGATGCACGTAATAGTGCGACACCATCACCGCATTGCGCTCTTTGAGCAGGCGACGGATTTTGTCTTTCAGCGCGGCGCGCTCGGTGGGACCGGGCTCTACCGGCACACGGGCCCAGGCGTGCTTGGTCGCGCAAACAGGGGCGCTGACCGCCGCGTCCGGTAGCGGCTGCTCGTATTCAACATCCATCACGGCAATAGGGATAGCAGTCATCACAAATCCTGATAACGAAATTACAGTGGAGACTAACTTGTACTCAAGTTACGTCGGAACTAAAACGCATGGAAAAGTCAACCGCCTGGACATCTTTGGTCAAGGCACCGATCGAGACTCGGTCAACCCCGGTGGCGGCAATAGCGCGCACCGTGGACAGATTGACGCCGCCGGACACTTCCAGAATGGCCCGCCCGGCATTGATCTGCACCGCATCAACCAGCATGGCCAGACTCATGTTGTCGAGCAGCACCATGGTGGCACCGGCGTCCAGGGCCTCGGTCAACTGAGCCAGGGTTTCCACCTCGATTTCGACGAACCTGGCGCTTGGCGCCACCGTGGCGGCGCGGGCTAGCACGGCCGTGACACCGCCCGCAGCAACGATGTGGTTTTCCTTGATCAGCACCGCGTCATACAAGCCGATGCGGTGGTTGGTGCCGCCGCCGGTGCGCACCGCGTATTTCTGCGCCAGGCGCAAACCGGGCAGCGTCTTGCGTGTGTCCACGATCTGCGCGCGGTTACCGGGCACGCCCTGCACGGCGTCCACATAGCTGGCAGTCTTGGTGGCCACCGCGCTGAGCAGCTGCAGGAAATTGAGCACGGTACGCTCCGCCGTCAGCAGGGCACGGGCCGAGCCCTCCATCTCCAGCACCACCTGGTCGGGGGTGCATCGCTGGCCTTCCTGCACCCGCCAGACGATGCGGATGGCGGGATCGACTTGTTGCAGCGCAGCTTGTGCCCATGGGGCGCCGCAGATTACAGCGGCTTCACGCGCCAGCACGTGGGCCCGGGCACGACGGCCGGGGTCAATTAATCCGGCGGTCAGGTCGCCAGCGCCTACGTCTTCCTGCAAAGCCCGTGCGGCATCGGTGTGGGCCAAAGCAGCCACGGCATCAAGAGAAAAATCGAAATAAGGAGTCATTGGGATCACACCATTCCTAATCAGTGGAGGACAGAGCTGGTTCGCTTTACGTAACTGCGGTCTGTCCCGCAAAGTCTTACATAAGCTCGGCAGTCGGCTCACGCCCCATCAGCAGCGCCACGGCCTCGGCCGGTTGGATCTGACCATCCAGCAAAGCAACCACCGCCTGCGCAATCGGCATCTCCACGCCAAGACAGGCAGCGCGCTGCACCACGGTGCGGGCGGAATAAACACCTTCGGCCACATGGCCCAGCGACGCCACCGCCTGTTGCAAGGTCTGCCCTTTGGCCAGTGCCAGACCGACCTGCCGATTGCGTGACAAATCGCCCGTAGCGGTGAGCACCAGATCGCCCAGGCCACTCAGCCCCATGAAGGTGTCGGCCCTGGCACCCAGCGCCACGCCCAGGCGTGTCATTTCGGCCAGACCACGGGTGATCAGTGCGGCGCGGGCATTAAGGCCTAAATTCAGGCCGTCGCACAAACCGGTGGCAATGGCCAGCACATTTTTAACCGCACCACCTACTTCCACGCCCACGATGTCGTCATTGGCATAGACACGCAGCGTCGGGCTGTGAAAAGCCGCCACCAGCGCGTGGCGCACCGCCGCATGACCGCTGGCGGCCACCAGGGCCGTCGGCTGGCCGCGGGCGACTTCAAGCGCAAAGCTCGGGCCACTGAGCACTCCCGCTATCAAATCAGGAGCTACTTGCGCCTGTATCTCGTGGGCTAGCAGCCCAAAAGACTCTGAAGTTGCGGCTTCAAAGCCCTTGCACAACCAGGCCACCGGCACCCGGCAGGTACCCAAGTTAGCCAGCATGGCGCGCAAGCCGGCCATCGGCGTGGCAACAATGACCAGATCAGCCCCGGACACGAGGTTGCCGAGCTGCTCCGAGTCGGCCAAGCTGAGCGAACTGACACCCAGCGCAGGCGGCAGCGTAATGCCCGGCAAATAGCGCGTATTTTCACGCTGCGCCTGCATGGCGGAGGCCTGACTGGCATCGCGCGCCCACAGCGTCACGGCGTGTCGGGTCAGCGGATTGCTACCCGCACTGACCGCCAGCGCCGTGCCCCAGGCACCGGCACCAAGTACTACTATTTTCATAGCATGCTACACCCTGAATTCGGGGGCTAGAGGACTAAAACCTTATTAACCCTTACTGAATGATGATGCTGGGCGCATCCTCAGCGGTGGTGGTCGACTGCTGTTGCTGCTGCTCGTACATGGACTGGAAATTGATTTCCGACAGGTGTACGGGTGGAAAACCACCCCGCTGGATCAGGTCTGCCACGTTGCCGCGCAGGTAGGGGTAAACGATTTGCGGGCAGGCGATGCCCATGATCTGGCTCATCTGGTCTTGCGGCAAATTACGGATTTCAAAGATGCCGGCTTGCGTGGCTTCCACCAGAAACACGGTTTTTTCCTTGATCCTGGTCTGCACCGTCGCAGTGACCGTTACTTCGAAAATACCCTCAGCCACCGGCGTGGCGTTCACGCCCAGCTGGATGTCCACCGTGGGGGACTCCTGCTCCAGCAGGATGGCGGGCGAATTGGGTTGCTCCAGGGACGCTTCCTTGAGGTAAACGCGCTGAATCTGGAAAACGGGGTCTTGTTGGTCGGACATGGTATTTATTTCAGTTAAAACAAAGCCCGCTCTGGCATAGCTTGAGCGGGCACACGATCAGGGTCGAGCAGGATTATGTCAGGTGGCGGCGTTCAACAATGGCAACAGCCCGCCCTGCCCGTCCAGCGCCACCAGGTCATCACAGCCACCCACATGGGTCTGACCAATGAAAATCTGGGGCACAGTACGCCGACCAGTGATTTCCATCATCTTCATGCGCTGCGCTGGATCGGCATCAATGCGGATTTCTTCGATTTGCTCAACGCCTTTGGCCTTGAGAATCTGCTTGGCTTGAATGCAGTAAGGGCAGACTGCGGTGGTGTAGATCTTGACGGCTTGCATACAATTTTTCCTGACAATCAGGCTTTTTCAACCGGCAGGTTGGCCTTTTTCCAGGCACTCAAGCCCCCGCCCAAAGACTGGGCCTGCGCATACCCCAGTTTTTTGGCAATTCCCAGCGCGCGACCCGAACGGCCGCCCGACTGACACACCAGAATGACCGGCAGCGCCTTGTTTTTCACCACACTGGGCAATTTTTCTTCGAGCTGACTCAGAGGAATGTTTTTGGCACCCCCCACATGGCACGCTGCGAACTCACTGGCTTCGCACACGTCAATAACCACCGCTTTTTCGCGGTTGATGAGCTGTACCGCACCTTCCGCCGTCAACGAGCCCCCGGTTGCGCCCTTGAGTACCGGCCAAAACAGCATGGCAGCAGAGGCCAGCGCGACGGACATGATCATCCAGTTATCGAGAATAAATTTCATTTTTTCCTTTGTTAAATTCCTGAAATCTTGCGGGACAGACCGCCGCGCCGCGATAGCTAAGCCAGCGCTGTCCCCAACTGATTCAGCGCTCATTTTAGAATGCAGGGCTTCAGAACGCATTCAGTCTTCGTATTACCCCGGCTCCGACCCTTTAAAACCACCATGCACAAACTAGTTCTCATCCGCCACGGCGAATCCACCTGGAACCTTGACAACCGCTTCACCGGCTGGACCGACGTCGACTTGACGCCCACCGGCATTGAACAGGCCAAAAACGCCGGGCACCTGCTCAAGGCGGAGGGCTACGAATTTGATGTGGCCTACACCAGTGTGCTCAAACGCGCCACCCGCACCCTGTGGCACGTGCTGGACGAAATGGACCGCACCTGGCTGCCGGTGGTCAACAGCTGGCGACTCAACGAGCGCCACTACGGCGCCTTGCAGGGGCTCAACAAAGCTGAAGTGGCCAAGCAATATGGCGATGCCCAGGTCTTGGTGTGGCGCCGCAGCTACGACACCGCCCCGCCCGCCTTGGAGGCGACCGACCCGCGTTGCGAACGGGGTGATTTGCGCTACGCCAAGCTGCCACCGGAACAAGTGCCCCTGACCGAATGCCTGAAAGACACGGTGGCACGGGTGATGCCGTTCTGGAACGAAGCGCTGGCACCCGCCCTCAAAGCGGGCAAACGCGTGGTGGTGGCAGCGCACGGCAACTCCATCCGGGCACTGGTGAAATACCTGGACAACATCTCCGACAATGACATCGTGGGCCTGAACATCCCCAATGGCATCCCCTTGGTGTACGAGCTGGACGACGACCTCAAACCCATCCGCCATTACTACCTGGGCGATGCCGAGGCTGCCGCCAAAGCCGCTGCGGCCGTGGCAGCCCAGGGTAAAGCTTGAGTAAATAGGGAACCACCCCATCTGCCAGGCATCCAAACGGGTATATTGGGGTGGAACAGGAATATTTATGGCTCAAAAATTGAAAATTGCAGGCTGGATTTCGGTGGGTATCGTCGCAGGTGCCTTGACCACGGTTTCGCTCCAGACTGTGGCGCGCGGCACATTGGCGCCGCTGCCGCTGGAGGAGTTGCAGCAGCTGGCCGCCGTGTTCGGCATGGTCAAGAGCAACTACGTGGAGCCGGTCAACGATAAAAAGCTCATCACCGATGCCATTGTCGGCATGGTGTCCAGCCTCGACCCGCATTCGCAGTACCTCGACAAAAAAGCGCTCAAGGAATTCAACGAGGGCACGACCGGCAAATTTGTCGGTGTCGGCATCGAAATATCCCAGGAAGATGGCGTGATCAAGGTGGTGTCACCGATTGAAGGCTCGCCGGCGTTCCGGGCTGGCATCAAACCCAACGATTTGATCGTCAAAATCGACGACACCCCGGTCAAGGGTCTAACGCTCAGCGAAGGCGTCAAGCGCATGCGCGGCGAGCCCAATACCAAAGTGCTGCTCACCATTTTTCGCAAGGACGAAAATCGCAGCTTTCCGGTCTCGATCACGCGCGAGGAAATCCGCACCCAGTCCGTTCGCAGCAAGGTGGTTGAACCGGGCTACGCCTGGGTTCGCCTGAGCCAGTTCCAGGAGCGCACGGTGGAGGACTTTGCGCGCAAGGTCGAAGAGATCTACAAGCAAGAGCCCCAGCTCAAGGGCTTGGTGCTGGACCTGCGCAACGATCCGGGTGGTTATCTGGACGCCGCCGTGGCAATTTCGGCTGCATTTTTGCCGGAAAACGTCACCGTGGTGTCGGCCAATGGCCAGCTGGCCGAGAGTAAATTCACCTATAAGGCGGCACCCCAGTATTACCTGCGCCGCGGTGGCTCTGATCCCCTGAAGCACCTGCAGGAGGTGACCAAAGGAGCTCTGAAAAGCGTGCCGCTGGTGGTGCTGGTCAATGAAGGCTCAGCCTCTGCCAGTGAAATCGTGGCGGGGGCGCTGCAAGATCACAAGCGCGCCACAATTTTGGGCAATCAAACTTTCGGCAAGGGCTCGGTGCAAACCGCAGTTTGCCTTGATCCATCATTCCGCATGGACAACTGCCCGACCGCTGGCCTGAAGCTCACCACCAGCCGTTACTACACACCCAGCGGTAAATCCATTCAAGCCAAAGGCATCGTGCCCAATGTCATGGTGGACGAAACCGAAGAAGGCAATCTGTTTGCCGCGCTGCGCACCCGCGAGGCCGACCTGGAAAAGCACCTGAACAGCGGCCAGGGCATCGAGACAAAAGATGACGCCCGCGAAAAAGCCCGGGAAGAAGCCCGCAAAAAGCTCGAGGAAGAACTTAAGAAGCCGCTGGCCGACCGCAAGATTCCAGAGTACGGCTCCGACAAGGATTTCCAGCTGATTCAGGCCATCAACCAGCTCAAAGGTCACACCGTCATGGTCAGCAAGACCCTGGTTGAACGCCCGGAAGAAAAGAAAGAAGACTAAAACCCACATGACTGACGACCAGCTGCTGCGCTATTCGCGCCATATCCTGCTCAACGAGATCGGGATTGAAGGCCAGGAGCAGATTTTAGGCAGTCATGCCCTGATTGTGGGGGCCGGAGGTTTGGGGTCGCCAGTGGCCCTTTACCTCGGTTCTGCCGGCGTCGGGCACATCACCGTGGTCGACCAGGACACCGTGGACATGACCAATTTGCAGCGGCAAATTATCCACACCATGGCCCGCGTCGGCCAGCCCAAGGCCCTGTCAGCCCAAACAGCCATTGGCGCCATCAACCCGGAAGTACAGGTGACCCCGATCGTGGCACGCGCCGATGCGGCGCTGCTGGACACCTTGGTAGCGCAGGCCGACGTGGTGCTGGACTGCTGCGACAACTTTGCCACGCGCCACGCCATCAATGCGGCCTGCGTGAAACACCGTAAACCGCTGGTATCGGGCGCCGCCATACGCTTTGATGGTCAGGTCTGTGTCTATGACCCGCGCGACGCCAACTCGCCCTGCTACGCCTGCGTTTTTCCGCCCGACACCACGTTTGAAGAAACCCGCTGCGCCACCATGGGCGTTTTCGCACCCTTGGTGGGCATCATCGGCTCCCTGCAAGCCGCCGAAGCGCTCAAGTTGCTCAGCGGTGCCGGCCGACCGCTGACCGGCCGTCTGCTGATGCTGGATGGCCGCGCCATGGAGTTCACCGAAGTGCGTATCGGGCGCCAAGCCACCTGCACCGTCTGCGGCGTGGCGCACTGACGCCCCGGATTCATCGTCGTGCGGCGTAGCACGATCCGTGTCGCTTGCGGAAATCGCGCGGCAATTCAGGCTGGCCGACCGCGAACAAGCCCTGGCGGGATTGACGCGCGACGGCCTCCTCGACTGCGTAGGGCCCGAGGTTGCGGCGCCAGCGGTAAGACCAGGCTTGGCCAGCGCCCACCATCTGCGCACCCAGATCGTTGCCATCGAGCCGGATGCGCGCCAGTCCCCGGCCGTAAATATCGCGGTGCCTGACCGTCACCAGCACACGCTGGTGCAGCGCACGCTGCACCAGCATCGCACGCGAGGCCTCACCACCGGTCTGGCAGATCTCGGGCGCATCGATGCCGTCAATGCGCAGCTTGCGCGGCGGGCCACCGGCGTCTGGCTGCACCCAAAGCGTATCGCCATCCGTGACATACGAAACTTTTCCAGCAAATACCCTTGTCGCATGGGCATTGCTTGCTATTAAAATAGCAGCAGAAAAGAAGAATCTAAAAATCATAGGACGGGGCTCATAGCTCGAGAATGCTTGATTTGATCAATCAATTGTCATCGCAATACATTGAAGGAATTCGATTGAAGGCCCTTATGCTCAAGATGTACCGCACTGGTGCAGAAGTCGTGAGCGTACTGAAGCGCCTTCCAGAACGGGATTAGTACAGGGGAAAACCCATGGATTTTTCATCGCGCTCCAAAAACGTTCCTGTTAGACTCAATTTGTCCAATATCCAGTTATTCCGTGACTACCAAGGCTGCATCTTCCATGATCGATCTGCGTGATTTGCGCTTGGACGATGCACGTGCCCTGCTGGAGCATGATCCTTCATACAGCCTTCCCGAGCCGGAAGAATCGACCACCGCCTATCTACAAAGCGTCATCGACAACCTGTGCGAACTTTCCCTGAAAGACCCGCTGACAGGCTTGGCCAATCGGCGTCATTTCCGCAATGTGCTAAGCCGCGAAATTGATTCGGTGGCCCGTTCGGGTGATTCTGCATTGCTGCTAATGATGGACATTGACCATTTCAAGAAAGTCAATGACACCTATGGCCACTTGGCCGGGGACCGGGTGCTCCAGGCCATTGCCAACTGTCTGGCGACCTGCTTGCGTCCGATGGACACCGTGGCACGCTACGGTGGCGAGGAGTTCGCCGCGATTCTGCCAAGCTGCCCTGCTTCGTTTGGGAAAATCGTGGCAGAACGAATTCGTGAAACAGTGGCGAACCTTTCCATTTCGGTGTCACAGCAGGTCAGTATCCAGGTGACGGTCAGTATCGGGGGCGCCTACGCGCCCGAATGGGTTCGTTCAACGACGGCTTTGTGGACTGATCGGGCCGATATCCAGCTCTATCGGGCCAAGTCCGAGGGACGTAACCGCATTTATATCGAGCAGCAACGGGAGATCGCCGTGAGCGCAGAAGAAAAAAGTATGCTGTTCGGCCACCTCGCAATGGGTGCGCCCGCTTGGATCGAAAGTGTTTCCAGTGACGCGTCGGGTGGTGCAGCAGGCAGCGCAATGAATAAAGTGATCTGATAATGAGCGATGTCCTGAATCCTCCACAAGACAATGTGACTCCTACTGCGGTTCCCCTCAAGCCACTTGGCAAGGTGCTCGCGATCACCAGCGGCAAAGGGGGGGTCGGCAAGACCTTTGTCTCGGCCAATCTGGCAGCGGCTCTGGCCAAACGCGGGCACCGTGTTCTGGTGCTGGATGCTGACCTGGGGCTGGCCAACCTGGATGTGGTGCTCAATCTGTACCCCAAGGTCACCCTGCACGATGTGTTTACCGGGAAAGCCAAGCTCGAAGAAGCCATCGTCCGGGCACCGGGCGGTTTTTCCGTCTTGCTGGCCGGCTCTGGCATGGTCGAATATTCACGCCTGACGCCCGAAGTTCGTGACGACTTCCTGCGCATCATGAGTGGGCTGGTACCGCATTACGACATCGTGTTACTCGATACCGGTGCCGGCATTTCTGATGTGGTACTTTTTGCCGTGTCGCTGGCCTCGGAGGTTTTGGTGGTTGCCACACCCGAACCCACTTCGCTGACCGATGCCTATGCCACCATCAAGGTCCTGGTGGGTCAGCAAAAACGCCAAACCATTCGCATGGTGATCAACCAGACGGCACGCCTGGGTGATGGCCGCGCCATCACGACGCAATTGCAGCAGGTGCTGGACCGCTTTGTAACAACCGAACCCGGACGTCCGATTCGCTTGATCCATCTGGGTGACATACCTTCCGATCCATCGGTACGTCAGGCCGTGATGCGCCGCCAGTTACTGATGCAATCAACGCCCGGTTGTCCGGCCGCACTGGCGATTTCCCAGCTGGCCGTTAAACTGGAAGAAACCATCATCGCCCGGGTGGCATAGCAGCTTGCAAGGCTGAAAAGCTGTCAAATGCTCAGGCGCGACCGATGATGCAGGCGGTTGCCATCAGTTCTTCCAGTAGCGCCAGGGACACGCTGCCTGACACCGAATACGGGTTCAGCTCCGGTTTCTCGGCGTACTTGAGCAAGATGGAGGCGTTGATCTTGGACATATTGACCTGCCCCATGGTCCAGCCGCCGAACCGACGTTCGGCTATTTCTTCGTAGTGCAGCAGCACGACATCCTTGTGGCGGGGATCTTTCTGGATGTGACCATACAACTCGCTCACGGCCATGCGTCCGCCTTCGATGGCCTGTAGAAAAATACCACCGCCATAGCAAAGAATGCCGGTGATGCCGCTCTCCGGGTTGTGCTGGCGCGACTGGATCAGAATCGCCTCGATGGCATCGGGACTGCTGTCGATTGCACGACTGGCGTAAAGTAAGCGTACCAACATGATCAGACCTTTTTGGGAAGTAGCGACAGGAATTCGCGGCGCAAATTGGCATCTTTGAGAAAGCTGCCGCGCATGACCGAATTGATCATCTTGCTGTCCATGTCCTTGACACCGCGCCAGCCCATGCAGAAATGGGTAGCTTCCATCACGATGGCCAGACCGTCCGGCTGGGTTTTTTGCTGAATCAGGTCGGCCAGCTGAACCACCGCTTCCTCCTGAATCTGCGGTCGACCCATGACCCACTCCGCCAGACGTGCGTACTTGGACAAACCAATCACGTTCGTGTGTTCATTGGGCAGTACGCCAATCCATATCTGGCCGATCACCGGGCAGAGGTGATGACTGCAGGCGCTGCGCACGGTAATGGGGCCGACGATCATCAACTCGTTGAGGTGTTCGGCGTTGGGAAACTCGGTGATGGTCGGCGCGCTGACGTAGCGGCCACGAAACACCTCATTGAGATACATCTTGGCCACCCGGCGCGCCGTCTTGTCGGTGTTGTGATCGCGTTCGGTGTCAATGACGAGGCTGTTCAACACGCCTTTCATCTTGTCTTCCACCTCGTCGAGCAAGCGCTCGAGTTCACCGGGCTCGATGAAGTCGGCAATATTGTCGTTGGCATTGAAACGCTTGCGCGCCGCCAGCAGGCGTTCGCGGATTTTGACGGATACGGGAATGCCCTCATCGGCATCAGCTGGATTCATGGTGCTCTGACTTTTCATTAACATGAAAGAATGGTACCAGCGTTTTAGTTATAGGGTTTTTGGTCATTAACCCCCGTCAATTGAGCGTCAATAGCTATTAAATTAATAGCGTTTCCCGTTCAGGAACAGCAGGACACGCATCACGGCGAAGGCGATGCGATCCAAAAAGCGCTGGCGCCACGGCCGGTTGGCGTAAACCGCCGGGTCCACCCGAACACCACCCTGCTCAAAAGCGGCCTCGAGCCGTGCGCGCAAGTCCTGCGCGAAAATAACATCATCCACCACCACGTTGGCCTCACGCGCCAGCAGCAAACTCAAAGGGTCCAGATTGGAAGAACCCACCGTGGCCCAGTGGCCGTCGATCACCGCCACCTTGGCATGGAGAAAGCTGACCGCGTACTCGTGAATCTCCACGCCCGCCGCCAGTAGCGCACCATACACCGGCCGGGTCGCGTGGTATTGCATGAAATACTCGTACCGTCCCTGCAGCAACAAACGCACCCGCACCCCCCGCTGCGCCGCATGAATCAGCCCCTTGCGCAGTTTGCGGCCAGGAACAAAATAGGCATTGGCAATGATGATTTCTTCGCGCGCCGCGCCAATGGCTTTTCGGTAACTACGCTCAATCCGGGACCGGTTGCGTACGTTGTCGCGCAGCACCAGATTAGCGTGTGTGTTGTGCTCCCGAGCGCCGGGAACCAGCCATCCCGCGTCCTTGCCAGGATCAGTGTCTGAACGGGCCTGCAGCGCCAGCGTCACCGCTTCCTGCAGCACCCGCCAGGCAGCCGGGAAATCGCTCTGGCGCACGGTACTGGCCGCCTGAAAACGCCACCAGAACTGCGCCGTGGCCTCATGCACCGCCTGTACCAGCGGGCCTGTCACACGCACGGCGAAGTCAAACCGGGGCGCATCCAGCGCGCCATAGTTGGGGTCATAAAAATCGTCCAGCACATTGATGCCGCCGCAAAAGGCCACCGTGCCGTCGACCACGCACAACTTTCGGTGCAAACGCCGCCAGCGGCTGGGAATCACCATTCCCAGCCGCCCCAGGGGCAAAAAAATGCGCCACTCGACGCCTGCGGCGTTGAAGCGGGCCGCCCATTCAGCGGGAATACTTGTTGTGCCAACGCCGTCCATCACCAGATACACCACCACCCCGCGTTGCGCGGCGCGCTCCAGTGCTGCAGCCACTCGCTCGCCTGAAGCCTCGACACTGAAGATGTACGTCTCCATTCGGACTTCATGCGCGCTGCGATCAATGGCGTCAATCAGAGCCTGAAAAAACGCCTGCCCACCCTGCAACAACTGGACCTGATGACCGGGTCGGATTTGTGACATGGGTACGTTTTAGCCCGGCAAGCCAAACTCGGCAATCAGTGGCAAATGGTCAGACATGCGCCACCAGATGTGCCCACGAGGCACATGAACTCCCAGCGGTGTCAGGCCTCTGGCGTAGACATAATCCAATTGCACCAGCGGCAGCCGGGCCGGGAAAGTGGGGTGCCGCTGCCCCTCAAATGCTCTCAAATGCGTAGCATCCAGTGCACGCTGCACAAGGGCGCCCCAGTCATTAAAGTCTCCCGCCACGAGCAGCGGCGCCTCTGGCGGCACTTCGCGCTCGATAAAGCGTTGCATCTGCGCCACTTGGCGGGCGCGACTGGCGCGAATCAGCCCCAAGTGAACCACCACCACATGCACAGCCCGACCAAACATCATCACCTCCACATGCAGCAGACCACGCTGCTCATACCGGTGATCAGAAATATCTTCGTGCTGGTGCGCCACCACTGGCCAGCGCGACAGCAGGGCGTTGCCATGCTCGCCATGTCGGGTGAACGCGTTGGTGCGGTACACCGCCTCATAGCCTTCCGGGGCCAGAAAATCGGCTTGGGGCATGTCCGGCCAGCGCGTGAAATGCTGCTCCTCACGCCGGTGCAGCTTGCGTACCTCCTGCAGGCACACAATGTCGGCATCGAACTGCTCAACCGCATGACCCAGGTTGTGGATTTCCAGCCTGCGCTGGGGCCCGATGCCCTGCACGCCCTTGTGAATGTTGTAAGTGGCAACGCGAACGATATTCATGCTTGAACCCTCAAGGCTGCCAATTTAGGCAACAACAAACAAGCCTCCGCGTTGGAAGGTGAGAAACAGGCCTGGGCAGCCTGCCGGTAAGGCAGCCACTGGCAGGCCGTATGTTCGCGCGGGCTCAGACGCACCAGAGTCCCGGCTGGCACCATTAAACCAAACAAATGCTCGGTATTGCGCGTCACACCCGGCGCATACCGGTGCTGCCAGCGCGGATAAATGTCATAAACGTTTTCAAGCTGCCAATCACACAGGCTATTCACCAGCGGCATGCCGGGCCCGCAGTCAATACCGGTTTCCTCGCGCACCTCGCGCACCGCCGTTTGCACGAAGGTCTCATCCAAAGCGTCTTTGCTGCCCGTGACGGATTGCCAGAAATCGGCGGTATCGGCTCTTTTGATGAGCAGTACGTCCAACGTCGGGGTGTAAATCACCACCAGGACGGATTGGGGAATTTTGTAGGTGATAGACATAAAAAAGGGCGCTGATTAAGCGCCCCTTCATTCTGCCTCAAGCCCCTCGGTCAGAACTTGATCAAACCGTCTTTGTCAGCTCGGTCGGACGCAGCCGGATGTGCAGTTCGCGCAACTGTTTCTCGTCCACGGGAGAAGGTGCCTTCGTCAGCAGGCATTGAGCCCGCTGGGTTTTGGGGAAGGCGATCACGTCACGGATCGACTCGGCACCAGTCATGAGGGTGACGATGCGATCCAGACCAAACGCTAAACCGCCGTGGGGTGGCGCGCCATATTGCAAGGCGTCGAGCAAGAAGCCGAATTTATCCTGCGCTTCTTCCGGCGTGATTTTCAAAGCGTCAAACACTTTTTGCTGCACGTCAGCACGGTGGATACGGACCGAGCCGCCGCCCATCTCCCAACCGTTGAGCACCATGTCGTAGCCTTGCGAAATGCACTTCTCCGGGGCCGTGACCATCCAGTCCTCATGGCCCTCTTTAGGCGCTGTGAAAGGATGGTGCACTGCGGTGTAACGCTGGTTTTCTTCGTCATATTCGAACATCGGGAAGTCAACCACCCACATCGGGCGCCAGCCTTTTTCGAACAAAGCGTTCTTCTTGCCAAACTCGCTGTGGCCAATTTTGATGCGCAAGGCACCGATCGCGTCGTTGACGATCTTTTCTTTGTCCGCACCAAAGAAAATCAGATCGCCGTCCTGCGCGCCGGTGCGAGCCAGCACTTCGGCCAGGGCTTTGTCGTGAATGTTTTTAACGATGGGGGACTGCAGGCCGTCGCGGCCCTTGCTCAGATCGTTAACCTTGATGTAAGCCAGGCCTTTAGCCCCGTAAATTTTGACGAACTCGGCGTAGGCATCAATTTCACCACGGCTCAAACCACCGGTTTCCCGCGCGCCGCCAGGGACGCGCAGTCCGACCACGCGGCCGCCCTTCATGGTGGCGGCACCGGCGAACACCTTGAAATCGACGTCGGTCATGACGTCGGTCAGTTCAGTGAATTCCAGCTTGACGCGCAGGTCGGGTTTATCCGAGCCATAGCGGTGCATGGCTTCGCTGTAGGCCATCACCGGGAATTCACCCAGGTCGACGTTCAGGGTGTTCTTGAAAACGGTGGTGATCATGCCCTGGAACATGTCGCGAATATCCTGCTCACTCAGGAATGAGGTTTCAATATCAATCTGCGTGAATTCGGGCTGACGGTCAGCGCGCAGATCTTCGTCGCGGAAGCACTTGGTAATCTGGTAGTAACGGTCGTAACCGGCCACCATCAGCAGCTGCTTGAACAGCTGGGGGCTTTGTGGCAGGGCAAAAAAGTGACCTTCGTGCACGCGGCTGGGTACCAGGTAATCACGGGCACCTTCGGGCGTGGACTTGCCCAGCATCGGGGTTTCGATGTCAATGAAACCATTGGCATCCAGAAACTTGCGCACTTCCATGGACACGCGATAACGCAGCATCAGGTTGTTTTGCATGTAAGGGCGGCGCAGGTCCAGCACCCGGTGGGTCAGGCGCGTGGTCTCGCTCAGGTTCTCATCGTCCAACTGGAAGGGTGGCGTAACCGACGGGTTGAGCACGGTCAACTCATGGCACAACACCTCGATTTTGCCGCTCTTGAGGTTATCGTTGGTCGTGCCGTCCGGGCGGGCGCGCACCAGGCCTTTGACCTGAATGCAAAACTCGTTACGCAGCCCCTCGGCCGTCTTGAACATCTCGGCACGATCCGGGTCGCACACCACTTGTACGTAACCTTCGCGATCACGGATGTCGACAAAAATCACGCCGCCGTGGTCGCGACGACGGTTGACCCAGCCACACAGGGTAACGGTTTGGCCCATCAGGGCCTCGGTCACAAGACCGCAATAGTGGGAGCGCATGGCCATAAACAGCTTTCAAAGCCCGCCTCGTGAGGCGGCACAGGTTATCAATAAAAATTACTTGGGGGAAACTTCCACCGAAGCCGCAGGGGCCACAGACCCCATGGAAATCACATAAGTCAGCGCCTCATCCACACTCATGTGCAGCTCAATGACTTCGGAGCGCGGCAGCATCAGGAAAAATCCGCTGGTCGGGTTGGGCGTGGTGGGCACATAGACACTCACCAAATCCGGACCCAGATGTCCGGCGACCTCACCGCCGGGTGTGCCGGTCTGGAACGCGATGGTCCAGACGCCAGCCCGCGGATACTGGACCAGTAGGGCGGTGCGAAATGCGTTGCCATTGCTGGAAAAAAGTGTGTCTGACACTTTTTTCACGCTGTTGTAGATCGACTTGAAAACCGGGATGTTGGTGAACAGCTTGCCCCATTGTTTAAGCCACCAGCGCCCCGCCACATTGGAGACCAGTGCACCCGTCACCAGCAAAGCTGAAAAAACCAAAACCACGCCCAAACCGGGAATGTGACGCAGCTGCTCGATAACGGCGCCGGCTGAACCTGGCGTCAACGCGGCAAGACCCGTCAAAATGCCGCCCAAAATGGCGTCCAGCAGCGCCACCAGCCACAACAGCACCCAGATGGTGAGGGTCAGGGGCAACCAGGCCAGCAGGCCGGTGAGCAGATACTTCTTGATTGGCACAGGAATTCCCAGGGTTTCGCCAGCAACGCGTCAATGGCAGGCGCAAGAGCCGCCGCAGCCGCCCGAGGCAGCAGGCGGTGTCGAATCTGTTTTTGGCGCCGCACTCTCACTCGGCTTGGCGCCGTCGGCAGCCTTCGACGCAGTCTCCGAGCTGGTGGAAGTGGTGGAAGGGGCGGTCGTGGAGGTAGCCGACGGCCCGCCCTTGAAATCAGTGGCGTACCAGCCGGAGCCTTTCAGTTGAAAGCCGGCAGCGGTCAGCTGTTTTTTGAAGGCTGCCGCGCCACAGGACGGGCAGTCTGTCAGCAGTGGGTCCGACATTTTTTGCAACACATCCTTGGCAAACCCGCAGGACTCGCATTTATAGGCGTAAATTGGCATGGCGATAAGGCTCGGATTTCAAGTTGCAAAGCCTTTGATTATAAAGCGTCGGCGCCTCTGGCCGGTCCAGTCAGAAAACCCGGACACGGACAATCAACTGCATGACCACCAGTCCCAGCACAAAGCCGACACAGCCATACATAAGCGATTGCAACAGGCGGTTGGTGCGTTTTTGCTCAGCCAGCAGATCGTCAAACGCACGGTTTGAGCCGGACTTGCTGTGCTGGAGAAAGTCAAACAAAAGCCGCGGCAACTCGGGCAACAGCTTGGCATAGCGGGGGGCCTCGTTGCGCAACTGGTCGATGAGCTTTTTGGGTCCCAGCTGATCGATCATCCACTTCTCAAGAAACGGTTTGGCCGTCGCCCAGAGGTCCAGCTCCGGGTCCAGTTGACGCCCCAGACCTTCAATGTTCAGCAGTGTTTTTTGCAGCAGCACCAACTGCGGCTGGATTTCGACCGAAAAGCGCCGGGAGGTCTGAAACAGCCGCATCAACACCATTCCGAGCGATATTTCCTTCAGTGGCCGGTCAAAGTAAGGCTCGCACACCGAGCGGATCGCAGACTCCAGTTCGTCCACCCGGGTGGCGGCGGGTACCCATCCGGACTCGATGTGCAACTCGGCCACCCGTTTGTAGTCACGCCGAAAAAAGGCCGTGAAATTCTGTGCCAGATACTCTTTGTCCGACTCGGTCAGGGTCCCCACGATGCCGAAATCCAGCGAGATATAGCGGCCAAACGTGGCGGGGGCGACGCTGACCTGAATGTTGCCCGGATGCATGTCGGCATGAAAAAAACCGTCACGAAACACCTGGGTGAAGAAAATGGTGACACCGTCCCGGGCCAGCTTGGGGATATCCACCCCCGCCGCCCGCAGACGCTCCACCTGGCTGATGGGAATGCCGTTCATGCGCTCCATCACAAGGACTTCAGTCGCGCAATAGTCCCAGAACATCTCTGGAATCAGCACCAGATCCAGCCCGGCCATGTTGCGGCGTAGCTGCGCGGCGCTGGATGCCTCACGCACCAGATCAAGCTCATCATGCAGGTACTTGTCAAATTCGGCCACTACTTCGCGCGGTTTGAGGCGCTTGCCGTCGTTGGAGAGACCCTCTACCCAGCCCGCCATCATGCGCAACAGGCTCAGGTCTTTTTCGATCGCCGAGAGCATACCGGGCCGCAGCACCTTGACGGCGACCTCGCGAGCACGGCCGGTCCGGTCCTTGAGCACGGCAAAATGCACCTGCGCAATCGAGGCGCTGGCGATCGGCTCCCGATCAAATGAGACAAAGATGTCGTCCAGCTTTTTATTGAACGCACGCTCGATGGTGGCAATGGCCACGTCGCTGCTGAACGGCGGCACCCGATCCTGCAGACGGGCCAACTCGTCGGCAATGTCCACCGACAGCAAGTCGCGCCGGGTCGATAGCACCTGTCCGAACTTGACGAAAATAGGGCCCAGGCGCTCCAGCGCCTCGCGAATGCGCTGACCCCGGGGCGCGTCCAGGTTTCGCCCGATCGACACGATGCGGGCGATGGCATGCAGCCAGGGTTTTTGAAAGCTCGTCAGGAACAGCTCGTCCAGACCGTAGCGCAACAGCACCCAGACAATGAAGATGCCGCGAAACAGGCGCGTCATGCCTGGGCCTTGGTCGCCCCGGTCGCTGCAGCGACACCAATGAACTGACGCAAAGCCGTCGCCATGCCCCGGGCTGCTTGCCCCAAGGCGTGGGCCGGCGCATCGCCGATGACACGGGAAATATCTTCTTCAAGATCCCAGCGAACATGATCAACCAGCCAGTTCACCTCGGCCGCCAGTTGCACGTCGCCCTCAATGCGAACCGCGGGCTTGTCGCCGCGCAACGCAGCTTGTCCCAGTGCCAGGGGAGATTCTTCGGTAACTTCGAGAATCAGGTCGGCTTTTGCCTCGGCTGGCGCCCGGTCCAGCAGGCCGGCCGGAGTTGCTATTAATTTAATAGCAAATGAGCGCCATTGCATGAGGACTACACGTCCTTTTTGTCTGACAAGGCGGCCGGTTGCCTCTTTTTCCTGAAGCAGGATGTGGTTCAACAGCAGTACGATGCGGCGCTGCGTCTCATCAACAACCCAAACCGGAGGCTGGAAATTGGGAAGGGGAAGGTTCTGAAGAAAACCTTCCAACATAGGAAAAGGGGACTGTGTTGCCATAGTCTCCGATTATTACCTTACTGCAAGGCCTGCACCCCGGCCACCAGCCAGCCACTGGTGCCACTTTTGGGCTTGGTCATGTTCCACACTTCGCGGAACGGGCTCGGCCCAGCCGAAGCCTCTTCACGGATCATGCCGGAAAACTCGACACTGACCATGTAATCGTCGCCCATATCTTCAATGCCCAGCAACTGGGCTTCGATCATGACGACATCGGTGAGATTGACCGGGCCACCGGTATGGACTTCACGCTCGGCGAGTTGCGCCTGAATCTCCTTGAGCATGGTGTCCGTCATCATGACGCGCAAGGCATTGATGTCGGACCTGTCCCACGCCGCCTGCAAGGACACGAAATTCGCTTTCGCTGACCTGAGGAAGCCTTCGGTATCAAAACCAGCTGGAACTCCCCAGCTTTGTGAACCGCCCAAGCCGGAGCCAATCATCGAACCGGACGCTGCAGGCTCCGCTTTCAGACTATCAAACGCGATACTGTTACGTTCCCATGGGCGGGCGGAGGCGTCGTTACCGACGTTTTCCGGCCGGTAGGTGGCAGGCGTCCGGGCCATGCTGGCAGGCGAGGCGCCCTGAAATGCAAACGGCGAGTTAGCCGCATTCTGCGATTGCGCCGCCCTGCGGGACCGCATGAACCAACCGACCGCCATCATGATCACCAGTGCCAGCAGGGCAAACATCATGAACTGGCCAAAGCCCGCCCCCATTCCCAGGGAACTTGCCAGCCAAGCCAAGCCCAGCCCAGCGGCCAGACCGCCCAGCATGGCACCCCAAGGTCGCTTGGGCGCGGCTGCAGCCGGTGCTGTTGGCGCAGGCGCGGCAGGTCTTGCTGCGCCTTGCGCCGGCGCAGCCTGGCGCTGCGTCACGTTGCTGGATTGCTTGCCAATGGACCTCCCGCCGCCCAATCGCGCAGCGTCGGCATTGACGCCTGCCAACACCAAAAATACTGCCAATACCAAAGACCAAAATTTCATCATGTTTCCAAAAAATTCAATTAATCAGTTGAAGATAGAGCTTCGGACTGTCCCGCAAGATTTCACAATGGGGGCTATTTCCAAAATCACAAGTCTCAGCACTTGATGCCAACATGCAAGGCTACCAGTCCGCCCGTCAGGTTGTGGTAATCCACATGGCCAAAGCCATTATTTTTCATCAGGGCTTTCAGCTCGTCCTGCCCCGGATGCATGCGAATGGACTCCGCCAGGTAGCGGTAGCTGGCATCGTCGCCGGCCACCAGCTTGCCCAATTTGGGTAACACCTTGAAGGAATACCAGTCATAAATCTTTTCCAGTGGCGGCGCCACTTTGGAAAACTCCAGCACCAGCAACTTGCCGCCCGGCTTGAGTACCCGGTTCATCTCGGCCAGCGCCACGTCCTTGTGCGTCATGTTGCGCAGGCCAAAGGCCACGCTCACCACATCGAAATGGTTGCCGGGAAAAGGCAGCTTTTCAGCGTCGCACACCAGGGTGGGCAATGCAACACCGGCATCGAGCAAGCGGTCGCGACCGGTACTCAACATGGCTTCGTTGATGTCGGTATGCACCACGCGCCCGCTCTTTCCGACTTTTTTGGAAAAAGCCAGCGCCAGGTCGCCGGTACCGCCGGCAATGTCGAGCACCTGATAGCCCTCATGGATATCGGCCACCAGCACCGTGAACGCCTTCCAGGCCCGGTGCAGCCCCATCGACATCAAGTCGTTCATCAGGTCGTATTTGGGCGCGACCGAATCAAACACGCCACGCACGTGTTTTGCTTTTTCGGTTTCTTCAACCGATTGATAACCAAAATGTGTTGTTGTCATGAGCGCAATACTAGACGCGAAATACCCGCGCGGAAGTGACAAACCTCCGGATCCGCGGACATTTTGTTGTGATTATGATGAAATTTGGCCTTAGCCCCCGTACTTATTGCGCTGATAGCTATTAATTCAATAGCGAAACAGCTTCAGTGACTGGCGCAACTGTGTCCGGCTTTCTCGGGCATGGGCGCATCGCGCTCGACCCCGGCAGTGGCCAGACGGGCCGTGTAGTCGGCCCACAGTTTTTCTTGCTGGGAGCCCAGAAAATAGAGATAGTCCCAGGTAAAAATACCGGAGCTGTGCCCGTCAGAGAACGAAGGCTGCACCGCGTAGTTGCCGACCGGCTCCAGTCCGGTCAACCCAACCTCCCGCTTGCCGCTCTGCAAGACCTCCTGCCCCGGCCCATGGCCCTGCACTTCGGCCGAAGGCGAGTACACCCGCATCAGCTCAAACGGAATGCGAAACGCGGCGCCGTCAGAAAAACTGATCTCCAGCACTTTGGACTGGCTGTGCACCGTCATTGCCTGCGGCGTCGGAGCGCCTGATTGCAAACCTGCCATATTGACCACCTGTTAAAAAAATTAACTCATCAGTTGGGGACAGCGCTCAAGGTCTGTCCCGCAAAAATCATAGCGTCTGACACAGCGCGGACAGTTCGTGCTGGATCGCCAGATCCACACCGCCCAAGCGCCCCTGAATCACCGCAATCGCTGCTGAATCAATCGGCCGCTGGGCCGCAGCCCACACCGGCACCGGGCCGCCCCAAGGCGGATCAGCCCCCGTGGGGGGCAGCGAGGACACGCAGTGCCGAGCGTGGGGGCCATATCAGACCAGCACGCGCTCAATGCCGCCATTGTTGGCGCGCTTGACGTAATCGGGCATCCACTGGTCGCCCAGAATCTGGTTCGCCATTTCAACCACGATGTAGTCCGCCTCCAGCAGGCCATTTTGCAGATCGTCGCCGTAACGGCTCAAGCCCTGCAGGCAGGCTGGACACGAGGTCAATATCTTGACATTTTCCTTGGGCCCCAAACCACCCTTTTCGCGCAGCTCGACTTCACCTTTGCGAATTTCTTCTTCCTTGCGGAAGCGCACTTGCGTGGAGATGTCAGGGCGGTTCAAGGCCAGCGTGCCGGACTCACCACAGCAGCGTTCTGACTGGATCACGTTTTCGCCCAACAAGGCCCTGACCGTCTTGATCGGCTCCTGCAGCTTCATCGGGCTGTGACAGGGATCATGGAACAGGAATGAGCCCGCGTTTTTCAGGGTGATGCCCTTCTCCAGCAGGTACTCATGAATGTCGATGATGCGGCTGCCGGGGAAAATCTTGTCGAACTCGTAACCCTGCAGCTGGTCGTAGCAGGTGCCACAGCTCACCACCACGGTCTTGATGTCCAGGTAGTTCAGGGTGTTGGCGACCCGGTGGAACAGCACCCGGTTGTCGGTGATCATCTTCTCGGCCTTGTCGAACTGGCCCGCGCCGCGCTGCGGGTAGCCGCAACACAGGTAGCCCGGCGGCAACACCGTTTGCACCCCCGCATGCCACAGCATCGCCTGCGTGGCCAAACCAACCTGGCTGAACAGGCGCTCCGAGCCGCAACCGGGGAAGTAAAACACCGCCTCGGTCTCGGCCGTCGTGGCTTGCGGGTCGCGGATGATCGGCACGTAGTCTTTGTCTTCGATGTCGAGCAAAGCCCGTGCCGTCTTTTTCGGCAAGCCACCGGGCAATTTCTTGTTCACGAAGTGGATGATCTGCTCTTTGATCGGCGCGGTGCCGACCGTGGCTGGCGGTGCCTTGGTTTGCTTGCGCGAGATTACTTTGAGCACATCATGCGCCATGCGCTGCGCCTTGATCGCCACGTTGACCATGGCCGAGCGCGCCAGCTTGATGGTGTCGGGGTTGCTGGCGTTGAGCATGAACATGGCCGCCGCGCCCGCCGGGCGGAACGTCTTCTTGCCCATCTTGCGCAACAGATTGCGCATGTTCATGGTGACATCGCCAAAGTCGATGTTCACCGGGCACGGTGACAGGCATTTGTGGCACACCGTGCAGTGGTCGGCCACGTCTTCAAATTCCTGCCAGTGACGGATCGAGATACCGCGGCGGGTCTGCTCTTCGTACAGAAAAGCTTCCACTAACAGCGAGGTCGCCAGAATTTTGTTGCGCGGGCTGTACAGCAAATTGGCGCGCGGCACATGGGTGGAGCACACCGGCTTGCACTTGCCGCAGCGCAAGCAGTCTTTCACGCTGTCGGCAATGGCACCGATATCGCTTTGCTGCATGATCAGCGACTCGTGCCCCATCAAACCGAAGCTGGGCGTGTAGGCATTGGTCAAATCGGCACGGATCTGTTTCGACAGAGCCCCTTCCCCGCCTGGCCCCCGTCCTGCCTGCGTAAGCAGCTCTGAATTGCGTAGCAACTTGCCTTTGTTGAAACGCCCTTCCGGATCCACCCTGGCTTTGTATTCGGTGAAGGGGCGCAGCTCTTCGTCGCTCAAAAATTCCAGTTTGGTGATGCCAATGCCGTGCTCACCGGAGATCACGCCGTCCAGCGACCGCGCCAGCGCCATGATGCGTTTGACCGCGCCGTGCGCTGCCTGCAGCATTTCGTAATCGTCGCTGTTGACGGGAATGTTGGTGTGCACATTGCCATCGCCGGCGTGCATGTGCAGCGCCGCCCAGACCCGGCCTTTCAGCACGCGCTGGTGCACTGCATTGACCTCGCGCAGGGCGGCCTCAAACGTGCCGCCGGCAAAGATGTTCTGCAGCGGCGCCCGAATTTGCGTCTTCCAGCTGGCGCGCAAGGTGTGGTCCTGCAGCTGGGGAAACAGCGACTCCACGTCGCGCAGCCAACCCGCCCACAGGGTGCGCACGTCGCCAATCAGGGCCAGCGCCTGCGTCAGGCGGTCTTCCAGCAATTCGGCCGACAGAATTTCGGTCGCGTCGTCCTGCTTGCCCAAGGGCAAATCGCCCTTGGCAAAAAAGTCTTCCAGCGCGTCACACAAGGCAATCTTGTTGCGCAGGCTCAATTCGATGTTGATGCGCTCAATGCCGTCGGTGTATTCCGCCATCCGCGGCAGCGGGATCACCACGTCTTCATTGATCTTGAAGGCGTTGGTGTGCCGGGAAATGGCGGCGGTGCGCTTGCGGTCCAGCCAGAACTTCTTGCGGGCATCCGGGCTGATGGCAATGAAACCTTCGCCACTGCGCGAGTTGGCAATCCGCACCACCTCGGAGGTGGCGCGGGCCACGGCGTCGGCATCGTTGCCGGCAATATCGCCAAACAGCACCATTTTCGGCAAGCCGCCGCGCTTCGACTTGGTGGCGTAACCGACCGCCCGCAGGTAGCGGTCATCCAGATGCTCCAGCCCCGCCAGCAGCACGCCCGAGCGCTTTTGCTCGGCAAACATGAAGTCCTTGATTTCGACAATGCTGGGCACCGCGTCACGGGCATGACCAAAGAACTCCAGGCACACGGTACGCGTATGGCTGGGCATGCGGTGCACCACCCAGCGCGCGCTGGTGATCAGGCCGTCACAGCCCTCTTTCTGGATGCCCGGCAGACCGCTCAGGAATTTGTCGGTGACGTCCTTGCCCAGGCCTTCCTTGCGGAACGATTTGCCGGGGATGTCGAGCCGCTCGGTGCGCAAATGGGTTTTGCCATCGGCCTTGAAATACTTCAGCTCAAAACTGGCCACTTCCGCATCGTGAATCTTGCCCAGGTTGTGGTTGACGCGCGTGACTTCGAGCCACTCGGCTTGCGGCGTCACCATGCGCCAGGACGCCAGATTGTCCAGCGCCGTGCCCCACAACACCGCCTTTTTGCCGCCGGCATTCATGGCGATGTTGCCGCCAATGCAGGAGGCTTCGGCCGAAGTCGGGTCCACCGCAAAAACAAAGCCGCCGCGCTCGGCCGCATCGGCCACGCGCTGGGTGACGACGCCGGCTTCGGTCCAGACCGTTCCCACGGGCTCGGACAGGCCCGGCAGCGTCAGCAGCTCGACTTCCGTCATGGCCTCCAGCTTTTCGGTGTTGATGACCACGCTCTTCCAGGTCAGCGGAATCGCGCCGCCGGTGTAGCCGGTGCCGCCGCCGCGCGGGATAATGGTCAGCCCCAGGTCGATACAGCCCTTGACCAGACCCGCCATCTCGGCCTCGGTGTCAGGTGTCAGCACGACAAAGGGGTACTCCACCCGCCAGTCGGTGGCATCGGTGACATGCGACACACGGCTCAGGCCGTCGAACTTGATATTGTCTTTGGCCGTCAGTCTGGCCAAGGTGCGCTGCGTCTTGCGCCGCAAAGCGGCGGTTTCTACAAAAGCCGCGTCAAAGGTCTGTACCGCCTGGCCAGCTACCTTGAGCAATTCGCCCACCAGGGCATCCCGTTCCGGGTCGGTCTCGGGGGTGCGGCGTTTTTCCACCTCGGCCAGACGGTGCTGCAGGGCCTCGACCAGCAGCACGCGCCGCTTGGGATTGTCCAGCAGGTCATCCTGCAAATAGGGGTTGCGCTGCACCACCCAGATATCCCCCAGTACCTCGTACAACATGCGGGCCGAGCGGCCGGTGCGGCGTTCGTCGCGCAGACGGTTGAGCCATTCCCAAGCTGGCGCGCCCAGCAGGCGAATGACGATTTCGCGGTCAGAAAACGAGGTGTAGTTGTACGGAATCTCGCGAATGCGGGCGTGTTCGTGCGGCACATGCGCTTGAGCGGACACAAGGTGATTGAGCTGAGTGGGGACGTTCATCGGTTTTTGTAGTTACAGCCAGAACGTGACACGGGGTGGGGTCAGGGTCGGCCCGGCTGGGCTGAGATATTACCGCAGCGCAGCATTCACCTACTGCCCTGATGGAAACCCACATAATTGACGCCACCACAAGCCACGCCCTCTCAACCACACCTATTCCCATGCCCATCACTTTTGAGAACTGGCCTTACCCGCGCTGGATTGCCCACCGCGGCGCCGGCAAACTGGCCCCCGAAAACACCCTGGCGGCGTTTCGTGTGGGTGCCAGCCATGGCTACCGCATGTTTGAGTGCGACGTCAAACTGAGCCTGGATGGCGTTCCCTTCCTGCTGCACGACACCACACTGCAACGCACCACCAACGGCCCTGAGCGCCTGGGTGCAATTGCCAGTGGCGTGGCCGGCGACCACTCCTGGAGCGCGCTGTCGCAACTCGATGCCGGCAGCTGGCATTCCCGTGCCTTTGCTGGCGAAGCGCTGCCCAGCCTGGAGAACATTGCCCGTTTCTGCCTGCATAACGGTTATTTTTTGAACCTTGAAATCAAGCCCACGCCCGGCCTGGAGCGCCAGACGGGCGAAGTGGTGGCGCACCACGTCGCACGCCTCTGGCAAGGCGCCGCTGTGCCGCCACTGCTGACCTCCTTCGATCCCGAAGCGCTGGCGGCGGCGCGTGACGCACAGCCCCAACTGCCACGCGGCCTGCTGCTGAACTCACTCTGGAAAGGCTGGCTGGAAACCGCCCTCACGCTGGACTGTGTGGCCATCGTCTGCGACCACGCCCTGTGGGACAAGTCCAGTGTGACGCAAGCCAAAAGCGCGGGGTTTCGGACGCTGAGCTACACCGTGAACGACGAATGGGCGGCCCAGCGCCTGCTCGATCTCGGCACGGACGGCATCATTACCGACCGGCTGGATTTATTTTCACCGGCGCGCTAAATGCCCCCCACGCTCGGCACTTCGTGTCCTCCCTGCCCCCCAAGGGGGCTGATCCGGCTTGGGGCGGCCCGGCGCCGGATCTAATATTTCCAGCCGCGCAGCATGAGCCACTGGCTGCTGGCGCACAGCAGCGCCATGCCGGTGTAGCTGGCCATCTTGCCGTCATGGCCAAAAAACCACAGGCCCAGCCCGAGCGCCGCCACATTTACTACAAAATTGATAGCTGCTTGCGCATATAGCGAAAGGGCTGCAGGCCTTTTTTTCATAAATAGCCGGGCGGCCAGCGTCACCCCCACGGCCATCCACAAAGCCGGGGCAAGAAAATTCAGCACATGGTTCAGGAGGTCAAGTGGGCCCATCAATGGCAGTTTCTATGGCGAGGAAAAAGGGGTTGGATAGTTATCAACGCGGGCTGATTTTATAATCGCGATATGGCAGTCTGGGCTTTAGGTATTAATCACACGACCGCGCCGCTCGATCTGCGCGGTCGTTTTGCGTTCGCGCTCGATCAAATCGAGCCGACTTTGCGCGGTTTACGCGAGTCCCTCGCGCGCCAGCCGGAGGCGGCGCTCATCTCCACCTGCAACCGCACCGAGATTTATTGTGCCGGCGAAAAGCCCGAACTGGAGCACACGCTGGACTGGCTGGCCCACTCCGGTGGCGTCGCCCCTTCGCTACTGCGCGCCCACTCCTACACACTGGAAGACGGCTTTGCCGCACGCCACGCCTTCCGGGTGGCCAGCGGACTGGACTCGATGGTGCTGGGCGAGCCGCAAATCCTGGGCCAACTGAAAGACGCCGTGCGGGCGGCCGAAGCCGCCGGCTCCCTGGGCACCACCCTGAGCCAGCTGTTCCAGCGCTCGTTTGCCGTGGCCAAGGAAGTGCGAACTTCCACCGAGATTGGCGCCCACTCCATCAGCATGGCCGCCGCCGCCGTGCGTCTGGCCGGGCAATTGTTTGAAGACCTGAGCGAGGTGAAGATCCTGTTTGTGGGCGCCGGCGAAATGATTGAACTCTGCGCCACCCACTTTGCCGCAAAAACGCCCAAAACCATCGCCATTGCCAACCGCACGCTGGAACGCGGCGAAAAGCTGGCCAGCCGCTTTGGCGCTGAAGTCATGCATTTGGCCGAGTTACCGGACCGGCTGCACGAGTTTGACGCGGTCATCAGCTGCACTGCCAGCACGCTGCCCATCATTGGTCTGGGCGCGGTGGAGCGGGCCTTGAAGCGGCGCAAACGCCGCCCCATGTTCATGATCGATCTGGCGGTGCCACGCGACATTGAGGTCGAAGTCAAGGCACTGGAAGACGTGTACCTGTACACCGTGGATGACCTCGCCGGCGTCGTGCAAACGGCGCAGGCCAGCCGCCAGGCGGCGGTGGCTCAGGCCGAAGCCATTGTGGATGCGGGTGTGCAAAGCTTCCTGCACTGGGTCGACCAGCGCAGCGCGGTGCCTTTGATACAGCAACTCAACGCCCAGGCGGACGAATGGCGCGCCGCAGAGTTGGCCCGCGCCCGCAAGCTGCTGGCCAAGGGCGAAAACGTGGATGCCGTGCTGGAAGCGCTTTCCAAGGGGCTGACGCAAAAGATGCTGCATGGCGCCATGGCCGAGTTGCGCGCCGGCGACACACAAGCCCGCGAGCGGGCCAGCTCCGCCATCCAGCACTTCTTTTTGCGCAAAGAGCGATGAATAGGGCCCCCACGCTTGTCACTTCGTGTACTGCGCGAGGCCTTGCAGGCCGCGGCCCGGCGCGGCGTTAGCGGCGCTCGTCCACACAGCCGCCAACCCTTCGACAAGCTCAGGGTGACCGGTTATTTTTCTCTCCTGCTCTGGTAGATACCGTTCGGGCTGAGCCTGTCGAAGCTGCGCTGACTTCTCTCACCAAGCCCCATGAAACCCTTCCTCCGCCAACAACTCGCCCGCTACGCCGACCGCCTGGGGGAGCTTGAATTCCTGCTCTCGCGCGAGGACATCATGAAAGACATGAAGCAGTTTCTGGTGCTGTCGCGCGAGCACACCGACGTGTCTGCCGTGACCAGCCGCTGGACGCGCTACCTCCAGCGCGAAGCCGACCTGGCCGCAGCGCAGGACCTGCTGAAAAGCGCGGCCAACGACGCCGACATGACTGAGATGGCGCAAGAAGAAATCGACAGCGCCAGCGCCGAACTGCAACAACTCGAAGGCGAACTGCAGCGCATGCTGCTGCCCAAAGACCCGGATGACGCGCGCAACGCCTTCATGGAAATCCGCGCCGGCACCGGCGGCGACGAATCGGCGCTGTTTGCAGGCGATCTGGCGCGGATGTACACGCGCTACTGCGAGCGGCGCGGCTGGAAAGCCGAGATCATCAGCGAGTCCCCCAGTGAATTGGGCGGTTACAAGGAGGTCGTGCTCCGGATCGAAGGCGACAATGTCTACGGCGCCCTCAAGTTCGAATCCGGCGGCCACCGCGTGCAGCGCGTGCCCGCCACCGAGACCCAGGGCCGCATCCACACCAGCGCCTGCACGGTGGCGGTGCTGGCCGAACCGGACGAGGCGGTGGCGATCCAGATCAACCCGGCCGATCTGCGCATCGACACCTACCGCGCCAGTGGCGCCGGCGGCCAGCACATCAACAAGACCGACTCGGCAGTGCGCATCACCCACATCCCGACCGGCATCGTGGCCGAGTGCCAGGAAGGCCGCAGCCAGCACGGCAACAAGGCGCAGGCGCTGAAAGTGCTGACCGCCCGCATCCATGAAAAAGACCGCAGCGAGCGCGCCGCCAAAGATGCCGCCGAACGCAAGGGCCTGATTGGCACTGGCGACCGCAGCGACCGCATCCGCACCTACAACTTCCCGCAGGGGCGCCTGACCGACCACCGCATCAACCTCACGCTGTACAAGCTGCTCTACATCATGGAGGGCGATCTCGACGACGTGGTGCAGGCGCTGCAGGCCTATGAGGCGGCCCAGCAGCTGGCCGCGCTGGAAGTCGGCGCGGGCGCCTGATTTGCCATTTTTATATGCCGAATTGGCCGCTAGCCCCCGTCCAGCCTGCGCAAGCAGCTACTAAAGTAATAGTAAAAAGTATTCACCCATGAGAAGCCTGGCTGCCATTCCCACCATCGCCCGCACGCTGTCCAGCCTGCAGGCGCAGGGGCTGGACCGTCTCGACGCCCAACTGCTGCTGCTGCACGTCCTGAACCAGGCTGCACACAACCGCGCCTGGCTGCTGATGCACGACACCGACCCACTCGACACCGTGACCTTGCAGCGGCTGGACGCCTTGGTCAAGCGCCGCGCGGCAGGCGAACCGCTGGCCTACATCACCGGTCACAAGGAGTTTTTTGGCCTCGACCTGCTGGTAGACGCCCGCGTGCTGGTGCCCCGGCCGGACACCGAAACGCTGGTGGAGTGGGCGCTGGAAGTGCAGCCAAGCCCCCCCGCGGGGCGCAGCCACCCGCTCGGCACCAACCCTGTTGAAGCCCCCTCTCCCACCGCCAGCATGACCGTGCTCGACCTCGGCACCGGCAGTGGCGCCATCGCGCTGGCGCTCAAATACACGCGGCCCGACCTGCAGGTGAGCGCCATCGACTACAGCGACGATGCACTGGCCGTGGCACGGGCCAACGCCCAGCGCCTGCAGCTCGATGTGCACTTTCAGCCGGGCTCCTGGCTGGATGGCGTCCAAGTTCGTTTTCACGCCATCGTCTCCAACCCGCCCTACATTGCCGCGCACGACCAGCATCTGGACGCCCTCAGCCACGAACCGCTGCAGGCGCTGGCGTCCGGCCCGGACGGTCTGGATGACCTGCGCCACATCATCAGCCAGGCCCCGGCCCATTTGCACCCCGGTGGCTGGCTGCTGCTGGAGCACGGTTACGACCAGGCGCAAACGGTGCGTGGCTTGCTGCTGGCGGCCGGCTTTGAGGAAGTGCAATCGCGCCGTGACCTCAGCGGCATTGAGCGCTGCAGTGGCGGACGGATGCGGTATCCGGTGGCGCCCACGGTTACAGCGTCGAAGCGTCTTTCACAAGGTGTGCTTCGTAGATGACAAGGATCGAGCATTGGCTGGGGGATTGCGATAAATGTGCCAATACATCGAATTCGCCGGCCTCCCAGACCGCTGATCGCTGCGTCGTTTCGTTTTCTGCGGCGTCACTGGAAACCAGTCCGGCACCGTATTTCGATTCCATATCTGAAACCAAGGTAGCAAAAGAAGACTGATTGCGGCACAGACGATCAGTTGAAGTCCGGCGCTGCTCGATGCGATAGACACGTTTGTCCTTCAAGTAAAACGTCGTCTCAAACGGCAATCCTGACACGGGCGTGTTCGGCAGTGCCCACTGACCGCGCAGACCATGTGGGCCCAATGAGGGTTTACGCACCCGATGGACGGCGGCAAACGTCGCCTGCAACTCCGACTCGGTGATTCCCAGCAGCATGCCGTCGAGTGGTCGCTGCGCATGCGATTGCAGTGTTACCAGCAGCAACGCGCCCAGTAGCACCGAGCGAATCGCAAAGACATAGCGTGCATTCATGTGCGACATTTATGGACGTTGTGCAAACAATTTGGAAAGATGGCTTTTCGGCACGGGAAGCTTGGCAGCGCGGCCCGGACGGCGGCATCACCGCCAGTGGGCCGGACTGCCAACGTCCAGGGTTGAAATTCCGCACCAGGCTGGCCGAAAGTAGAAGCTACACGGTCAATGGTGGTGACCATGCTCACCATGCACGTGCCGGTGCGCCAACTCTTCCTCGGTGGCGGCACGAACATCCGCCACGGTGACGGAAAAGCGCAGGGCCTTGCCAGCCAACGGGTGGTTGCCGTCCAGTATGACGGTGTCGCCCTTGATCTTCATCACGGTGAACACCTGCGCGTGCCCATCCGCACCCTGGCCCTGCAGCTGCCCGCCCACCTTCACGCCCGGTGGAAACTGGGTCTTGGGGATGGTCTGCAGCAGGCTCTCGTCGCGCAGGCCAAAGGCATCTTCCGGCAGCAGGTCCAGCGTGGTCTGGTAGCCCGGTATTTGTCCTTCCAGCGCCGCCTCGACCTTCGGGAAGATGTTGTCATAGCCCCCATGCAGGTAAACCATCGGCTCGCGGCTTTCCTCCAGCAGCTTGCCATTGGTATCGGCCACCTTGTAGCGCAAGGTGACGGCGGTGTTTTTTTCGATTTTCATAGGTGTGCTTGAGTTGAAGGTGTGATTATCAGGCTGCTATTTTCGCCCATGGGCGGGCCGGTCTGGAAGTGGGCACGGGCGGTTGATCCACCGCGTTTTTTACATAAAATTGACCTGTAGCCCCCGTGCAATATGCGTAAGCAGCTATTTTTAGCATAGCAAGAACGACAAGCCCTTCACCATGCAGGGTTACCGGCGACGCGGCGCGGACGAAAGTGAAATAATTACACCATCTAAATACAAGGATTATTGACATGAGTGACACCCAAAAACGCATCGACGAGCTGGTGAAATCCAACGAAGTGGTGCTGTTCATGAAGGGCAACGCCAGTTTCCCCCAGTGTGGCTTTTCAGGCCGCGCCATCCAGATTTTGAAGGCTTGTGGCGTGGATCCCAAGACCCTGAAGACCATCAACGTGCTGGAAGACGACGAAATTCGCGCCGGCATCAAGGACTACAGCAACTGGCCGACCATTCCCCAGCTCTACGTCAAGGGCGAGTTCATTGGCGGCTCGGACATCATGATGGAGATGTACGAGAACGGCGAGCTGCAGCAGGCGCTAGCAGCCAAGGTTTAAACGATTGGGACAGAGTTTGCTTGCTGCGCGTAGCCACGGTCTGTCCCGCAAGGATTCTGATGAGTTGAGGACAGAGCTTGCTCGCTGCCCGTAGCCACGGTCTGTCCCGCAAGGATTCTGATGAGTTGAGGACAGAGCTTGCTCGCTGCGCGTAGCTACGGTCTGTCCCGCAAGGTCTCAGTATTCCCATTTCTTCTTGGCGCCCAGCACCGCATCCGGGTACGGCGCCTTGCCGCGTGAGCCGTTGTAGCGGCCCAGCGCCAGGAACAGGTCGCCTTTTTCGCGGTCCAGGTAGTGGCGCAGGATCACGCAGCCAAAACGCAGATTGGTCTGCATGTGAAACAGCTTGCCGGCGTCGCCATCGCCCAGCACACGCGTCCAGAACGGCATGACCTGCATGTAGCCACGGGCACCGACGCTGGAGACGGCATGTTTGCGGAAGTTGCTCTCCACCTGCACCAGCCCCAACACCAGCGCGGTCTCCAGCCCCGCGCGTTTGCTCTCGTACCAGACGGTTTGCAGAAACTCCTTGCGCACGTTCCAGTCCGAGCCCGGTATTTTCTTCCTGAGCCGTTCACTTGTGCTGCCGAGCCAGCGCAGGTACTTGAGGCGCGACTCGGTATCGGAAAATTCCGGGATGGGCGGCGCGTTGTTGGTGACCGCCGAACTTAAAGCGGTGCGCACCGAGTCCACCAGCGGTTCTTCCTGCTGGCGACCGGCCTGCACCTGCTCATGGATTGATAGCACGCCAAGTCCTGAAATCAGGGACAAGAGGCTGCTTCGCCTGGAAACCATAGCAACCGCCAGAGGCCAGGTCACACCGTCAGTCTGGACTGGATCAGCTTGAGAATTTCAGTGACGCTCACCGCGGTCGCTGCCGCGTCGCGGCGGTGCTGGTATTCGACTTCTCCCGCTTTCAGGCCGCGGTCACCAATGGTCACGCGGTGCGGCACACCAATCAGCTCCCAGTCGGCAAACATCGCGCCGGGACGCTCATTGCGGTCATCCAGAATCACATCGACACCAGCGGCCAGCAGCTCGCCATACAGCGTGTCGGCGGCGACTTTGACCTCGGGGAAGCGGTCCGGGCTGATCGGGCACAGCACCACGGTGAAGGGTGCCAGTGCGTCCGGCCAGATGATGCCTTTGTCGTCGTGGTTTTGCTCAATGGCGGCCGCCGGCAGGCGGGTGATGCCGATTCCGTAGCAGCCCATTTCCATGAACTGCGGCTTGCCGTTAAGGTCCAGAAAGGTGGCATTCATGGCCTGGCTGTATTTGGTGCCGAGGTAGAACACATGGCCGACCTCGATACCGCGCTCGATCGCCAGCACGCCTTTACCATCGGGTGACGCGTCACCGGCGACGACATTGCGCAGGTCCGCCACCAGGTCAGGTTCGGGCAGGTCACGGCCCCAGTTGACGCCGGTGAGGTGAAAGTCGGGCTCATTGGCGCCGCAAATCCAGTCGCTCATGACCGCTACCTCGCGGTCCACCACGATCTGGACCGGTTTCTGCAAGCCGATCGGGCCCAGATAACCCGGTTTGCAGCCAAAATGATCTTCAATTTCTGGCACCGTGGCAAAGCGGAAACTGCCAAGTCCCGCCAGCTTGCCAACCTTGACTTCGTTCATGTCGTGGTCACCGCGCAGCAGCAGCAACCAGATCTGGGTCTTGACGACTTCTTCATAATCGTTAAGTTCATCGGTGGCCAGCACCAACGATTTGACGGTGTGTTGCAGTGGCACGTTCAACAGTTCGGCCACGTCAGCACAGGTACTTTTGCCCGGTGTCGCAGTTTTTGCCATGGCCTGCGTCGACGCTGGTCGTGGCGCGACGGGTGCCAGCGCCTCGGCTTTTTCCATGTTGGCTGCGTAATCGCTGCCGGGGCAATACACGATGGCGTCTTCGCCAGTGGCGGCAATCACCTGGAATTCTTCGCTCAAATCGCCGCCAATGGCGCCACTGTCGGCCGCCACGGCGCGGTAAGTCAGGCCAAAACGATCAAAAATGCGGCGATAGGCGGCGGCCATCACCTGGTAACTGGCCTTGGCCGCGGTCGGATCACGGTCAAAGCTGTAGGCGTCTTTCATGATGAACTCACGGCCACGCATCAGGCCAAAACGCGGACGGCGCTCATCCCGGAATTTGGTCTGAATCTGGTAAAAGTTTTTTGGCAACTGTTTGTAACTTTTGATTTCCTGGCGCGCGATGTCGGTCACCACTTCTTCGCTCGTCGGTTGAATCACAAAATCACGGCCATGGCGGTCCTTGATGCGCAGCATCTCGGGGCCCATCGCGGCAAAACGGCCGGTCTCCGCCCAAAGTTCGGCGGGCTGCACCACCGGCATGCTCAGTTCTACCGCACCGGCCCGGTTCATCTCTTCGCGCACGATCGCTTCCACCTTGCGCACCACGCGCAGGCCCATCGGCATGAGGCTGTAGATGCCGGCACCGAGCTTTTTGATCATGCCGGCGCGCATCATCAGCTTGTGACTGACCACCTCGGCGTCCGCTGGTGCTTCTTTGAGGGTGGAAATGAAGAATTGGGAGGCTTTCATGGCGGGGCTCGGGAAATAACTAAGGGCTGCGCCCCTTGATACACAGCGTGTGCTGTGCATAATGGACGAAGTTTAAAAATTGGGGTTTGATTATGCTTGACCGGGACGGCTTTAGGCCCAACGTCGGCATCGTCCTGCTCAACCAGAAAAATCAGGTGTTCTGGGGCAAGCGAATTCGTACACACTCGTGGCAGTTTCCGCAGGGTGGCATTGATCGGGGAGAAACCCCTGAACAGGCCATGGTGCGCGAACTTCACGAGGAGGTGGGGCTCCATCGTGAGCACATTCGCATTGTGGCCCGCACCCGAGACTGGTTGCGCTACGAGGTGCCGGACAGATACATCCGCCGCGATGCGCGCGGCCATTACAAAGGCCAGAAACAGATCTGGTTCTTGCTGCAACTGGTGGGTCACGACTGGGATTTGAACCTGCGTGCCACCGACCATCCGGAATTCGATGCCTGGCGCTGGCATGACTACTGGGTGCCACTGGACGCTGTGGTCGAGTTCAAGCGCGGTGTCTATGAGATGGCGCTGACGGAGTTGGCCCGCTATTTGCCGCGCAATGAGCACAGAAACCGTTTCTTGCGACAGGGTATGCGTCCGCTCGATCAGGACATGGAGCAGGAGGCCATGCCAGGCGCCAATTTTGAACTCCCGCCCGGGGGCACGTTTGAGCCCAATCCGCAAACCGGCTACAGCCCTGATATGACCGAGAAGACGCATGAATCTTGAAAAGATTTTCTGGCTTGGCCTGACGCTGGTGGCGTTCAGTGCTTCGGCGCAGGTGGACACAGACCCGGACTGGAAAGAAAGCGAGGCGCCACTGCCCCCCGCCTTTAACAAGGACCAACTGATTCCGCTCGACATGCCAAGGTATGTCACCCTGCGGTTTGGTGTTGATCCGGCGACTTTGGCGATTACCCCGGACGGCATCGTCCGTTATGTGATGGTCGCCACCAACCCGACGGGTTCGATCAACGCGATGTACGAGGGGATTCGATGCGCGACCTGGGAAGTCAAGACTTACGCCCGCTACACCGCCAACGGCCAATGGTCATTCGTGCGGGATCCGCAATGGCAGAGACTGAACGACAACCAGCGATCCAGGCATGCGCTTGCCCTGGCAAAGCAAGGAGTCTGTGATAGCGGATCGACCAACGCCCATTCAGTGGCCGCCATTGTCAAAGCGCTGAAAAACTAGCGTCACGGCCGGTGCCGCTAAAGGCTCACGTACCGCCTGCTTGCGACTCATGTTCGGGCGTGCGGATTAACGGGTCAGCACCAGATTGTCCCGATGCACCATTTCCGGCTCGGCGGCATAGCCCAACAGTTTTTCAAATTCGCTGGAGGGCTTGCGGCAAATGAGCCGCGCCTCGGCGCTGGCGTAGTTCGCCAGCCCGCGCGCCATCTCCGCACCTTGGACGTCACGGATGGCGATCACGTCACCCCGTGAAAAGTCACCGTCCACACCGGTCATGCCGATCGGCAGCAGACTTTTTCCCTCGTCGCGCAGCTTTGCTACGGCGCCGGCATCCACCGTCACCGAACCGCGCAGCTGAAGATGGTCGGCAATCCACTGTTTGCGTGCCTGCGTTTTCTGGGTCTGCGCCACCAGCAGCGTGCCGATCAACTCACCCTGGGTCAATCGCACCATGACGTCAGGCTCGCGCCCCCAGGCGATCACGGTGGAGGCACCCGAGCCCGCAGCCCGCTTGGCTGCCAGTATTTTGGTGATCATGCCGCCGCGCCCCAGGCTCGATCCAGCGCCGCCCGCCATCGCTTCCAGCGCCGGGTCGCCTGCCTTCGCCTCATGGACAAACCTGGCCGCGGAGTCCTTGCGCGGATCAGCGGTGTAAAGCCCTTTTTGGTCGGTCAGAATGACCAAGGCATCCGCCTCCACCAGATTGGCCACCAGCGCGCCCAGGGTGTCGTTGTCGCCAAACTTGATTTCGTCGTTGACCACCGTGTCGTTTTCATTGATCACCGGCACCACGCCCAGCTTGAGCAAAGTCAGCAGGGTGGAACGCGCGTTGAGGTAGCGCTCCCGATCGGCCAGGTCCGCGTGGGTCAGCAACACCTGCGCGCTGCCCAAACCGTTTTCACGCAGCTTGGTCTCGTACATGTGGGCCAGACCCATCTGACCGACCGCCGCCGCCGCCTGCAGTTCATGGATGGCGTGCGGCCGGCTGGTCCAGCCCAGGCGCTTCATGCCTTCGGCAATGGCACCGCTGGACACCATGATGACTTCACGCCCGCCCCGCACCAGCAGGGACATCTGGCGGCACCATTCACCAATCGCCGTCTCGTCCAGCCCGCGCCCCTCATTGGTCACCAGGCTGGAGCCTACTTTGACGACGATGCGCCTGGCATCGCGCAACACAGACGAAACAGTTTCTATAGTCATTTAGGCCTGTAGCCCCCGTCATTCAAGCGCAATGCGCTATAAAAATAGTAGTACCCGAGTGCTATTCGGGATCAACCGCAAAACGGGGATCCACGGCCTCGGGCGTTTGCTCGGCTTTCTGCTGCGCCTTCACATGCTGGTAGATGATTTTGATGAGCGATTCACACCCTTCACGCGTGAGCGCCGAAATCTCAAACACCGGCCCCTTGAACTTGAGGCGTTTGACAAAATCCTTGACGAGCGCCGCGCGTTGCTCGAGCGGGACCATGTCCAGCTTGTTGAGCACCAGCCAACGGGGTTTGGCATACAGCGCCGGATCGTATTTTTTGAGCTCGTTCACAATCGCCTTGGCTTGCGCGACGGTATCGACACCCTCATCAAACGGGGCCATATCGATCACGTGCAGCAGCAAGCGCGTACGCTGCAAATGGCGCAGGAAAAGATGGCCCAAGCCGGCGCCCTCCGATGCGCCTTCGATCAAGCCTGGCAAATCTGCCACCACAAAGCTCTGCTCCGGCCCCACCCGCACGACGCCCAAATTGGGGTGCAAGGTGGTGAACGGATAGTCAGCGATGCGCGGACGAGCGTTGGAAATGGCAGAGATCAGCGTGGATTTACCGGCGTTGGGCATGCCCAGCAAGCCGACATCGGCCAGCACCTTGAGTTCGAGTTTGAGTTCGCGCTTCTCACCCGGCCAGCCTGGAGTTTTTTGCCGTGGGGCGCGGTTGATCGCGCTCTTGAAACGCATGTTGCCGAAACCACCATCACCGCCTTTGGCAATGGTGATGATTTCGCCGGGCGTTATCAACTCAAACAGCACTTCACCGGTTTCGGCATCCGTGATGATGGTGCCGACCGGCATTTTCAGGATGATGTCGTCACCCGCCGCGCCAAACATATCGGAACCCATGCCATGCTCACCGCGCTTGGCGTGATGCCGCCGGGAAAAGCGGAAGTCCACCAGGGTGTTCAGATTGGAGTCCGCCACGGCGAAGACGTGGCCGCCACGACCGCCGTCGCCACCGTTGGGGCCGCCAAACTCTTTGTATTTTTCATGCCGAAACGAGACGCAGCCAGCGCCGCCATCTCCCGCAGCGACGTCAATATAGGCTTCGTCAACGAATTTCATGATTTCCAGCTTTATAAACGAAAAACCCCGCGCCACGCGCAGGGTTTAAATTGGGAGCTCCCAGCAAATTAAGCCGAGATAACGCTCACCGTGTGCTTGTTCAATGCACCTTTGGTGGAAAACAGCACATTGCCGTCAACCAGTGCAAACAGGGTGTGATCCTTGCCGATGCCGACATTGGTTCCGGGATGGAACTTGGTGCCACGTTGACGAACGATGATGGCGCCTGCGCCGATCAACTCGCCACCGAATTTCTTCACACCGAGCATTTTGGGCTTGGAATCGCGCCCATTTCGCGTAGAGCCGCCGCCTTTTTTCTGTGCCATGACTCTTACCTCTTAAGAAACAATCGCGCCGATCAGCAGTTCAGTGAACTGTTGACGATGCCCTTGACGTTTCTGGTAATGCTTGCGACGGCGCATTTTAAAAATGCTGACCTTGTCGTGCTTGCCGTGAGCCAATACTGTGACACTCACGGTTGCGCCGGACACCAAGGGAGTACCAACTTTAAGATCTGCGCCGTTACCGACCGCCAGAACCTCGTTGAACACAATCTCTTGGCCTACGTCCGCAGCAATCTGTTCTACTTTAATTTTTTCGCCGGCTGCAACCCGATATTGCTTGCCGCCGGTTTTTATGACCGCGTACATGTTGACCTCTTCAATTTAGCTCCGGGAACGAATTTCCCCAGAGCCCTAAATTATAGCGCAGCGTCGCTTTAACAGCAAACGAAACCGTTCCAGCCAGATTTCAACACTTTCAGCTTCCTATAATCCCCGCACACAACGGGTCATTTGTCTTGCAAGTTAATCCATCCAGCCCTACCCCTTCCATGTCGATCATCGCGCAAGATATGCGTGAGGTTGACCAAGTCATCGCCCGCCGACTCGACTCCGGGGTGCCGCTGATCGGCCAAGTGTCGCGTTACATCATCGCCGCTGGCGGCAAGCGATTGAGACCCGCCCTCCTATTGCTGACGTGCGGGGCGCTGGGCTATCGTGGCGAACAACGGTTCAACCTGGCCGCCGTGGTGGAATTCATCCATACCGCGACCCTGTTGCACGACGACGTGGTCGACGACTCCGCCTTGCGCCGGGGCAACGCCACCGCCAACGAAACATTCGGCAACCCGGCAAGCGTGCTGGTCGGCGACTTCTTGTATTCCCGCGCCTTCCAGATGATGGTCGACGCCCAGGATATGCGCGTGATGCAGGTCCTGGCCGATGCCACCAACGTCATCGCCGAAGGTGAAGTGATGCAGTTGATGAACATGCACAACGCTGCCCTGGATGAGGCGGGTTATCTTCAGGTCATTCGCTCCAAAACTGCCAAATTATTCGAGGCCAGCGCCAGGGTCGGGGCTATCCTCGCTGGCAGTTCGACTGAAATTGAAGAAGCTTGCGCCACTTATGGACAGGCACTCGGCACCGCCTTCCAGGTCATTGATGACGTACTTGACTACACCGGCGAAGCGGATGTCATGGGGAAAAATCTGGGGGATGATCTGCGCGAAGGAAAAATCACTCTGCCTCTGATTGCAGCTATGCAACGGGGCACTTCCAGCCAGAAGGACATCATCAGAGAAGCGATTGAGACGGGGGGCGTGTCGATGCTGGATCAAGTGGTCAACATCGTGCAAACAACGGGGGCACTTGATGTCGCTCGGCTGGCCGCAACACAGGAGGCGCAACGAGCCAGCGCAGCCGCCAAGCAACTTCCGCCAAGCCCTCACACCGAGTGTTTGATACAATTATCGAGTCAGTTGCTTACGCGCCAGTATTAACAGGGCGTGCAAGCGTTAACTGAAAAACAAGAAATATCGGAATGTGGCGCAGCCTGGTAGCGCACTTCGTTCGGGACGAAGGGGTCGGAGGTTCGAATCCTCTCATTCCGACCAAATATTACTGTTGTAAAAGAACCATCCTCGCGGCCAAACTCCGCTCCTTTTGGTTTTAAATCGACCTGGCAATCGGCGATGAGCCGATGAGCCCCTTCCTGACGTAGTACATTCTTGCACTATGGCCGCAGTCGATACCACCCATTCTGAATCCCCCACCACCGCCCTTCCGGGGCTGGGCCGAGCCCTTATTCTGGCGGGGAAACTGGGACAAAAGTCAGCAGAAGAAATCTACCGCAAAGCCCAAAGTGGTCGCACCAGCTTTATCGCCGAACTCACGGGTTCGGGGGTGGTTTCAGCGTCTGATCTGGCTCACACCATGTCTTCCGCCTTCGCGGCTCCACTGGTGGATCTGGATGCCATCGACCCTCAACGCCTCCCGAAAGGCCTTCTGGACAGCAAAATTTGCCTTGACTATCGCGTTGTGGTCTTAAGCAAACGGAATAACCGACTGATCGTTGCTACCGCCGACCCGTCAGATCAACAAGCGGCTGAAAAAATAAAATTTGCCACCCAGTTGGGAGTTGACTGGGTTATCGCCGAATACGACAAGCTGCTGAAGCTGGTCACGGCCAGCGCCACGACTGCATCGGAAACGATGGACAATATCATCGGCAGTGACTTCGAGTTCGATGAGGTTTCTACAGAAGTCGTTACCGAAAACTCGGACGCCGCAGTTTCCGAAGTTGAGGATGCGCCGGTCGTCAAGTTTTTGCAAAAGATGCTGCTGGATGCTTTCAGCATGCGGGCTTCCGATCTGCACTTTGAACCCTATGAGCACAATTACCGTGTCCGATTCCGGATTGACGGAGAGCTTAGGGAAATCGCCTCGCCCCCCATTGCGATCAAAGACAAGCTGGCTTCACGCATCAAGGTCATTTCGAGAATGGACATCTCGGAAAAACGGGTTCCACAAGATGGAAAGATGAAACTGAAGATCGGACCCGACCGGGTCATCGACTTCCGGGTCAGCACCTTGCCCACGATGTTCGGCGAGAAAATTGTGATTCGGATACTCGATCCGAGCAGCGCCAAGTTGGGTATTGATGCCTTGGGGTACGAACCTGAAGAAAAAGAAAGGCTGATGCAAGCCATTGGCAGGCCGTACGGAATGATATTGGTCACAGGGCCCACCGGCTCAGGCAAAACTGTCTCTCTGTACACATGCCTGAACATGCTGAACAAACCGGGGGTCAACATTGCCACGGCCGAAGATCCGTGCGAGATTAACTTGCCAGGCGTGAATCAGGTCAACGTCAACGACAAAGCCGGACTCACTTTCGCGGTAGCGCTCAAATCATTCCTGCGACAGGATCCCGACATCATCATGGTCGGTGAAATCCGGGACCTTGAAACCGCTGACATCTCCATCAAGGCCGCCCAGACAGGTCACCTGGTACTCTCCACACTTCACACCAATGACGCACCGACAACATTGACACGCATGCGAAATATGGGCATTGCGCCCTTTAATATCTCGTCCAGTGTGATTCTCATTACGGCGCAGCGATTGGCACGTCGTCTTTGCCCGAACTGCAAAACCCCGATTGATATTCCCAAAAAAGTGCTGATCGATGCCGGCTACAACGACGATGAACTCAATGATTCCTGGGTATCGTACCGAGCGGTAGGTTGCTCCATGTGCAACAACGGCTACAAAGGGCGCGTAGGTCTCTACCAGGTCATGCCTATCAGCGAAGAAATTCAGCGCATCATCCTGCGCGATGGAAACGCCATGGAGATCGCAGAGCAAGCCAAACGCGAAGGCGTTCGTACACTCAGGCAAGCCGGACTGCATAAAGCCAAATTGGGTTTGACTTCGCTGGAAGAAGTGCTCGCCGTGACCAACGAATAAACAATCCAGGGGAATAAATGGCAACCGCAAAGTCAAAAGGCACCAAAGAGTTTGTCTTTGAATGGCAAGGCAAAGACCGCAACGGCAAACAAGTACGTGGAGAAACCAGAGCGGCCGGCGAGAACCAGGTACAAGCGGCCTTGCGTCGCCAAGGGGTTATGCCAACCAAAATCAAGAAGCGCAGGATGCGCCTTGGCAAATCCATCAAACCAAAAGATCTTGCCATCTTTACACGGCAACTCGCCACCATGATGAAAGCGGGAGTTCCCCTGCTGCAGGCCTTTGACATCGTGGGACGCGGAAATCCCAACGCAAGCGTCACCAAACTGCTCAACGATATCCGTACCGATGTAGAAACAGGAACCTCACTGAGCGCTGCATTCCGCAAGTACCCGCTGTATTTCGACAACCTTTATTGCAACCTGATCGAGGCCGGTGAATCTGCCGGCATTTTGGACCAGTTGCTGGACCGGCTTGCGGTTTACATGGAAAAAACTGAAGCCATCAAGTCGAAAATCAAGTCCGCCTTGATGTACCCCATCTCGGTCTTGATCGTGGCGTTTGTCGTCACGGCCGTCATCATGATTTTTGTGGTGCCGGCATTCAAGGAGGTATTTTCCAATTTTGGCGCCGACCTTCCGGGCCCGACGCTTGCCGTGATTGCCATCAGTGAGATTTTTGTCAAGTATTGGTGGTTGATTTTTGGTGGACTTGGCGGTGGTTTTTACTTTTTCATGCAGGCGTGGAGACGCAACGAAAAAATGCAGCACGTCATGGACCGCATCATGCTCAAGATGCCTATTTTTGGCACGCTGGTTGATAAATCATGTATTGCACGCTGGACGCGGACCCTGTCCACCATGTTCGCGGCGGGCGTTCCTCTGGTGGAAGCGCTCGATTCCGTGGGTGGTGCCGCCGGTAATTACGTCTATGAGGCCGCCACCAAGAAGATTCAGCAAGAGGTATCAACCGGTACCGCACTGACGGTTGCCATGACCAACGCCAATCTCTTTCCGTCGATGGTTTTGCAGATGTGCTCCATCGGTGAAGAATCGGGTTCAATCGACCACATGCTGGGCAAGGCCGCGGATTTTTACGAAGCCGAGGTCGATGACATGGTGGCAGGCATCTCCAGCCTGATGGAGCCCATCATCATTGTGATTCTGGGTACCGTCATTGGCGGCATCGTGGTGGCCATGTACCTGCCCATCTTCAAACTGGGTCAGGTGGTCTGATGCAGGTTTCGCAATGGTTTGACGCCACCGTTTTCGGCGTCCTGGGCTTATTGATCGGCAGCTTTCTCAATGTCGTGATTTACCGGCTGCCCGTGATGCTTGAAGCGCAGTGGAAAGCCGAGTGTGCCGAGTTGTCCGGCAAGGAATCACCTGCCGCAGAGACATTCAACTTGATGCTGCCGCGCTCCCGATGCCAAAAGTGCGACCATCAAATCCGGTGGTATGAAAATATTCCCGTCGTGAGTTATCTTTTTTTGCGCGGAAAATGCTCGGCTTGCGCCACGCCTATCAGCCTGCGCTACCCATTGGTAGAACTGGCGACCGGTGCGCTGTTTTTCTATTGCGCCTGGAAGTGGGGTGCGAGCCCTACCGCGCTGGTCTGGAGCGGCTTTGGCGCATCGCTGCTGACGCTGGCCTTTATCGACTGGGACACCACGCTTTTGCCGGATGACATCACCCTGCCTCTGCTGTGGGCTGGCCTGATCGCAGCCACTTTGCAATGGACAACCGTGCCCCTGTCAGCGTCACTCTGGGGCGCCGTGGCCGGCTATCTGTCGTTGTGGCTGGTCTACTGGGCCTTCAAGCTGATTACCGGCAAGGAAGGCATGGGCTTTGGTGATTTCAAGCTCTATGCCGCACTGGGTGCCTGGTTTGGCTGGCAGGCGCTGGTGCCCATCATTTTGATGGCCTCGGTCATTGGTGCCGTTGTGGGGATTGCCATGAAATTCTCCAGCGGCTTGCGCGCGGGCGGCTACGTGCCGTTCGGCCCCTTCCTGGCTGGCTCCGGGCTGACGGCGATGATTTTTGGCCCAGGCTCCATTCTTCGAATCTTCGGGCTATAAACGGTGCGGCCCGTTGTCCGGCTTGGATTGACCGGCGGCATTGGCAGCGGCAAGAGTACCGTTGCCAGCCTCCTGGCGGAGAGGGGCGCCACCGTGGTGGATGCCGACGCCATTGCCCGCGAACTGACCGCACCAGGCGGTCTGGCCATGCCGGCGATTGCTGTTACTTTTGGCCCGGATTTCATCACGCCAGATGGCGCGCTGGACCGGGGGAAAATGCGGACCCTCGCCTATGCCGACCCAACGGCACGCAAACGGCTGGAGTCCATCATTCACCCCCTGGTGGGACTGGAAACACAAAGCCAGGCCTCAATCGCCGCAAGCGACGGGCGCGCTTGCATCGTGTTTGACATTCCACTGCTGGTTGAATCCGCCAGCTGGCGTCAAAAGCTGGATCACGTGCTGGTGGTGGATTGCACGCCAGAAGTTCAAATCTGCCGGGTGATGGCGCGCAGCCATTTGACGCGCAACGACATCGAGAAAATCATGTCCTCCCAAGTCGGGCGTGAACGCCGTCTTGCTGCCGCTGACACCGTCATTTTTAACGTCGATCTGTCACTTGCGGAACTGACTGACGAGATCCGTCAAATTTCACATCGCTTCGGGCTATCATCCAAGTAGCCTCTGGCCTACCGAAGAAATCAGCGTGATCCTTTACGAATACCCTTTTAACGAGCGCATCCGCACCTATTTGCGATTGGAACATCTGTTTCTTCGCCTGACAAAACTTGTCTCGCGTGACGAAGCCCTGGATCACCACTACGCGCTCACCACCCTCTTCGAGATCATGGATGTGGGGGCACGTGCTGACCTCAAATCCGATGTGCTCAAAGACCTGGATAAACAAAAACACATTCTTGACGGTTATCGGGGCAATCCCGCCATCGCTGAAAGCGTTCTGGATGTCGTGATCAGCCAGCTGGCCCGCTGTTTTCTGGCCTTGAGCAGTCTGCCCGGCAAAGCGGGCCAATCGCTGACCGAGAATGACTGGCTCATGAGTATCCGAAGCCGCGTCGGGATTCCGGGCGGGACCTGTGAATTCGACCTGCCAGCCTACTATGCGTGGCAACACAAACCGGGTGCCCAACGCAGAACTGATCTGCAGCGCTGGACTTCCACGCTAACGCCGCTGGCGGACTCGATTCATGTCTTGCTCCAGCTGCTGCGGGATTCCGGTGCCCCGCAAAAAGTGATTGCCAACGGAGGGCAATTTCAGCAAAACCTTCCCCAAGGCAGAACTTTTCAGCTACTGCGTCTGGCGCTGGACCCATCGCTGGGGTTGATCCCGGAGATCAGCGGCAATCGACTCATGGTGTCGATCCGGCTCATGCGCCATGGGGACGATGACAGACTCCACGCCTGCAGTGATGACGCTGCTTTTGAACTGACCCTGTGCTCATGAAAGCTGACGACAAGACCACTCCAGGACAGCCCAAACTGGTGCCCTGCCCCACCTGCGGCGGCGACAGTGTTTACGCGCCCTCCAACCCATTCCGCCCTTTCTGCAGCGAGCGTTGCAAAAATATCGATCTGGGCGCCTGGGCCAGTGAAAACTTCCGCATGCCAACCGCTGGCCAGCCAGAAGATCAACTCACTGACGATCAGCAGTAGCCTAAATTTATATAAATATGGGCTCTAGCCCCCGTCGCTTATGCCTAAGCAGCTACCAAATCAGTAGCACCCTTGAAATTTTGCTCATCCGCGAGCCATTGAAGCACCGGCACCGTGCCCGGCAATACCGGTACGACCTGCACCGGAAGGCACTGCCAGGAAAACGACTGGGCCTCCCGCATCTGCAAGTCACCGGTCCAGCTAAAAACCTTGCAAAAGCTCAAGCGCACCAGCGCGTGGGGATAGTCCACCATTTCAACTTTCCATAACGCGGCCGGACCGATGTTGATGCCGAGCTCTTCATGCAACTCACGCTGCAAGGCCTGCGCCACCGTTTCGCCGGGCTCCAGCTTGCCACCCGGAAACTCCCAATAACCTTCGTACACCTTCCCGGCCGGCCTGGAGGTGAGCAGGAAGTCGCCATCCGGTCGAATCAAAACACCCACCGCAACATCGACGACGGCACGATCAGCGCCGCCCTCGCGGGGCAGTCCGGCGTCTGCAACCAGCATCGGGGTGCTCATGCGCTCGCCGCATGTTTGCCCGCATAGTCGCGCGCAAACTGATAAGCCACCCGGCCGCTGCGGGAACCGCGCTCCAGGGTCCACACCAGCGCTTCCGCTCTTGCGGCTTCAATGGCCGCTGGCCCCACACCGAACGAGGACAGCCATTGCGCCACGATGGTGAGGTACTCGTTCTGGCTGAACGGGTAAAAGCTGACCCACAAACCAAAACGTTCGGACAGGGAAATTTTCTCCTCCACCACCTCACCGGGATGCACCTCGCCGTCATCTGTATGCGTGTAGCTGAGGTTTTCCTTCATGTATTCCGGCAACAGGTGGCGCCGGTTGCTGGTGGCGTAAATCAGCACATTGGGTGTCGTGGCAGCCACCGAACCGTCCAGAATGGACTTGAGCGCCTTGTAGCCCGGCTCACCGTCTTCAAAACTCAAGTCATCGCAGAATACAATGAATTTTTCGGGACGATCCGACACCACATCCACAATATCGGGAAGGTCAGTCAAATCAGCCTTGTCCACCTCAATCAGCCGCAAGCCACGCCCCGCGTATTCGTTCAGACAGGCTTTGATCAGCGACGACTTGCCGGTACCACGAGCGCCTGTCAGCAATACGTTGTTGGCAGGTTTTCCATTGACAAATTGCAGGGTGTTGATCTGGATTTTTTCCTTTTGCGGCTCAATTTCTTTCAAATCAGTTAAATGCATGGCCCCCACGTGGCGAACCGGCTCCAGCGCGCCATGCCCGGAGCTTCGTTTGCGATAGCGATAGGCCACCGATGCCGTCCAGTCAGGCTGCGAGAGTGCTTGCGGCAGAACCGATTCAATCCGGCTGATGAGTTGCTCGGCACGCAGCAGCAAATGCGCGAATTTCTCGTTCATGAGCGGTAGTCCGCGTTGATCGTGACGTACTCATGGCTGAGGTCACACGTCCAGACCGTGTCCACCGCATCGCCGCGCCCCAGAAGCACCCGCACCGTGATCTCGCTTTGCTTCATGACACGCTGGCCATCTTCTTCGCGATACAGCGGATTGCGACCGCCTTGAACCGCCACATGAACGTCGTCGAGGTACAAATCAATGCCGGTCTGATCGAGATCAGTGATGCCGGCGTAACCCACGGCCGCCAGAATGCGGCCCAAGTTGGGGTCGCTGGCAAAGAAGGCCGTTTTCACCAGGGGTGAATGGGCAATGGCATAGGCCACCTGGCGGCACTCAGCCTGTGTTTTTCCGCCTTCTACCTTGATGGCTATGAATTTTGTGGCGCCCTCGCCATCACGCACGATGGCTTGCGCCAGCTTTTGCGCGATCCCCAGCATGGCGGCCTTGAGTGCGCGCCCCTGCGCACTGTCCAGAGAATCAATCGTCGCATGGGCCGCCTTGTTGGTGGCAATGACCACGAAAGAATCGTTGGTGGAGGTGTCGCCGTCCACCGTCACCCGATTGAATGAACCCTCGGCCAGTTCCGTCGCCAACTGGTGCATCAGCACCTGGCTGACACAAGCATCGGTTGCCATGAATCCGAGCATGGTCGCCATATTGGGGCGAATCATGCCGGCCCCCTTGCTGATGCCCGTAATGCTCACCAGGGCGCCGCCAATCATGACCTGCGTACCAAAGGCCTTGGCCACGGTATCGGTGGTCATGATGGCTTCGGCTGCACGCAGCCAATTGTCTTCGCGCGCATCCGCCAGAGCGCCCGCCAACCCGGCTTCGATGCGATCATTGGGCAGGGACTCCATGATGACGCCGGTTGAAAATGGCAAAACTTCCGCGGGTGAAATTTCGAGCTTGCGGGCGAGTGCCACACAAGTGCTCAAGGCGCGGCTCCGTCCATCTTCCCCCGTACCGGCATTGGCGTTGCCGGTATTGATGAGCATGGCCCGCACGCCCGAAGCACTGGCGAGATGTTCCCGGCAGATCTGAACCGGTGCCGCGCAAAACCGGTTCTGGGTGAATACACCCGACACCGAAGCGCCCTTGTCGATCAGTACGACGGTCAGGTCTTTGCGGTTGGCCTTGCGCACACCGGCTTCAGTAACGCCGATACGTACCCCTGGAACGGGATAAAGCTCTGCGGGATTGGGGGCAGTTAAATTAACAGACATTATTTTCCTTCAGAGAATTACCGGATTATCCAAAAATTCATCTCACAAAAAACAATCGGGCCTTGGAAATAATCCAAGGCCCGATGGTTCAACGCGTGTTTGACTTAGACCAGCTTGCCGTGGCAGTGTTTGTATTTTTTGCCACTACCGCAAGGACATAGTTCATTGCGGCCAACCCGAGGAACGGCATCCCCCATGGCCAGAAATTTTTTGTTAAAAGTCTCTTCATCCACCGTGGTTTCAACCTCGCCGGTTTCGGTCGGCGCCGTGTAGGTCACGTTGGCAATGCTTTCACCGCGGTTCTCCATGTCCTCAGCCGCCTGTTCCAGTTGCTCGCTGGATTGAACCTTGACAGTCATGAGCACTTTGGTGACGTCATTTTTAACGGAATCAAGCAACTGACCAAACAGCTCAAACGCCTCGCGCTTGTATTCCTGTTTAGGTTGCTTCTGGGCGTAGCCGCGCAAATGAATGCCCTGGCGCAGGTAATCCAGTGAACTGAGGTGTTCGCGCCAATGCGTGTCAATGCTCTGCAGCAACACCATGCGTTCGAACTGGGTGAAGTTTTCACCACCAACCTGCTCCACCTTGGCCGCAAACAACCGGTTGGCTTCGCTGCGCACACTGCCCAGCAGGTCTTCATCGGTAATGGCACTGGCCTGATTCACCTGCTGTTGCAGTGGCAGCGTCACCTGCCATTCATCGGACAAAACCTTTTCCAGCGTCGCAATATTCCACTGTTCCTCGACCGATTCGGCAGGGACGTATTCGCGCACCAGATCATTGAAACAGCCTTCACGCAAGGACGTAATCTGGGCCGACAGATCCTGTGCATCCAGAATTTCGTTGCGCTGCTGGTAGATCACCTTGCGCTGGTCATTGGACACATCGTCATATTCAAGCAGTTGCTTGCGCATGTCGAAATTGCGTGCTTCGACTTTGCGCTGGGCGCTTTCGATGCTGCGCGTCACGATGCCTGCTTCGATGGCTTCACCATCCGGCATCTTGAGCCGGTCCATGATGGCCTTGACCCGGTCACCGGCAAAAATGCGCATGAGGGAATCATCGAGACTCAAGTAAAAACGCGACGAGCCGGGATCGCCCTGGCGACCGGAACGACCACGCAACTGGTTGTCGATCCGGCGCGACTCGTGCCGCTCGGTGGCGATGATGCGCAAACCACCCAGTGCATTGACCTGCTCGTGGTCGAGCACCCACTGCGCACGAATCGCCTCAATCTGTTTTTGTTTCTGCGCATCGTCCAGCGATTCGTCCGCCTCCACCGCTTCCACGGCCTGACTGATGTTGCCGCCCAACACAATATCGGTTCCACGACCCGCCATATTGGTGGCGATGGTGATCATTTTGGCGCGTCCGGCCTGGGCCACAATATCGGCTTCTCGCGCATGTTGCTTGGCGTTCAGCACCTGGTGCGGCAACTGCTCTTTCTCCAGCAGCTGCGCAATGATTTCCGAGTTCTCGATGGAGGTGGTGCCGACCAGCACCGGCTGGCCCCGTTCATAACACTCCCGGATATCCTTGATCGCCGCCTCGTATTTTTCACGCGTTGTCTTGTAGACGCGATCCAGTTGATCTTCGCGCTTGCTGGGGCGGTTAGGCGGCATCACCAGCGTTTCCAGTCCGTAAATTTCCTGGAACTCATAGGCTTCGGTATCAGCCGTACCGGTCATGCCCGCCAGCTTGCCGTAAAGACGGAAATAGTTCTGGAAGGTGATCGACGCCATCGTCTGGTTTTCAGGCTGGATGGTCACCCCCTCTTTGGCCTCAACCGCCTGATGCAAGCCCTCGCTCCAGCGGCGCCCCGACATCAAGCGACCCGTGAACTCATCCACGATCACGATCTCGCCTTCCTGCACCACGTAGTGCTGGTCGCGGTGATAGAGGTGGTTGGCACGCAAAGCCGCATACAGATGATGCATCAGCGTGATGTTGGCTGGATCGTAAAGCGTTGCGCCTTCAGGAATCAGCCCCAACTCGGAAAGAACTCGCTCGGCGCTCTCATGGCCCTGTTCGGTCAGGAATACCTGATGACTTTTTTCGTCCAGCGTAAAGTCGCCCGGCTTGGTGATGCCTTCCCCGGTACGCGGATCTTCTTCGCCCTCTTGCCGGTGCAGCAAGGGCACCACTTTGTTGATCGCAAGGTAAAGGTCAGTGTGGTCTTCCGCCTGGCCGCTGATGATGAGTGGCGTCCGGGCTTCATCAATCAGAATGGAATCAACTTCGTCAACAATGGCGTAATTCAGGCCACGCTGAACACGGTCGGCCGCCTCGTAGACCATGTTGTCGCGCAGGTAATCAAAACCATATTCGTTGTTGGTGCCGTAGGTAATGTCGCTCAGGTAAGCTGCCTGCTTTTCCTCGCGAGCCATGTTCGGCAAATTGATGCCGACCGTCAAGCCGAGAAAATTGTAGAGCTTGCCCATCCACTGCGCATCGCGATTGGCCAGATAGTCATTCACCGTCACCACGTGAACACCTTTGCCCGTCAACGCATTGAGGTACACCGGCAAGGTGGCCGTCAGTGTTTTACCCTCACCGGTTCCCATCTCAGAAATTTTTCCGTTGTGCAGTGACATACCGCCCAACATCTGTACATCGAAATGGCGCATTTTCATCACGCGCTTGGAGCCCTCGCGCACCACCGCAAACGCCTCCGGCAACAAGGCGTCCAGAGACTCCCCCTTGGTGATGCGGTCCTTGAACTCCTGTGTCTTGCCGCGCAAAGCGTCGTCGGACAGCTTCTCAAGCTCGGCTTCCATCGCATTGATGCGAAGCACGCTGGTGCGATACTGTTTGAGCAGGCGGTCATTGCGACTGCCGAAAATTTTGGTGAGGATATTGGTGGCCATGAATACAAGACGGACCCGCCAGCCCACATGGGCCAACAGAACAGCGCAATCCTTTTTCTAATCTGGGTGAAATGGGGTCACTATCGCGAAATGCAACCGTTGGAACGGAATACCTAACGCTGAGAAAACCAAGCGTCTGATTTTACCTTTGCGCGGCCAAGCGCTGAGACGGCAGGTTGCGGCCAGCCGCCAAAAACTTCTGGGGGTCTTGCGGAATCCCCTGCACCAACACTTCAAAGTGCAAATGCGCGCCGGTGGAACGGCCGGTAGTTCCGACCTCGGCAATTTTTTGCCCCCGCTTGATCAAGTCACCTTTCTTGACCAGCGTTTTCGACGCATGGGCGTAACGTGTAATCAGGTCATTGCCGTGATCGATTTCGATCATGTTCCCATATTCTGGATGAAACTCCTGCGTCACCACGACCCCGCCAGCTGCGGCCAATATGGGGGTTCCAAACCCCGCAGCGAAGTCCAGTCCGGTGTGAAGTGCCGAGCGTCCGGTAAACGGATCAATTCGCCAGCCGAACAGGGAACCCAGAATGCCCGCCGATACCGGTTGCTGCGTGGGCACCATCATGTTGCGAATTTTCTGATCGAACAGGCGGGACTCCATCACTGTCATCAAGTCGGTACGTTGATCGGTCAGGCGATCAAGGTCTGCCAGCGTGGCCTGGAGCTCTTCCATGGACAAGGGGCGACCCGACACCAGCGCCCCCCCTTGGCCAGGCTTCATCTTGATCTCGTTGGGGTTAACGCCGGCCAACCCCGAAACACGCTCGCCCAAGGATTCAAGCTGCGTCATTTTTGCCTGCATTTCGCCCAACTTGCGTGCCAACACGTCGAGGTTTTCGCGCATAAAGCGGTCGCGTTGCTCAAACTCATCCTTGACGACCAGTCTGACCAGCGTACCCACCACGGGCCAGCCGTCTCTGGCGCCCTTCAGGAACACCCAGTGGTACAGGACAGCAGCCACCAGCATCAAGGTGAATGACGCCAGCAATGCGGACAGCACCAGCTTGGTGCCACTGAGGTGAATCGCCCGGCTTTTTGCGAGCCATGCATCCGTGATAATCAATTGCATTCGGATATTCCCTCAACAACTTGCTTATGAACCGCCGCCAACATTCAGTCACGCTACTGCAGGCCAGTCAGGACTCGCCAACTCTGGCAAGATTGATTGAACTCACCTGTGATTCGGCCGCACGACTCAAGGCGGTTGAATCCCTCATTCCCGGACCACTGCGTGCAGCCGTCAAAGCGGGCCCCATTGAAGGCCCAGTGTGGTGCCTGATTTTGGACAACAACGCGGCAGCAGCGAAAATTCGCCAGATTCTGCCTGCGCTTGAATCGCATTTACGGGTTAAGGGGTGGGACGTGAACTCAATCCGGCTGAAGGTTCAAATCACACGTGACCGTTAATTTCACATGTAATCGTTGATTCGCGTCAGCCTGAAAAAATAAATGGTGCCGATTGTCGGATTCGAACTGACGACCTACCGCTTACAAGGCGGTTGCTCTACCAACTGAGCTAAATCGGCACTTTGCATATTTTACTGGACTCTTCAAGCTTGCCAGCGACAAGCACCCTATTATTTCACCCGTTTCAACGTGGGCCTCGGGCCCGTCGTCGATGATCGCGGCGGATCTGGCTCGTCGTTTGGCTCATTATTTCGCCGTTCCGATTCGACGCTTGCCAACTGAATTACTTTAACCTCAGGTGCTTTTGCCTGGGCTCCCTCGCGCACAGAAACCAGGTTGATTGAGGACAATGCAGTAGCTTTATCGCCTCTAGGAGGGCCCAAGGGAAAAGCCATGCCCTGTCCATTTTCCCGAGCATAAATGGCAATGACCTGGCTGACCGGCACCATAATTTCCCGCGCAGTGCCGGCAAACCGGCCTTTGAACTCTATGAAATCGTTACCCAGTTGGAGTGAACTCGTGGCATCGAAGCTGATGTTGAGAACAATCTCCCCATCTTTCACGTACTCGCGGGGAACCTGCACACTGTCGTCTACGGAAACGGCAAGATAAGGCGTGAACCCGTTGTCTGTACACCACTCGTACAAAGCCCGAATCAGGTAAGGACGAGTGGAAGTAGTGTCTGGAGCGTCAATCATCGGTCGCTGGCAAAACGCTTATTTGCGCATCACTTTTTCAGAAGGAGTCAACGCTTCAATGTAGGCCGGACGCGAAAAAATACGCTCGGCATATTTGAGCAAGGGTGCCGCATTCTTACTCAGATCAATACCGTAGTAATCCAGACGCCACAGCAAAGGGGCAATGGCCACGTCAAGCATGGAAAAGCCGTCACCCAGCATGTACTTGTTCTTCAGAAATACAGGGGCAAGTTGCGTCAAGCGATCGCGGATGTGGGCGCGTGCTTTTTCCAGTACCTTCTCGTTGCTCTTGGCGGCGCGAGATTCAAGTGTGGACACATGCACAAACAGTTCCTTCTCAAAATTGAGCAGGAACAGGCGCACGCGAGCCCGATCAACTGGATCGCCGGGCATCAATTGGGGATGTGGGAAACGCTCATCAATATATTCATTGATGATGTTCGATTCGTACAAAATCAAATCGCGCTCGACCAGGATCGGCACCTGGCCATACGGATTCATCACATTGATGTCTTCCGGCTTGTTGTACAGATCCACGTCGCGAATTTCAAAATCCATGCCTTTTTCAAACAGGACAAAACGGCAACGGTGGGAAAACGGGCAGGTAGTACCTGAATACAACACCATCATGGCGGGGTCTCCTAAAAATCAAAAAGAGTGGGGTGCTTCATGCAGTCCCACTCCGAGAAGCTCAAGCCACGCCTTTTGAGCGAAACCCAAGCCGTTTGTTTGTGCTACTTGACGTCTTTCCAGTAGGCGGCATTGAGCCGCCAAGCGAGGAATGTGAATACACCGAGGAACAGTAAAACCCAGATACCAATGCGAACACGCGTGTTTTGAACCGGCTCGCCCATCCACTGCAAATAGCCCACCAAGTCGCCAATCGATTGATCGAACTGCAACGGGGTCATAGTGCCGGGCTTGAGTTGCTCCCAGCCCTTCAGAACATGCACCACAGTGCCATGTTCCGTGATTTCCTCATAGACCGGACGACGCTCACCCTGAAGTTCCCACAAGACATGCGGCATGGCCGCATTGGGGAACACCAGATTGTTCCAGCCAGTTGGTTTTGTTTCGTCTTTGTAGAAAGTCCGCAAGTAGGTGTAAAGATAATCAGCACCGGTTCCGCCAGCGCCCGCGCGTGAACGGGCAATCACGGTGAGATCCGGCGGATTCACACCGAACCAGGCCTTGGCCTGCTGCGGATCAATCGCTGCCTTCATGGTGTCGCCAATCTTGGCATTGGTCGCCAGCAGGTTATCTTTGATCTGGGCTTGGGTCAAACCGATGTCTTGCAAGCGGTTGTAGCGCATGAAAGCTGCCGAATGACAATTCAGGCAATAGTTGACAAACAGTTTGGCGCCATTTTGCAGGGCGGCCATGTCGTTCGTCTTGTTGGGCGCTTTGTCCCACACCGGACCGCCGACATTGGCTTGAGCACCCAGTGTCAAACCCAATGCCATCATCAAACCGAGAATAATTTTTTTAGAGAAACCCATGGTTTTCATAATTTTTTCCAATTCAATGCGCCGTGAAGGTGACACGATCCGGCACCGGCTTGGTTTTACCAATACGACTCCACCAAGGCATCAGTAGAAAAAAGCCAAAGTAGAACAGGGTTCCGATCTGAGAAACGGTACCTCCGATGGCGGAGGGCGGCTGCATACCCAGATAGCCCAGCACCAGAAAGTCGATCACGAAAATCGCATACAAGTATTTGTGCCACTCAGGCCGGTACCGGATCGACTTGACCGCGCTGTTATCCAGCCATGGCAGGAAAAACAGAATCACCACGCCGCCGCCCATGGCAACCACGCCCCAGAATTTGGCATCAATGGCGAGCATCATGGCCACCACAGCGAGCGCCACACCGACGATAACGCCCTTGAACAGATTCGGCATCTTGCCTTTGATCACACCCAGTGCCGCACCGGCCAGCACACAGGCAATCAGCGCATACATCATATCGCCCGTCACAGCACGCAGCATCGAGTAGAAAGGCGTGAAATACCAGACCGGCGCGATATGCAACGGCGTCTGGAATGGATTGGCCGGGATGAAGTTGTTGTACTCAAGGAAGTAACCGCCCATCTCCGGCGCGAAGAAAACGATGGCGGTGAACACCATCAAGAACACGCTGACCGCAAAGATGTCATGAACCGAGTAGTAAGGATGGAAAGGAATGCCATCCAGCGGATGGCCCTTGGCGTCTTTCGGCGCGTTGGGGCCCTTGATTTCGACACCATCCGGATTGTTGGAGCCGACTTCATGCAAAGCAATGATGTGCGCCACCACAAGACCCAGCAGCACCAAAGGCACGGCGATCACGTGAAAGCTGAAAAAGCGGTTCAACGTGGCATCACCCACCACAAAGTCGCCGCGGATCAGCAGCGCCAGATCAGGGCCAATGAAGGGGATGGCAGAAAACAGATTAACAATCACCTGCGCGCCCCAATAGCTCATCTGACCCCAAGGCAACAGATAACCCATGAAGGCCTCAGCCATCAACGCAAGGAAAATGCCGCAGCCAAAAATCCAGATCAGCTCGCGGGGCTTGCGGTAGCTGCCGTACATCAAGCCACGGAACATGTGCAGATAGACCACCACAAAGAATGCGGACGCGCCAGTGGAATGCATGTAGCGAATCAACCAGCCCCACGGCACGTCGCGCATGATGTACTCAACCGAACCGAATGCCAGTGCGGCATCAGGCTTGTAGTGCATCACCAGAAAAATACCCGTGACAATCTGGATCACCAGCACCAGCAATGAGAGTGAGCCAAAAACGTACCAAATATTGAAATTTTTCGGCGCGTAATATTCGCTCATGTGCTCCTTGAAGAGCTTGGACGCCGGAAAGCGGTTGTCCACCCAGTTCAGCAGTTTTTCACCTGCGGGAGCGTTCGGGGAAATTTCGTGAAATTCAGCCATGTTGTTCGTCCTTAGGCTTTCTTGTCTTCACCAATGAGCAACTTGGTGTCGGAGAGATACATATGCGGTGGAACCTCGAGATTGTCCGGTGCGGGCTTGTTCTTGAAGACGCGACCGGCTAAATCAAAGGTGGAGCCATGGCAGGGGCAAAAGAAGCCACCTTGCCAGTCGTCCGGCAAGGAAGGCTGGGCGCCAGGCTTGAATTTATCGGATGGCGAGCATCCCAAATGGGTACAGATACCCACGGCAACCAGATATTCCGGTTTGATGGACCGGGTTGCGTTGCGCGCATATTCGGGCGCCTGGTCGGCTGGTTTGCGCTCGGATTTGGGATCCGCCAATTGCGAATCCAGCTTGGGCAAGGCAGCCAATTGTTCTGGTGTGCGACGCATGATCCAGACTGGCTTGCCACGCCACTCCACCGTCATTTTCTCGCCCGGCTTGAGCGCAGAAATGTCTGCCTCTACTGCCGCACCTGCCGCTTTGGCTCTTTCCGAGGGCTGGAAACTACTGATAAAAGGGACGACGGCGGCTACACCGCCTACTGCACCGACGCAGCTGGACGCGATCAGCCACGTCCGTTTATTGGCGTCGATCTGACCATTGTCGACAAGGGTTTCGCTCATGAGAATCCTCAATGAAAAACATCGCTATTGGGGTTAACACTCGATTGTAGCTGACCGTTCAAGCCGATCCCAACGCTGGAAGCTTGCTCAACCGTTCGTTTTTGGCAATACTTTAGCCATCTTCAAATGGGAGTTTTCACTCATGGCAATGATGCAAGAGTTCAAAGAGTTTGCAGTCAAAGGCAATGTGATGGACCTCGCCGTGGGCGTGATCATTGGCGGCGCCTTCGGCAAAATTGTCGATTCCGTGGTGGGCGACCTGGTCATGCCGGTGCTTGGTGCAGTGATTGGGAAACTTGATTTCTCCAATCTTTTTGTTGTGCTGGGACAGCCGCCTGCAGGCACCGGCATGACACTCGACGCCCTGAAAAAAGCTGGCGTTCCGGTATTTGCCTATGGCAATTTCATCACGGTCGCCGTCAATTTTGCGATTCTGGCGTTCATCATTTTCATGATGGTCAAGCAAATCAACCGCCTGAAGAAAAACACCCCGCCACCACCTGCCGCACCCGCCGTGACGGCCGAAGACGTGTTGCTGCTGCGCGAGATTCGCGACAGCCTTAAAAAGTAGATATGCTATTAATTTTATAGCTTATCGCGCTTATTCGACGGGGGCTAGAGGCCTATTTACCTATGCCTCTGTCTGTTCGCACAGTTGCCGAGCCATGCGAATCGCTTCGATCAGACTGGAGGCATCGGCCTGGCCGGTGCCGGCAATGTCAAACGCCGTGCCGTGATCCGGGCTGGTGCGCACCAGCGGCAAGCCCAGCGTCACATTGACACCCTTTTCAACGCCCAGGTATTTCACCGGGATCAAGCCCTGGTCGTGGTACATCGCCACCACCACATCAAATTCGCCGGGCTTGCTGTCCTTGGCGCGCGCCCGCATGAACACCGTGTCCGGAGCGAAGGGGCCACTGACCTGCAGGCCCTGCGCGCGCGCCGCCGCTATGGCCGGCGCGATGATGTCAAGCTCTTCGCGGCCGAACAGACCGCCCTCGCCGGCATGCGGATTCAGGCCCGCCACCCCGATACGAGGAGCTCGGCCCAGAATAGCTGCCAGCGACTCATGGGTGATGCGCAGGGTCTGCAGCACATTGTCAAAAGTCACCGCCTCGATCGCGTCGCGCAAGGACACATGAATGCTCACCAGCACGACGCGCAATTCGTCATTGGCCAGCATCATGCGCACCGGCATCTCAGCCAGCGGTTTCCCCGCATGCGCAGCCGCCAGCGCCTGCAGCATTTCCGTGTGGCCCGGATAGCCGGCATGGGGCGCGCCTGCGAGGGCCAGCGCTTCCTTATTCAGCGGCGCGGTCACCAGGGCCGCCAGCTCACCGCGCAAGGCTGCCTGCGCGGCCCAGACCACGCACTCGGCGGCCAGTCTGCCCGCGCTGGCACTAAGCTGTCCGAACGGGACCGGTGCCGCCAACGTGCCGACCTGCAACACCGGCAGGCAGCGCGGCGGCAGGCTGAATGCCTCGGCGGGCGACTCGATCAGCGCCACCGGCAGCGGTATCTGGCCCGCGCTGATTACATTGACCGCCCGCCGCAGGATCGCCACATCGCCCACCACAAAACATCCTTGCGTGACATCGGGTGCATCCCGAAACGCCTTGGCGATGATTTCGGGGCCAATGCCGGCGGGATCGCCGAGCGTGATGGCAATCGGTTTTTTCATGGTGTACCCATCTCTGGTTCAGATCCGGCATGAACTGGCGTCAGGCCGGGTTGTCAATATCAATGAACTCGTGCGCCAGACCGAGCTGTGCGGCCACATGCGCGGCCACTGCCGGTGCGCCAAAACGTTCGCTGGCGTGGTGGCCGCAGGCCAGATACGCCACGCCGCATTCGCGCGCATAGTGCGCCTGCGGCTCGGAAATTTCGCCGGTAATGAAGGCGTCGGCCCCGGCGGCAATCGCGGCCTCAAAATAGCTTTGCGCACCACCGCTGCACCAAGCTATTTTTTTAATAGCGCGTTGTGCACCATTGACGAGGGCTACAGGCCGATTCAACTTATATTCTATGTGCTGCGCGAGAACTTCAGCCGTCTCAAAACCGTCAGACTCCAGCCGCTCGCCCAGGAAACCCAGGTCCTGCTCACCAAAACGACTCTGCGTCTTCAGACCCAACTGCAAACCCAGTTGCGCGTTATTGCCCAGCTCAGGGTGCGCGTCCAGCGGCAGATGGTAGGCAAACAGGTTGATGTCGTGTGCCAGCAGCAGGGCCAGGCGCTGCTTCATCCAGCCGATGACACGTCCGTCCTGGCCGCGCCAGAACAGGCCGTGATGCACAAAAATAGTGTCGGCCTGGGCCGCGATGGCGGCTTCAATCAACGCCCGGCTGGCGGTCACGCCCGAGACGATTTTTCGCACAGTGGCGGCGCCCTCCACCTGCAAACCATTGGGGCCGTAGTCACGAAAAAGCTCCGGCTGCAGTAGCGCGTCAAAGGTCTGCAAAAGCTGTGTGCGATCGGTCATATCAACAATGGAAAGGTCTGGTTAGTTGAGGACAGGGCTTGTTCGCTTCGCATCACTTCGATCTATCCCGCCATATCTCAGTACGCCCGGGCGGCGCGCTGTGCCGCATTGTCGACGAAATATCTGTAGCGGCCAGCGGTCCGTCTGGCTCCACCGAGCTGTCGCAGCCGTGGCCAACTGCAATCCACCGGTTTGCCAGACGCGCCAGTCCCGGCGCCAACCAGGGGGCCAGACGCCGCAGTGGCCGGGGCAGCACGTTCTGCAATACATTCAGCGGCGCACTGAGGGCGCCGCATCGGTACTGATGCACATCATCATGCCAGCGCACTGCGACGCAGGCGCCATGCCGACGCCCCGATAGCACAACGCCCAGCGGGCATGGCTCCAGCAGGCAACACACGCCACAACCATTGCAGGGCGCGCCCGGCGCCGGCTTGAACGGCGCGTCGGGGTGAATCAGGATGAGCTGGCGTAGCTTGGACATGGAACTAACAGACTGTACAGGCCCAGCCCCGCGCGCAAGCGCTGAAATCCCCCGCCCTGCGCTGGCTCTGCACGCCGCCTACAATTTGAAATCTTGTTTCTGGCTCACCCATTTAACTAGGGGGCGTATCGCCCGCAATTTTTCATGAAACGTTTCTGGTTGTTGTTTTCCCAAACGGTCACCGTGCTGCTGGCGGCGTATTTTGTGGTCGGCACGCTGAAGCCCGACTGGCTGGGCCACCGCCCCTCCGTTTCAGGCGCCGTGGCCCTGATGGAGGCGCCCGCCGCCAACGCTGGCGCTGTGCCGCCCGGCAGTTTCAGGCTGGCGGCGCAAAAATCATCGGCTGCAGTGGTCAGCATCAACACCAGCAAAGCGGTCAAGAATAACCCGCATGGCAACGACCCCTGGTTCAATTTCTTTTTTGGCGAACAGGGCAATGAGCCTCAGGCCGGGCTGGGCAGCGGGGTCATCGTGAGTGCCAGCGGCTATATCCTGACCAACAACCATGTGGTGGAGGGTGCCGATGAAATTGAGGTGATCCTCAACGACAGCCGCCAGGCCCGGGCCAAGGTGATTGGGACCGACCCGGATTCCGACATCGCCGTGCTGAAGATTGAACTGGACCGACTGCCCGTCATTGTCCTCGGCAATTCCGATACGCTGCAGGTGGGAGACCAGGTGCTGGCCATCGGCAACCCCTTTGGGGTCGGGCAAACCGTCACCGGCGGTATTGTCAGCGCACTGGGACGCAACCAGCTGGGTATCAACACCTTCGAGAATTTCATCCAGACCGATGCGGCCATCAACCCCGGCAATTCAGGTGGCGCCCTGGTGGACACCAACGGCAATCTGTTGGGCATCAATACCGCTATTTATTCGCGCTCGGGCGGCAGCATGGGCATTGGCTTTGCCATTCCCGTGTCCACGGCCAAGTTCGTGATGGAGGGCCTTGTGAAGGATGGGCAGGTCACGCGCGGCTGGATTGGCGTGGAACCGAACGATTTATCGCCCGAACTCGCTGAAACTTTTGGTGTCAAGGCTCGGGCGGGCGTGATCATTACCGGGGTGCTGCAAAACGGACCGGCAGCGCAATCGGGGATCCGGCCCGGGGATGTCATCACCCATGTGGCCGGCAAGCCCATTCGCAATGTGTCCGAATTACTGTCCAGCGTTGCCGCCCTGAAGCCGGGTACGGCGTCGAAGTTCAGTTTGTTGCGTCGGGACGAAAAAATCGAACTGGATGTGACATCCGGTGTGCGACCCAAACCGCGCAAGCAAGCTCAGTAGACAAGGATGCGCGTCGCGACCAAGGCGCCGCACTCCCGCGTAAATAACTTTAGCTGGATTGGCTCAGGCGGCCGTCCGGGAAGATCACTGTGGCTCGAAGCCCGCCCAGACTGGGTGAGCTATCGAGGGCCAAGGTCGCCGCGTGCAGGTCCGCAACAGCCCTGATGATGGCAAGACCCAGGCCGCTGCCGGTGGCCTCGGTGCCGGGCACGCGATAGAAACGATCGAGAACGCGCTCGCGATCCTCAGGGGGAATTCCAGGGCCGTTGTCTTCAACCGTCAGCGCAATCTTGCCATCCTTGCAATGGATTGCGACGTCTACCTTGCCACCCAAAGGGGTATGCCTGATCGCGTTGTCCACAAGGTTACGTACCAGGATGCGCAGCGCTTCCTCGTGCCCCATCACCACAGCGGCGTCTGCGTGGTCAAGGCCGAGGTCAATTTGCCGCGTCAGAGCAGCCGCAGCCCCGTCGGCCAGTGCCAAACGCGCCACATTAGCCAGATCGACCGGCGAACCCTTTACGCCGGCTGCGCTACGGGCCTGTTGCCGGGCCAGCACCAGCAGTTGCTCTACCAGCCGTGTCGAACGGTCGATGCCCGCACTGAGTCGGGTTACCGCCACCTCCCGTGCTGCATCATCCGTGGCACGGCGCAAACCTTGCACTTGCAGCTTCAATGCCGCCAGCGGCGAACGAAGCTCGTGCGCGGCATCAGCGACAAAGTTCTTCTGCGCATCGAAAGCCTGGCGCATGCGCTGGAACAAAAGGTTCAGTTCATGCACCAGAGGGCGAATCTCATCCGGCAGACCCGCCTCACAGACTTCACTCAAGTCATCCATCTGGCGTGCAGCGACCTGGCGCCGCACACGCGACACCGGCGCCAGCGAGGCACTGACCACCCACCAAATCGCCAGCATGAGTAGCGGCACCATCACCACCATGGGGATGACGGTGCGTAGCGCCAAGGTACCGGCCATTGCGCGCCGCGCCGCCAAATCCTGCGCCACTTGAATGACCTGGGAGCCCGACACGACCGAAAACACCCGGTAGCTGGTACCCCGTGCTTGCACCGTAGAAAATCCAAGCGCCGCGCGCTGCGGCAACTCGGCTCGCGCAGTTGACTGGAATACGTGTAAACCCTCGGCAGTCCAGACCTGTACCACGAAGTCGAAGTTTTCTTCCTCTTTCGTTTTAATGCCGGCATCGGGTCCGTCACCGACCGGCAAACCTGGCCGCAATGACATCGCCATCTGCTGCATTTGGTAATCGAAAATTTCGTCAGCGATAGCCAGTGCCGTGCGATAGGCAATGATGGCTTGTGCCACGGCCGCCAGCGAGATAGCCGCAAGCAGGAACCACAACAGTCTGGAGCGCAAAGAATGAGAAAGGCTCAAACTCATGCATCACCCATGGGCACCATGTAGCCGACACCTCGCACGTTCTGGATCAGCGCAGCACCCAATTTCTTGCGCAGTCCATGGACATAGACCTCGACCGCATTGCTGCTGACCTCGTCTTTCCGGCTGAAGAGTTTTTCTTCAAGTTGCTTGCGGGAAAGCACCCGGCCCGGGCGCGCCAGCAGCATCTGCAAAACTGCCCATTCACGTGCCGAAAGCACCACCGGTTGCCCGCTGACCGTGGCTTCGCGCGTAGCCAAATCAATGCTGACACCCTGATATTCGTACACCGGCTCTGCCCGTCCTGCAGCACGGCGTATCAGTGCGCGAATGCGGGCCAGAAGTTCATCGAGGTCATAGGGTTTGACGATGTAGTCATCGGCGCCCGCGTCCAGTCCCTCGATGCGCTGCGCCACCGCGTCCCGCGCGGTAGCAATAAGCACCGGCGTGAGGTTTTTATGCCCGCGCAGTTCGCGCAACACAGCGAGCCCGTCGCGTCGCGGCAGGCCGAGGTCCAGAAGCACCAGATCATAGGTCTGCGTGAGAAGCGCCGTGTCGGCCATCACCCCGTCCTTGACCCAGTCGACCGCGTAGTTTTCCGCGCGCAGCAAATCAAGAACGGATTCACCAATCATCAAATCATCTTCGACGAGAAGTAATCGCATGGATGGTTTTTCGGTCAACGCTATACGCCCGTGGTCGAGGTCTTCTTTGGTTCTAGGGTTTTACGGCTTCGCCGCCTTCGTCAGGCGCTTGGGTGTGCTTGATGAATAACTGCGCTGCCACAATGCCAATTTCGTACAGCAGATACATCGGAACCAGCAAGGCCAGCATGGAAACCGGATCGGGCGGCGTCACCAGACCCGCGACCGCCGCGGCACCGACCACAAAGTAAGTGCGAAACGACTTCAACTGCGCCACGGTCACGATCCCCATGCGCGCCAGAATCACGACGACGATCGGCACTTCAAACGCCACGCCAAAAGCGATGAACATGGTGATGACAAAGTCAAGATAGGCCTCGATGTCCGGACTGACCGTCACCGAGATCGGCGCCATCCTCGTGATCGCCGGAAAAGCTTGTCCGAACACGAAAAAGTAGCAGAACGCCGCGCCCAGGTAAAACAGAAAGGTGCTGGCAGCCACCAGCGGCAACACCAGCTTTTTCTCGTGCTTGTACAGGCCAGGTGCGACAAACGCCCAGATTTGATAAAGAATCCAGGGCAAGGACAAACCAATAGCCGCCAGCACCGACACCTTGATCGGCACCAGAAACGGCGACACCACGCCCACAGCAATCATCCGGGAACCTTCGGGCAGCGACTTCACCAGCGGCATCGCCAGCAAGTCGTAGAGATGGGAGGGGCCGGGATAAAACAGCAGCACCACCAAAATAACCGCAATGCCGTAGATCGACTTCAAGAGTCGGTCGCGCAGCTCAAACAGGTGCTGGACGAAGGGCTGTTCAGTGCCGGCCAGTTCGTCTTCTTTTTTGTTGACAGGGTCAGTCATCAGCTAACTTTGGAGGGTCGAAAGCGGGCCACGCGGGCTGCCCCCGACAAGGCGTGGGTGCGGGTGCCGGTGCGGGCTTTGTACCAGCTGGGGGTGGCACCCTGCTTGACGCGCCATTTCTTTTTGGGGTGTTTGTACTCTGGAAAACCTGGATATGAATCTTCGGTGGACGCGTTCGCTGCCAGTGCGGTGGTCTCGGCCCAGCTTTTTTCAAAATCGGCGGCGCTGGTCTGGATCGAGTTTTCAACATCCCGCGCTGCGCTTTCAACCGTGTCCTTCATTTTCTTGAACTCGTCAAGCTCCATGGACCGATTCACTTCGTCTTTCACATCGGCCACGTAGCGCCGCGCGCGCCCCAACAGGGTCCCGATGGTCTTGGCCAAACCCGGCAGCTTTTCCGGGCCGATGACCACAAGCGCGATCCCGCCGATGATGGCGAGCTTGGTGATCCCGATATCAATCACTTAAAGGTTCCCGCTGATGCCTGCGCCTGCACCATCAGACCTTGGTCTTGGCTTCGACATCAATCGTGTCTTTGGCGGCCGTAGCGGCGGAGCCTACTTGTTGGGCAGGAGCGGGAACAGCGGCCGGCGCGTCAGCCGTTTTATCGGCGCCGTCTTTCATGCCATCCTTGAAGCCTTTGACTGCGCCACCGAGGTCCGATCCGATATTTCGGAGCTTTTTGGTGCCAAAAATAACAATGATGATGACCAAAAAAATGATCAGGTGTGTTGTCGAAAAGCCCATGAGTTTCTCCTAACGAATTGCGCTGATTTTAGTCGGCGAAGTGCATCCAGCGCGTTAACCATCCAAATTGGCCCTGGAAATCAACCCTTGAGCCAGGGCCGCGGCCCGCCCATCACGTGAATGTGCAGATGGTGCACCTCTTGGCGCCCCTCCGCACCCGTGTTGTTCAGAATGCGAAAGCCCCCGTCCGGGTAGGGGTTACAGCCTTCCTGCAAGGCCAGTTTGGGCGCCAGCGCCATCATGCGTCCCAGCAGCGCGGCATGCTCGGGGCCAACGTGTGCCATGGACGGAATATGCACCTTGGGAATCATGAGGAAGTGCACGGGCGCCCACGGGTGGATGTCGTGGAATACAAACATTTCCTCGTCCTGGTACACCACCTTGGACGGTATTTTGCCCGCGACTATTTTGCAAAACAGGCAATCGGGGGCGCTCTGAACAATCTCCTCCCTCATGCTGCGAACTCCATGGGCAGCCCCTTGTTCATGCGGACCATACCCGTCACGATGCGGTAGAGAAACCAGATGGAAATCAGGCCCCAGGCAATCCAGCCCGGCAGGATAAAGAGAAACCACAGGGGTGCTGTCACCGCGTAAAGCAGCGCGGCAATAACGACCGTACGGATGCGCCAGCGGAAATGCGAGGCATGCCAGGTGCCCGCCGCCTCGGGGCGCTTCACCAGGTCAATGATCAAGGCCGCAATCAACAGCACCGGACCAAACTGCCCGCCCGGAATCAGGGCGCCCACGGCCACGATCAAATGCAGGATGTAGCTGATGGTCCCCACCGTGTTGAGCGACTGGAGCTTTTCAATATCCATGGCTGGCTGGTTCATTTGCTCGCCTCTTCGCGCGCCAGCACCTTGCGCAAAGCCTTCTCTTCGATGCCGCTGGTGCCGACACGCCGGTCCAGCTCGGCCACCACATCGGCGGGCGTCAGCCCATAGTGCGCCAGCGCAATCATGCTGTGAAACCAGAGGTCAGCCACTTCCATGACGATCTTGGTCTTGTCGCCGCCATAGTCGGCATCTTTGGCCGCCATCACCACTTCGGTCGCTTCCTCGCCGATTTTCTTCAGGAAGGCGTCCGGCCCCTTGTGCAGCAGGCGCGCCACGTAACTGGACGCCGGATCGCCGCCGTTTTGCGGCAAGCGGCTTTCAATCACCTGCGCCAGGCGGGCGAGGGAATCAGTGGAAGAAGCATTGGATGACATAAGCACTTATTTATAGATGGTTTGCGGGTCTTTCAAGACCGGCTCGATGACTTTCCAGGCGCCGTTCTCGTAGACGCTGAAAAAACAACTGTGGCGCCCGGTGTGGCAGGCAATGCCGGGCTCATGCCCGAGCTGGGTGACCTTGAGCAAGATCACGTCATTGTCGCAGTCCATGCGGATTTCATGCACTTTCTGCACATGGCCCGATTCTTCGCCCTTGTACCAAAGTTTGTTGCGGGAACGGCTGAAATACACCGCCTGCCCCAGTTCCGCCGTCTTTTGCAAGGCCTCGCGGTTCATCCAGGCAAACATCAGCACGTCATTGCTGCCCTGCTCTTGCGCAATTACCGGCACCAGCCCCTTGGCATCCCAGCGAATATGTTTTAACCAGCTCATGGGGGAATCATTCGTCATTTTTATTTGCTACTTAATTAATAGCTGCTTACGCAGGTTCGACGGGGGCTGGGACTTAATCAGTTGGGGACAGAGCTGATTCGCTTCGCGTAACTTCGGTCTGTCCCACAATTTCTCAATCTGCTTAAATCCGCACCGGAATTCCGCGCTCGGCCATTCTGGCTTTGGCCTGGCCCACCGTGAATTCGCCGTAATGAAAGATGCTGGCCGCCAGCACGGCGTCGGCACCGCCCAGCTGAATGCCATCCGCCAGATGGTCCAGGGTACCGACGCCGCCGGAAGCGATCACCGGCACGTTCACGGCGTCGCTTACGGCGCGCGTCAGTGCCAGATCGAAACCGGCCTTGGTACCGTCGCGGTCCATGCTGGTGAGCAAAATCTCTCCGGCGCCGTACTCGGCCATCTGCCGCGCCCAGGCCACCGCATCCAGAGCGGTGTTCTTGCGCCCGCCGTGGCTGTAGACGTCCCAGCCTTCGCCGCGGTCCAGCAGATCATTGCCAAAGCGCCGCTTGGCATCGATCGCCACCACGATGCACTGGGCGCCGTACTTGGCTGATGCGTCCTTGATCACCTGCGGGTTGGCAATGGCTGCCGAGTTGAAGCTGATCTTGTCGGCCCCGGCGTTGAGCAGGCGACGCACATCTTCGACGGTGCGCACACCACCGCCGACGGTCAGCGGAATGAACACTTGCGACGCCACCGCCTCGATGATGTGCAGGATCAGGTCGCGCCCGTCGCTGGTGGCGGTGATGTCGAGAAAGGTGAGCTCATCGGCCCCCTGCTCGTTGTAGCGCGCAGCAATCTCCACCGGGTCACCGGCGTCGCGCAGTTCCACAAAATTGACACCTTTGACGACCCGGCCACCGGTGACGTCGAGACAGGGAATGATGCGTTTGGCTAGCATGGTCAGGCGACGCCGGGCCGCCCCAAGGCGACTGCAGCCCCCTCGGGGGGCAGCGTAGTGCACGAAGTGACAAGCGTGGGGGTCATATCTTCAGCCATTGAGCTCGTCGGCGCGTTCTTGCGCGGCGGCAAAGTCAAGATCGCCGGAGTAGATGGCGCGACCACAGATGACGCCCTCGACGCCATCGTCTTCCACGGCACACAAGGCTTCAATGTCGGCCATGTTGCTCAAGCCACCGGAGGCGATCACCGGAATGGTCAGCGCCTGCGCCAGCTTGACGGTGGCTTCCACATTGATGCCGCTGAGCATGCCGTCGCGGCCAATGTCGGTGTAGATGATGGATTCCACACCGTAATCTTCAAACTTTTTGCCCAGGTCCACCACGTCATGGCGCGTCAGTTTGCTCCAGCCATCGGTAGCCACTTTGCCGTCGCGGGCGTCCAGGCCGACGATGATGTGGCCGCCAAAGGCGGTGCAGGCGTCCTGCAGAAAACCGGGGTTTTTGACCGCTGCCGTGCCAATGATGACGTAGCGCAGACCGGCATCCAGGTAGCGCTCGATGGTGTCCAGATCGCGGATGCCACCGCCCAGCTGCACGTCCACTTCACTGCCCACTTCCTTGAGAATTTTGCGGATGGCCAGCTCGTTTTTCGGGTGCCCCGCAAACGCCCCATTCAGGTCCACCAGGTGCAGGCGCCGTGCGCCCTTATTCACCCAGTTGCGGGCCATCACGGCCGGATCTTCGCCAAAGGTGGTGGATTGGTCCATGTCGCCTTGTTTGAGGCGAACGCAGTGGCCGTCTTTTAAGTCAATAGCAGGAATTAAAAGCATGATGCTTCAGGTTGGTGGAGGAAAAGGGGCTTGGAGAGACGAGATTATGCGCACTGCCGCAGACAGTGCTGTAACACGGCAAGGCGGGCAACGACATATCGCATTGAAGTAGAAATGGAATCAGGGGTTCCAGTGAAGGAAGTTTCGGTACAGGGACAAACCGTGTTCGGCACTTTTTTCGGGGTGAAATTGGGTTGCGAAAATATTATCGCGTGCAATCGCCGAGCTAAAGCGGCTGCCGTAGTCGGTCTCGCCCACGCTGTGGTGCGCATCCGACGGTCGGGCGTAAAAACTGTGTACGAAGTAGAAGTAGCTGCCATCGGGCACGTCGCCCCATACCGGGTGCGGTGCGCCGCCGTGGTTGTTGCGGTAGACCTGGTTCCAGCCCATTTGCGGCACTTTGTAGCGGCTGCCGTCGGGCTGTAACTGACCGATCAGGTCAAACTTGAGTACTTCGCCGTGAATCAAGCCCAAGCCGGGGGTGCCGACACCCGCAGGGCCCTCGGCGCTGTGGTCCAGCAGCATTTGCATGCCGACACAGACACCAAACAGCGGTTTGCTGGCCGCCGCCTCCAGCACCGACGCTCTCAATCCCGAATCACGCAACTCGCGCATGCAGTCCGGCATGGCGCCCTGACCCGGCAGCACCACGCGCTCACAGGCTCGCACCTCGTCCGGGTTGGACGTGATCACCACCTGGTAACCCGTGCCGGCCGCGGCCGCCTGCACCGCCTGCGACACCGAACGCAGGTTGCCCATGCCGTAATCGACCACGGCAACGGTTTTGTTGCGCCCACTATTTACTATTGAATTCATAGCTGCTTACGCAATAACGACGAGGGCTAGAAGCCTATTTGGCATATAAAACTACAAGGAACCCTTGGTCGAGGGAATGGTGCCCAAGGCACGCGGATCCAACTCCAGCGCGCCGCGCAGGGCGCGGGCGAAGGCCTTGAACACGGTCTCGGCCTGGTGGTGCGCGTTCTCGCCGCGCAGGTTGTCAATGTGCAGCGTGACAAAGGCGTGGTTCACAAAGCCCTGGAAAAACTCGTGCGCCAGCTGGCTGTCAAAGCTGCCGATCATGCCGCTCTTGAAGGGCACGTTCATGACCAGGCCGGGGCGACCCGACAGGTCAATGACGACCCTTGAGAGCGCCTCGTCCAGCGGCACATAGGCGTGGCCATAGCGGCGAATGCCTTTTTTGTCGCCCACCGCCTGGTGTACGGCCTGGCCGAAGGCAATGCCGACGTCTTCCACCGTGTGGTGGCCGTCAATGTGCAGATCGCCCTCGGCCTGAATATCGAGGTCGATCATGCCGTGGCGGGCGATCTGGTCCAGCATGTGGTCAAAAAAACCAATGCCGGTGTGCAGCCTGGCCACGCCAGTGCCGTCCAGATTGACTTTGACCGTGATTCGGGTCTCGGCGGTGTTGCGGCTGACTTCGGCTGTTCGTTGATTCATGGTGCTATTGTCCCTTGTCCCTGTTCGCGTCCCAACGGCTAAAGGCTGTCCGTCAGGGCAGCCAGCATTTTCCTGTTTTCATCGGCAGTGCCGACGGTCAGGCGCAGGCAATTGGCCAGCAGAGGGTGCATTTTAGAAACGTTCTTGACGAGTACCTTGCGCACTCTCATGCCTTCGAACGTTTTTTGCGCATCCGCCACCCGCAGCAGAATCATGTTGGCATCGCTGGGATAGGCCCGCACGCCGGGCAACTTGCCCAATGCTTCCAAAATAATAGCACGCTGCGCCCGCAGATCAAGGGCTTGCTCCGCAAAAACGGCTTGGTGTTCGAGCGCAAACAAAGCGCACTCGCAGTTCAGCACGCTGACGTTGTAGGGCGGGCGCACCTTGTCGATCTCGGCAATCAGGGCTTGCGGACCCAGCAGGTAACCCAGCCGCACACCGGCCAGTCCAAACTTGCTGAGCGTGCGCATCAGCAGCACGTGGCGGTGCTGTGCCAGCCGGTCGATGTAGCTTTTGCTGGAAAACGGCTGGTAAGCCTCATCGATCACGACCAGACCGCCCTGCGCGCCGACCGTCTGGATGATCTTCTCAATCACCGCGTCGTCCCACAGATTGGCGGTGGGATTGTTGGGGTAGGCCAGGTAAGTGATGGCAGGCTGATGCAAACGAATAGCGGCCAGCATGGCGACCTCGTCGAGCTCGAAGTCGGGCGTCAATGGCACACCGTGAAACGCCAAGCCCTGCAACTGCGCGCTCATGGCATACATCACAAAACCCGGCACCGGCGCCAGAACACTGACTTGTCTGAAATCGTTCGCGGCACTCGGTGGCACGGCACAGGCCAGCGCCAGCAGGCTGATCAATTCATCCGAGCCGTTACCCAGCATGATGTCAAAACCGTCCGGCATCCCGGCGTAACTGGCCAGCGCGTGGCGCAAATCGTTGACCCGGTTATCCGGGTAGCGGTTCAGCGCCAGCGCGCCCAGACGCTGCCCCAACTCCGCTTGCAATTCAGGCGGCAGGCGATGCGGATTCTCCATGGCGTCAAGCTTGATCATGCCCGCCGAGTCTTGAATAGCGTAGGCGTGCATCGACTGCACGTCCTGGCGAATCAGCTGCCGCAAGCGGGGATTCAATACCTTCATTTAGTCAGCCGCATCGGCGGCGGCGATGCCAGGCGCAGCTCGGCGGCCCGGGCATGGGCTTGCAAGCCTTCGCCATAGGCCAGTTCCGCCGCAATCAGGCCCAAGGTTTGGGCGCCGGCTTCGCTGACTTCAATCAGGCTGGCGCGCTTTTGAAAATCGTAAACACCTAACGGGCTGGAAAAGCGCGCCGTGCCGCTGGTGGGCAGCACGTGATTCGGGCCGGCGCAGTAATCGCCCAGCGATTCGCTGGTGTAGGCACCCAGAAAAATGGCGCCGGCGTGTTTGAGCAGCGGCTCCCAGCGGTGCGGGTCACGGCTGCTCACCTCCAGATGCTCGGGCGCAATCCGGTTGCTGATCTGGCAGGCCTCTTCCATGCTGCGGGTGTGAATCAGCGCACCGCGGCCATTGAGCGACTTGGCAATGATCTCGGCGCGCGGCATCTCATTGAGCAAACGGTTGATGCTTTGCTGCACTTGCGCGATGTAGTCCAGATCGGGGCACAGCAAGATGCTCTGCGCCAGCTCGTCGTGTTCGGCCTGGCTGAACAAATCCATTGCTACCCAGTCCGGCGGCGTGCTGCCATCGGCCAGCACCAGAATCTCGCTCGGACCGGCAATCATGTCGATGCCCACGGTGCCAAAGACACGGCGCTTGGCCGCTGCCACGTAGGCGTTGCCGGGACCGGTGATTTTGTCGACCTTGGGAATCGTCTGCGTGCCATAGGCCAGTGCCGCCACCGCCTGCGCACCACCGACGGTGAAGGCGCGGCTGACACCGGCGACGTAGGCCGCAGCCAGTACCAGCGCGTTCTTTTCGCCTTTGGGCGTGGGCACCACCATGATGATTTCAGCGACGCCGGCGACGTGGGCCGGAATGGCATTCATCAACACCGACGAGGGATAGGCCGCTTTGCCGCCGGGCACATAAATGCCGACGCGGTCCAGCGGCGTGACTTTTTGCCCCAGCAGCGTGCCGTCTTCATCGCGGTAGCTCCAGCTCTCGCCACTGGCTTTTTTCTGGGCTTCGTGGTAGCTGCGAACCCGTTGGGCGGCGGCTTGCAAGGCCTGGCGCTGGGCGGCGGGAATGGCCTCAAAGGCGGCTTTGAGTTCGGATTGCGTCAGTTCCAACGCGTTGAGGGCCGTGGCCTTGAGTCCGTCAAAGCGTGCGGTGTAGTCCAAAACAGCCGCATCACCGCGTTGCTGGACATCCGCCAGAATGGCGGCTACCCGTTGTTCAATTTCTGCATCGGCCTCGGCCGACCAATGCAGGCGCGCCTTGAATTCAGCATCAAATGTACTGCTGGCGGTTGATAGACGGGCGGGGGTAGCTATAAAAGTCATAGCATTTTAGAACCGGGTTATTTGCCGACAGCGGACGCAAAGGCGTCAATGATTTTGCGGATCGGCACCTGCTTGAGTTTGAGCGCGGCCTGATTCACCACCAGCCGCGAGCTGATGTCCATGATGTGCTCGACCTCGACCAGATGGTTGGCCTTGAGTGTGTTGCCGGTGGAAACCAGATCGACAATCGCATCCGCCAGCCCGACCAGCGGCGCCAGTTCCATGCTGCCGTAGAGCTTGATCAAGTCCACGTGCACGCCTTTGGCGGCGAAAAATTCGCGGGCAATCGCCACGTATTTGGTCGCCACTTTCAGACGCGAGCCCTGCTTGACGGCCGACGCGTAGTCAAAATCTGCCCGCACCGCCACACTGATGCGGCACTTGGCAATCTGCAGGTCCAGCGGCTGATAGAGACCGTCGCTGCCATGCTCCAGCAGCGTGTCTTTGCCGGTGATGCCCATGTCGGCGCCGCCGTATTGCACGTAGGTCGGCACGTCGGTGGCGCGCACCACCAGCACGCGCACATCGGGCTGGTTGGTGGTGAGGATGAGCTTGCGCGACTTTTCGGGGTCTTCCAGCACCTCGATGCCGGCAGCCCGCAGCAGCGGCAGGGTTTCTTCGAAGATGCGGCCTTTGGATAAAGCGAGGGTAATCATTTCAGTCTTTCAATGTCAGCACCCAGGCCGCGCAGTTTGGCTTCCATCTGGTCGTAGCCGCGGTCCAGGTGGTAGATGCGGTCCACCAACGTTTCACCCTCCGCCACCAGGCCGGCAATCACCAGACTGGCCGAAGCGCGCAGATCGGTCGCCATCACCGTGGCGCCCGAGAGTTTTTCCACCCCCTCCACCACGGCCACCTTGCCATCAATCTGGATGTTGGCGCCGAGACGAACCATCTCATTGACGTGCATGAAGCGGTTTTCAAAAATGGTCTCGGTCACCTTGGCGCTGCCGTGCGAGATGCAGTTGAGCGCCATGAATTGCGCCTGCATATCGGTCGGAAAACCCGGGTACTCGGTGGTGCGAAAACTCTGGGCCTTGAGCCGCCCCTGCGACTGGACCCGAATGCCCCCTTCCACCGCCGTGACCGTCGCCCCGGCAGCACGCAGTTTTTCCACCACGGCTTCCAGATGCTCTGCCCGGCCATGCCTGAGCAACACATCGCCGCCAGTGGCCGCCACCGCACACAGAAAGGTGCCGGTCTCGATCCGGTCCGCCACCACCTGGTGCTGGCAACCATGCAATTTCTCGACCCCCTGGATGCGAATCCGGCTGCTGCCATGCCCTTCAATTTTCGCCCCCATCTTGATCAGCATTTCGGCCAGATCGGGAATCTCGGGCTCCTGCGCGGCATTCTCCAGAATGGTCTCGCCTTCGGCCAGACAGGCGGCCATCAGAAAGTTTTCAGTGCCGGTGACGGTGACCATATCGGTGGCAATGCGCGCGCCCTTCAGACGCGTCCAGCCTTGAGGCAATTTGGCGATCATGTAGCCATGCTCGACCACAATTTCGGCGCCCATCGCGCTCAGGCCCTTGATATGCTGGTCCACCGGCCGTGAACCAATGGCACAGCCGCCCGGCAAGGACACCGTGGCCTCGCCAAAACGCGCCAGCAAGGGCCCCAGTGCCAGCACCGAAGCCCGCATGGTCTTGACCAGCTCATAAGGCGCCTCTGGCGAGCTGAGCGATCCGGCATTCACCGTGACCCGGCCATCCTCGCTGCGTTCAACCGTCACGCCCATGTTGCGGATCAGCTTGAGCATGGTGGCCACGTCCTGCAGCTTGGGCACGTTGCTGAGCGTGACGGGCTCGGCCGTCAGCAGGCAGGCGCACAGCTCGGGCAAGGCCGCATTCTTGGCGCCGGATATACCAACCTCACCGTGCAGCGGTCGGCCGCCGCGAATCAATAATTTATCCATGCAATCAGGCTTGAAGCGTCGCCCATTCGGCCGGCGTCAAGGTTTGCATCGACAAGGCATGAATCTCGTCGGTTTTCATTTTGTCGCCCAGCGTGGCGTACACGCGCTGGTGGCGCTGGATGGCACGCTTGCCCTCAAATTCAGGCGACACAATGGTGGCGGTCCAGTGGCGGCCATCGCCCTCGAGCGTGATGTATTCACACACCAGGTTGGCGGCAATCAGGTCTTTGATCTGGTCTGCATTCATATCAACAATTCAAAAAATGGGAAAAAGCCATTAACTACGGATTTTGTAACCGATGCGCAGCAGATACACCGCAATCGCACTCACCACGGCCAGCGCAACACCGACCACTCCCAGGCTCAGCCACGGCGACACATCGCTCACGCCAAAAAAACCGTAGCGGAATCCGTCAATCATGTAGAAAAACGGGTTCAGGTGGCTGACGGTCTGCCAGAACGGCGGCAGTGAATGGATCGAGTAAAACACACCACTCAGAAAGGTCATGGGCATGACGACAAAATTCTGGAAGGCCGCCAGTTGATCAAACTTTTCGGCCCACAAGCCGGCGATCAACCCCAAGGTGCCCATCAGCGCGGCACCCATCACGGCAAAGATCACTATCCACAGCGGCGCCACAAAACTGACCTCGGTAAACAAGGCAGAAAACGCAAACACGCCCAAGCCGACGATCAGGCCCCGAATGACGGACGCGCCCACATAGGCCACAAACCAGTTCAGGTACGACAGCGGCGTGAGCAGCAAAAACACGAGATTGCCCATCACTTTGCTCATGATCAAGGACGACGAGCTATTGGCGAATGCATTTTGCAGCAGGCTCATCATCGCCAGACCCGGCACCAGAAAAGCGGTGTAACTGATTCTGTCGTAGACCTTGACGTGCGCCTCCAGGGCGTGTCCGAAGATCAGCAGGTACAGCATGGCGGTCAGCACCGGGCCTGCCACGGTCTGGAACGCCACCTTCCAGAAGCGCAGCACTTCTTTATAAAGGAGGGTTTGCCAGCCGGTCAAGATATTGCCCCCACGCTTGTCGCTTCGCGTACTGCGCTGCCCCCCGAGGGAGCTGTTTCGCCTTGGGGCGGCCCGGCGTCGAAACTTGCCCCGCTCTGTTCACTTTTGTTCATTACGTCCAGAAAAACATCTTCCAGATCGGCCTTGCGAATCTCCACATCGTGCGCCACCAGGCCAGCCTCACGCACGGCAGCGAGGTACTGTTCAATCTCCAGGGCGTCGTGCGCGGGGAACTGGACGATCCGTCCGGTAATGCGGGCCTTGTCCGCCAGCGCCTTGGGCAGCTCACTGTCAATTTTGAAGCGCAGGACATTGCTGGAGGCGGCCTTGAGCAGCTCGCTGGTGTGGTCCAGCGCCACAATTCGCCCCGACTTGAGCATGGCAATGCGGCCACACAGTGCTTCGGCTTCTTCCAGGTAATGGGTGGTCAGCAACACCGTGCTGCCCTGCTTGTTCAGCTTGGCAATGAATTGCCACAGGGTCTGGCGCAACTCCACATCAACGCCGGCGGTCGGTTCATCCAGCACGATCACGGGCGGCTTGTGCACCAGTGCCTGAGCCACCAAAACGCGCCGCTTCATGCCGCCGGAGAGTTGACGCATATTGGCGCCCGCCTTGTCGGTCAGACCCAGACTCTCAAGCAGTTCATCAATCCAGGCGTCGTTATTCTTCACACCGAAGTAGCCGGACTGAAAACGCAGCGCTTCACGTACGTTGAAAAACGGGTCAAACACCAGCTCCTGCGGCACCACCCCCAGACTGCGCCGCGCCTGGGCGTAGTCAAGCTGGACATCATGACCCAGCACCGATACTTTGCCTGCATTGGCACGTGTAAGGCCAGCCAGAATGCTGATCATGGTGGTCTTGCCCGCGCCATTGGGTCCCAAGAGACCAAAAAACTCGCCCTCTTCAATATCGAGGCTGACGCGGTCGAGCGCGAGAAAAGTGCTGCCTTTGGGTCCGCGCGGGGAGGGATAGGCTTTGGAGACGGACTGAAAGGAAATTGCAGGCATGAAGGGAGCTATTCTAAAGACTTGCGGGGCAGCTCTGTCCCCAACTGAGGGGGATTCAAGCTGCTGGCAGCAACTCCACAATCCCGTACAGAGTCGCCAAATCACCCAGGCGGGCGGGCAGACCGCGGACCGCAAAACGTTTGCCCAGTGCCAGCGTCTCGCGCCGGAATTCAAGCAATACCGCCAGCGCTGCCGAATCAAATCGGCTCAAAGCCGTGGCGTCGACCACCACGTCCGGACCCGACTCGGAGCGCAGGCCCTGCACCAGCATGCGCAGGCATGCGGTGGCCTGGGATTGCGTCAACTCTTGGGGCAGTACCAGCACAGTCACCCCTTTTTGGCGTTGGCCTTGTTGCGGTCGGTCAGGGTAACAATCAAGCCGCTGATGCCTTTGGCATTGATTTCCTGCGCAAACTGGCTGCGATAGGTTTCCACCAGCCACACACCCAATACGTTCAGGTTGTAAATTTTCCAGCCAGCGCCCTCGCCGGGTGTTTTTTCCAGCTTGTAATCGAGTTGAATGGCATCGCCGCGGCCTTTGACCTCGGTACGGACCACCACCTCTTTGTCTTCCGCAGCCGCCCGCATGGGCCTGACCAAAATGGTCTGGTCACTGACCTGGGTCAACGCGCCGGCATAGCTGCGCACCAGCAAAATCTTGAACTCTTCCTGCAAGCGTTTTTGCTGCTCAGGGGTGGCCTGGCGCCAGGCCGGACCCACTGCGGAGGCAGTCATGCGCTGGAAATTCACGTTCGGCATGATCTTGGCGTCCACCAGCGCCACGATCCGGGACAGGTTCCCGGCCTGGATGGCTTTGTCGGCCTTGATGCTGTCCAGCACATCGGTGGACAGGCGTTTGATCAAAGCGTCTGCCGCTTCATCTGCCGCGCGCACCGGCAGGGCCAGCAGGCTGGAGGTGCTGACAAGCAGCACGGCGAACAGGCGACTCAAAAAACGACGATTCATGGTTTGACTTTCTCATCTCGGGGAACCCCGATGTTACTTAAGGTTTCGACTGGCTTTTCAGCTGCTGTTTCAGCCCGTGGCTGGGCCACATCGGGCTCGGCCGGCACTATTTCTCCCGTATCTTCTACGGGCGGGTTGCCCTCAAAAATGACGCTGCGGCGACGCTGCAGATACGCATCACGGGTGAAGGTGTATTGATCCAGCGCCGCTTCCTCCAGCATCGTGCTGGCTTTGAGCAAATCCGACCTCTTGTCAACGGCTCTCACCACCGTGGCGGTGTTGCGCGTCGGGATATGCGTAATATTGGAAACGATATCGCCCTTCAGATCAACCGGAAGTGCCACCGTATCGCGCAAGCTCGAAGGCCCCAGCAAAGGCAGGACCAGATAAGGGCCGGGCGCAAACCCCCAGTAACCCAGGGTATGCCCAAAATCCTTCGTGTGTTTTTCGATATCCATCTCGGTGGCCACGTCAAAAATCCCCCCCCAACCGAGGAAGGTGTTGAAGCCAACACGCCTCACACTGTCGATCGCAGCCTGTCCTTTGAATTGCAAGGCGTTGTTCACGAACGACCAGACATCATCCAGATTGCCAAAAAAATTGCCCATACCTTGCCGCACCCGCACCGGTGTGGCATCCCGATAGGCTGTGGCCACGGGCTTGATGACCGCCCTATCGACCGCTTCGTTGAACTGATAGACCCCGCGATTGAGCGGCTCCAATGGATCACGCGGATTGGCGTTGGGCCCGCTGGCACAGCCTGCGAGTACCAAAAGTATCAGCAACACGCCGGTCCACAAGCCGCACCCGGGCGTTCGGTGATCAACATGATGCACCGCTAAATTCATTGTCATTTTTTACCCTTGCTAGCGTCAGAGGTGCTGGCATCGGCGGCTTTGCTGTACAAAAACTGGCTGATCAGGCTTTCCAGCACCACCGCCGATTGGGTGCTGGAAATGGTATCGCCCGCCACCAGCGTCTTTTCGTCAGCACCGGCTTCAAGCCCCAGGTACTGCTCACCCAGCAAACCGCTGGTCAGAATTTTCAGGGAACTGTCCTTGGGAAAGGCATAACGGCTCTCCATGCTCAAGGTCACGTGGGCCTGAAAGGATTTGTCGTCAAAAACGATCTTTTCGACCCGGCCCACCACCACGCCAGCACTTCGCACGGCCGCTTTGGGCTTGAGTCCGCCGACATTGTCAAATTTGGCGTTGACGGCATAGCTCTTCTGAAAACTCAAACTCAACAAATTGGCTGACTGCAAGGCCAAAAACAGGATGGCCACCGCACCTATCAGCACAAAAATGCCAACCCACACATCATTCTTCGAGCGTTGCATGCAACACACCTTTCTATTCAGTTGGGGAGAGAGAGCTTGCTCACTTTGAGTAGCTGCGGTCTGTCCCACAAGGTTTCAGTTAATCAAATAGTAAACATCATGGCAGTCAGGATGAAATCCAGACCAAGAACCGACAGCGACGAGACCACCACGGTGCGGGTGGTCGCACTGGCCACGCCTTCAGGCGTGGGTTGGGCTTCAAAGCCCTGCAACAGCGCAACGAAGGTCACGGTAAAACCAAACACGATGCTCTTGATGACACCGTTGCCCAGGTCTTGCCAAACATCAACCCCGTCCTGGATCTGGCTCCAGAACGAACCGCCATCGACGCCAATCATGAGCACACCCACAGCCCAGCCGCCAATGATGCCCATGGCGCTAAAGACCGCGGCCAACAAAGGCATGGTGATGACACCGGCCCAAAACCGGGGTGCCAGGATGCGCAGCACCGGGTCGACCGCCATCATCTCCATGACGCTGATTTGCTCACCGGCTTTCATGAGCCCAATTTCGGCCGTCAGCGATGTGCCGGCCCGACCGGCAAACAGCAAGGCGGTCACCACCGGCCCCAACTCCCGAACCAGCGTGAGCGTCACCAGCAGGCCCAAGGCTGAGGATGAGCCATAGCGCTGCAAGGTGTAGTAGCCCTGCAAGCCAAAAACAAAGCCAACGAACAACCCGGACACCGCAATGATGGCCAGCGAGTAGTTGCCCAAAAAATGGATCTGGTCGCGGATCAGCCCAAAGCGTTTCAAGCTGCTGCCCAGCGTTGTCAGCAGACGAATGAAAAGACGGGCCCCTTGTCCCAAGTCGGCCAATTGGCGGCGAACGGCAAACCCGACATCGCCTGGTTTGTACCAACTCATGGTGCTGCTCCCAATCCAAAATCTTCCTCGATAGACGGGCCCTGATAGTGGAAACGCACCGGACCGTCCGGCAACGCATTCACATACTGGTACACCAGCGGATCGGTACTTTGCTGCACTTCTTTGGGCGTGCCTTGCGTCGCAATTTTGCCATTGGCCAGAATGATCACATGGTCGGCAATCGCAAAGGTCTGCTCCAGCTCGTGGGAGACAAAAACACTGGTCAGCCCCATGGAATCATTCAGATGGCGTATCAAGCGCGCTGCCGTGCCGAGGGAAATCGGATCAAGTCCTGAAAATGGCTCGTCATACATCACCAATTCCGGGTCCAGTGCAATGGCCCGCGCCAGCGCAATGCGGCGCGCCATGCCGCCCGACACTTCACTGGGCATCAGGTCACGCGCCCCGCGCAAGCCGACCGCATTGAGCTTCATCAGGACAATATCGCGAATCAGGGCTTCGGGCAAATCGGTGTGTTCGCGCAGCGGAAATGCCACATTCTCAAACACCGACAAGTCCGCAAACAAGGCGCCGAACTGGAACAGCATGCCCATGCGGCGACGTGCGGCGTAGAGCTGCGTCTGGTTCATCGGGGTGACATCTTGTCCATCGAACAGCAGTTCGCCGGACTGCGCCCGATTCTGCCCGCCGATCAGCCGCAGAATGGTGGTCTTGCCGCCACCGGAGGCGCCCATCAGTGCCGTGACTTTGCCACGCGGCACCGACAGGGAAACGTCGTCCAGAATCACCCGCTCACCATAACCGAAGGTGAGATTGCGCAATTCGACAAGAGATTCTGAAGATGAGGGCATTTACAGTTGAGGACAGAGCTGGCTCGCTTCGCGTAGCTGCGCACTGTCCCGCAAAGTTTCAAAAACAACAAGGCCGGGGTATGCCCGGCCCTTGGATGATACGGGATTACCTGAACTCAGCGAATCAGCCCCCTCGGGGGGCTGCGCAGCACACGCAGTGGCAAGCGTGGGGGCCATCAACGTGGCAGGTCGCTGCATCCCATCAGGAATTCATCCACCGCACGCGCGGCCTGACGACCTTCGCGGATCGCCCACACCACCAAACTCTGGCCGCGACGGATGTCGCCGGCGGCAAAGACCTTGGGCACGTTGGTGGCATAACCGCCGGTGAATTCGGTCGTCGCTTTGGCATTGCCACGGGCGTCCTTCTCGATACCGAAGGCTTCCAGCACCGTAGCCACCGGGTTGACAAAACCCATGGCCAGCAAGACCAGGTCAGCTTGATAGGTTTTCTCGGTACCGGGAATCTCGACCATCTTGCCGTCTTTGAACTCGATGTGCACGGTCTTGAGGCCTGTGACTTTGCCCTTTTCACCGATGAATTCCTGGGTAGAGATGGCGAACTCGCGATCACAGCCCTCGTCATGGCTGGAACTGGTGCGCAGCTTGAGCGGCCAGTAGGGCCAGGTCATGGGGCGATTTTCTTCCACCGGGGGCTGGGGCATCACCTCAAACTGGGTGACACTGGCGGCGCCGTGGCGGTTGCTGGTGCCGACGCAGTCAGAGCCGGTATCGCCACCGCCAATGACGATGACGTGCTTGCCGTCCGCCCGCAACTGGCCCTTGAGCTTGTCGCCGGCATTGACCTTGTTCTGCTGCGGCAGGAACTCCATGGCGAAATAAATACCATCCAGTTCGCGGCCCGGCACCGGCAGGTCGCGTGACTGCTCGGAACCGCCAGTGAGCACGACAGCATCAAAGTCTTTTTGCAGCTGGGCGGCAGAAATGGTTTCCTTGGCCCAGTTGGTAACCTTGGAGCCTTTGGGCATCTCGCCCACCAGCACGCCGGTGCGGATGGTGACGCCTTCTTTTTGCATCTGCTCGACACGGCGGTCGATGTGCGACTTTTCCATCTTGAAGTCGGGAATGCCGTAGCGCAGCAAACCGCCGACCCGGTCGTTCTTCTCGAACAGGGTGACATCGTGGCCGACGCGCGCCAGTTGCTGCGCCGCTGCCATGCCCGCCGGACCGGAGCCCACCACCGCGACCTTTTTACCGGTTTTGTGCGTTGGCAATTGCGGCTGCACCCAGCCCTCCGCCCAGGCGCGGTCGATGATGGCGTGCTCAATCGACTTGATGCCCACGGCGTCGTCGTTCACATTGAGCACACAAGCCGCTTCGCACGGTGCCGGGCAGATGCGGCCGGTGAACTCGGGAAAGTTGTTGGTGCTGTGCAGCACGTCAATCGCATTTTTCCAGTCGCCGCGGTACACCAGGTCGTTGAAATCCGGAATGATGTTGTTGACCGGGCAGCCGTTGTTGCAAAACGGTGTGCCGCAGTCCATGCAGCGCGCCGCCTGCACCTTGGCCTGCGCGTCGTCCAGACCAACGACGAACTCTTTGTAATTCTTCAAGCGCTCAGGGACGGGCTTGTAGCCCTCTTCGATGCGCTCAAACTCCATGAAGCCAGTGACTTTTCCCATGATTCTTATCCTTTGTTCCTTTGCGGGGCAGACCTTCAGCTCTGGCCCCGACACTTTAAGTTTCTATTCACTTATTTGGCTGGAGCTGCTTCTTTTTTTGTAGCTACTTGCGCACGGCTGGTAAGGGCTAGCGCCTCTTTTTGTGCATGAATCTCGCCCAAAGCGCGTTTGTATTCGTTCGGGAAGACCTTGACGAATTTCAGCCGGGACACATCCCAGGTATCGAGCAATTCACGCGCACGCTTGCTGCCGGTCCAGCGGTTGTGGTCTTCCAGAAGCTTCTTCAATTGCGCTTCATCGCTTTGGCCGCGATGCCAGAGACTCAAGTCGATGCTGGTTTTTTGCTCAGCCGTCGTCAGCACCTTCTCCATGGACACCATGGCGGTGTTGCAGCGTTTGGCAAACTGGCCGTCTTCGTCATAGACATACGCCATGCCGCCGCTCATGCCGGCGGCAAAGTTGCGCCCGGTTTTGCCCAGCACGGCCACGGTGCCGCCGGTCATGTATTCGCAACCGTGGTCGCCGGTGCCTTCCACCACCGTGGTCGCGCCGGAGAGTCGCACCGCAAAGCGCTCGCCACCAACACCGCTGAAAAAGGCTTCACCGCTGGTCGCGCCGTACATCACCGTGTTGCCCACGATGGTGTTGCGAATCGCCTCACCGCGGAAGTCGATGCTGGGGCGCACCACGATACGGCCGCCTGAGAGGCCCTTGCCGGTGTAGTCGTTGGCGTCACCAATCAGGTACAAGGTGATGCCGCGCGTCAGGAAGGCGCCAAACGACTGACCACCGGTACCTTCCAGCTGGATGCGGATGGTGTCATCGGGCAAGCCTTCGGGGTGCACCTTCGTTACGGCACCGGAGAGCATGGCGCCCACCGAGCGATTGACGTTGCGGGTCATTTCCATGAACTGCACTTTTTCACCCTTGTCGATGGCGGCACGACTCTTGGCGATCAGCACATTGTCCAGCGCGCGTTCCAGGCCATGCGCCTGTTCCTGCGTCTGGAAACGCGGCACGTCGGCCGGCACATTGGGCAGCGCAAACAGGCGGCTGAAGTCCAGGCCGCTGGCTTTCCAGTGTTCAATGCCCTGGCGCATGTCGAGCAAGTCGGCGCGGCCAATCAGGTCGTCAAACTTGCGGATGCCCAGCTGCGCCATGATCTGGCGCACTTCTTCGGCAATGAAGAAGAAGTAGTTGACCACATGCTCCGGCTTGCCGCTGAACTTCTTGCGCAGTACCGGGTCTTGCGTTGCCACGCCCACCGGGCAGGTGTTGAGGTGGCATTTGCGCATCATGATGCAGCCTTCCACCACCAGCGGTGCGGTGGCAAAACCGAATTCATCCGCACCCAGCAGCGCGCCGATGGCGACGTCGCGGCCGGTCTTCATCTGGCCGTCGGTCTGCACGCGGATGCGGCTGCGCAGGCGATTCAGTACCAGCGTTTGCTGGGTTTCGGCCAGACCGATTTCCCACGGACTGCCGCAATGTTTGATGGATGACCAGGGCGAAGCGCCGGTGCCGCCGTCGTGCCCGGAGATCACCACATGGTCGGCCTTGCACTTGGCGACGCCGGCCGCGATGGTGCCGACACCGATTTCGCTCACCAGCTTGACGCTGATGCTGGCATGCGGTGCCACGTTTTTCAGATCGTGAATCAGCTGCGCCAGATCCTCAATCGAGTAAATATCATGGTGCGGTGGCGGCGAAATCAGGCCGACCCCCGGCACGGAATGACGCAGACGGCCGATGTACTCGGACACCTTGCCCCCCGGCAGCTGGCCGCCCTCACCGGGCTTGGCGCCCTGGGCCATCTTGATCTGGATCTGGTCGGCACTGCTCAGGTACTCGGCGGTGACGCCAAAGCGGCCCGACGCCACCTGCTTGATGCGCGAGCGCAGCGAGTCAGTCGGGTTCAGGGGAATGTCAACTTCCACCACATCGTGACCGATGATGTCGGCCATCGTCTGGCCTTGTTTGATCGGGATACCCTTGAGTTCGTTGCGGTAGCGCGCCGGGTCTTCCCCGCCCTCGCCCGTGTTGCTCTTGCCGCCGATGCGGTTCATGGCGACGGCGAGCGTGGCATGCGCCTCGGTGGAGATGGAGCCGAGCGACATGGCGCCGGTCACAAAGCGCTTGACGATTTCTTTCGCCGACTCGACTTCTTCCACCGGAATCGCCTTGGCCGGATCAATTTTGAACTCGAACAGGCCGCGCAGCGTCATGTGGCGGCGGCTCTGGTCGTTGATGAGCTGGGCGTACTCTTTGTAGGTGTTCCAGTTGTTGGCGCGGGTGCTGTGCTGCAGCTTGGCAATGGCATCCGGCGTCCACATATGCTCTTCACCCCGGGCACGCCAGGCGTATTCGCCGCCGGCATCCAGCATGGTGGCCAGCACCGGGTCGGCGCTGAAGGCCGCCTTGTGCATGCGGATGGCTTCTTCGGCAATCTCGAAAACGCCGATGCCTTCGACGCGGCTGGGGGTGCCGGTGAAGTACTTGGCGATGGTCTCGCTGCTCAGGCCAATGACCTCGAACAGCTGCGCGCCGCAGTAGCTCATGTAGGTGGACACGCCCATCTTGGACATGATCTTGGACAGGCCCTTGCCGACGGCCTTGACGTAGTTGTAGATCGCCTTGTCGGCGCTCAGGTCGCCCGGCAGGTCCTGATGGATGCTGGCCAGTGTTTCCATCGCCAGGTAGGGATGGACCGCTTCTGCGCCATAGCCCGCCAGCACGCCGAAGTGGTGCACCTCGCGCGCCGTGCCGGTTTCCACCACCAGGCCGGCGCTGGTGCGCAAGCCCTCACCCACCAGATGCTGGTGAATGGCGGAGAGCGCCAGCAGCGCCGGAATCGCCACCTGGGTCGCGCTGACGCCGCGGTCGCTGATGATGAGAATGTTCTTGCCACCCTTGATCGCGTCCATCGCTTCGGCGCACAGCGAGGCCAGCTTGGCTTCCACGCCCTCGTGGCCCCAGACCAGCGGATAAGTGATGTCCAGCGTGTAGCTGCGGAACTTGCCTTGCGTGTGCTTTTCGATATCGCGCAGCTTGGCCATGTCGGCAAAGTCCAGCACCGGCTGGCTGACTTCCAGCCGCATCGGCGGATTCACCTGGTTGATGTCCAGCAGATTGGGTTTCGGGCCGACAAAGGACACCAGCGACATCACGATCGCTTCGCGGATCGGATCAATCGGCGGGTTGGTCACCTGGGCGAACAACTGCTTGAAGTAGTTGTAGAGCGGCTTGTTCTTGTCGCTCAGGACAGCCAGCGGGCTGTCGTTGCCCATGGAGCCAATCGCTTCTTCGCCGGCGGTGGCCATGGGCGCGATCAGGAACTTGAGGTCTTCCTGCGTGAAGCCGAAGGCCTGCTGGCGGTCCAGCAAACTGACGACGCTTTCCGACGCCGAGGCCGGCTCGCCGCCGCCCACCACATCATCCAGCCGGATGCGCAGGTTCTCGATCCACTGCTTGTAGGGCTTGCTGTTGGCGAGGCTGGCCTTGAGCTCTTCGTCGTCGATCATGCGGCCCTGCTCTAGATCGATCATGAACATCTTGCCGGGCTGCAGGCGCCATTTGCGCACGATTTTGTTCTCGGGCACGGGCAGCACGCCCGACTCGGACGCCATGATCACCAGATCGTCATCGGTGATGCAGTAGCGCGAGGGACGCAGGCCGTTGCGGTCCAGCGTGGCGCCAATCTGGCGGCCATCGGTGAACACGATGCTGGCCGGGCCGTCCCACGGCTCCATCATGGCGGCGTGGTATTCGTAGAAGGCCTTGCGGCGCTCGTCCATGCTGGTGTGCTGTTCCCACGGTTCGGGAATCATCATCATCACGGCCTGGCTGATGGGGTAGCCGGCCATCGTCAGCAATTCCAGACAGTTGTCGAAGGTGGCGGTGTCGGACTGGCCGGCGAAGCTGATCGGGTACAGCTTTTGCAGGTCGGCGCCCAGCACCGGCGAAGACATCACGCCTTCACGCGCCTTCATCCAGTTGTAGTTGCCCTTGACGGTGTTGATCTCGCCGTTGTGCGCCACATAGCGGTACGGGTGGGCCAGCGGCCACTCCGGGAAGGTATTGGTGGAAAAGCGCTGGTGCACCAAGCCGAGGGCCGAGACGCAACGCACGTCTTCCAGGTCACGGAAATAGACCCCCACCTGATCGGCCAGCAGCAGGCCCTTGTACACCACGGTCCGGCTGGACATGCTGGGCACGTAATACTCTTTGCTGTGCTTGAGCTTGAGCGCCTGGATGTGGGCACTGGCGGTCTTGCGAATCACATACAGCTTGCGCTCCAGCGCATCCTGCACGATCACATCATTGCCACGACCAATGAAGACCTGGCGCAGAACCGGCTCTTTTTCGCGTACGGTGGGCGACATCGGCATCTCGCGATTGACCGGCACATCGCGCCAGCCCAGCAGTACCTGGCCTTCGGCCTTGATGGCGCGTTCCATTTCCTGCTCGCATGCGAGACGCGAAGCGTGCTCTTTCGGCAAAAAAACCATGCCGACACCGTATTCGCCGGGCGGCGGCAGCGTCACGCCTTGCGCCGACATTTCTTCGCGGTACAGCGCGTCGGGCAACTGAATCAATATGCCTGCGCCGTCGCCCATCAGCTTGTCGGCGCCCACGGCGCCCCGATGGTCCAGGTTTTCAAGAATCTTCAACGCATTCTTGACGATGTCATGCGACTTGGTGCCCTTGATGTGCGCCACAAAGCCCACGCCACAAGCGTCATGCTCGTGCTCGTTGGCATACAAACCGTTGTTCTGAAGATGTTGGATTTCGGCAGCCGTCGTCATGGCGCACTCCTAAAAAAATTGCACTGGATAGCGGGGATAGGGAGAATACTGCAACGCATCAAAAATGCCAAGCAGAATAATCGGGGTCAGATTCCAATTATTTATTGAATTATTCAATCAACAAATAATTAGGGACACATCAAAATTTATAGCTGCTTACGCAGTATCTACGGGGGCTGAGGGCTTATTTTGCTCTAATTTTCGGACTGAAACCGGCCGCCCGGCGCTGCTTTTTGTCACCCGGCGCTGCGTTCTTTTTTGCAGATCCGCTACAAAATCAGCTTCACCCAGCGCCCAGCCGCGCAAGGCCGAGTCCGTCAACGCCGCCTGTTGCCCCGGGCTGATGCCACTGTGCAGCAATTCCGCGTACGCCGCTTCGCGGGCAAACGGCGTGTTGCCCAGCTCCCAGAACAGCGGATGTGGCGTGATCAGTTTGTCGATACGCTGCCCGGTGTAATGGCCGTAGCTAGACCAGGGATAGTCCCGCACCTGGGCGACCAAGCCGGCGCGCACCGGGTTGAGGTCGATATAGCTCATGCAGGCGAGCAGATAGCGCTCGCTCTGGATCAATGTGGACTTGTAGCGCCCCTCCCACAAGGTGCCGCTGCGCTTTTGACGGTCGTTGAAATAACGCACGTAGCGCCGCCCCACCGCCTGCATCATCTGCGGTAAGCCATCCGCGGTTTGCGGCGTGACCAGCAGATGAAAGTGATTGCTCATCAACACATAGGCGTGAATGGCGACGCCGAATTTTTTGGCATTTTCATCCAGCAGGTCAAGCAAGGTCTGGTAATCCGCGCTGGAGGCAAAAATGGGCTGCCGGTTGTTGCCACGCTGGATGACGTGGTGGGGATAGCCGGGCAGCGTAAGGCGGGGTAGACGGGCCATAAAGATACAGTATGAATATCGCTATGATCTTAATTGGAATCTGACCCTCATTATTTTTTAATTGAAGAAGCCTATGACCGCCCTCACCAAAGTTGTTCTTTTTACCGACCACGATGGTCGGGCCCGTTTCCGCGAGGAGCTGGTTGTCTTGACCGAGGGAACACTTAGCTCGCAGCTGACACCACTACTGCCCTCGGGGGGCTACCAGTTGCGCCAGAGTCCGGTGGGATTTCGTAGCAGTTTTCACTGCACCGGAGCCCCGCAATGGGTGTTCATTCTGAGCGGACAGATGCAGATATTTTTGCAGGATGGCAGCTCCCGCATTTTCAAGGCGGGCGAGCATTTCTATTCAGCCGACACCCTGCCAGAAGGCGTCCAGTTTGATGCAGCCATTCATGGCCACTGGAGCCAGCAGGTCGGGCCCGACCCGCTGGCAACCCTGTTTGTGCGCGGCTAAAACATGCAGCTTATTTCAAAATAGACCAAAGTAAAGCGCAAGGTCAAAGACAGGAACGTATCAAGCGGGGGTCTCCTTGTCGCCCGCATTGTCCCTGTGTTCAGATGCGTCATGCGTTACGGGCAAGACAAAGCGGCTTTCCAGCAGATTGGTCAGCCCGAATTCCTGCAGCAGGGCACGCAGGCGCTGCGCGGCGGCCCGTTTCGGTTGGCCGGTGTGGCGGGCGATGATGAGCTCATTCTTCATGCTGTGCTCCCAACCCACCAGCTCGGTCACGGTGACCTGGTAGCCATGCGCCTCCAGATACAGGCAGCGCAACACATTGGTGATCTGGCTGCCCAGCTCGCGGGTGTGCAGCGGATGACGCCACAGCTCGGCCAGCGGCGTGCGCGACAGGGAGAGTGCTTTGTACTGGCTCAGGCAGCGCGCTACTTCAGCCTGACAGCACGGCACCAGCACCATGAATTTGGCGTGTTTTTGCAGGCCAAAGGCAATGGCGTCATCGGTGGCGGTATCGCAGGCATGCAGCGCGGTCACCACATCAATACGCTCGGGCAGTTCGTCCGATTGCGTTGACTCGGCCACGCTCAGGTTCAAAAACAACATGCGGTCAAAGCCGAGCTTGCCGGCCAGCTCGCGCGATTTCTGCACCAGTTCGGCGCGGGTCTCGATGCCGTAAATGTGCCCGGCTTTTTTGTCCTTGAAAAACAGGTCGTAAATGATGAAGCCCAGATACGATTTACCGGCGCCGTGATCGGCCAGCGTGATGCCACCCGCCTTCTCGGGCAGCTCCAGCAGCAGCTTCTCAATGAACTGGAACAGGTGGTAAACCTGCTTCAGTTTGCGGCGCGAGTCCTGATTCAGCTTGCCGTCACGGGTCAGGATATGCAGTTCTTTGAGCAGCTCGATCGACTGGCCGGGCCTGATTTCAGGCGCACTGCTCGCAGACTCCTGCCCTTTGGCTTGCGTTGTGCCTTGCGGCTCAGCGCGCGCCGGGCGCTCCGTTTTTTTGGTTTTCATGCTTCTTTGTTGCCAGGCACTTCGGCGCCGGGGGTTGCGTCGGCCGGCGCAGCAACCGGGCAGCCCGGTGAGCGCCCTACCCCCAACGCCGCCCAGCCCGCCGCCCCAAGCCGCTCCATGGTTTGCATGTTCTTCTCGAAAATGGTCTCCGGCTCGGGAAAGGCGTCCACCGCACGGTCAATGCTTTCTTCGCGCAACAGGTGCAAGGTGGGATAGGGCGAACGGTTGGTGAAATTGGTGATGTCGTCGACCTGGGTTCCGGCGAACTGATAGTCCGGGTGCAAATTGGCGATTTGCAGGATGCCATCGAGTTCCAGATCCAGCAAGGCCTGGTCGGCCTCTTCCAGAAAATCGTTGAAATCAAGAAAATCAGCCAGACAGTCAGGCGCGATCAACAGCGTCGTGTCTCTTGCATCCGGGTCGCTGGCGAGCAAGGCTTTGAGTTCAAACACCAGATCTTTCAGGAAATCCGGTGCGGTCCGGGCGCGACTCACCACATAGTGAACTTGTCCCTTGACGTGCACACTCTTGGCAAACGGGCACAGGTTCAAACCAATCACCGCCCGCTCCAGCCAGACGCGTGTATCGTCAATCGCTGTTTTTGTCGTTACTTGCATATTGTTCACTCGCTTAAATAAAATGACTGGCTTGGCCAACAATCAGTTTGGCCAGCTCGTCGAGCACCGGGCTTTGAATCTGGTCGGCGCCATACGCTGTGTTCACCAGCTCGAAACCCTGCGCATTGGCCAGACGAAACGCCAACTTGGCAGCATCGTGATCGGCGGTGATGGTGACGCTACCGCGCGCCTCGGTCAGGTAGTCGAATCGGATCACCTGCAAGGTGTTTTTTTCGGGATGCCGCACATGGACGCGCTCATGCCTGACGGCGCTGGCTGACAAGCGCGCTTCAATCCGCTGCAGGTCCGGCAGGAAATTGGCACTGACGCTGCCGTCAATCGGAGCGCCATCACGCGGCACAATGCGCCAGCCCATGGCGATGTAGTCAAACACCTCCTGGTCGCGCAATTTCTTTTTGCGCGCATCGACGCGAAAATCAATCAGCTTCATGACCGGCCACGGCGTTTTGCCATCCAGGCTCAACTGGGGACCGCTCGGCCCAATCACATTGAGCTGCTTGGCCAGTTCCGTGACGTACAGCCAGGCAGTTTTGGACGCCGCTTCGGTCAGCCGGGTATTCGCCTCAGAGTGGTTTTGCTGCGCATCTTGCTCAGCTTGCAAAGCACTGGCCTGCAATTTAAGTTGATTGAGAAAACTCACGACTGTTACCTGGTTCTTGTATCTATTGGCGCAATTTTAGCGATGCGCTCAATCATGAGCGCCGGCACTTGGCGCCGCGCGTGCTGCAAGCTGGCGCCCCACCTGCCGCGCCAGCAGCACACCCAGCAGCGAACAAGCCCCGGTGACAAGCCAGGTCCAGTGCCAGCCGCCGGCGCCGCTGGCGACCCAAGCCACCAGCGGTGGTCCGGCAAACTGGCCCAGGGCCGCCCACTGCTGCATCCAGCCGACCGTGGTGGAGACGGTACCCTCGCCGGGTGCCAGCTGCACCGCCAGTAAAAACAGGGTGGCTGGAATCATGCCTCCCACCGCAGAGAACAACAGGATGGCAGCAAACCGAATAACCGGCGGCAAGCCCGTGCCGCCCACCAGGGGAAACGTGGCAAAGGCCAGCAAAGCCCCCAAAGCCATCACGCAAAAGCCAATGTACAGAAGACGCTGCGCTGGCACGCCACGCTGCAGCAGACGCCCCGCAGCCAGGTTGCCCACGATATTCACCGCCGCCGCGAGTGCCGTCAGCACCGCGCTGATGCTGCCCGCCACGCCCGCCTGGGCATAGATGGAAGGCAAGAACCCGATCACGGCCAGCCACTGGCCCGAATACACGGCAAAACTCAAAGCCACCAGCCAGGGACCGGGCGCGACGAGCGTTTGACGCAGGCGCTGTTTCCAGCCGTCCCGGCTGTTGCCGCTGGTGCTGGATGCGGCGGCTGGCCGGCGTTGCTGATCCGAGGGCACCGCGTGCCAGACCCAGACCGCCATCAACAAAGACAGGCCCGCCGTGCCCCACCACCAAACCTGCCAGCTGGTGACAAAGATCACCAGCGGACCCGACAACAGCGCAACGGCCGTGCCAAATGGCATGTAAGCGCCCCACAGGCCCAGCATGGCGCTCAGGCGATGGGGCGGCACCAACTGCCGCACCAGACTCGGCGCGGGCATGGACACCAGCAGAAAGCCGAACCCTTCCAGCGCCCGAAGCGCTATCAAACTAGTAGCATCCTGCGCGCAACCACCCAAGGCTCCAGCCGCAAAAAGCACCAACAATCCGGTCAGCAGACTGCGCCGCAAGCCGATGCCATCGGCCGTCAGGCCGACGGCGAGCCCCAAGGTCATACCGGCCAGCTGCACCATGGACAGCAAAAATCCGGATTGCAGCAGCGTGATGCCCAGCGCCTCGCGCAACACCGGTAAAGCGGGTGGCAACTTGCCCACATGCAGCGCGGCACTGACGCCGGCCAAAATAACCACGAGGGCCGGACTGGTCCTGGTTTTCAAGGGGGGCGGCACCGACATGCGGTCATGACAACAAGCGCTGGCCGGTGAGGCGTTCATGCTCACTCGCGGCAAATCGGTCGGTCATGCCGGCAATGTAGTCGGCCACCACGCGGGCCGTGGTACTGGCTTCGTCCGCTGCGCCGCGCGCCGCCTCGGAGCGCGCCAGAAAACCACCCTGCATTTCCTGCGGACACGCCAGATAGGCGGCAAAAAGCTCGCGCACCACCTGTTGCGCCTGCCACATGGTGTTCATGACCTGGGGATGACGGTACAACTGTTGCAACAGGAATTGTTTGAGCACCTGCGATTTTGTTCGCATGTCGTCACCAAACTGCAGCAAAGGCGCCAGCTGACGCACCTCATCCACGCCGTGCGGCGCGGCCGCATCCAGCGCTGAGGTAGTCGCGGCAATCACGTCGTACACCTGCGCACTGAGCATGCGGCGAATCGTCTCGTAAAGCAGGCGACGGCCCTGTGTTTTATCCTGCAAATGCGGATATTCGGCCAGCGTCTGCCGCCGGAAATCATCAAACAGCGCCACCTCCTGCAGCTGCTCCAGCGTGATCAGCCCGGAGCGCACGCCGTCGTCAATGTCATGTGCGTTGTAGGCAATCTCATCGGCCAGATTGCACAGCTGCGCCTCCAGGCTGGGTTGGGTGCGCTCCAGAAAACGGCGCCCGACGCCGCCGGGCTCGCTCTGCTCCAGGGCTTGGGCGTTGCTGCGGGAACAGTGTTTGAGGATGCCTTCACGCGTCTCGAAGGTGAGGTTCAAACCGTCGAACTGCGGGTAGCGCTCTTCCAGTTGATCCACCACGCGCAGGCTTTGCAGGTTGTGCTCGAAGCCACCGAAGGCGGCCATGCAGTCATTGAGCGCATCCTGCCCGGCATGACCGAACGGCGTGTGCCCGAGGTCGTGCGCCAGCGCAATGGCTTCCACCAGGTCTTCATTCAGCCCGAGGGAGCGGGCAATCGAGCGCCCCAGTTGTGCCACTTCCAGCGAATGGGTGAGACGCGTGCGAAACAAGTCGCCTTCATGGTTGAGAAACACCTGCGTTTTGTACACCAGGCGCCGAAACGCCGAGCAATGAACGATCCGGTCGCGGTCCCGCTGGTACTCGGTCCGCGTCGGCGCCGGCGTTTGTGGATAACGACGGCCCCGCGATTCGGCGGGATCACAGGCAAAGGGAGCAAGCGTCATTTTTATATAACAAATAGGGCTCTAGCCCCCGCAGAATAAGCACAAGCAGCTATTAATTTTATAGCTATATAGTGCAGCACAAATCAATCACTTCGCGCACCAGCGCATCCGGGGCACTGCGCACCGCCGCACTGGCGGGTCCGTCAATCACGACAAACCTGATCTCTCCGCCCTCCGCCTTTTTGTCCACGCGCATGAGCTCCAGGTAGCGCCCGGCGTTGTCCGCCTTTGACAGGCACGGCCCGATGACGGGCAGGCCGGCTTTTTGAATCAGCAGCGTCAGACGCTGGACCAACGCCGCGTCCACCAGCCCCAGGCGCTGCGACAAATGCGCCGCCATCACCATGCCACAGCCCACCGCCTCGCCATGCAGCCACTCGCCGTAACCCAGTCCCGCCTCGATCGCGTGGCCGAAGGTATGGCCAAAGTTGAGGATGGCACGCAGCCCCGCTTCACGCTCGTCCTGCCCCACCACCCAGGCCTTGATTTCACAACTGCGCTTCACGGCATGCGCCAGTGCCGCAGGCTCCTGCGCCATCAGGGCATCGATGTTGGCCTCAATCCACGAGAATAATTCCAGATCGGCAATCGGGCCGTATTTGATGACTTCGGCCAGTCCGGCACTGAGTTCACGCGGCGGCAGGGTCTTGAGCGTATCCAGATCGCATACCACCTGGAGCGGCTGGTAAAACGCGCCAATCATGTTCTTGCCCAGCGGATGATTGATGCCGGTCTTGCCGCCGACCGAAGAATCGACCTGCGCCAACAAGGTGGTAGGGACCTGGACAAAGGGCACACCGCGCATATAGCTGGCCGCCGCAAAGCCCGTCATGTCGCCGACGACACCGCCACCGAGGGCGAAGAGGATAGTTTTACGATCGCAGCCCTTGCTCAGCAAGGCGTCGAAAATCAGGTTCAGGGTCTGCCAGGTTTTGTAGACTTCGCCGTCGGGCAGGGTCACGGTGTGGATGTTGGCGTATTTGCCCTGCAAAGCCCGCTGCAGACGCTCGACATACAGGGGCGCAACCGTGGTGTTGGTCACAATCAGCGCGCTGCTTGCTGCTGGCAGCGCCGAATAGGTCAGCGGGTTATCAAAAAGCGAGCTGCCAATGGCAATGTTGTAGCTTCGATCTGCGAGATCGATGGAAACTATTTGGAGGTCTGGAGCATTCATACCCGTGAGTTTAGAGGTAGTTTGCGCTGTTCCGCGCTGCCCTCCTGCCAACTCGCCGTCAGGGACTGGACACCACGCCTGCCAGTTCCAGCTGCATCACGATCATGTTGACCAGGGTGGCAACCGATGGGCGCCCGGTCTCAATAATGAAATGCGCCGTTTCCCGATAGAGCGGATCGCGCAGGGCATAAAGATCGCGCAGTCGACCCAACGGATCGGCGACCTGCAGCAAAGGCCGGTTCACGTCATGGCGCAGCCGCCGAAACAATTCATCGGGCGAGGAATTCAGGTAAATCACCTGCCCCCGTTCCCGCAGATGCAGGCGGTTGGCAGCCCGCAACACCACGCCGCCACCGGTCGACACCACGCCTTTTTGATGCAGCGTGAGCTGGTCGATCACTGACTCCTCGATATCGCGGAATCGCTCTTCGCCCTCCCGCTCGAAGTACTCGCGGATCGAGCAGCCCAATTGCTGCTCAATCACATGATCGGAGTCAGAGAAGGGCAGCTGCAGCCGCCGGGCGAGTTGCCGCCCGACGGTGGATTTACCGGAGCCGGGCAGGCCGATGAGGCCAATCACGTAAGGAGCCCTCAATAGCTATAAGGCGAAGCAGGAAGAGAGCAGGGCGGCCCCACGTCGGGAACGCTTGGAGCCAAGCGGAAAATGGTTGATTTACTGGTTTCGGTACCGCTGGAACTGACCGTTGCAGTCAACTTATTGATAACCCAAATGGCAGAGCCTTTCAAGTAAGTCAAATTGAAAGCGGCGATCCCAGTTGCATCGGTAGTTACGATAGAAGGTACGCCTCCACCATCTGAATTTTGGGGGGTCAGATTGCCGTCTAACGTCGAGTTTCCGGGAAGAGGTGGTGCCACCGTAGGACAAGTTCCCACAGTGGCCACTGTGGTCGGTGTGCGCGTCCCATCTTCGTTGGGGTCGAGGGAACCATTGCCATTCACGTCTTCAGAGCAATAAGTCGCATTAACGGTGCAGGCGCTGCCCAGACTGAACGCCACTGGCCGCATGCGCAAAGTCACGATCTGGTTAGGCACCGGGTTGTTATTGGCATCCGTGACCTGTACCGAATAGGCTTGAATATACAAAGTTTTGTCGGAACTTTCTCCCAGCACTGACGCCGGACCAAACGCAACAGACAATGCCTGACCACCAATGGTCAGCAGTACGGAGTTACTCGAAGGCGAGATCCCGGTCTGCACAGTGGTCCCCTGAATATTGGCCGAAATCACGATTCCGTTTGAAATAGAGGCCGCAGTACCGGCGGTGAACGTTGCGACCGCATTGCCCGCACTATTGGTATAGGCAAGCGCAGGCGTCAGTAACTCACCGGCTGCTGGCCCACCTGTCATTGAAAACACGATCGGAACGTTGGCAACCGACTGATCCGTCGCCCCGTTGGACGACACCGCGTGCGCCGTTAACGTGAGTGAACTCTGGTTTCCAGCAGTAGCAATCGGTAAAGTAGTTTGACTTGCGCTCAGAAGAATTTTGTTGGCTGCAGACACCGGCGGAGAAACCACCAAAGTGAGGTTTGCGGTACGAGACAGACTGTCAATCATGGTGATCGATGCAGTACCTGCTTGCGGAGCCGTCAAAACGGCAGACGCATTTCCACTCACCACAGTAATGGCCTGGCTTGCTGCCCCGTTTGCAAATGTTCCCAGCGTTGTCGCGAAAATTACCGTAGACGCCCCGGGAGCCGACACAGTTATGGTCTGAGCACTAGTCGTGACGAAGACGGCATTGTTAGCCGGGGTAGTGACCGCCAATACCGACGCCGCATTGCCACTGGTATAGGCTTGGGACTTCGCATTGCCTAGTGCAGAAACATTGATACTGGCACTTCCAGTAGCCAAACCGGAGACTTGCGCTGTCGCAACACCAGAACTGTTGGTCACGCCCGTTGGGGCACTCAAGCCAAGAACTGCAGAGTCGGTTGCAGCAAAAGATACGGTTACGCCTGTCATCGGCGCCCCAAACACGTCCTTGACCGTGGCACTCAGTGTTGCACTGGCACCGCCAATAACCAGTGCCCCACCGGAATTGGTCAAGGCAATGCTAGCGCCAATCACGTTTACCTGGGTCGTTGCCGGACTGGCCGAGCATCCCGCACAGGAAGCTGTCAGCGTTGAAATGCGCTTCGTCTGATCAGAGGACACCGCAATCATGGTCACTGTGGCGCCTGTAACGGTGGTAACAACCGATGGATTGCTTAGTACGACCCCATTGGTAGCCGCAAGGTCAATTGTCGCGCCTGTCACTGATGCATTTCCACTGGTTAATGCATAAACCGTGAACGTTACCAATGAGGTTCCATCGGCGTTCAAGACAGTTGCGCTGGAGTTGATCCTGATCGATGCGACATTCGCATTCGCCGTCACCGTCGCCGTCGCCGGTGTTGTAGAGCCACTTGCCGTGCCCGCGCTACCGCCGCCGCCGCCACATGCCGTCAGAGCCATGGCGAGTGCAAGACCCATTGCATATTTCAACAAATTCATACTCAACTTCCTGTAAGTCATTATTAATAGCAGAGGTCAGCGAGAGGTCTTGTCAGCAACCACTTTAGGCGTGATAAATACCAGCATTTCCTGCTTGTTTGAAATTCTGGACCGGCTCTTGAACAGATTGCCGACGCCGGGTATATCGCCTAGCAAAGGCACTTTAGTTTCATCATCGCTTTCCGTCATCTCGAAAATGCCACCGATGACAACGGTGCCGCCGTTCTCAACCAGCACCTGTGTCTGTATATGCTTGGTGTTGATGGCAAACCCGGCGGCCGTCTGCTGGCCAACCGTGTCTTTGGTGACATCCAGCGCCAGGATGATGTTGCCTTCCGGCGTTATTTGTGGCGTCACTTCCAGTTTCAAATTCGCTTTACGGAAGGCAATCGAGGTGGCACCACTGGAGGATGCCACCTGGTAGGGCAATTCGGTTCCCTGTTCGATCAGGGCCTTGATCTGGTCAGCCGTGACCACGCGTGGACTCGAAACCACTTTGCCTTTGCCGTCCGCTTCAAGCGCTGAAAGTTCCAGGTTGAGGAAACGATTGGCCGCCGAACTGAAAATCGAAACAGCAAAAGTCGCCGGGTTGTAGCCGTTCTGACCGATGGCGGGCAGATTGACAAAATTGCTGGTTAGATCGTTTACGCCACCCGCGCCGCTGCTTGCGACTGCGTTCGAGTAACTTGTACCAAACGCAACGCTATTCCCCCCGCCCAGCGAATAACCTCCAGTACCACCTTGTTGAGCACGTAAATCGTTCCCGCCAAGCTTCACGCCCAGGGATCTACCAAAGGTATCGGTGGCCTCCACGATGCGCGCTTCAATCAACACCTGGCGAACCGGGATATCCAGTTTGGCGATCAATTGCTGCACCTGCTCCAGTTTGCTGGGAATATCGGTCACAAACAACTGGTTGGTGCGGGCCTCGGAAATAGTGCTGCCACGCGGGCTCAACATGCGGGAACTACCGGCGCCTGTTCCGCCACCGGTGGCTGTTAACTGCGCGGCAACTTCTGCTGCCTTGGTGTAATTCATCTGGAAGGATTGCGTGCGCAAAGGCTCCAGATTTTGCAGCGATGCGATCGATTCAAGTTCCAGCTTTTCCTTGGCGTTGATTTCATCTTTGGGGGCGATCCAGAGCACATTACCGGTCTTGCGCATGCCCAGCCCTTTGGCTTGCAAAATAATATCCAGCGCCTGATCCCAAGGCACATCCTGCAGCCGCAGGGTCACGCCGCCGGTAACGGAATCTGAGGTGATGATGTTGAAATTGGTGAAGTCGGCAATGACTTGCAGCAGTGAGCGAACCTCAATGTTCTGGAAATTGAGCGACAGCTTTTGCCCGCTGTAACCAGGCCCTTGCGTCAGTTTTGCCGGATCGACTTTGACTGGTTTGACTTCCACTACAAACTGCTCGTCAGTTTGGTAGGCACTGTGGATCCATTGCCCTTTGGGCTCAATCACCATCCGCACGCGGTCACCTACCTGGAAGGTCGTCACAGTTTGGACCGGGGTGCCAAAATCAGTCACATCCAGACGACGGCGCATACCTTCCGGCAACGTGGATTTCATGAATTCAACCACCAGGGTTTGTCCTTGCTGACGAATATCGACGCCGACCTGGTTGTTGGGAAGGGAAACCACAATCCGGCCAGAACCCTCGTCACCACGACGGAAATCCATATCTTTAAGCGGCAATGTGTCCCGGCTGCGGCTTTCCGCAAAAACAGGGGCAGCAGACGCCGCAGGCGCCGCGACTGCCACCGCGTCCAGCACCACCAGCAAAGATTTGCCCTGTATCTGGGCCTTGTAGGTGGTTGCATGCTTCAGATTCAGTACGACGCGAGTCCGGTCCCCGGCCTGCACCACACTGACCGACTTCAAATTACCCTGATTGATATCGATGGTGGAACGACCCATGGCATTCGAAATCCCCGGGAAATCAAGTGCAATTCTTGCTGGCGACTGGATTGAAAATCCTGTCGGTATCGCCAGCAGCGGCTGCGTCAAGTCGATTTTGACAACCTCAACACCACCTTGGATAGAGCCGGAAACCGCTTCAATAGCGCTAGCGCTAACGTTAACGCTCTGGGCCTGGGAGGCAAGCACTGCCAACATGAGTGACGTGGCCAGGAAAACCCGTTGCCATACTCGTTTTGCCATCCAGTAATTCTGATTATTCATTTCGACCTCTCTTGCAGCTGCAAAGTAGCAGTGCGTTCAATCCATTCGCCAACAGCGTCTTGCACAATTTCGCGCAGCGTGACTTCTGTCTCACTGATCTTGCTCACGCGTCCATAGTTTTGTCCAAGATAGTTACCGGGGCGTACCTGGTACAACAAGTTGTCAACCTTCACCAGCGCAACGGGCTGGCCAGCCCTGACCATGCTCCCCACCAGAGTCATCGAATCCAGCGGAAAAGACTCCAGCGCCTCCTTGCGACGCACCAACTCAGGCGCGATCAACCCCCCGTTGGCAGCCGCTTGGGTCGACTCGCGTTTCAAGGCCTGCGTCAGTTTTTGATTGCTGAAGGGCTCTATCGCAGTGACCTGGGTATAGCTTTCCGGTTTGAACTGTTTGGGCTCGGAAATTGGGGCAACCTTGGGTCGGGTCTGGCTCTTTTGCGCAGCCATCCATTGGCGCAATTCATCCTCGCCGTTGGCACCGCAACCGGCAAGCGTCAGAACAATGGCAACAACCATCAGTTTGATCACGGGCATCATTTCTTCGCCCCTTTCGGTGCTGCTGCCTTGCGCTGCGCGGCAACCTCATCGGAATCGAGATAACGGAAGGTTTTGGCCGTCGCATCCATCGCCAAAGCCCCGTCCTTGGCAGGCACGATAGTCAGGTTATTGAGCGTCACAATGCGGGAAAGATTGGCAATGTCGGACGCAAAAGCGCCCATGTCGTGATAGCGCCCGGTGACCCGCACTGCAATTGGCAACTCGGCGTAGTAGTCCTTGACAACCACTTGGCCCGGCCGGAACAGGTCAAATTGCAGGCTGCGCCCCAAACCAGCCTGGTTGATGTCTGAAAGCAGAGCGTCCATCTCTGCTTTGCTTGGCAACTGCTTCTCCAGTTGCGTGACGTACTGCAGAACCTGTTCACGCTGTTTCATGAGGGCTTCAAGATTCACCGCCTTGCCCAGCTTTACCGTGTACTCATCGCGGAGCGTCACTTCCTTGGTCTGCTCCACAACCAATTCTTCCCCAGAGGTGTTTAGCCACAGAAACCACAGCGCCACAACGACCACAAGGGTGACGGCCGCAAAGAGCGCATAGCGCGGAAACGCCGGCCAGTTGGCCGGGTCTTTGGGGTCCAGGTCACGAAATTGACCGAGCAATTTTTCCTGCAGGGCAGGAAAGTCGAAATTCAATGAATATTTGCTTGCCATGATGCCGTGTTCCTATTTTTTGACAGGAGTCGAGGCGGCGAGCACCGGAGCCACTGCACTTGCGGCTGCAAGCATTTTTTCAGCCTCGCTAGCACGCATCAGTCGAACACGAATGGTGAAATTGGCAACGCGTCGCTGTTCCCGCGGCGTCAGGGTGACCGAACCGGCCACAATTTCAACCAGCTCTGGCTTGGAAAACCAGGGTGTATTGTTTCCGAGATTACGCAACAACTCAGATACCCGTTCATTGGACTGGGCAACACCTTGCAGCGTCACAGCCTGATTTTCCTGACGCATGCTGACGATATAAACGCCATCAGGCAATTGCTTGACCAGTTCTGTCAGCAGGTGAACCGGCAAATTCCGGTCTGCCTGCAGATCTTCCACAGCCTGCTGGCGCGCACGCAAGGCCGCAATCTCCGCCTCAAGGCCGGCAATGTCCTTGATTTGGTCATCGAACCGTTTAATCTCGGTTTGCAATAGCTGGTTTTTCCCTTGTTGCCCCGATATCTGAGCTTGATACCAAAGGAAAATGATCCCGGCAAGCAGACCACCGACAAGAGCAGAAACTGCCAGGCTGACGTTGAATATATCCCGGCGCAGTTTGCGTGCCGCCTCGCGGTGCGGGAGCAGATTGATCAGAATCACTGCATGAACCTCCGCAAGGCCAGTCCGCATGATGTGAGGTAGGACGGCGCCTCCCGTGTCATTTTCTTCAAGCGAACACCTTCCCCAATTTCCATGCCTTCAAACGGATTCACCAAACTGCAGGCAAAAGTGGTGTGCTGCGTTACAGCCGCAGTCAAACCAGGCAAAGCCGCCGATCCGCCCGCCAACATCACGTAGTCGACCTTGTTATGCGGCGTGCTGGTAAAGAAAAACTGCAATGCACGACCAATTTCCTGCACCATGCTTTCAACGAACGGGCGCAACACACTGGATTCGTAGTCGTCCGGCAGTTCACCACTGCGCTTTTTACTTTCAGCCTCTTCCAGAGAAAAACCATACTGGCGCACAATCAACAGCGTCAACTGGGCACCGCCAAACGCCTGGTCCCGGTCGTACAAGACTTCATCGTCACGAATGACCTGCATACTGGTGGTCAGAGCGCCCACCTCAAACAAGGCCACGATACAGCCGGCACCCTTGTTGGGAAGATTGCCAATCAGGCGACCGGTCGCCAGGCGCGACGCATAAGATTCCACATCCACAATCACGGGTTTCAAACCAGCCGCTTCTGCCAGGCCTTGAATGTCCTGGACCTTCTCCCGGCGTGACGCGGCAATGAGAACTTCGATGTCGCCGGAAGAGCCCGCACTGGGCCCGACGATGCAAAAATCGAGGCTAACCTCGTCCAGCGGAAACGGAATGTACTGGTTGGCCTCAGCCTCGACCTGCAGCTCCAACTCCTGATCGGACAGGCCCCCCGGAAGAGTGATCTTTTTGGTGATGACAGCTGACGGCGGCAAGGCCATGGCCACATTTTTGGTTTTTGTCCCGCTTTTTTTCACCAGCCGGCGGACCGCATCAGCCACCTCATCGAACTTTTCGATGTTGCCGTCGGTAATCCATCCGCGTTCAAGCGGCACAATGGCGCAACGCTCAAGCACCAAATTACCAGCCTTGTCTTGACCCAACTCGACAAGTTTGACACTGGAAGAGCTGATATCCAGACCCAGCATGGGTGCAGGTTGACGACTAAACAACGACCCCAAAGAGATCAAATCTATCCCCTGAAACAGGCTAACCAAAAATTAGCGAAACTTAAGAATTCACTTGAATGCTAGCAGCAAGGCCATTGTCCCGTAAAGGTATTTTCAAATTTCAGGAATGACGAGCGTTGTCAAAAGTAGACGCTTTGTATTCAAACGTTACAGCCATAAGACCACGAACTGACGCCCAAGAGCTAAGCAGCAACAATAGCGGATACTACCGCGCCAAAGCTGGGAAAACATCATTTTTATAATGTCGACGCGTTTCAACGAAGTTTTTTATGCCCTCAAAACCACCGCTTAGTGAATCCAGCTCCCCCCGCAAATCCAATCCTCGCACCAGTGCGATGAATTGGTTGCTGCGTATTGCGTTATGGGGTGGCGGCTTGGCGCTGGCTGGGATCTTGTCAGTTCTGATCATCCTCGCCATTGCCTTGGCCGTGGCGTTCCCGAACCTGCCAGATATTTCAGACTTGTCTGATTACCGGCCCAAATTGCCCTTGCGCGTATTCTCAGCCGAAGGGGCCCTGATTGGCGAGTTTGGCGAAGAACGTCGACATATGACGCCTATCAAGGAAATCCCGAAGGTCATGACGGACGCGGTGCTGGCGATTGAGGACTCACGGTTTTACGAGCATGGCGGCGTCGACTACAAAGGCGTTTTGCGCGCCGCGCTGGCCAACCTGGGACGCATCAAAAGTCAGGGTGCATCCACCATCACCATGCAGGTGGCACGCAACGTCTATTTGTCCTCGGAAAAAACCTACACCCGCAAGATCTACGAAATCCTGCTGACCTTCAAGCTGGAACACATGCTGACCAAGGACCAGATTCTTGAGATCTACATGAATCAGATTTTTCTGGGCAACCGCGCCTACGGTTTTGCCGCAGCTTCAGAGGCTTATTTTGACAAGCCGCTGAAAGACATCACGGTGGCAGAAGCGGCCATGCTGGCTGGCTTGCCCAAGGCGCCATCGGCCTACAACCCGATCAGCAATCCGAAGCGGGCCCGGGTGCGTCAGCTCTACATTATTGAGCGGATGCAGGAAAACGGGTTCATCACCGCTGAGCAGGCTGTTGCCGCAAAAAACGAAGAGGTCAAGGTCAAATCCAGTGCAGACAACACCAAAGTGCACGCAGAGTACGTGGCTGAAACAGTACGCCAGTTGATGTTCGCGCAGTACGGCGACGAGACCTACACCCGTGGACTGAACGTTTACACCACGCTGCGGGCAGCCGACCAGGATGCGGCTTACAAGGCTTTGCGGCGCGGCATCATGGACTTCGAGCGCCGCCAGATTTACCGTGGCCCGGAGGAATTTGTCGTCCTGCCGACCGATCCGCAGGAACTTGAGGATGCCATTGACGAGGCACTGGGCGATCACCCTGACAACGGCGACGTGATGTCTGCCATGGTGCTGGAAGCGAACGCTAAAAAAATAACGGCCATTCGCCAGAACGGGGAGACCGTCGAAATTACGGGCGAGGGTCTCAGACCGGCTCAATCGGGCTTGTCGGACAAAGCAGCGCCCAACATCAAAATTCGGCGCGGCGCCGTGATCCGGGTGGCCAAAACGCTCAAAAATACGTGGGAAATCACGCAATTACCCGAAGTAGAGGGCGCCTTTGTGGCACTGGACCCACGCGACGGCTCCATCAAAGCGCTGGTCGGTGGATTTGATTTTGAGAAAAACAAGTTCAACCACGTAACGCAAGCCTGGCGCCAGCCCGGCTCGAGCTTCAAACCGTTTATTTATTCCGCGGCCCTGGAAAAGGGCTTCACCCCGGCCACGGTCATCAACGACGCACCGCTATTTTTTGACGCGGGTGTAACGGGTGGACAGCCTTGGGAACCCCATAATTACGACGGCAAGTTTGAAGGCCCGATGACCATGCGCCGGGGTTTGGCCAAATCCAAAAACATGATCTCCATTCGCATCCTGCAGGCTATTGGTGCACCGTATGCACAGGAATGGATCACGCGCTTTGGCTTCGATGCAGACAAGCACCCGGCCTACCTGACCATGGCGCTTGGCGCCGGATCGGTCACGCCCATGCAGATGGTTTCCGCCTACTCGGTCTTCGCCAACGGCGGCTACCGCATCAATCCGTGGTTGATCAGCAAGGTCACCGAGCAAAAAGGCAAAGTCCTGGTGGAAACCAAACCACCCGTGCTCGACGAATCGGTACGTGCCATCGATGCGCGCAACGCGTTCATCATGGAAAGTCTGCTGCAGGAGGTCACCCGCTCCGGTACGGCGGCGTCCGCGCAGGCAAAGCTTAAACGACCTGACTTGTATGGAAAAACAGGAACGACCAACGACTCCCTGGATGCCTGGTTTGCCGGATTCCAGCCGACGCTGGCAGCCGTCACCTGGATCGGCTACGACACGCCGCGCAAACTCGGCGACCGCGAAACGGGCGGAGGCTTGAGCCTGCCCGTGTGGATCCAATTCATGGAGCATGCACTTAAAAACGTCCCGGTCATGGAACCCACAGCCCCTGAAGGCGTTATCAATTCAGGCGGCGAATGGTTTTATGACGAGTACGTCAAAGGCGCTGGCGTCAGCAGCGTGGGACTGGCCGACAAATCCGGGACGGCAGCGGGTGCCGACACTCAAACACTGCCACCGGCCGATGAAAAGAAAAAAATTCTTGATTTATTTAAAAATTAACGATTTGCGGGGCAGACCGCGAAGCTGGTCAGCGCTGTCCCCAACCATTTAAGCGAACACCAGCGGGCACCCCGCCTGCTCGCTGGCATAGCGTGACAAACTTGAGAAAAACTCCCCCTGGCCCTTGGTATCCGCCCACTGTTTGCTATCATATTTGTAGTGATAACCACCAGATTTTGCCGCCAGCCAGATTTCATGCAGGGGCTTTTGCAGATTGATGACAATCTGACTCCGGTTTGAAAAAACCAGCGTGACCATGCCACCCGTGCGCTGATTGTCGATATCGGCACGGTTCTCGTCATTGATGCGGTCACAGCTGGCCTCGACGGCTTTGAGCAGAATTTCCGCGTGGTCCATGAATTCAGAGTCGGTCATTACAATTTCACCATGTTGTTATTTCGTCAAATTTTAGTCAGTACGGTTGTCCTTGGCATCAGTGCGGTGAGCCTGACGGCCTGTGGCCAGCAGGGCGCGCTGTATTTACCCACCGAACCCGCAGCCGCAAAACGTGCCACCTTGCCTGAAACACTGTTGCCCTTCGGTCCAAATGCCACCCAACCGGAAGCTCAGACTGTACCGTCTGTTGCCAAACCCCCTGCCCCGGCAGCCACCCCTGTTCCTCAATGACATCCCAAAATCTTCCCGGCCAACCCCATCTTGCCTACCGGGGCAATGAACTTTTTTCGGAAGATATCCGTTTAAGTGATTTGGCAAAAGAACATGGCACGCCACTTTTTGTCTATTCAAAAGGCGCCATGCTGTCAGCGCTGGCCGCTTACCAGCGTGGCTTTGCGGGAAGAAACGTACAAATCTGTTACGCCATGAAAGCCAATCCGGCCTTGGGCGTGATTCAGGTTTTTGCGCAAGCCGGCTGCGGTTTTGACATTGTCTCGGGCGGCGACATGGACCGTGTGCTGGCTGCGGGCGGACAAGCCGACAAGATCATCTTCTCCGGCGTCGGCAAGACGCGCTCGGAAATGCGCCGCGCCCTCGATGCCGGCATTGGCTGCTTCAATGTCGAGAGCGAGGCGGAGCTCGAAGTCTTGAGCGACGTCGCCTTGTCGATGGGCTTGCGCGCGCCGGTCAGCATTCGCGTCAATCCCAACGTCGACCCCAAGACCCACCCCTATATCTCCACGGGTCTCAAAGGCAGCAAGTTTGGCGTCGCCCACGAACGCGTGCTGCAAACCTACCAGCGCGCCGCAGTGCTGCCGGGTATTCGGGTGGTCGGTATCGATTGCCATATCGGCTCGCAGATCACGCAGGAAGACCCCTACCTCGACGCGGTGGACCGCATGCTGGACCTGGTGGAAGCCATTGAAGCGGCAGGCATTCCCCTTCATCACATCGATTTTGGCGGCGGCTTGGGCATCAACTACAACGGAGAGACACCACCCCCTGCCGATCATCTCTGGAAAAATATGCTGGCCAAACTGGATGCCCGCGGTTTTGGCGAACGGCAACTGATGATTGAGCCCGGCCGCTCACTGGTGGGCAATGCCGGCGTCTGCCTGACCGAAGTGCTGTACCTCAAACCCGGCGAGCAGAAAAACTTCTGCATCATCGACGCCGCCATGAACGATTTGCCGCGCCCGGCCATGTACCAGGCGTTCCACCAGATCGTGCCCCTGCAGCCGCGAACTGAAGCGGCCAACACCTGGGATGTGGTGGGTCCGGTCTGCGAAAGTGGCGACTGGATTGGGCACGACCGCACCCTGGCCGTGCAGCCGGGCGACCTGCTGGCGGTGCTGTCCGCCGGCGCCTACTGCATGAGCATGGCCAGCAACTACAACTCGCGCGGACGCGCCCCCGAGATTCTGGTGGAGGGCAAGCAGGCCCGCGTCATTCGTAAACGGGAGACGTTGGCCGACCAGCTGCGCCAAGAGAATTTGCTATAAATTTAATAGCTACTCACGCTTATTCAACGGGGGCTAGAGCCTGTTTTTCCTTATAAACCAGGTAAACCGCCAGCCCAGCAGCGCAGCCAGAATCGCGGCATAAACAAACACTTCAGTGAAGTTGTTTTTGCCAGCCCGCATCCAGAAGAAATGCAGCACGGCCAAGCCGGCAACGACATAAATCAGCTTGTGCAAAAGCTGCCAGCGTTTGACTCCCAAGGTCTTGATGGCCCGGTTGAAGGATGTCAAAGCCAGCGGCGTCAGCAACACAAAAGCTGAAAACCCCACCAGGATGAACGGCCGTTTGGCAATGTCTTTGGCGATATCCGTCACATCAAAACCCATGTCAAACCAGCTGTAACTCAACAGGTGGAGGATGACGTAAAAGTAGACAAACAGACCCAGCATCCGGCGAAAACGGGCCAGCGCCGGTGTGCCGGTGATTGAGCGCAGCGGCGTCACCGCCAGCACCATGCACAAGAAGCGCAAGGTCCAGTCACCCGTGGACCGGCTCAAGGCCTCCGCCGGATTGGCGCCCAACTGGTTGGTGATGGCCGCAAAAAGCAGCCAGCAAAACGGCAACAGCGACAAGCCAAAGATGAGCGGTTTGGCGAAGCGGTGCAGCAGCAGCAGCGTTTTCAGCCGCACCGGGAGCCGTGGGCTGGCGAGCGCCGGCATTAAAAGAACTTTTTGAGGTCCATGCCGGCGTACAGCTGCCCGACCTGTGCCTCATAGCCGTTGAACATCAGGGTCTTGCGCTTCTTGGCAAACAAGCCGTCCTCGCCAATGCGCCGCTCGGTCGCCTGACTCCAGCGCGGGTGATCCACGCTGGGGTTGACGTTGGAGAAGAAGCCGTATTCATGGGCCGCCGCCTTGTTCCAGGCGGTGGCGGGCGGTTTGTCGGTGAACCGGATTTTGACCAGGCTCTTGCCACTCTTGAAACCGTACTTCCACGGCACCACCAGACGCACCGGCGCGCCGCTCTGGTTGGGCAATACCTCGCCATACATGCCGAAGGTCAGCAAGGTCAGCGGGTGCATCGCCTCGTCCATGCGCAAGCCTTCCACATAAGGCCAGTCCAGCACGCGGGAGCCGACGAAAGGCATGGTTTTGGGATCCGCCTGGGTCACGAATTCGACGTACCTGGCACCGCCCAACGGTTCCACTTTTTTGATCAACTCGCTCAGCGAATAGCCGACCCACGGGATCACCATGGACCAGCCTTCCACACAGCGCAGTCGATAAATCCGCTCCTCCTGCGCGCTGAGTTTGAGCAGGTCCTCCAGGGTGTACCTGGCGGGTTTTTTGACCAGCCCTTCGATCTCGACCGTCCATGGACGGGTCTTCAGGGTGTGGGCATTTTTCGCCGGGTCAGACTTGTCGGTGCCGAATTCGTAGAAGTTGTTGTAGCTGCTGGCGTCCTTGTAATCCGTCAGCTTTTCCAGCGTGACGGCACCCGCCAGACTCGACTTCACGCCTGGCAACGCGGCCAGTTTTCCCGGCCGTTGAATCGACCCGGCAGCTTGCGCCTGGGCCTCGCGTGACGCCCACGAAGCCAGTGCCGCACCCGCAACACCGCTTGCCATGAGCTTGATGAGATCACGTCGCCCCGCATAGACGCGCTGGGTTGTGATGTCGCTGGCAACCGGATGGCTAAAGCCGTCGTGACTGGTTTTGATGAGCATGATGCAATCCTCGTTTCAACATGCGTGATTGTCGTGAACTCAAAAAAAAAGGGGCAGACCATTTCAAAATGGACCTGCCCCGATGAGGGTTTGTTGCACGCGTTTAGTTCAAGCAAGCACCCACTAGATTGACCCGCGCCACCGACCTGTGACTAGCGCAGACCGGCGATGTAGTCGGCGACCGCCTTGATTTCGCGATCATTCAGCTTGGCAGCCACCCCGGTCATCTGCAGGCTGTTTTTCCGGACGTCATCACGAAAGCTGGTCAACTGGACCACCATGTAATCAGCATGCTGACCACTCAAACGGGGGTACTGGGCAGGAATACCTGCGCCATTGGGGCTGTGGCAACCGGCGCAAGCAGGAATCTGACGGTCAGCAATGCCACCGCGGTAAATGCGTTCGCCCAAAGCCACCAGCTCTTTGTCTTTGGCAAAGCCGGGCTTGGCAGTCTTGGAGTTCAACCAGTAAGCGACGTTCAACATGTCTTGATCGCTCAGCATGGTTGCCATGCCCACCATGATGGGGTTGGCGCGCTTGCCTGATTTGAATTCCTGCAGTTGCTTCACCAGGTACGCCGGGTGTTGCTGTGCCAGTTTGGGGTTGACGGGAATGACCGAGTTGCCATCCGGCGCATGGCAGGCGGCACAGACAGCGGTAAAGCTGGCCTCGCCTTTGGCCAGATCAGGCTTGGCCGCTGTCACGGGTTCAGCCACGGCCTGGGCCTGCGGTGCAGCAGGCTTGGCCTCTTGTGCAAAGGTGGAAAAAGCAGGCGCTGCCAAGGAGGCAGCAAGCAAAAAGGAGGTGAGCAACTTCATAGGGAATGTCGTGTCAGGAAGGTCGTATCAGGTGAGCAAAACAAGGGGATTCTACAATGCGGCTTCGGGTTTTCCCCCCTTTAATTAATGACTACCAATTCAAACCCACCGGCTTCGGCCCCCCAGACCGCCACAAAAGATGGCGCCGCCAAGGCCGCTGCCACCGTGGCACTGGGCTGGCTGCACACGGCCAAATTCCTCACGACGGCACCCCAGCTGCACTTCTTGCCGGCGCTGGAGGTACCCGAAATTGCATTTGTGGGCCGCTCCAACGCGGGCAAATCCACTTGCATCAACACGCTGACGCAGCAAAAACAGCTGGCCTTTGCCTCCAAAAGGCCCGGGCGCACCCAGCACATCAACTTGTTTTCGCTGGGCAAGCAGGGGGTGACCGATGCGGTGCTAACCGACTTGCCGGGCTACGGTTACGCGGCGGTCCCCAAATCGGACAAAATTCGCTGGCAGCAAGTGATGGCCAACTACCTGGTCACGCGTGAAAACCTGAAAGCCATTGTGCTCATGTGCGACCCGCGCCACGGACTGACCGAGCTCGATGAAATCCTGCTGGACATCGTCCGGCCACGGGTGGAAGAAGGCCTCAAATTTCTGGTTGTTCTCACCAAGGCAGACAAGCTGACGCGCGTCGAGCAAAACAAGGCCCTGTCCATCATGAAGCTGCAGGCTGGCGGTGGTGAAGTGCGGCTGTTTTCTGCCCCCAAACGGCAGGGGATTGACGAAGTCGCCACCTTGCTGTGGCAGTGGGCGCATCCCACGGTCAGCGAACCCGCTGCCAAAGCAAGCGAATAGATCCGGCGCGGTCCCGAACGCGACTGCGCCGCAGCGACCGCGCTCGTAAGCTCGAGCCCGTTTTGACTTTGACGGGCTGAGTTCACCATGATCGAGACTTTTCTTCAGCCATTGCCGCATGGCATCACCCTGAGTTGTCGGGCCGCCGGCGCCCGCGGCCGACCTGTTCTCATGTTTTTGCATGGTTTCCCGGAAGCGGCTTTTGTCTGGGACTTCATGCTGGCGCATTTCTCCCGCGCCGAGCATGGCGGCTACCGCTGTGTGGCGCCCAATCTGCGCGGCTTCGAACACTCCAGCGCACCCACCGACGCCAGCGCCTACCGGCCCAAACACCTGGTGCAAGACATCGCCGCCCTGATTGCGCTCGAGACGCAAGGCCAGGGTGGCCAACTTGCCGGCCTGGTGGCGCACGACTGGGGCGGTGCGGTGGCGTGGAATCTGGCCAACCAGTTGCCACAGCTGGCCCGGCAGCTGGTCATCATCAACTCCCCTCATCCCGGCACGTTTTTGCGCGAGCTTAAAAACAACTCGGCGCAGCAGGCCGCCAGCGCCTACATGAACTTTCTGATTCGCCCGGATGCAGAAAAATTGCTGGCGCAGGACGACTACCGCCGACTCTGGGAATTTCTGACTCACACGAAAAATGGCACTCAATCACCGGACTGGCTCACTGCTGCGGTCAAGGCCCAGTACCGCGCAGTCTGGGCGGCAGGACTGACCGGCGGCTGCAACCTGTACCGGGCCTCACCGCTGCGGCCACCCCGGCCGCAGGACCCCGCCGCTGCCGCGGTTGATCTGCCGCGCGCCATGCTGAGCGTGAGCCTGCCGACGCTGGTGATCTGGGCGCTGGACGATATTGCGCTACCGCCGGTGTTGATCGAAGGACTGGATGACTACGTGGAACGTCTGACCGTCCAAACCGTACCGGATGCCACGCACTGGATCGTGCATGAAAAACCGCTACTTGTCGCGCAACTTATCGCGTCTTTTTTGCAGTAATTTTTACTACTAAATTAATAGCTACTTACGCTTATTGGACGAGGGCTAGCAGCCTAAATCATATAAATTTTCAATACACCGGTGGCACACCGGGCGGCCGGTCCTTGAAGCGTTTGTGCATCCAGAAATACTGGTCCGGCATGGTGTCGATGAAGGACTGCAGCCGCAGGTTCATGAGCGCCGTGTCCGCGACCACGTCGTCGGACGGAAAACCCGGCCAGGACGGCATGACCTGAACCTCATAGCCCCGGCGCGTCATGCGCGTCACCACCGGCACCACCTTGGCGCGCCCCAGTTTGGCAAAGCGCGACAGAGAAGGCACCGTGGCGGCTGACACGCCATAAAACGGCACAAAAACGGAATCCTCCGGGCCGAAGTTCATGTCGGGCAACAAATACAGCGGGTCGCCGGCCCGCAACGCCGCCACAATGGTTTTGACCCCGTCCACACGACCGAAGAGCCGTGTGTGGCCAAACCGCTGACGACCCGCCAGAATCCAGGCGTCAAGGACTTTATTGGCCTGATCGGTGTAAATGGTGGTGAATTGGCGTGGCAACTGCTGGGTCAAGGCCGTCCAGCCGGCGTCCAGCCCGACAAAGTGCGGCGCAAAAATGACGACCGGCTCATGGCCCTGCAATTCGCTCACGGCACCCGACAGGGTCAGGCGGCGCCGGGTCACTTCGGACGAGCCATGCCAGAGCCAGCCCCGGTCCAGCCAGGCCTGGGCAAAATGAACAAAGGTCCGAAAAGCCAGGGCCCGGATCTGGGCGGCGGGCTGATCCGGAAAACACAGGCGCAAGTTGGTCTGTGCCACCCGGCGCCGCGGTACCACCAGCACATAAAGCACGCAGCCCAGCAGCCAGCCCAGCGCACGCACCCAGGCCAGTGGCAGACGCCCCAGCAGATGCATCACCGCAATACCAAACTGGTTCAACATCAAAGCTCCTGTCGCGGCTGTTTGTAGCGCGCGTAGCCCCACAGGTATTGCTGCGGACAGCTGCGGATCAGGTCTTCCATCGCCTGGTTGATGACCCCTGCCGCCTGCGCGCTGTCGGCGGGCAAGACGGCTAACAAGGGTTGCACATGCACCCGGTAACCCCGCCCCCAGGACAAACGTTCGCCCCAGGCCATCAGCACCGTGGCGCCGGTTTGTTGCGCCAGCCGCACCGACAGGGTCATGGTGTAGGCCTCGCGGCCAAAAAACGGCACCCACAGCCCCATCCCCAGCGGCGGCACCTGGTCCGGCAGCAGGCCCAGACACTGGCCCTGCTTCAAGGCCTTGATCATTTGTTTGACGCCCGCCAGCGTGGTGGGCGCCGTGTGCAGACCGGGGCGGGCACGTGCCGTTGTCACCAAGGCGCGCAACCAGGACTGGCGCGGCGGGCGAAACAGCACCGTCATCGGCTGTTTTTCCTGACCGTAGCGCCGCGCATAGGCCTGGGCCGTGATCTCGAAGCAGCCCAGATGCGGCGTCAGGAACACCACGCCGCGTCCGAGTGCCAGCGCCGCCTCCACATGAGAGGCACCATCCCACAGCACCGGCACCGGCCGCCCCAGCCACAGGCGCGGCAACTCAGCTACCAGCTTGCCGCTCTCGCCGACGGCGCCCCCCCATTGCTGCCAGCCCATACCGGCCTGGTGTGCATTCGCCAGAAAACGCCGGCGATAGACCCCGGAGGCGGCGAACACCAGCCAGCCCAGGCTCCACCCAATCCCATGCACCAACCACAAGGGCAGTACGGACAAAATTTTAAAAAGGGTGATCATCACTGGGATAAAATGCTCGGGTCGCTGAGTTATGGAACTACTTGCAGGGCGACACACAAAGGCCAGACTCCCGCGAGCCGCCATTGTGCCTTGTCAATTTTGACAAATCTGCTAAAGCGTTCGCCGAAGCCTCCAAGCCCAAGCAACGCGGTCTTGAACCTGTTTGAACTTGATAGTGGAGCTTACAAATTATGGCGAACGATTTTCTCTTTACTTCCGAGTCCGTCTCTGAAGGCCACCCCGACAAGGTGGCTGACCAGATTTCGGATGCCATCCTCGATGCGATCTTCAAGCAGGACCCCAAGTCCCGCGTCGCTGCCGAAACCTTGTGCAACACCGGGCTGGTGGTGCTGGCCGGTGAAATCACCACCAACGCGCATGTGGACTACATCCAGGTGGCACGCGACACGCTCAAGCGCATCGGCTATGACAACACCGAGTACGGCATCGACTACAAGGGTTGCGCCGTGCTGGTGGCCTATGACAAGCAGAGCAACGACATTGCCCAGGGCGTGGACCATGCGTCAGACGATCACCTGAACACCGGCGCCGGCGACCAGGGCCTGATGTTTGGCTATGCCTGCAACGAGACGCCCGAGTTGATGCCGGCACCGATCTACTATGCCCACCGTCTGGTGGAGCGCCAGGCGCAGCTGCGCAAAGACGGCCGCCTGCCCTTCCTGCGGCCCGATGCCAAGAGCCAGATCACCATGCGCTATGTGGACGGCAAGCCGCATTCCATCGACACCGTGGTGCTGTCCAGTCAGCACAGCCCCGAGATGAGCGACGGCCTGATGATGAAACCCGCTTTTATTGAAGCGGTGATTGAAGACATCATCAAACCCGTGTTGCCCAAGGCCTGGCTGACCGCCGACACCAAATACCTGATCAATCCGACCGGCCGCTTTGTGGTGGGTGGGCCGCAAGGCGACTGTGGCCTGACCGGGCGCAAGATCATTGTGGACACCTACGGCGGTGCCTGCCCGCACGGTGGTGGCGCCTTCAGCGGCAAAGACCCAACAAAGGTCGATCGCTCGGCCGCCTATGCCGCCCGTTATGTGGCCAAAAACATTGTGGCGGCCGGTTTGGCCCGCCAGTGCCAGATTCAGGTGGCCTATGCCATCGGCGTGGCCAAGCCTATGAACGTGACGGTGTACACCGAAGGCACCGGCGTGATCCCGGACGACAAGATCGCTGAGCTGGTGAACGAGCTCTTTGACCTGCGTCCCAGAGGCATCATCCAGATGCTCGATCTGCTGCGTCCAATCTATGAGAAGACCGCTGCTTATGGCCACTTCGGTCGTGAAGAGCCGGAATTCACCTGGGAACGCACCGACAAGGCCCAGGCACTGCGCGCTGCGGCCGGGCTGTAACCCGACTGACGCGGCCCCATGAAAGTACAGACACAACGCTGGATTGACCGCTGGCTGGGCCAGCTGCTGTGCGGCGTGGTGTCGGCATGGGCCCGGTTCACGCGTCTTTGGCGGCCTGCCGCGCAAGCAACGCGTGAGCCACGCCACATTCTGGTCATTCTGCTGTCCGAGATGGGCAGCGTGGTGTTGGCGGGCCCTATGTTTGCGGCGCTGCGGCAACGCTACCCCAGCGCCACGCTGCATGTGCTGCAGCTCAAAAAAAATCAGGAAGTCGCCGCCCTGCTGGGGTTGGCGAAACCGGAACACCTGCATGCGCTGGACGATAGCGCGGGTTTGGGGTTGTTGGGCGACATCTGGCGTGTCTGCATGACGCTGCGCCGTCTGCCGCTGGACGCCGTGATTGACTGCGAGCTGTTTTCCCGCATCAGCAGCCTGATGTCCTACCTGAGCGGTGCACCGCTGCGCGTGGGTTTTACGCCGCACACCCAGGAAGGCCTGTACCGCGGCAGCTATATCAACCGGGCCATTCCCTACAACCCGTACCAGCACATCAGCAAACAGTTTTTATCGCTGGTCGATGCGCTGGACGCTTCCTCCATGCCGCGCAACAAGGCGGCGCCGATTCGCGAGCTGCCAAAAGACACCGGCTTGGCCGTGCCGTTTGAAGCCGCTGAACTGCAGGCCTACCGTCGCAAGATGCTGGCCGACCACCCTGCCCTCAACGGTCGAAAAATCGTGCTGATCTACGCCGGCGGCGGCCTGCTGCCGGAGCGCGCCTGGCCCGCCGCGCACTATGCCCGGGTGGCCCGAGGCCTGTGCCAGGCCGGGCACGCCGTGGGCCTGATTGGCCTGCGTGATGATGCGCAGTTGGCGGTCGAGTTGCGCACGCAAATCCAAAGCGAATTTTGCGTCGACCTGACCGGCTACACCCGCAGCATCCGCGAACTCTTGATGCTGTTCCATGGCGCTGATTTGTTGATCACCAACGACGGCGGACCCGGCCACTTTGCCAGCCTGACACCGATACGAACCCTGGTGTTCTTTGGCCCCGAGACCGGGCGTCTGTATGGGCCGCTCGGACCCCGCGCCCAGGTGCTGGAATCCGGCCTGGCGTGCTCGCCCTGCCTGAGCGCCTACAACCACCGCGAGACCTTTTGCGATGGCGACAACCAGTGCCTCAAACGCATTGCCCCGGACCCGGTACTGGCCGATGCCCTGGCCGCTTTGGCCCTGCCCCTACGCGCACCGTCATGAGCGAGCGACCAAGCTGGCAACAGCGTCTTTTTTTGCTGATGGAGTGGCTCAAGGGCTTTCGCTACATCAAATTTGGCCTGGTCGGCGCCAGCGGCACCGTGGTCAACATGGCCATCCTGTATCTGGCGCAAGAGTATTTGTTTGCGGCCATTGCCGCGCCGCGCAGCCGGCTCTATGCCTCACTGACCCTGGCCATTACCGTGGCCACCATCAACAACTTCACATGGAACCGGCTCTGGACCTGGGCCGACCGGCTGCGTGACGCTGCCGCACATGCCCGACCCGGCCAGGCGCCCGCGACCGGGGTATCGGTCTTTTTAGGGCAATTCGGGCGCTATGCGGTCGCCTCGTGGTTTGGCATCGCCTTGCAGTATGGCCTGACACTGTGGCTGTCGCATTCCCTGCATTACCTGCTGGCCAACATCATTGCCATCGTGATTGCCAGCGTGAGCAACTTCCTGTTCAATGACCGCTGGACCTTTCGACGCCAATCGCCCAAATAGGTCATGAGCCAACGCCAGCTACCCCTGCGACAACAGCACTGCTTTGACGCCTCGACGCTGGCCTGGCTGGCCCTGCTGGCGTTTGCCGTCGGCGTCTACGCCTTCGGTTTGGGTGGGCAGTACATCCCCAGCATCGGCGACGAACTGGTTTACACACATATTGCGCGCCTGACGGCAGCGTCAAACCACTGGCTGCCACTGGTGTCCGAACTGGACCACATGCGCAACACCAAACCACCCTTGTTGTTCTGGCAAGCCATGGTGGCCGGCGACTGGGGGCAGCACTGGCGCATGGCCGCACTGCGCACCCCTAGCCTGATTTATACGCTGCTGATAGCGGGCGCGGTGGCTTGGACCGTGCAACAGATCACCCGCAACCTGCGTACTGCCTGCCTGGCGGCCTGCGTGTACCTCGCATTTTTTTGCACCTTCCGTTTTGGTCGCACCTTTTTAACCAGTGCCCCGGAAACCTTCTGGCTGAATGCGCCCATGTTCTGGCTGCTATGGCAACGCTTGCGTCAAACACCCGCCACTCAAGTGAACCGCTTGGGCTGGCTCACGCATGTCGGGTTCGGCCTGGCTCTGGGGCTCGGGCTGGCCTATAAATCGTTTGCCCTGATTGCACCGGCCGCCGCCGCGCTCTGGTGTGCCCAGCTGTTGCGTTTGCCCAGCGTGAGTTGGCGCGTGATAGTTCAGACCACCCTCAAAGTGAGCCTGAGTGCGGCCCTGGCGTTGGGTATTTTTGCCTTGTGGTTTGTGCTGGACCCGGACCCCGCTGCGGTATGGCAAGAGTTTGTCATCGGTGAAAACGCGGGCAAGCTGTCCAACAGTCAAGGTTACTGGCATGTCGCTTTGCTGGGGGGCGGCGTCAGCATGTGGGCGCAACTGCTGGCCTATGCGCAAAATGCCGGCATGCTGGCGTTCGTCGTCCTGGGGTTGATGTGGGCCGGACTGCGGCTTGGGTTCCAGAGCTGGCGCGAACAGCACAACAAAGGCGATACCAAATTCCAGCTGCCTGCGCACCTGTGGATCTTGCTGGCCTGGCTGGCCGTCTGGCTGCTCGTGTTTACCCTGCCCAGCCAGCGTTCGGCGCGCTATGTCGTCCCCGCCATGCCGGCCCTGGCGATGCTGCTCGCGCTCTACTGGGAGCGCATTGCACGCGGCTGGTTTTTGCTGTCTTTGCTGCTGTGCGGAATCTTCATCGGGGTGCTGGGACGCATCGCCTGGGCAGCGCATGACGTCGGCATCGGCAGCACCATTGAACTCAGCGCCACCCTGCTCGCCGTAGTGACTGGCCTCAGCGTCGTCACCAGCGGCTTGCTGAAGCCGGCCTGGACGCGGGCCTGTACCGTGGCCGCCTGCCTCCTGGTTTACGCCAGTTTCAGCTTGACCACCGCGCCCTTGAACGGTGCTGCCGGGCAGTACCCAAGCGAGGTGACCGGCAAGCTTCACCAGGCCAAAGTCGCCGTGCCGAACGGTTTCAACGGGCAATTTGAGCGGTTTCAGTTTTTGCTGCCGGGCAACCAGTTTGTGCCCTACGACAGTGAGGGTCGTGCGACCACCGGCTCAACTGCCGGGGAACTCAGCCATCTGCTGGCCAGCCACGATGCCGTGATCTGGCTGCAATCGGAGCCCTCCGAACAGGCGCCGCCCTGCCTGCCAGGCTGCACCGTGCTGGGGACGCGTTGGGAGGTGAAAGGGCGCCACCAGAGTGGCGAAATCAATCTCGCCAACCTCTGGTACCCGCAAAGCTGGCTGTTCAGGCGCGAGTGGCTGGTGGCAAGTGCTTACCCGCCAGCAGGCGCCGCGCAACGCTGATCAGCCACCCCATTTGAAGCGCTGCCCATAACCACGGATCAATCAGTGCGTCCCACACATTGCCGGTGGGCAAACGGGTCAGCACAAACAGGGTCAAGACACACAGAATCAACAGCGGGCCGACAAGACCCGGCGCCCTTCGATCCGCACCCGCCGTGCCCGACACCAGCCAGAGCAGCGTTGCCAGCACCGTCACGGTGCCAAAGGCGGCTGAACTGAACCCCCACGCGTAGACCGACACCGGCAGCAACGCGAGCGTGTCCAACAGCAGCACCCAGCCCAGCACGACGCCCATCCCGGCCAGAATTTTCAGTGCATTAATTTGGCCGTTGGCCATCGGAACCGCAATCCCCGACTCCCGCCGTGCATGGCTTGAAAACCACCCCAGGCAAATGACAGCGCTCGTCAAGCTGGGCGTTTGAAACGCCAAACCCAGCCAGTACGCAGGCGACGCGCTGCCCGGCACCAGGGTCCACGACATCAGCAAAAAGCTCAAACCCAATCGATAGGGACGTGCCAGCTTGTATGCCAATAGCAGGGCGCCACTGCCCAGCACGATGGCCCACACCCCATGCAGCGCCACCCGCATGGCCGCGGGATTGGGCAACACCGGCGTACCGGCTGACCACAGGGTGTTCAAAAAAGCGTTCAGGTCCATGAAATGATGCGCTCTCAGGGTGCGGACGGCGAAAAGGAAAACCGTTGCCAGGCAATGCGCTGGCGCTGATCGGTATAACTCACCCACAGGCTGTCGTCGACCCAGGCCAGTGCCGGGTAAGAGTATTCATCCGAGCCCGCGCCATGCGCCAGCCCCTGCGCCAGGGCCCAAGTCCGGCCATCCACTGAGGCACTCAAATCCAGCGCCGTGCGGGAGTGAGGTGAAGAGTTGTGGGCCAGAAACAGGCGCCCCGGGGCCAAGGCCAGACCCGCCACTGACGCGTCGGGATTGTCCAGTGCCAGATCAGGCAAATCAACCCAGTGCTGCCCGTTATCAAGCGTTTGGGCCACAGCCACCTTGCCATCAGGGCGCTGGTCGCGCAGCAGCGCCAGCCAGTGTGACTCGCTCACCATCAACAGCGTGGGTTGCAGCAGATGCTTGCGACTGGAAATTCGCACCATACCTTTGAACTCGCCGTTGGCGTCAAAGCGCAAGGCGACCGGGTACTTGATGCCCAACTCAAAATGCACCGGCAACACCATTCCGCCATCCGCCAACGCAAGCGGCGCCGTGCGCACCAGAAAACTGGTGTTCCACAGCCACGACAGGGGCAATACCCGCACCACGTCAAATGACAGCGCAGAGAAGTCCTGGTCCTCATGGCTTTGGCGCAAATGCACAATGCGACTCGCGGCCCAACCGCCCAGGCCGGTCGCCACCACAAATAAATGGATCTTGCCGCGGGCGTCGAGCCAGGCCACCGGATTGCCCAGCCGCCGCACGCCAAAACCCAGTTGCTCACCCATGGCATCGCGGTTCACCACGAAACGCGCCGCGCTCCATTGCTGCGTGGCACGGTCAAACTGTGAGGCGGCGATCTGCACATCGGCTGCGCTTTCGCGCGTGCCGGCAAACCAGAATGCCAGCAAGGCCGATGGGTGCGCGGCAGGCATCGCCAACAGACTGCTGGCGTGGGCAGCGGGCGTGTTGGCGGGCATGGGAATGTGGCCACGGCCGACGGGCAGCAAGGGACTGACTGCCGCCGCTTTTTCTACGGACGGCCACACGGCTTGTGCCAACGGCGTCACGCCAGAGCGACGCCCGACATCCAACCCCATCAAGGCAGCGCAGATCAGCAGACCGAAGAGTAGTCGGGTGCTGAAGGAACGGGTAACAACTGCAATCAAGGAATCTGGCATTGCGCAGTGCTAATGGGTGGGCGTACCGCCCGGTACCAACAGGGCGGCGTATGAGATGGTGGAGGCTGTATCTTAATGTCAATTTTCCTGACATCCATGCACTCGTCACAGGTCGAATGCGTACATCGTTATCATCCGCCCATGCGACAAACCTCTTACCAGCACCTTGACGTCGACGCGTGGGGCCGTGCATTCATGCGGGGGGCGGCCAGCTGGTGGCACCTGGTTCACTTCAGCGCCATCGTGCTGGTGATGGCACTGTCGCCCTCGACCTACAACCGAACCAACCGCGCCACGACCTCCCAATACATTTACACCAGCACCTGGCAGGTTTTGCCGTGGTTCACGGCACTGGCAGCCCTGCTCAGCCTGGTGCTGATCCGGATCGTGGTCGTCACAGCCCAGAACTACGGTCTGTCGCAATACGCACTGCAGATGGTGGTGCGTGTGCTGGTGCTGGAGCTCATCCCGCTGTCGGCCGCCTTGTTTGTCGCACTGCGCGCCGGACTGGCGTTCAATGCGGGCGCCGCCGTCAATGCCCTGACAGCCCAGGCTGATCCGTCGCCGCGTCTGAGCATCGAGCGCTTGCGCCACGATCTTGTGCCACGCGTCATGGCCAGCGCCTTCTCGGTGCTGACACTGGCCATGCTCAGCAGTGTGATTGCGCTGGTGCTGGCCTACCTCACGGTCCATGGATTCTCACTCTGGGGGCTGCCGGGCTACACGCGCACCGTCGGCCATGTGTTCGATCCGGCCGTCACGCTGGGGTTTGCACTTAAAACCATTCTCTTCAGTCTGGCGGTGGCCGTGGTGCCCATTGCCGCCAATCTGGATCCGTTCCGGATCGTGACCTCCGACACCGTGCAACCTGGTGCGGTTCGCCTGTTTTTGGTACTACTATTGATCGAGGCCGCTTCCCTGGTGGTCAAATACATCTAGCCTCTCTCACAAAGCATGGAACCTCAATCCGAATCCCCATCGCAGTCCCCGCCGGCAATCGCCCATGTCGAGTTCAAGGCCGTCATGCTGCTGGTCCTGATCACGACACTGGTGTGCAGTTTTCTCCTTTATGTGATGTACGCGCGCGGCGTGTTCGATAGCACCCAGCAGTTGGTGCTGGTGGCGGACAACTCCGAAGGCGTCATCGTCGGCATGGACCTGACCTTCTCGGGCTTTCCCATCGGCCGCGTGCGGCGCATCGAACTGGCCGCTGACGGCAAGGCGCGCATGGTGATTGACGTGCCGCGCAAAGATGCCCACTGGCTGCGCACCTCCAGCATCTTCACCCTGGAACGCGGCATGGTGGGCGAAACCCGCATCCGTGCGTTCAGTGGCATCCTGACCGACCCGCCTTTGCCCGAAAACTCGGAACGAGTCGTGCTGAGCGGCGACATCAACGCCGAGATTCCGCGCATCGTCTCCTCCGCCCGCACGCTACTGGAAAACCTGGAGAACATGACAGGCCCCGAATCCAGCCTCAACACCAGCCTGGGTCACCTGCAAACCGTGACCCAGCGGTTGAGCGGCCGCTACGGTGTGCTGACCGGCGTCTTGGGCAACGAAGAGCAAGCCAAAAAAATTATCGACACCCTGGACCGCGCGAACGCGCTGCTGGCCAAGACGGATCAGCGCATCTACGGTGCCAACGGCGTGATGGACGGCACCCAGGCCGCTGTTACGCAGCTCACCGCGGTGCTGACAGACGCCCGCGCCAGCCTCAAAAAGGTCGATGCCGTGCTGATGGAGGCGCAAGCGGTGGGCGCCAATGCCCGCGTGGCCAGCGCCGACCTGGGGGCCCTGCGCGCCGAGGTAGAGATCAGCCTGCGCAAAGTCACCCAACTGGTGGACGAGGTCAACCGCAAGTGGCCCTTTGCCCGTGATACGGAGATCAAGCTGCCATGAAAACACACCCAACCGCAGTGGCGCGCCTGACCTTATGGGGTGTCATCCCGGCGAAGGCCGGGATCCATGCATGCATCATGGTGAGCGCCGCCCTACTGCTGACCGCGTGTGCCAACAAGCCGGTAGCCCCCGACTGGCAAGCCAACGCGTTTGCCGCGCTCAAGAGCTTTTCATCAGCGTACTTGAGCGGCAACACACGTCTTGCCGATCTGGAGTTTGCCCGCGCCAAACTTGAAATTTCCAGCACCGGCCGCGCCGATTTGCTGGCCCGCGCCGAACTGACGCGCTGCGCCGCCCGCGTGGCCAGCCTTGAGTTCGACAACTGTGCGGCCTATCAGCCACTGGCGCAGGATGCGCCTGCCAGCGAGCAGGCCTATGCCGCTTTTCTGACCGGGCATTGGACGGGACTGGATGTCGCCCTGCTGCCAGCGCAGCATCGCGCCCTCGTCCTGAATGCGGCGGCAGACACAGCTGCGAGCAGTCCGAAAAATCCAAATCCGTCTGCGGCCGCCAGCGTGCTGGGCGCCATGGAAGACCCGCTGGCGCGCCTGGTCGCAGCGGGCGTGCTGTTGCAAAGCAGTCGTTTGACGCCGGCCGACATCGTGGTGGCAACCGAGACCGCATCAAGCCAGGGCTGGCGTCGCCCGCTGCTGGCCTGGCTGGGGGTACAGCTCAAGCGCGCCAATGATGCGGGCGAACGTGTGACAGCGGCGCGCATCCAGCGCCGTATCGACCTGGTCTTGCAGGTAGCCCAAAAAAATTAACGGGTTGGGGACAAGGCTGCGTGGACGACGGTTCGGCCGATGTCCGGCCAGCGGTGGTGCAAGTACACCCAGGCGATCAGGCCGACGCACATCATGGTCAGCGAAACCGCTGCCATAGCAACCGTTGAATGCATGACCAGCGGCGCAATGACCCCGGCCACCAGACCATTGGCCGACGAGCCAATGAAGGCCTGCAAGGAAGACGCCATGCCACGCCGCCCGGGGTGAAGATCGAGCACCAGCAGCGTCACCACCGGCACCATCATGGCCCAGCCAAAGGAAAAGATGGCGATCGGAAAAAGCGCCCACGCCACATCGGCTTTGAACAGCAAATTGGCGGCCAGATTGAGCAGCGCAATGAGCAGCATGATGGAAAAACCATACTTGATCTGCTGTTTGGGCGCCAGTTTGCCGGCCATGCGGCCACTGACCCAGGCACCGGCCATGATGCCGCTGATGGTGAGCACGAAGAACCAGAAAAACTGCGTCGGAGCCAGGCCCAGATGCTCGCCCAGGAACGCTGGCGCCGATAAAACGTACAGAAACATGCCGTTAAAGGGCACACCACTGGCCAGTGCCAACAGTAGAAAACGCGGGTCACGCCCGAGCTGCCAATAGCCCTGCATCAGGTTACTGACCTTGAGCGGCTGCCGCTGCGTGCTGTGCAGGGTCTCGGGCAGCAATTTGTAATTGGCGACCCACAGCACGACGCCGACACCGGTCAAAAACCAGAAAACACTGTGCCAACCGAGATGCACAAACAACCAGCCGCCCATGATCGGCGCAATGGCCGGGGCGACGCCGAAATAGATCGTGATCTGGCTCATCACCTTTTGCGCCTGGGTCGGGTCAAACATGTCGCGCACCACCGCCCGCGCGACCACAATGCCGGCGCCGGTGGTCAAACCCTGCATGGCCCGGAAGAACACCAGCTGACCAATGCTTTGCGACAGCGCACAGCCAGCCGACGCCAGCGTGAAGGCCGCCAGCCCCCACAACACCACAGGACGACGCCCCAGACTGTCAGAAATCGCACCATGAAACAGGCTCATGAAGGCAAATCCAAACAGATAAGCCGACAGGGTCTGCTGCATCTGCACGGGAGTCGCGCCCAGTGAGTGGGCGATGCCCGAAAAAGCGGGAATATAGGTGTCAATCGAAAATGGGCCCAGCATGCCCAGCACCGCCAGCAAAACCGCCAGCGCCCAGCGCGGTGCGCGCCAGATTTGTTGTGCGTCCGGATTCATGGGAGACGCATCAGCTCGATAAGCCCAGCAGCGTAATGACCACAATCACCACCCCGATGACCAGATTCACCGTCACCCAGGTGCGAATGCTCGCCAGCGTAGCGCCACCCGCCGGCCAGGCGGCAGCCGTCACCGCACGCGTGAGCCGCTGGTAAAGCACAAAACGAATGTAAGCAAAAATTCCCAGCATCAGCAGCCCCAGCACCGACATCACCATCCATTCAATCGGCATATTGAACTTGACCCCCGATTGCGCCATCTGCCGGGCCATGCGCCCAATCATCCAGACCCCACTGCCCAGAACCAGCCCGGCAGCCAGCAGCACGGCGTTAAAGAAACGACCCAGCACCTCGTGCATCAGGCGCACCCGCTCGGGTGCTTCCAGCTTGGCCACAGCCGGACGCAAAAAGAACTGGGCGAACACCATGCCGCCAATCCAGACGATGACAGACAGCAGGTGAATGGTTTTAAGAGTGGCGTAAAACATGGGCAGAAACCGATTGTTGTGGTTTGGATGGCAAGCGTGTTTGATGATGCCACACCCGCTGTTTTGCCCCCACCTTCTTGAAAGTCAGACAAATGCCCTTATCATTAGCACTCGTAAGAGTTGAGTGCTAACAGGCTTTTGTCTCTTGGGGCTTTCTCTTCAAGTTAATGAATGCCAGCTTGTTCAAGTTGGCATTCGTGATTTCAACCCATGTTTTAAAACCAAGGAGTTCCCATGAATCTTCGTCCTCTGCATGATCGCGTGATTGTCAAACGCGTGGAAAACGAAACCAAAACCGCTTCCGGCATTGTCATTCCTGACAGCGCTGCTGAAAAACCTGATCAAGGTGAAGTGTTGGCCGTGGGCCCTGGCAAAAAGAACGACAAGGGCGAAATCAGCCCGATGGCTGTCAAAGTCGGCGACCGCGTGTTGTTCGGCAAATACAGTGGCCAAACCGTCAAGGTTGGCGGCGACGAATTGCTCGTGATGAAAGAAGACGACCTCTTTGCAGTTGTAGAGAAATAAAGCTACTGCGCAAGCGCCATGCGTCGTTGCGCGGTGCTCGCAATCCTCACGTACAGAAGTACGTTCCGGTTGCTGTGCTCCGTGCGCCTAGCCTGACACCTGCTCGCTACGCTTTCTTCCCCCACAACAAGTTTTGTATTTTTTGAAATTATTGGAGTCATAACATGGCAGCAAAAGACGTAATTTTCGGCGGCGAAGCCCGCGCACGCATGGTCGAGGGTGTGAACATCCTGGCCAACGCCGTTAAGGTAACCCTCGGCCCTAAAGGTCGCAACGTGGTTCTGGAACGCTCGTTCGGCGCCCCCACCGTGACCAAGGACGGTGTGTCCGTGGCCAAGGAAATCGAACTCAAGGACAAGCTGCAAAACATGGGTGCGCAGATGGTCAAGGAAGTTGCTTCCAAAACCTCTGACATCGCTGGCGACGGCACCACCACCGCTACCGTGCTGGCACAAGCCATCGTGCACGAAGGCATGAAATACGTGGCCGCCGGCATGAACCCGATGGACCTGAAGCGCGGTATCGACAAGGCAGTTGCTGCCCTGGTTGCCGAGCTGAAGAAGGCTTCCAAAGCCACCACCACTTCCAAAGAAATCGCCCAAGTCGGCTCCATCTCTGCCAATTCTGACGAAGCCATCGGCAAGATCATTGCTGATGCCATGGACAAAGTCGGTAAAGAAGGCGTCATCACGGTTGAAGACGGCAAGTCACTTGACTCCGAACTCGACGTGGTTGAAGGCATGCAGTTTGACCGTGGCTACCTGTCACCCTACTTCATCAACAACCCTGAAAAGCAAGCCGCTTTGCTGGACAACCCGTTCGTGCTCTTGTACGACAAGAAGATCAGCAACATCCGTGACCTGCTGCCTACCCTGGAACAAGTCGCCAAGTCCGGCCGTCCTTTGCTGATCATCTCGGAAGATGTCGAAGGCGAAGCCCTGGCAACTTTGGTGGTCAACACCATCCGTGGCATCCTGAAGGTTGTGGCGGTCAAGGCCCCGGGCTTCGGCGATCGTCGCAAGGCCATGCTGGAAGACATCGCCATCCTGACCGGCGGCAAGGTCATCGCTGAAGAAGTTGGCATGTCGCTCGAAAAAGTGACCCTGGCTGACCTCGGCTCTGCCAAGCGCATCGAAGTGGGCAAAGAAAACACTATCATCATCGACGGTGCTGGCGCTGCTGCTGACATCGAAGCCCGCGTCAAACAAGTGCGCGTGCAAATCGAAGAAGCTACTTCTGACTACGACCGTGAAAAACTGCAAGAGCGCGTGGCCAAGCTGGCTGGCGGTGTTGCCGTGATCAAGGTGGGCGCTGCCACCGAAGTCGAAATGAAAGAAAAGAAAGCCCGCGTTGAAGACGCCCTGCACGCGACCCGCGCTGCGGTGGAAGAAGGCATCGTGGCTGGCGGCGGCGTCGCGCTGTTGCGCGCCAAGCAAACCGCTGGCACCATCAAGGGTGACAACGCTGACCAGGACGCCGGCATCAAGCTGGTGTTGAAAGCCATCGAAGCGCCCTTGCGCGAGATCGTTTACAACGCCGGTGGCGAAGCTTCTGTCGTCGTCGCGGCTGTGATGGCTGGCAAGGGCAACTTCGGCTTCAACGCTGCCAACGACACCTATGGCGACATGATCGAAATGGGTATCCTGGACCCCACCAAAGTGACCCGCACCGCACTGCAAAACGCAGCGTCTGTGGCGTCCTTGATGCTCACCACCGAATGCATGGTGGCTGAAGCACCGAAGGAAGAGTCTGCTGGCGGCATGGGCGGCGGCGATATGGGTGGCATGGGCGGCATGGGCGGCATGGGCATGTAACGTGTTCCTTGCCTGACGACCTACAGCGTCGTTGTTTGGGCTTGCCGTACCTTTGGTACTGTCTGCGCCCAAACGCCTAGCTGTAGATCGCCATGCGGCGTCGATGAGCGTTATGGCTCTCGACAAAATACAAAAAACCCGCTGGGCGCGAGCCTTGCGGGTTTTTTGTATTTGCTATTATTTAAATAGCTGCTTACGCATACTGCATGCGGGCTAGAGGCCTATTTGATACATAGTCGCCGCCGCCCCCCCCCCCCAAGGCGACGGCGGCCCCTTGGGGGCAGCGACGACACGCAGTGCAGAGCGTGGGGGCTACATAACTCAGCGTTTGAACGGTACCACCGTCTGCTGTTGCTCACCCAGGCCTTCAACGCCCAGGGTCATGATGTCACCGGGCTTCAGAAACAGGGGCGGCTTCATGCCCATGCCGACACCGGGCGGCGTGCCGGTGGTGATCACATCACCGGGCATCAGGGTCATGAACTGGCTCAGGTAACTCACAATTTTGGCGACGCCGAAAACCATGGTTTTAGTGTTGCCGTTTTGTACCCGTTTGCCGTTCACTTCCAGCCACAGGCCCAGCTTTTGGGGGTTGGGAACTTCGTCACGCGTCACCAGCCAGGGGCCGAGCGGGCCAAACGTGTCACAGCCTTTGCCCTTGTCCCAGGTGCCGCCGCGCTCCAGTTGGTACGCGCGTTCGCTGATGTCATTGATGGTGCAGTAGCCCGCCACATGGTTGAGCGCATCCTTTTGCGACACATGGCGCGCGCAGGTGCCGATCACCACGCCCAGCTCCACCTCCCAATCGGTCTTGACTGAGCCCTTGGGCAGCATGACGGGGTCGTTGGCGCCCTGGATGCAGCTGGTGGCCTTCATGAACACCACCGGCTCGGCCGGAATCGGCATGCCCGCCTCGGCGGCGTGGTCGGCATAGTTCAAACCAATGGCAATGAATTTGCCGACACCCTGCACCGGGCTGCCCATGCGGGGCTTACCCCTGACCAAGGGCAGTTTGTCAGTGTTCAAGCGTTTGAGCCTGGCCAGCGCCGCGTCACCGAGCTGGTCAGGGCCAATGTCCTGGATCACCGCACCCAGGGCACGAAGTTTGCCCTGTGCATCGATCAGTCCCGGCTTTTCCTTACCCGGCTTGCCATAACGTACGAGTTTCATGGGTGTCCTTTGTTTGATTTAGCTGGCAAGTTTGCCAGACGCCCCTGCAACTGGCGGTTTATCCGCGCAGCCGCGCCAACAAGCCAGTCGTGGAGCCGTCCAATCCCGTCGCATCACCGCTGGCCAGGCGTCGCTCAATATCCTTGGCCATGACCTTGCCCAACTCCACGCCCCACTGGTCAAAGCTGTTGATGCCCCACACGCTGCCGCTCACAAATACGCGATGCTCCTGCAAGGCAATCAAGGCCCCCAGGCTGGTGGGCGTGAGCTCATCGAGCAGCAGGAAGGTACTGGGCCGGTTGCCGGGAAAGTCTTTATGGCCGCCCGCATCCGCTTTGCCCACCATCAAAGCCTGGGCTTGGGCCAATGCATTGGCCAGCAGCAGTCTGTGGTGACCGGGCAACTCGTGCTTGTGTTTTTTAACGGCCACGAATTCCACCGGCACCACGTCCGTGCCCTGGTGCAACATCTGGAAATAAGCGTGCTGCCCGTTGGTGCCGGGTTCGCCCCACAGCACGGGTGAAGTGGCAAACGGCAAGGCTTCACCGGTCGCGTCCACCCGCTTGCCGTTGCTCTCCATCTCCAGCTGCTGCAAGTAGGCCGGCAAGCGACGCAAGGCGCTGTGATAAGGCGCGAGGCTGCGGCTGGCAAAGCCGTGGAAGTTGCGGTACCAGACGTCCAGCAAGCCCAGCCGCACTGGCAGATTGTGTTCCAGTGGCGCGCTGCGAAAGTGCTCATCCATGTCGTGCGCACCGGCCAGAAATTCGCGAAAACCGGCAGCGCCAATCGCAATCGCAAGCGGCAGCCCAATCGCCGACCACACCGAATAGCGCCCGCCCACCCAGTCCCAGAAACCGAACGTGGTGTGGATGCCAAACGCATTCGCCGCCGCCACGTTGGTGGTCAGCGCCGCGAAGTGACGGCCAATGTCCGTGCCGCCCTGCGCTTCAAACCAGGCCTTGGCGGAGTGCGCGTTGGTCATGGTCTCGATGGTGGTGAAGGTTTTGCTGGCGATCAAAAACAGCGTGTTCGCCGGCTTGACGCGCTTGAGCACCGCCGCCAGTTCGTGCCCATCCACATTCGAGACGAAATGAAAGCGCTTGCCCGGCAGCACGAATTCATCCAGCGCCAGCACCGCCATCTGCGGCCCCAGATCGGAGCCCCCAATGCCGATGTTGACCACGTCGGTGATCGCATCATCAGCACGTACCGTTTCCGCGTAGGCCAGCATGGCGTCCAGCGTGGCATGCACCTGCGCCAGTTCATTTGACAGACCTTTAATTGCTACGTTTTTAGTAGCTGCTTGCGCAGTATCAACGGGGACTAGAGCCGGATTTCTTAATAACCAGTGCAACACCGCCCGCTGCTCGGTACGGTTGATCGCGGCACCGGCAAACATCGCGTCCCGATGCTGCGCCACACCCGTCTGGCGGGCCAGATCAAACAGCAACTGCTGCGTCGCGCTGTCGATCAGGTTCTTCGACAGATCGGCAAAAACATGCGGCGCACTTTGGCTGAACGTCTCAAAACGGCGCGCATCGAAAGCAAACGCGGCACGCACGTCAAAGGCGCGGCCACTGGAACTGAAAGCGGTCTGCAGCGCACCCCAGGCAGGCGTGCGATCACAACGGGTGCGGCTCATGATCAGGCTGCCAGCAGCAGCTGATCCAGCTTGGCGGCATCAACACAAAATGCGCGTATGCCTTCGGCCAGTTTCTCGGTCGCCATCGCGTCTTCATTGAGGGCAAACCGGAAGCCCGCCTCGTCATAGCTCACGGGCGCCAAGTCCAGCGCTTGGGCGGCCTTCGCGTCCAGCGCACGGGCCAGCGGGGTTTTCGTGGCGGCCAGGGTGGCCAGCAAATCCGGGCTGATGGTGAGCAGGTCGCAGCCGGCCAGCGCGGTGATTTGGCCGACGTTGCGAAAGCTCGCCCCCATGACCTCGGTGGCAATGCCGAATTTCTTGTAATAGTTGTAGATTTGCCGCACCGACTTGACGCCGGGGTCATTGGCGCCAGCGTTGTCGGTCTCAATCCAGGAAGCCCCCGCCGACTTTTTATACCAGTCGTAAATGCGGCCGACAAACGGCGAGATCAGCTGCACTTTGGCCTGGCCACATGCCACCGCCTGGCAGAACGAAAACAGCAGGGTCAGATTGGTGTGAATGCCGCGCTGCTCCAGCAGCCTGGCGGCCTGAATGCCTTCCCAGGTGGCCGCCACCTTGACCAGCACCCGGTCAATGTGAATGCCCTGCGCCTGGTACAGCTCGATGAGGCGTTCGGCCCGGGCGACGGTGGCGTTGGTGTCGAAACTCAACCGGGCATCCACCTCGGTGGAGACGCGCCCCGGAATGATGGACAGGATTTCGCAACCAAACCGCACCAGCAACCGGTCCATGATTTCATCCAGCGCACGCCCACGGTATTGCGCCACCGTGTCCGTCAACAAGGACCGGTAATCGGGCTTTTGCACCGCCTTCAAAATGAGCGACGGGTTGGTGGTGGCGTCTTGCGGCAGATAAGCATCGATCTGCTTGAAGTCGCCGGTATCGGCCACCACGGTGGTGAATTGTTTGAGTGCGTCGAGTTGGTTCATAGCTTGAATTATGAGTGAAACAAAGTTACATTACGACCTCGTATTTTATGTAACTAAAACCCATGCGTTTCGACCTTGTTTTGTTTGGCGGTACCGGCGATCTGGCCTGGCGCAAGCTGATGCCGGCCCTGTTTCAGGCCTTTCGCCATGGCACGTTGCCGGAAGGCGGCCGCATCATTGGCGTCGGCCGCGACGACCTCAGCAACGAGCAGTATCGCGCCCTGATTTGTTCGCGCTTTGACAATGTCGAGCTGGCCAAACGCCCCAGTAAAGATGAATTCTGCCGCTTTGCGGATTTGCTCGAATTCGTGCGGATGGATTTATCCCGGCCCGATGACTATGCCCAACTGGCCGCCGCGCTGGCACAGCGCCAGGCCGACACCGTCGTCATGTACATGGCCACCGCGCCGAACCTCTTCACCACCATCTGTGAACAGCTGGCCGCCGCCGGGCTGAACACGCCGCAGACCCGTGTCGTACTGGAAAAACCACTGGGCCATGATCTGGCGAGCAATCGCGCCATCAACGAAGCGGTGCGCCAGGCCTTTGGTGAAAAACAGGTTTTTCGCATTGACCACTACCTGGGAAAACCAGCGGTACAAAACCTGTTTGCACTGCGCTTTGGCAACGCCCTGTTCGAGCCGCTGTGGCGGCGCGAACACATTGCCAACATCCAGATCACCATCGCCGAAGAGCTGGGCGTGGAAAAACGCGGCGCCTTTTATGAGACCACCGGCGCCCTGCGCGACATGGTGCAAAACCATGCCCTGCAACTGCTGTGCGCCATTGGCATGGAGCCGCCCATCAACTCGCACGCCGACGCCATCCGCGACGAAAAGCTCAAGGTGCTGCGCTCGCTCAAACCCTGGACGCCCGAGACGCTGTCGCAAGACGTCATTCGCGGCCAGTATGCGGCCGGCACCATCGCCGGTAGCCCGGTGGCGGCTTACCGCGAAGAGACCGGTGTCAGCCCGCACAGCGCGACCGAAACCTTTGTCGCCTTGCGCACTGAAATTTCCAACTGGCGCTGGGCCGGCGTGCCGTTTTATATCCGCACCGGCAAACGGCTGGCCGGGCGCGATGCCCGCATTGTGGTGAATTTCCGGCCGACGCCGCACGCCATTTTCAATTCGCAAATCGGCATGGCCAATCGTCTGGTCATCAACCTGCAGCCCAAAGACGGGCTCGAATTGCATCTGCTGGCGCAGGGACAAAACAACCGCCGCAACTCACAAACACTGTCACCCGTGCAGCTCGACCTCGACTTTGACAAACGCTTTGGTTCAGAGCGCGTGGGGGCCTATGAACGCCTGCTGCTGGACGTGATCGATGGCCGCCTGAATCTGTTTGTGCGCAGCGATGAGCAGGAAGAAGCCTGGCGCTGGGTTGAGCCGATCCTTGATTACTGGAAGAATGACATGCAGGGCCCGCGCCTTTACGCAGCCGGTACCTGGGGCCCCAGCGCCGCCAGCGCCATGATTGCGCGCGACGGTTTTTGCTGGGCTGAAGAGTGTTGAGCCATGCTTGACCGCATCAAAGCTTGCCTGCCCTCGCTGGCCCCGGCTGAACAGCGCGTGGCCAAACTCGTGTTGCTTGATCCGCGCAGCTTTGCCAAGATGCCGATCAGCGAACTGGCTGATCGGGCCCACGTCAGCAAGCCCACCGTGGTGCGCTTTTGCCGCAGCGTGGGCTACGACGGCCTGTCGGATTTCAAGCTCAAGCTGGCCGGCAGCGTGAGCGAGGGCGTGCCCTTCATTCACCGCAGCGTCGATGTGGACGACAAGACCAGTGACATCATGGTCAAGGTAATCGACAACACCGTGGCGGCGTTTTTGAAGTACCGCAACGATGCCAGCACCGCGGCGATTGAGAAGGCCGTCACCACCTTGGTGGAAGCCTTCAATCGGGGTAAACGCATCGAGTTTTTTGGCGTCGGCAACTCAGGCTTTGTGGCGCAGGATGCCCAGCACAAGTTTTTCCGGCTCGGCATGCACACCATCGCCTACAGCGACGGCCACATGCAGGTCATGAGCGCGTCACTGCTGGGGCCGGGCGACTGCGTCGTCGTCATCTCCAACTCGGGCCGCACCCGCGACCTGATGGACGCCTGCGACATTGCGCGCAAAAATGGCGCCACCACCCTCGTCATCACCGCCAGCGGCTCGCCGCTGGCCGCGGCCGGCCATATTCACCTGGCCGCCGACCATCCGGAAGGCTACGACCGCTACAGCCCGATGGTGTCGCGCCTGCTGCATTTGATGATCATCGACATCCTCGCCACCTGCGTGGCCTTGCGCATCGGCGGCGACAAGCTGCAGCCCCTGCTGCGCGAAATGAAGAACAATTTGCGCAGCAAGCGCTACGCCTGAAGCTAACCCCAATTAACCCGGATCGACGCCGAGCGATCTCAATGGCTGTGCAGCTTTTCCTGCAACCAGACCTTAATCAGCGACTGGTAGGGCACGTCGCGGGCGTTTGCGGCGGTTTTGATGGCGTCCAGCAGGTGCTGGGGGAGCCGCAGCGAAATCGTCTTGGTTGTGGGTTTCAAGTTCGGCAAAGTGACCTTCCGGGCTTTCGACCAGTCAAGGTACTCGGTGGAATCCTGCGTTTCCCAGAACGCACGCTCCTGAGCTTCGTTGGCGAACTTGGGAACGGTCTTAGTCTGCTTGTTCATAAATGGCTCGCTCCTTTCTGTGCATGTCCCTGGCTGAGATGACCCGGATCGACATTCCGGACTGGCGCGGTGTGAAAGTGATGTGCAGAGTCCGCCCGTCATCCGTCTTGCCCAGAGCGTGAAGCCGAGGTTCTTGTTGGCTGTGCACCGTATCCTCTAGAAGCAGCAGCGGTGCGTTGAAGAAGACTTGCTCCGCTTCTGCCATGGACACGCCATGCTTTTCGTTTTTTCGGGCATTTCCATCATCCCAGTTGAACCCGGTAATCTTGCTCAGGTCAATCATTTGTGTATATTACCATCATGTACATTTTTCCGCCAGAACTGCACCTCAATTGCCGCTTGTAATTTGATGATCATCGACATCCTCGCCACCTGCGTGGCCTTGCGCATCGGCGGCGACAAGCTGCAGCCCCTGCTGCGGGAAATGAAAAACAATTTGCGCAGCAAGCGCTACGCCTGAAGCTGGCGCTAGCCCTGATGCTATTTGGCAAAGGGGCTCCGACGCCGGGGCGCTCGCGCTGGACTGGCATAGTCTGCGGGCTTGAAGGTCTGCCTTTGGCCAAGCAATGGGGCACCGTCGATGCGCTCAGCCAGACTCTCAAGGTCAGCCTGCGCGACGCCACACGCCGCGAAGTGCTGGCGCCACCCGTCGACCACCTTGATCACACGGACGACTTCGGCTGCGGCCTGCGCGGGTGTGTAGCCGAAGAGCTCGCACTGTGACATGGCGTTGGAAAGCGTTGAATCTCGCTGGTCGATTCCGACAATGAACGCCTGGTAGCCCTGACCTGAATTTGTGGTCAGCACGTCGTAGGCCGGGGCCAGCCGATACTTGCCCTGCCGCATCGGCGCGACCACCATCAGCGCATGGTTCTTCTCGTGGTCATCGGTGTTGTCGATCAGGATGTTGAACACCATGCGGCGAAACAGCTCCTGCATGTCGCGTAGGTTGAGGTCATCTTGCGCCACGCCGACGCGCCGCAACAGCTGTCCAAGGCGCGGGTAGCCAAACTCTGGTTCCTGCCCTGCGACGGTCTCCGCGCGCAGGGCGGTACCGGCCGAGATGCAATGGATGCGCGTGGCGCCGTTTCGGTCAAAGCGGCGCACCGCCAGCGCGTGCTCACCGACGAGCGACACCAACCGTGTCTCAGCCACATTGATGTCGGCCAACTTGGCAAGCGTCATCGACGCATGCTCGATGAGTGGCACGTCGATCGGCTCATTGTTAAAAAACTTGATGACCCACTGCTCACCGTCGATGTCGATGAGTGCTTTTGGCTTGGCCCCACCGAAACTGCCGCCAGCGGCCAGCAACTGGCGCTCGAGGTCGTTGACCGGCTCCCTGGCGCTGACCTTATGGACGATTTCGCTCAGGTGCTGCGCCTGCGCCAACCGCGGCAGCGGGCTCTTGGCGCGCGGGAGGTAATCGTCAGCCGACGTCGACACACCGAGTGCACCGAAACGGTCGTCGCCCGCGTAGAACAGATATTCCATGATGGACAAGCGTGCAGGCTTGTCAATGTATTGGATAACGCGCTCGCCCCAGCGATCAGGTCGGGCGTCATCGACAGCACCGACAGCCATGTTCTTCCATCGCGGCAGCTGTTCGATGTCCACGAGTACCAGGTCTTCGCTGAGCGGGAAACCGCTGGCCAGCCAATGGGCGCCATACTGAAGAGAGACACCCTTGCCAGCATCGACCAGCCGCAACTGCCCCACGTAGCGCGGTGCGGCTGGGTCAGTGAGGAGCCACAAGAACAGGTCGTCGTGTCTCATGAGCCCTCCCCTGTCGCGTCATCTTGTTGGCTCTGACGCAGCGATGCCCTTTTCAACTTGGCCTGCACCGTGGCGCGCACCCGCGCTTTGCCAAGGGTTTGCGCGTGCCGCACGTCCAGCTCAAGCGCGCCATGGTCGTCCTTGGGTGTTGCCAATGTCGCCAGCGTCGCATCACGGCCAATGAGCCAAAGTGCGGTTGCCAGAATGCCAAGGCTCACACTGGGCTCACCAGCCTCCAGCCGCAGAAGGGTCGGGACGCTTATTCCCATGCGTTTCGCCCAGGTTTTAAGCGATTCCTTGCGGCGAAGCCTGGCTACCGCCAGGTCTGCCCCAAGCTGCTCTAGCGCCGCGACAGTTGAAGGCGGCAGCTGAGCAAGGGCGGATGATGCTTTTGTCATAACATATAGTTTATCATTTACGCCTATTTCAGTAAACTATATGGTAACAATTACCGAAGCGACAACCTCGTAATTTATATAACCGCGCCGAAGCCGAACGTTAACTTGTTTGACCGCTGCAACCGCTGCTGCGCGAGATGAAAAACAACCTGCGCAGCAAGCGTTGCACCTGAATCAGGCGCTAGCCCCCGTGCAGTCTGCGCAAGAAGCTATTGAAACAATAGCAACTTCAGCACCAGCCAGGGCGCGTACTTGATCAAAGCTATTTTCAGCGGGTCGTAGCAGGCCAGTTAAAACGAATGAATTGGAAGCCCACCCGTTAACGCAGACGATAAAAAACCCCGCTACGTTGCCGTAGCGGGGTTTTTACATTCAATCTTTAACTGACTTGCGTCAGCGTTAGATTAGAACGTGTGGCGAATGCCAACAGTGGTGGAAGTACGAGTGATAAGGTCACCAAGAGTTGCTTCGTTCACCACGTCATGGCCGTAAACAGCGTAAGCCGTTGTGCGCTTGGACAAAGCGTAGTTAGCCATCAGTTGATAGCCAGTGACCGTAGCGTCCAGACCTGTGGTTTCAACATTTGCACGACCCAAGTTGGCAGCCAAAGTCACAGCGCCCAAAGGTGCAGCAATGCTGGCATTCCAACCTTTGGAAGTCAGGTCAGCAGAACCAGACAATGTGTCTGTGAGTGAAGAGTAAGCCAACGAAGCCTTGACAACGCGGAAGTCATACGATGCACCAGCAGCCCATGTCTTAACTTCGTTAGAAGTAGCAACACCCAAAGCCGTATCACCAGCACCAAATCCAGCCAAGGTTGAGGTAAACTTGGCAAGATTAGAACCAACGTTAAAGGCGTTTTGGCCAGTAATGGTAGTAATGCCAGATAAGTTATTTGGGTTAGTTATGTCGTTGTAAGCAACGGCAGCAACCAGCGGACCAGCAGCGTAGATACCTGCGAGGCCGAAGTTTTTACCGGCGGTAGTGCTGCCATTGAGGGCTTCAGTAGAGGTAGAGGCAGTTGTAGCAGGGCTAGCGGGAGCAGTAGTAGTAGCAGCAGTAACAGAACCAGAACCAGCACCTACTTGGACAATACCAGAGAAGCCACCGAACGAAGGTGATGCATACTGAACTGAATTGCTGACACGGCCGCCATCAGCCATGTGGGCATTCACAACGTAGCCAGGAGTGGCGTTCAGATTACCCAACAGGTCCACCGCGTTTTGCACAACAAAGTAAGGGGTGTATTGACGACCAATGGTCACAGCACCGAAATTGCCGCTCAAGCCAACCGTGCTCAGACGATTGGCAAGCAATTGATATCCATTGGTTTCGTCAGGTGCAAAACCGAGTTCCGCTACGAAGTTGGCTTTCAGGCCACCGCCCAGATCTTCAGTACCTTTGAAGCCGATACGGGAATTGGACATGGTGCCTTGTTGGACGCCATTCTTGACGTAGGTAGCGCCGCCAAGAGCGCCGCCAAGAGAGTCTTTCAATTGGGCAACACCCATATCAACAACACCGTACAAAGTCACGGTGGATTGAGCGGAAGCGGCGGATACAACAGCCAGGGCAGCCAAAGCTACGAGGGTTTTTTTCATTTCAAAATACTCCAAGGTTAAACATAGGGCGCCGGTACGAGAGTCTCGGATCCCAGGGCCAACCTCCTATTTCAGGAAGTTGGGTGTATTGAACCAGAGGCCAGAGGGCTTGGCAAAGAAAACGGCGGCAAAAACAGGTAAACCATGCGCTTTCGTTGCGGGTTTGCAACAAGGCAACTACCGTCGTCTTTCATTCAGCCCGATTTCGTCATAAAGCTGCCCATAAGCAGAGTCGGTCAAGAAATCCCCATTGATTCCGAACGCGGCAAGGGCATGGGGCATAGCCATGTCCTCGCGCGCCGCCTCAAGGTCCAGATCATCGGGCGCAAGCAGCCATGCGTTACGCACCCGGCCATCAAGTGCCCGTGCAATCATGTCGATAAGCGCCCAAGCCGGCTTCAGCCGCCGGATGCCGCCGGCTACATCTTCGACCCCCGGCGCAACTTGTCTGAACCAGTGCTGCGGCCTGCCGGTCAATTCGAAGTCATTGACGGTATAGATCGGGCCGGGCTGCGGCACCGCCACCTGCGGCAAATGCGGGATTTGCGTGGTCCACCCCGCTTCCCTCAAGACGTCTACCCCGACCTTGGTCGCAAGGGGGAAAACCCGCCTTAAGGCCAACTCCGGATTGACATGGCGGTTTTTCACCCGATTCAGGTGAACATCAGAGCGGCCGCCCAGCGACTTCACCAGGCCGGCACGCCGCCAATTTGCCAGGTAAGTTGAGGCGATCTGCGATGTCCAGCCAAACAGGACGGTAAGGTCACTGCCTGTGAAAACCTCGGGCAAGGACTCAAGCCGTTTGGCGGCAGAGGTGTAGGACTTGTCACCCACGGGCTCGGCCCTCGTCTCTTTGCGGGCTGGCGAGCTGGTCGCCTTGCATGCGTTCTGCCTGGCCAAAGCGCTCAGACATGATCTGGATGCCCCCCTGGAGCTTCTGCGCTGCGGATTCGATCATCCCGATGGCGACTTGATCGTTCATGAGCCAGGAAGAAGGAAGCCATCGCTGCAGATCTGCGGCCACAGCGCGGACATTTTGTGCTGCGCGCAAGTCGGCAAGCCTCTTTTGGGCGGCAGTGATCCACCTCTGGGCGGTGTGCGCCCTGTCGCCCGTTTCGTCCGGGTAAATATCCAGTCTCGTGCACAAGGCATCAGGATTCAAAACCAATGGTTTCTGCTCGCAAAGCCACCAAAGATCAAAGACATCCCTGGCCTTGAGCCGGTCCCGTGCGCCCAGCGCATAGACCTTGTCGGCAAGGATCTCATCCAGCGTGAGCACCGGCACAAACGCCTGCCCCCCAGCGGGCGATGTGATGGTGCTCACCACCAGCTTGAGCGAGTTGAGAGCCGTCTCCCTGGTCTGCCACAACCGGATCTTGACCTTGGCCGATCCGATCACATTCGGTCCTCCCAGTGTGATCATGAACACATGAGAGTTGCGTTCGTCTTTTCCTTTGGAGACCACCACAGTCATGTCAGCAGGAATGTCCGGCGGCAACCGGATACGTCGAAGCACCTCTTTGGCCAAACCCTCAAGTGAAAGCCCGCCGCGCACCATAAAGTCAAGATCCTCGCTAAAGCGAGCCGAGCCGTACGCCAGGTGCAGGCATGTGCCCCCCTGAAAGGCAAGCTCACCCGGCTGCCACCGACGAGAGTCCATCAGGGCGGAAATCGCTGCCGACTGGAGAATCGCACGAAGACGTTGTTGTTCTTCAGAGAATAGGGTGCGTTTGGTAGCCATTACATAAATTACGTAATATTAATGTAAGAAATTTTACATTAATTAACTATATTATTCAAGAACAGCGGATTGATTGATCCAGCCCAATCAATAAAATGGCTGCCTATGGACACACTTTTAATCACCGCCGACGCCGCCCTGCGCACCCTGTTTGCCACGCCGCGCGCCGCCCAGCCCTGCCCGACGCTACCGGGCCAAGCTACCGAGCTGACTGCGGCTGAAAAAGCCCAGGCCGGCGCCCTGATGCGGGTCAACCATGTGGGCGAGGTATGCGCCCAGGCGCTTTACACGGCGCAGGCCTTTGCTACTAAAAACGAAGCGCTCCGCGCCCATTTCATAAGGGCTAGCACCGAAGAAACCGATCATCTGGCGTGGACCGAGCAGCGTCTGAACGAGCTGGGAGATCGCAAGTCTCTGCTCAACCCGCTGTGGTACGCCGGGGCCTTTGGGCTGGGCCTGCTGGCCGGGCGGCTGGGCGACCGGGTGAGTCTGGGGTTTGTGGTGGAAACGGAAAACCAGGTCGGCGCACACCTGCAAAGCCACCTGACGCTGCTGCCGGCCCATGACCACGCCTCGCGTGCCATCGTGGCGCAAATGAAAGATGACGAGGCGCGCCATGCGCTGGACGCGCAAAAGGCCGGGGCTATTGAATTGCCGCAAGTCGTTAAAAACGTGATGCGAGCCGCCGCCAAAGTGATGACGACGGTGGCGCACCGGGTTTAAATCAAATCTCGATCAACTCAAAGCTGGTGCTGATCTCCGCCGTCTTGGCCAGCATGATGCTGGCCGAGCAGTATTTGTCGTGGCTCATGGCGATGGCGCGCTCCACCGCCACCGCCGGGATAGCTTTGCCGGTGACCGTGAAGTGCATATTGATGCGGGTAAACACCTTGGGATCGACCTCCGCCCGCTCGGCCGTGAGTTTGACCGAGCAGCCGGTCACCAGGTGGCGACCGCGCTTCAGGATCAACACCACGTCGTAGGCGGTGCAGCCGCCGGTACCGGCCAGCACGGTTTCCAGTGGGCGCGGTGCCAGGTTCAAACCGCCGTTTTCAGGCTTGGCAGCGTCCGGTGCGCCGTCCATCATCAAGGTGTGGCCGCTACCGGTTTCGGCCACAAAACCCATGCCGGAACGCGTGCCAAGCGCCCCGGTCCAGCTGACTGTGCATTCCATAGAGATACCTAAACTTTGTAAAAAGATGAAATCGTTCGCCGTGCCGAGTCAGCGCATTGCCTGCCGCGCTGCCTCTGCCAAAAACCCGCTGCGGGTTTGTCCGTGGGCACGCGCGTATTCGTCAATGCGTCGCAGCGTGCGTCCGGGAATCGTAATGTTGACTTTTTCTGCTGGCCCCCAGTAACTTTCTACCGGAACATCCACCATGGCCCACACCCAGCCAACAAAGTCAGGGTTGGCCTGATGTACGGCCATAGCAGCAGGCGCAGGCAGATGCTGACTGTCTTCAGCCAATATTTCACAGTGGGCGTCAATCGCTTCACGCGCATTGTCGAAGGCCTCCTCCAGCGTATCCCCAGCTGAAAAACAACCCGGCAGATCGGGCACCACGACACCGTAAGCCGTGGTATCTGTGCCGGGTTCGATCGCAATTAAAAACTTCATGGATTCTCTCCTTTGAGGCCTGCTTGCTTGAGCAGCTTGTGCACCAGGCCTGTGCCCAAGTCCTTTTTGGGATGCGGTACGCTGATGTGCCCAGCACGTGCCGGATGGTTAAACACATGATGGCTCCCCCGCACCGAGCGCAAAACCCAACCGTCGGTTTCAAGCATTTTGATGATGTCCGCACTGCGCATAATGGTTATTATAACCACCATATTGCTTTTACACCAGCGTTATCCACATCCAGCCTTCTGTGGCACAGGTGGCGCTTATCATCGATCCCCTATGAAGACGCAACACCTCAAACCCGCCGACTACCTGAAAAAGATCCTGACCGCCCGTGTCTATGACGTGGCGATCGAGACCGCACTGGAACCCGCCAAGGCCTTGAGCCGACGCCTGCACAACACCGTGCTGCTCAAGCGCGAAGACCAGCAGCCGGTGCACAGCTTCAAGCTGCGCGGCGCCTACAACAAGATGGCGCACCTGACACCGGAGCAGTTGAAGAAAGGCGTGATTTGCGCCTCGGCCGGCAACCACGCCCAGGGCGTAGCGCTGAGCGCGCAAAAGCTGGGCACACGCGCCGTGATCGTGATGCCCACCACCACGCCGCAGCTCAAAGTGGATGCCGTGCGCGGCTTTGGCGGCGAAGTGGTGCTGTTTGGCGAGAGTTATTCCGATGCCTACAACCACTCCGTGGAACTGGAGAAACAGCAGGGGCTGACCTTTGTCCATCCGTTTGACGACCCGGACGTGATTGCCGGCCAGGGCACGATTGCCATGGAGATACTGCGCCAGTTGCAGGGCCATGGCTCGAACCGGCTGGATGCCGTGTTTGTGGCGATTGGCGGCGGCGGCCTGATTGCGGGCGTGGCCAACTACATCAAGGCGGTGCGTCCGGAGATCAAGGTGATCGGGGTGCAAATGAACGACTCGGATGCTTTTGTGCAGTCGGTCGCCGCCAAAAAACGGCTGACGCTGCCCGACGTCGGGCTGTTCTCGGATGGCACGGCGGTGAAGCTGGTGGGCGAAGAGACCTTTCGCATCGGCCGCAAGCTGGTGGACGACTACATCATCGTGGACACCGATGCCGTGTGCGCCGCCATCAAGGACGTGTTTGTCGACACCCGCAGCATTGTGGAGCCGGCCGGTGCGCTGGCGGTGGCGGCCATCAAGCAGTATGTGGCCACCCACAAGACCAAAGGTGAAACCTACGCCGCCATTCTGTGCGGCGCCAACATGAACTTTGACCGCCTGCGCTTTGTGGCCGAGCGCGCCGAGGTGGGAGAAGAGCGTGAGGCGCTGTTTGCGGTGACGATTCCGGAGGAACGCGGCAGCTTCAAACGCTTTTGCGAGCTGATCGGCAATCTGCCGGGTGGCCCGCGCAATGTGACCGAATTCAACTACCGCATCAGCGACGCCGCCCAGGCCCACGTCTTTATGGGCTTAGCCACTTCGGCCAAGGGTGAATCCGCCAAGATCACCGCCAACTTCACCAAGCACGGCTTTGCCGCGCTGGACTTGACGCACGACGAACTGGCCAAGGAGCACATTCGCCACATGGTCGGCGGCCATTCCAAACTGGCGCAGGACGAGCGCGTGCTGCGCTTTGTGTTTCCCGAGCGGCCCGGCGCCCTGCTGAAATTTTTGAGCCTGATGCGCCCGGGCTGGAACATCAGCCTGTTTCACTACCGCAACCAGGGCGCGGACTACGGCCGCATTCTGGTCGGACTGCAGGTGCCCGAGGCCGATAACAAGGCATTCGACCAATTTCTGGAAACACTGGACTACCCCTATGTGGAAGAAACCGCTAACCCGGTGTACCGGATGTTTTTGCAGTCATGAGCGCCTCGCTGGACGGCAAGCTGGTGGTGGCGATCTCAAGTCGCGCCCTGTTTGACTTTGAGCAGGAAAACGAAGTGTTCGAGCAGGGCGACGACCGCGCCTATATGCGGCTGCAACTGGAGCGGCTGGACATTCCGGCCAAACCGGGCGTGGCGTTTTCGCTGGTGAAGAAGTTGCTGGCCTTCAACCATGCGCCGGCCGGCCCGCTCGATCAGTCAGTGGCCGAGCCGGTGGAAGTGGTGATCCTCTCGCGCAACGACCCGGTGTCGGGCATGCGGGTGTTTCGTTCGGCCCAGCATTACGGCTTGCCGATCCAGCGCGGCAGTTTCACGCGCGGGCAGTCACCGTGGCGTTACCTCAAACCGCTGCACGCCAACCTGTTCCTGAGCACCCATTTGAGCGACGTGCGTGCCGCCCTCGACGCCGGCGTGCCCGCCGCCCAGGTCTATCCGCAATCGGTCCACGCCGGGGACGCCTATCCGCATGAGGTGCGCATCGCTTTTGACGGTGACGCCGTGCTGTTCAGCGACGAAGCCGAGCGCGTCTACCAGGCCGAGGGCTTGAGTGCCTTTCAAAAGCACGAGACCGACAAGGCGCAGCAGCCGCTGCTGGCCGGGCCCTTCAAACCGCTGCTGACTGCGCTGCAGCGCCTGCAAAAAGCCGGCACCCCCACCATGCGCATTCGCACCGCACTGGTGACGGCCCGCAGCGCCCCGGCGCATGAACGCGCCATCCGCACGCTGATGGACTGGGACATCGAGGTCGATGAGGCGATGTTCCTCGGTGGCCTGCCCAAAGGCGAGTTTCTGCGCGAGTTCGAACCTGATTTCTTTTTTGACGATCAGACCGGGCACGTGGATTCGGCGTCACGGCATGTGCCGTCCGGCCATGTGGCAAGTGGCGTGTCCAACCCATAGCGCTGAATTTAGCCACCCATGAATCTGCCGCAAAAACTCAAAGCATTCAAAACCTTCGCCTCTCAAGCCTGGGCCTTGACCAAGCCCTATTTCCAGTCCGGTGAAAAGTGGAAGGCGCGCAGCCTGCTGCTGGCCATCGTCGCGCTCAATCTGGGCCTGGTTTACATGGCGGTGCTGTTCAACGACTGGAACAAGCTTTTTTACGATGCACTGCAGGACAAGAATGCAACGGTGTTCTGGGCGCAGCTCGGGCGCTTCACCTACCTCGCGTTTGCCTTCATCATCATCGCGGTGTACAAGTTTTACCTGACGCAGCTGCTGGAGTTGCGCTGGCGCGCCTGGATGACCGGCCACTACCTGCAGCGCTGGCTTAGCCATCATGCGTTTTACCAGCTGGAGTTGGCGCGCTTTACCCGCCAGCCCAATGCCGACCAGGGCAACCCGGACAACCCGGATCAGCGGATTCAGGAAGACATCAACCAGTTCACTAGTTACACGGTTTCCCTGACCATGGGGCTGCTCAACGCCGTGGTGACACTGGCCAGCTTTGTCGGCATTCTGTGGGGTTTGTCGGGCGGCTTTGCTTTTTCATTCTCCGGCAGCAGCTACAACATTCCTGGCTTCATGGTCTGGATGGCCGTGCTGTACTGCGCGGCCGGCAGCATCCTGACGCACTACATCGGGCGACCCCAGATCAAGCTGAATTTTGAGCAGCAGCGGGTGGAAGCCGATTTTCGGCACCACATGGTGCGGGTGCGCGAATACAGCGAATCGATTGCACTGGACCATGGCGAAGCGGTGGAGCGGGTGCAGCTGGATCTGCGCTTCTCGCGCGTGCTGGGCAATTACCTGGCGCTGATCAAGGCGCAGAAAAACCTGATCTGGTTCACCAGCTTTTTTGGCCAGGCCGCGGTGGTATTCCCGTTTGTGGTGGCGGCGCCGCGCTTTTTCAGCGGTGCGATTCAGCTGGGCGAATTGATGCAGATATCCAGCGCCTTTGGCCAGGTGCAAGGCGCGCTGAGCTGGTTTGTCGACAGCTACAGCAGCCTGGCCAGCTGGCGTGCCACAACCGACCGCCTAACCAGTTTTGAAGCATCTTTTAGGGCGCTGGCCCCCGTCGAACCTGCGCAAGAAGCTACAAATTCTGTAGCACTTGAAACGCATGATCTGACGGTGGCATTGCCTGATGGCACGGTGTTGCTGGCCGCTACCGCGCTACGCGCCGGCCCCGGCGACAGTGTGTTGCTGCAGGGGCCATCCGGCAGCGGCAAGTCGACGCTGTTTCGGACCTTGGCCGGCATCTGGCCGTTTGCCAGCGGCACACTGGAGCGCCCAGCCGACGCCATGTTCATTCCGCAGCGGCCCTATTTTCCGAATGGACCGTTGCGCGATGCGCTGGCCTACCCCGAAACCCCGTCCCGCTATACCGATGCGCAACTGCGCCAGGCGCTGACGGACGCCCTGCTGCCGCAACTGGCCGACCAGCTGGACTTGGCCGACGCCTGGAGCCAGAAACTCTCGGGCGGCGAGCAACAGCGGCTGGCGATTGCCCGCGTGCTGCTGAAAAAACCCACCTGGGTGTTGGCCGACGAGGCCACCAGCGCGCTCGATGAAGCCTCTGAGAATATAGTATATAAACGGCTTCTAGCCCTCGTCCAGTCTGCGCAAGGAGCTATTATTTCAATAGCACATCGGCCGACGGTAGCGGCGTTTCATAACCAGCGTTGGGAACTGAAAAAGCTGCCTGACGGCGCGCCAGCGCTGTATCAGCTGGCAACCCAAAAGGAAATCAGCGAACAGATTGGGTAGCAGAAAATCGCTCATAACCCCGAGCCCGCAGCTCGCAGGCCGGGCACGCGCCGCAGCCGTAGCCCCAGGCATGGCGGTGTTCGCGGTCACCCAGGTAGCAGGTGTGGGTGTGCTCGATGATCAGGTTCACCAGGGCCTTGCCGCCGTTAGGGGTTTCGGACTTTTCACCCAGCTCGTGCGCCAGCGCCCAGGTGGCGGCCTTGTCGATCCACATCAGCGGGGTTTCAATCAGGAAGCGCTTGTCCATGCCCAGGGAGAGCGCCAGCTGCATGGCCTTGATGGTGTCGTCGCGGCAATCGGGGTAGCCGGAGAAGTCGGTTTCGCAGACACCGGTGACCATGACTTGCAGGTCGCGCCGATAGGCGACCGCCGCGGCCAGCGTCAAGAACAGCAGGTTGCGCCCAGGCACAAAGGTATTGGGCAGGCCGCTTTGCTCCATCTTGAAAGCGGTGTCACGCGTCAAGGAGGTTTCACTCACCTCACCCAGCACCGCCAGATCCAGCAGATGATCGTCACCCAATTTTCCCGCCCATTGGGGAAACTTTTCGCGGATTTCAGACAGCACCGTCAGCCGGGCATCCAGCTCGACCCGATGGCGCTGACGGTAATCGAAGGCGATGGTTTCGACCCGCTGGTATTTGCTAAGTGCCTGGGCCAGACAGGTGGTGGAGTCTTGACCGCCCGAAAAAAGTACAAGTGCTGTGGTGTGCATACCCCTAATGTTAGGGGAAGCCGGGGGATGCCCGGACCGAAGCAGACTAAATGTTTTCAGTCTTGTTGATTTTACTGGGCGAGTAAGTGAAAACTTCGGTGGCCAACACGCCCGGCGTGGCGTTGGGGTTCTGCTGCGACAGGTCCAGCTGATTCTTGACCTGCTGGACTTGAATGGCGCCGGCACTGGCCGTCCACAGTGACTTGAACTGGTCGATCAACAGTTTGGACATGGGCACTGGCGGCGGATCTTCAACTTTCTCGGTCACTGGCCGGTGAATGGTCCAGTCTTTTTCGGCCGTCGCCGCCTCGGAACCACGCCGCCCCGGATCGGACACACTGGTGTAAACACCCTCCCCGGTACTGGGTTTGTTGGCCTGGTTCACCAGATTGACGACGCTGGGCGTCGGCTCAACCGACGCAGTGGCATTGGCAGAAGGGGCCACGGAGATAACACTGGCTGCCATGGAAGCCACGCCCGCGCCGGATGGCCGCAGCGTGGGGGTTCGATCGAGGGGTGGCAGTTGCATTGTGTGTCAGGTCTCAAACCAGGTTTGAGGTATCTCTCCGTGTTCGTATCTTTCATAACGGCAGATTTAGGGGGTTATTTAGGCTTATTTTTGAAATAAATGCACTTTTTTGCAAAATTCCTATCTTTGGCAAATAAAGGCGTCGTGCAGCAGGCTTTCAAACTGCGCCCCCGGCATCGGCTTGGCGAGCAAATAGCCTTGACCGTAGTCGCAACCGACTTCAGCAACCATCGTCAACCCGAGTTTGTGCGATCAGCGCGTACACCGATCGGATCGCTAGTCGCGCCTCTGGCATTCGGGCAGCTCGCCATAGCCGGCGGAGCGCACCTGCTTTTGAAGCGACAGTTCTATTTGGAACCAGATGCAAGAAAAGTTGTCGTAGCGGTAGTTCCACACCACGCCGCGCGTACGCCCGAGCATCTGCACCTCGCTGGGCTGGCCCAGCATCTTAAGCACATCGTCTTGCGCCATGCCGACGTCAATTCGGTTGAAATTCTTCTCGGTTAAAACCTGCTCGGCGCGGATGGCCCGGCCAGCGGCGTCGAAATAGACGAACCAAGTTTGCGTGCCAAACGGTCCGTGCGTGAATTCCAGTCGGCTGCCTGCGCCCACCCGGCGCTCCATGCCGGGCTGCCCCATCCGCGCCACCATCTCATCACGGTTCATTCCGATCAGCGCGTCGGGCGGCGCGTAGCTGCTGCACGCCGGCAGCAGCGGCAACAACAGCCAGCTCCAGAGTGACAAACGATGATGCATCACGGATTCTCCTTCGGCCGGTAAGTTGACGATGCTCAGTATCCTCACCCGACAGACTTGACTGCCAATACAGGACAGGAGACGGAAAGAAGAATCTCTTGGGCAACGCTGCCCATGATGAGTTTGCCCACAGGGGAACGTTTTCTCAGGCCGATAATGAGCACGGATACTTGCAAAGACTCGACTAAGGCTTCAATTTCCTCGACGGCATTTTTGCCTCGAACATACTGTTTAAATTCAGCGTTGAGACCCGTATTTACCAACATCTGTTGTACACGCTCGACATCTTGAACATCAGCAAACGATGGGTCTTCTGTCCTCCCGCCGGGGCTGGCATTGACCACGACCAGATGTTCATTGCGCTGTTTCGCAATTTCGATACCTTTGTCTAAGGCAGCTTGACCCTCGGGACGTGGCACATAGGCTACAAGTATTGTCATTAATTCTCTCCTTTTTTTTGCAAGTGTTGCCTTAATCCCTATTCAGCATTAAGAGGAAATGAAACGATAGACTTCAAACCCGCTTTCTTGTTGATCATCATCAAATGCCAGACAGAAAGACTGCAGCGTAAGCAATGGAAACAAGAGAGACACCTGAGCAACGCCGCCCACGCGGTCCCACCGAAACTCTGGACCGCATTTTTTGCCAGCATCTTCATCGCCGTACTCAGCTTTGTGATCGGCTCTTTCGTGCTCGGTGGCGGTCCGTCGCATGCCATCCAGATGCCCCACAACGGCGTGTGGCTCTGAGGCCGGCAGGCGCCAAAGTGCGCTTCCACCTGTTTCAATTGGCCACTGTGGCTCAGTAACAGTCAGCCGTTGGCAAAACGTCCACGCAGATACGTGACAATCGCGCCGGAATCGGTCATCCACTCGGTGTTACCCGCCTGATCGGTAATTTTCAAGCACGGCACCTTGGCCTGGCCACTTCCGCGTTCCAGATCCTCGCGATTTTTTCCGTTTTTTTGCGCGTCAAGGCGTTCAATTTTCAGTGACAAGCGCCGCATCTCCTGTCGCACCTTGATGCAGAAGGGACAGGTCCTGTATTGATATAGAACGATGCTCCGGCACTGCTGATCCACACCAGCCTGCAAGCCAGGCGGACGCACGAGACCTTTCGGTCGTGTGACAAGTTCCCAGAGCAGCATCACAGGGCCGATGACGAACCGCAGGGCTTTGAAGAATATTCTGACAAAAAATTTCATGATTGATACCGGAACGGGATAGAGGGAGGCTGCGGCATTCCCATTACTGCAGACCCTGAACCGCCGCTGAGTTCGGGTCTGCGTCTGTTCACGCGTCCAATGACTGCTGAGAATTTACCAGCTTGAAGCTACCATTCGGCCCAGAAATGATTCGACCACTTTCCAGCAATTTCTTGGTGGCAGCCGTCATGGAACCCATGGGGATTCCGGTCTCCTGTCCAACGGACGTTTGGCTAATCTCAGTGAATTCGTTCGAGTTAAGCACACGCTCCAAATGCTGCAGAAGCTTGGCGGCGTTCCCGCTGAGCACCCGCGGAGTGCCTGAACCACCAGAAACCTTGGACCGACTCATTTTGGCTTTGGGGGCTGATGTTTTTTTCTTGGGTTTGGCCAATACGTCGGTGGGCGCCTGGTCATTCTGGCTGTCTACATCTCGGGCGACGGAGTGTGTCGGCGCGGCAAGAGCCGGAATTTCTCGCACGGTGGGTTGGTCATCGGCAGTCAATTCCGATGCGACGCGATAGACCTTCTTGAGTTCTTCTTCGATGCCCGCAATTGTTTGGGAGAGTCGCGCTACGACCTTCCAATTTTCAAACAAGGCGTCATTGCCCAAGTTGTAGGGGTTGGTCGCAATAGCTGCATTGACGCGCTCAGCATATTCCTTGACTGCGCTTTTGAGCTTTACATCTGCCGTAAAGGCAGCAGCTCCGGCTTTTTGAATGGCGGAAAGTGTCGAGTTAGAGAGTGACATGGGGTTGACCCTTTTTAGGTAATGAAAAAACAAGAGTCGTGGTACTTGCCTTAATGCGCGGCTGGGATTTGGATAGGAAACACATAGGCAAGGCATCCATCTCACGGCACGCATTTTACCGTCGACTGATTTTTCAGGCCCCTACTTGCCAAGAATACGCCGGCCCTGGCAGCGGGATTGAGGGCTGTACCGGACACAGGCGCAACCCAGAAATATTGCCATTGTTAGGGAAACTCTGCCCCCCCCCCTCGGTTGTGTGCTTGACGTAAGCCCCACCCGAGAAAATACAGTTGATGAAACAAGCAGCTTTGGCCGTCAATCTCAGTGTGAAGTGTGGTCTGCATCCCGCAAGAACTCTGGGCTTTCCTGATCTACAAGGTGGTCACTGATTTTCGGCCACCTGGTCAAATTGGCGTCGGCGCAAACAACCAAGCCGACATTCGCCGAAACAACTTGTAGGCCGGGTCCGTGCCCATAGCCATCAGCCGCAATGGGATGGCGCAGTCATTCGCTGGCGATGTCAGCTACAGGCAGCGGACATTCGCCACCCATGTATTGGGTTCATTCGCTCGGCGGCTTTTGTGCAACGTAACCTGCAGCCACTGGCCAATGCCCGCTTCCTGGTAGCTCAATTGCCTGAGTTGGATTACCAGTCCCGCCGCTCGTGACGGAAAGATGAGAGCCGGAAGCGAAAGTTTGTCTGTGTATATGAAATTAGGAGCAACTCATTGGCACAGTCAGAAGGTAATCAAGACAGGAAGTCCGCATAATGGTGGCTTAAGGAGTATGGAAAACAGGGGCAAGATCATGGTCAATCACACTAACACCTTGCGGCAACACGTCGAGCAGCGCCTGCAATTGCGCATGGGCTTGTCCATGGTCAGTTTCGACGCTGTTCGTGGAGTTATTCGATTTCACAGATTGGACCCAGGTCGGTCGTCGACAACAGCTCGGAACTTTTACAGACTTTAATAATACCAACAGTTATTCTGGGCAATTAAAGTCGTAAACAGGGACTCAGCATCCATGCGGGTTAGCGGCGTGGCAAATTGACAACATGCCGAGATAAAGTCGTAAACAACTTTACAGCATCTTTCCCAATGATTGGGACTCGCAGAGTCTGAACTTGCCAAAGCCGAAAATTTTGGCGACCGTAAACCAAACAGTGGCGGTTGATTCCATCGTGCCCAAAAGAGATGTTGAATAAAGTGATGACCGGACATTCGCGGTCATAATAAAAAAACAACAGTTTTTCAAGTCGAATGATCTGGCGGATGAGGAACTTTATTCCCTGAAAGTCGATATGCCACACGGGAGCGTGTCGTACCTATAATTTTTGCGGCTGCGGAGACATTTCCGTTCGCGATATCGACGGCAACATCAACGGCCATTTCCTCAAGGGAATCCAAGGAAATATCACCTTTGCTCAACAATTCACGTAACAGTCCTTGTAATTGATCTGTCGTCGAACTGTTGAGATTTACTCCTGCTGACTGAGCTTTCAAAATTCCTTCATCTCCGACCTTAAACTGACTCTTACTTAACTTTTCACCGTTTGTAAATAGGTGCACGACATCAATGCCTCCCCCTTCTGGAGCCAGGATGACACCTCTCTCAATAATATTCTCCAACTCCCGAATATTACCCGGCCAGGAATAGAACAACAAGGCTTCGATTGCACCTTCGTTGAGGCCAGTAACCTTGCGCTTATGCAAAGCACAGTAACGATTCAGAAAACTTTCCACTAACAGCAAAATATCTTCTTTGCGTTCGCGCAGGGGAGGAATTCTGACAGGGAAAACATTGATCCGATAAAAAAGGTCCGCGCGAAATTTCCCCGCTTCGACGAGATCACGTAGATCTTCATTCGTTGCTGCGATGACGCGAACATCTACCGCTCTCACGCGGGTATCTCCAATGCGCTCAATCTCACCCTCCTGGAGCGCACGCAGCAGCTTCCCTTGCGCCATCAAACTGAGTGTGCCAATCTCATCAAGAAATAGCGTTCCGCCGTCAGCACGCTCAAAGCGGCCAGGCCGGGACTGTATGGCCCCGCTGAAGCCCCCTTTTTCCACGCCGAACAATTCTGATTCAATCAGTTGTTCAGGAATGGCGGCACAGTTAATAGCCACGAAAGGTTTTTCCGTACGATCGCTGATATTGTGCAGCGTGCGCGCGAACTTTTCTTTTCCAACGCCACTTTCCCCTAGAAAAAGGACTGTCGCACGGGTCGGGGCGACGCGCTGAATCATGTGGCAAACCGTATTGAAACCAGCTGAAACGCCAATCAGGTTAATCTCCGCGTTTCGTGTGCTTTCGGCAGTCGTTTTATGACCAAAGCTAAACGTCTTTGCGCTTGGACTTTGCACGAACTCCTGCGCTTGCAGGTAACGGAAATCCTTGCCTGGATCTTCCCAATCATCCAGTGACTTACCAATCACCTTGCACGCGGCGTGGCCCATAGCCTTGCATTCCACCTCCCGTACTAACACCTGGCGACCGAGAAAACTGCTCACATAGCCGTTGGCATACCCTTGCAATGTCCAGCACACAGGGGCATTACCGATCCCATTGGCAGCGATATACGCCTCTGCCTCTGCAGAATTTCGCCAAATGAACTCACCGTAGAAGTGGCCCTTTTCAATGTTAACCTCCATCGCAACGGTTTCGACCGACACAAATCCTTCAAGAGAGTGCAGTTGCGGTCCAACTGAAAACGCATCGAAATCAGTGCTATTAGGCCGAACTTTACGCACCATTTCTGCATCACGAACACCCGAGAGATACCCCATGCGAGTGAGAATACCGCGGGTTTTTTCATTACCCAAAATTTCGATCAACTCGCGCCGCAAGGCTGCCAGTGAAGCGTTATGCAGCAAAACCATGCGCTGATCAGCAAGCCAGATTTCTCCATCACCCGGAGAAAAACGAAGACGCGACACTAGGTCACCAATGTCCGGAAAGCTATGTTCCGACTGCGCGTCGGGACGCAAAAGTTGGATCTTCTTTTCAAGACCCGCCGCCGACTTCTTTTTCATGTTTGAACGCACAGATAACGCTCTGACAAAACATGTTGATGACACGCACACCTCGTATCCACCCGCTGGTTGAGGACCCGTTTGGGCATGCCGATGATGCATCGCGGTGCGACGGTCACAAGTAAATCTAGCTTTATTGAAGCGAACAGTTTAGACACAAAATCTCCGAAAGAGCCACGCCATTATTAACTGATGTTACGCAGCCGCCACCTGATAGGCTCCCGGGATGAAAAAAGCTGACCTTGATTTGTACACGGACTATTTGTTGAGCACCTTTGGTGCTGCGACGGCGACGGGCTTGTCCGCCTGCGGCATGCATTGCCTGGTTGCGCTCATGTACGCTGGCCACATATCCATGGCCACCGCCTTGACCGACGCGCGTTGCGCCGGCGTGAGCGTCTCCAGCAAGCCCACGGCCGCTTCGAGCTTTCTCTGAGGCACTAGGTCCAGTACCCGCGAGCGGCCAATGCCAGTCAGGATGCTGGCGTAGGTGTGCCCCTTCTCGGAACTCTTTTCATCTATTCCAAGGTAGGCAATTTCTTCCTCGGTACGGCGCAGCATGCCTCGCTCCACTGCGCTGACCATGATGGCGTTGACCGTGCTCCAGGAAAGTCTGGTGAGCGTGCATACGGCTTGGGTAGTAGGACAGGCCTCAAGCAGTTTGATAACAAACCCTGCTATCAATGTGGTGACCCGGCTGTAGCGCTCGGCCCACGGCACCGTCAACTCTTCGACGCTACCGTCGCTGTATTTGAGCTGGGGAACACGGGCTTTGATAAGGGTCTCAAACTGGCATGTGTCCAGATGGCGCCATTGGCGCTCGCTCCAGCCATTGACGTGAGCCCTCTTGGTCGCATCGGTCGGGTCCGCCCACACTTGCCCCTTTTTCAAAACGACTTCGACCACCACTCGCTGCTCTGCCAGGGAAAGCTCTACCTTCTTGACCGACCAGGACGACTTCAGTCCAAGAAGCTGCTCATACAACGCGGTGTCTTTCATGTTCAGGCCGGAATTTTTGAAAAACCGAATTCTCCAGGATTGAGCAAAAAATCACAGTGAAATTGATGAAGAACCAGAATTTTTAGAAAGATTTAAAAAGGGGCGTTTCACCCCTGCCAATTTAACCTTGCCGGTCATTCCCTAATTCAACAACTTCTTTTCTCTGGCACGCCATCCACTTCAGCAGAGCAAGCCGGAGTCATTCGTATTGAACGTCTAAAAATGTCAGATTTCAGTCGATGATCTCGCATGAATTGGTCGACATTCGTGCAATACATAGACCACTGACTCCGTTCGATAGAAGTTGACCAAGCCATCCGAAGTTAACAACGAATGACCCTTCTGTGCAGGCACATTCGCTGTTGAGAAGACGCGTTCAATTCCCTATTTTCCCCGCCCCTAAGCCGTTGTTTCTTTCAAAAGACCCCGATCTTTGGCCATGGTCATGGCCGTGTCAACGATCATGTCTTCCTGACCCCCAATCATCTTCTTGCGACCGAGTTCAATCAGAATGTCGCGGGCAGGAACGCCAAAGCGTTCAGACGCGCGTTTTGCATGCAGTAGGAAGGTCGAGTAAACGCCGGCATAGCCCAGAGTCAACGAAGCACGGTCGACCCGCACCATGTGCTCCATCATCGGCACGATGATGTCCTCAGCCAGGTCCATCAACTTGAACAAATCGCAGCCTGTATCAATGCCCATGCGCTCGCATACCGCCACAAAAACTTCCAGTGGTGTATTGCCAGCTCCAGCACCCAATCCAGCCACCGAGGCATCGATACGGCTCGCACCTTCCTCAATGGCAGCGATTGAATTGGCAATGCCCATGCCCAGGTTGTGGTGGCCATGGAAACCAATCTCGGTTTCTGGCTTGAGCACCGTTCGCAACGCAGCGACCCGCGCCTTGACGTGTTCTGGCAGCATGTAACCGGCTGAATCCGTGATGTAGACGGTTTGTGCGCCGTAGGATTCCATCAACTTGCCCTGCTTCGCCAAGTCTTCCGGATTGTTCAGGTGGGCCATCATCAGAAAACCGGAGGTGTCCATACCCAACTTGCGTGCGAACGCCATGTGCTGGGGTGACGTATCGGCTTCGGTGCAGTGGGTTGCCACGTGCACGCTGCGTGCGCCGCAGTCATAGGCAGACTGGAGTTCCTTCATCGTGCCCAAGCCAGGAATCAGCAACACCGATATCTTGGCCTGTTTCATTTTTGGCGCCACCGCCTGCAAATATTCCTCGTTGCTGTGCAGTGCGAACCCATGCTGGAGGGAGTTGCCGCCCAGACCGCCGCCGTGTGTCACCTGAATCAACGGCACACCGGCATCATCCAGTGCAGTGGCCACGCTGACCATCTGGTCGAGGGTCATCTGCTCGCGCTTGGCGTGCATGCCATCGCGCAAGGACATATCGTGAATGATGACCTTGCGGCCCTGCAAACTTTGAATTTCACTCATTATGCAAGCTCCATGGGTTTCAACTGGATTTTCCCAGCTATGATTTCTTCAGCAAACATCTCGGCGGTGCGTGTCGCTGCCGCGGTCATGATGTCCAGGTTGCCGGCGTAACGGGGTAGGTAGTCGCCCAAGCCCGCCACTTCCATGAACACGGTTACCTTCTTGCCCTCGAAAATTGGACCATTCACCAGTCGGTAGCCTGGTACATATTTCTGCACCTCGCCAATCATCTGCAGGATGGACTCGATAATTCGAGCCTGATTGGGTATGTCGTCGGTCAAGCAAGAGATGGTGTTGCGCATCATCATGGGCGGCTCGGCCGGGTTGATGATGGCAAGTGCCTTACCTTTGCGAGCACCACCCACGATCTGGATGGCGTTGGAGGTGGTGTAGGTAAATTCATCCAGATTGGCGCGCGTACCGGGGCCCACCGATTTGGAGGCCAAACTAGCCACAATTTCGCCATAGGCCACACTTTGAATCCTTGAAATCGCGAACACGATAGGAATCGTGGCCTGGCCTGCACAGGAGATCATGTTTACGTTCATCTCCACCTTATCGGCCAATGCGCGCAGGTTGACCGGCGGCACACAGAGAGGTCCGATGGCGGCTGGGGTTAGGTCAATCATCATTACGCCAAGTTCGTTCAGCTTGCGTGAGTTCTCAGCATGGACGTAGGCAGATGTGGCATCAAAAGCGATCTGGATGTTGTCTTCCAGGACATGGGGCAGCAGTCCATCAACGCCTAAGGCCGTGGTTTTCAGACCCATGTCGCGAGCTCGCGCCAAACCATCCGACTCCGGATCGATACCGACCATCCAGACTGGCTCCAGCCAGGGACTGCGTTGAATCTTGTAGATCAAATCGGTGCCAATATTGCCCGATCCGATCAAAGCACATCTGATTTTTTTCATATCATTCTCTATTGATTAATTATTCAATTTACCGGCCGCTTCATTGCGCTGGCCGATCGTCACCCCGGCGACGCTGAAATTTTCCGCAGGGTGTTCCGTGATTAATATCCGCACCGTCTCTGCGGGAACCTCAAGCGACTCCACCAGGGCGGCGGTGATCGCCGCAACGGCCTTGCGTTTCTTTTCGACGCTGCGGCCTTCGAGCAAATGCATTTCAATGATTGGCATGGTGCGGTCCTCTTTTATGTTCTGTTATTCGATAAAGCGCACAGACACGCTTCCAAGCTCCTGGAAGCGGGCCACAATATTGTCGCCAGGCTTGACCGCGATGGCTTCTGTAATCGCACCACTCATAACGAAGCTCCCTGCCGGCAAGATCTCACCCTGCTCGGCCAGGATATTCACCAGCATGGCAATGGCCTCGGCTGGATGTCCCAAGACTGCAGCGGAAGCACCGGTGGCAACGATTTCGCCGTTTTTCTCCATCACCACGCCAAGCGTGCTGAGATCAATATCGGCGGGATAGCGAGCCCGACCACCACCGACATAACGGGCTGAAGAGCCGTTATCGGCAATCACGCTTTGTAGATCAAACTTGAATCCTGAAAAACGCGAGTCGATGATTTCCACTGCTGGCAGCACGTAATCTGTTGCATCAAGAACATCCTGACGTGTGCAATTTGGACCCTTAAGCTCCGACTTGGTGACGAAGGCGACTTCGCATTCAGCACGGGGATGTACTAGGTCGGAAGTCTTGATCGCCGAGTTTTCTGGACGCGCCATACGGTCTGTCAGGAAACCGATGGACGGCACATTAACACCCATCTGCACCATCTTTGCCTTCGAGGTCAGACCAGCCTTCCAGCCGATCAGCTTGTGTCCCTGAGCAATGAAACGGCGACGCAGTTCAGCCTGCACGGCATAGCCGTCAGCAACTGTCATAGCCGGGTATTCATCCGTCAGTTTGGGAATAGCGTAGGCCCGGGTCTGGGCCCCTTCTACACGTTCGCAAAGACGAACAATATCCTCACGGGACAGAGTCAGTTGCGTGCTCATGCGGCACTCCTTCCAGAAAATTTGACACGACAGCTTCCAAGGCCACCGACGGTGCAAACCAGTTCATCACCACCGACCACCGGTACCAGTGAAGACTGCGAGCCGGAGAGAATGACCTCGCCCGCCTTGAACGGAATACCCAGCGCACCCAGCGTGTTGGCCAGCCAGGCGACGGCATTGGCCGGCGATCCCTGGACGGCGGCACCGACGCCGGTCGAAAAAATCTCACCATTCTTTTCCAGCACCATGCCGGCCAGCGTGATGTCAAGCACACGCGGATCGCCCCGGGTTTTCCCAAGCACAAAGACTCCACAGGAGGCGTTGTCGGCCACGGTGTCCTGAATTTTTATCTTCCAATCAATGATGCGCGAATCGACGATCTCGAAACAGGGCAGTACATAGTCCGTAGCGCGGATAACGTCCATCGCGGTAATGCCCGGCCCCTTCAAGTCGGCCTTCAGCACAAAGGCCAGTTCGGCCTCGGCTTTGGGCTGGATCATTGTCCCGAGATCGATGGTGTCGTCTTCCTGGTACACCATGCCGGACGTAAGCATGCCGAAGTCCGGCTGATAAACGCCGAGGAAGTCCTGCACTGGCTTGCTAGTCGCACCGATCTTCTTTCCAATGATGCGTTCACCTGCCGCCACCCGGCGAGCCACAAAATGCTCCTGAATTTTGTAGGCATCTTCAATCGTGATGCCGGGTTCGCGCTCAAGCAGTGGGCGAACCGGGCTGAATTTAACAAAGGCATCGTAAAGCTCATCGCCATATTTTTTGATTTTTATATCGTCCATAGGTTTCTCAGAGTTTCACGCAGATGTTGCGGGTTTCGGTATAGAACTCCAAAGAGTGAACACCGCCTTCACGTCCGATGCCGGATTGTTTCGAACCACCAAATGCGGTTCGCAAATCACGCAGGAACCAGCTGTTGATCCAAGTAATCCCCACTTCGACGCGGGCAGCCACGCGGTGGGCACGCGCCAGATTGGTCGTCCAAATAGTGGTCGAAAGACCGTAATCGTTGTCGTTGGCCTTATTCACCACCTCGTCCTCGCTATCGAACGGGCTGATGTGGCAGCACGGTCCAAAGACCTCCTCGCGCACGACTGACGCTGATTCAGGCAAGCCGGTCCAGATAGTCGGCTGTACCCAATGTCCATCAGTCAGATCGGTCGGCATGGTCGGTACGCCGCCACCGGTCACGATAGTGGCCCCCTCCGCCTTGGCTTTGGCGTAGTAAGACATCACCTTCTGCTTGTGCTCGGCACTGATGAGAGGCCCATAGTTCGCGTTGTGGTCGTCAGGGCGCCCGAACTTGACCGCCTCGGCCTTAACCTTCAGGGCTTGCACGAAGCGCTCAAAAATGGACCGCTCAACGTAGACCCTCTCCGTCCCCAGGCAAACCTGGCCAGAATTAAGAAAGGAGGAGCGGAAAATTCCTTCAACTGCGGCATCGAAATCGGCGTCGGCAAACACGATGCCGGCATTCTTGCCACCCAGCTCAAAGGAGACATCACGCATCCCCTCGGCAGCGGCCTTCATGATGGCGGTGCCGGTACGCGTTTCACCGGTAAAGGTAATCGCATCTACCAGAGGATGCTGGGTCAGATATTCGCCTGCGGAATTTGGGCCAAAACCATGCACCACATTGAAGACCCCCTTCGGGATACCGACGGCATTCATCACTTCACCAAGCAGCGTAGTGGTCAGCGGCGTTTCTTCCGAAGGCTTGACGACCACCGTATTACCGCAGGCCATCGCCGGGCCGACCTTCCAAGTCATAAGCAGGAACGGCGCGTTCCAGGGCGAAATCACACCGACGACCCCTTTGGGGACGCGAATACCGTAATTGATGGCGCCGCGTCCATCCGGCGTGGCCATCTGAAACGATTCCGTAGGCGCGTTCTTCACGATGTCGGCAAAGACTTTAAAGTTGGCCGCGCCCCGCGGAATAAAAGCGCTAGTCATGACATGACGAGGCTGGCCAGTATCCGCCATTTCCGCAGCAACGAAATCCTCAAAACGATGCGTAATTTCGTCGGCAACCTCATATAACAAGCCAACTCGCTCATCTGTAGTCAAACTACCCCAAACTCCATGACGCGCAGCATGAGCCGCGCGAACGGCGGCATCAACATCTGCTTTTCCAGCCTCCGATATCTGTGCGATTACACGGTTATCTAACGGTGAGCGCTTGTCGAAGGCTTTGCCTTCGATGCCATCCACAAATTCTCCGTTAATAAAATTTCTAATTATTTGCATATCAAATCCTTGCTGGTTACCCGAAGCTCGGGCTTGTATAGATTTTTGTCTCATGGTTGTATTGGAAAAAATAAGTTTACGAGGGTTGATCAATGCCGTCTAATACCATTTTTCATTCATTTCAATATCACTTAGGTATTGAATCAGGTAGTCGAGTGCACTGCCTACCTCGTAATAAATTAGGCTAATCTCTTTGTGCAGGTGCACTATCCAAATTTGTATTTTTCTAACAATTCATTTACATTTTTGATAGCCCCACTAGTCAAAACGGAGTTCACATGAAATGAATATTTCTTCACCATCTGGGAGGTCTTAAGCAGTTCATCTCGCATATCATGCAAAGCTATGATGAGTTGGTCAGCCGTCATCTCTGTTTCCAAGTTATCGCGTGAATTGGCGTTTGGAATAGTCATTTGCGGTTATGCCTTCTTCGGCACTGCAAACACTTTCATCGCGTCCACAAGCCGCAAGGCTTTATCGCCAATACTTATAGAAACATGAATGTTTTGCTCAACCATTGAAGCGTTCTGCTGAGTCATCTCGTCGAGATGTGAGATTGACTGACTCACCTGAGATATTCCAATGAACTGCTCCTTGGATGCCTCTGTTATTTCAGCCATCAAATCATTGACTAATTTGACTTGATTCATCACCTCGGTCATGGTTTGACCAGCATCAGCGACTTGTCTGGACCCGTTTTCGACTTTTTCTGCAGCGTCATCAATCAGGAATTTGATTTCTTTGGCCGCCGCTGCGGACCGCCCAGCCAAGCTACGCACCTCACTGGCGACCACAGCGAAACCACGTCCCTGATCTCCAGCCCGGGCCGCTTCTACGGCCGCATTCAGGGCTAGGATATTGGTCTGAAAGGCGATCCCGTCAATCACTTGAATAATGTCAGATATTTTCCGACTCGACACTGAAATTTGCGCCATCGTTGACACCACACTGGTCATCGCATCACTACCTTTGGCGGCAACTTCGGTGGCCACTTGTGCTAACAGACTGGCCTGTTGCGCGGTGTCAGAATTTTGGCGTACCGAGGCCGTTTGCTGCTCCATGACGGCGGCAGTTTGTTCCAGACTGGAAGCTGTCTGCTCAGTCCGGATCGACAAATCATTGGTGGCGGAGAAAATCTCCTGGCTGGCTATCTGAACGCCCGCTGCCTGCTCGTACACGTCAGCCACCAGTGCATGAAGATTCAGTCCCACCTGGCTAATGGCGCGCGCAATCAATCCAATATCATCGCTGCGATTCAGGCGCATCGCAACGCTCGCATCCCCACTGGCAACCTGCTGCGCGTTTTGCTGTATTTTCTTCAGGGGTGAGGTAATCTGGACTTCGATGAACCAGTCAACCAACAGCAGGCCTACTGCAATGACAGCCCAAACGCGGCCAATCATTGCACCCTCCAGTCCCGACCAATTCAAGACAATGCCTAAAGCTGAAGCGAGTAAAAACAGCGGAAGTCGCACGCGCCAGACCGTCGGCAATACTTGGAGCACAGTTGCCCAGCGGCTTACGCCCGTTCGGACAATCAGCCCTCGATGAAAGGCAAATCCTGATTTTGAACCTTCATTGAACCGACTGTATTGTGCTTCGGTCAACTCGACTTCAGCGCGGGATGGCTTGGTTCGCACCGACAGAACCCCCACCAATTGACCATTGCGATGCATTGGAGCGAGGTTGGCACGGACCCAGTAATAGTCCCCATTCTGGCGCAGGTTCTTAATCAACGCCGTCCATGTCTGGCCTGATTTCAGGCTACGCCACATGTCGGCAAAGGCAACCGCCGGCATGTCTGGATGACGTACCAGAACATGCTTCTCTTCGATCAACTTTTCACTGGAAAACCCACTGGTTCGGGTGAATGCCGAATTAGCGTAGGTGATATGGTTGGACATATCCGTGGTGGACAGCAGCATCTCTGCAGCTGAAAACTCATATTCACGTTGTGTCACTGGAAGGTAGTTATTCATAGGAGGGCATTTTTTGCTTGATTGGCTCATCCTTAAACCATAATCAATAGCGACTCTGATCAACGGGATATTTTGTCGCGTTCTTTGCTAGCGAACCCCATTGAAAATAGACCGGGACTCCAATGCCAGTACAAGGTCAAGCGCATCACACCGTTTGAGCCATCTACTCATGGTGAATAGAAACCATCAAATTGATCGAAATAAGGGACTGCGAACCTGTTGCGCATCTCCTGCAGAAATGAACTTTTCAGAGTAAATATCGCGTTCGAACAAGCGGCCCTGCATCAAGGTGCTGATACAGGCATCGATCATCAATGGTGGGCCACAGAGATAGGCCTTGTTGCCACGGAAGTCATTGTTGAACTGCGCTTTTGCAGCCTCATGCACAAAGCCGCGAAAGCCCATCCATTCACTGCCTTCGGACTCACCTGACAAGGCCGGAACGTATTTGAAATTGCTGTGACGTTCCGCCAAAGCCATGAATTCATCGTGGTAGTACAGCTCGGCCCGAGTTCGCTGGCCATAAACCAGTGTGATCGGCAGTTCGCAGTCTTGCGCCAGCAGATCAAGGATCATGGAACGCGGACTCGACAAGCCAGAACCGCCGGCCATGAAAATCATCGGCACGCGTGCCGATTTCTTCACAAAGAAGCGCCCGTAAGGTCCGGAAATGCGCACCCGTTCGCCCCCCTTCATTTGCTCATGCACATAGCTTGTGCCTTGTCCGCCCGGAATGATGCGAATATTGAGTTCCACGTCACTGCCAAGCCCCGGCGCACTGGCCACCGAAAAGGCGCGGCTACCAATGCCGCCGGGCAAATGCAAATTGACATATTGCCCGGCCTGAAAATGCATGCCCTGGGGCGCATCCAGCTTGATCCAAACCCCCTTGATAGTAGGAGTCAGGGATTCAATGCGGCTCACCACGCCGTCATAGTCGCGTACCGGCAGGTTTTCGGCATCCACATCCTCTTCAATCTCGGTTTCTATCACCAGATCGCTCTGTGGTGTGGCGCAGCAGGCCAGGCACTTCTGCTCGTCACGCTCGAAGTCCATCAAGGCAAACGGTGACACCGGCCCGTGATCAACCTCACCATCGAGCAACTGCACTTTGCACGTGGCGCACAAGCCATGACAACAGGCATGAGGCAGGTAGATACCTGCGCGAAGTGCCGCATCGAGGATGGTTTGCCCTTCCTCGACCTCGATGGTTTGACCGAGAGGCTCGATGGTCAGTTGATAGCTCATAGGGTCATCAGTCTTTCACGAGCAAGCTATTGAGGCCGGGTGTGCGAAAGCGAATCTGGTCCTTGTGCCCAATGCCGTTGTCGGCCAGACTGCCTTCAAAGTTGGGGATCCAGGGTTGGTTGGATTTGAGCCATTGCACCTGTGCCCAGTCAATTTTGGCGGCATCAGGGTCAGGTTGAGTCAACGCGGCCAAGGGCCCGTTGACCAGTTCGCGAAACGTCGTCTCAGGCGGCACACACATCAAAAATGGTGCCGCAAAGAGCAAGTGGTGATCCCAACTTGCATAAACGAGTTGTTTGCCGTTGAATTTGGCCACGGTATCCCGCGATACGCCAACATATTCTTTGGTTGCTGCTACTGGCATGTAAATTCTCCTTGTTTCGGTAGGGTCGAATGAGCGGCTGTATCACAAGCGATGACAGCCGCTTTTTCAGTGGTTGGCGATTAGGCCTACAGGTTGGTGGTGGCCATGCCGCGCCACTTCTCAAAGTTCGCCTTATCCTGCGAATCTGCAAAGTCGCCGTTGTCCTGGCCGGGTTTCATGCCCACCCAGTCCATCCACGCCCCGATATCGCCATAGTGCGGTTCCTGAAACAGGGCCGGCATTGGCAACCACGCCTGAATGTATTTTTCTGGTTCGTTGGCGAAAATGTCTTGGCAATGGTCCGAGCAAAAATGGTATTTTTCGCCCTTGTACTCGGTCTCGCGGTGGCACAGCATGGTGGGGTCTCCTGGCTCGGTAAATACCACGGGCAACTGGCAGGTCTGGCAGAGTTTGGCCAGGCCGAAGTTCTTGAACGGCGTGCCGGCAGCTGCCAGTTTTTTGATGTGATCCCAGCGTGGACGGTAGTATTTGTCGAAGGTGGCTGGGTACTTGGCAGACAGCCAGTCCATGTCTTCATCAGACGGAATCCAGCTGTGAAAGGCAGTGCCAAAGCTCCACTGGTACAAGCCCAGCATGAACTGGTGCGACATGTGGTCAACCGCCTCGCCAGCATCCGCCCAGCCTTTGGGCGCACGAATACCGTAACGAGCCAGGTCTGCGAACAAAGCGCCGCCGTTCTCCACACCGTAGATTTCCCAGGCTTCGCGCCACGACATCACGCGCTTAGGCAGCATGTAGTCCATCATGGTGCTGACCAGGCCCAGCACCCGCACACCGCGCCAGAACCACTTGTCAATCCAGCCCTGCACGATGGGCAGGTTGGCCGGGTCTTGCTCCAGCATGAACTTGATGCACTCCAGACCCAGCGTCATGTGCCGGGCTTCATCCGACTGGGCCGAGAAACCAAAGGTCACCGTGGCCATGTCGCCGTTGTAGGCAGCGCCAGACATGAACGGCACAAACAGCAGATTGGTCAGCACATATTCAAACGAGAAACCAATGGCGATCATGAACTCGAACGGGCCAGCAGACATCGCATCGTCAAAAAACGAGCGGGCCACCGAGGTGTACCAAATGCGGTCGCGTGAATCAGCAAAGGCATGAAAGCCGTTGTAGTACTTGTTGTAGTTCGACATCGCATGGATCTGCGTCTGTGCATGACGAATCTCATCAATTGCCTGCATTTGGCAGGCGACTTGCGTACCCACACCAGGGAATTCACGCCCGACCCGCGCGAAACCTTTGTGCGCAGCATACTCACCAGGACTGATCGCTTGCAGGAATATTTTCAAGGCCGTTAAGTAACGGGCATCGGTGATGTTGAGGTGGCCATTATTTTGCGCGTGCGCATCAATGATGGCGTAGAACTTGCGCTCTTTCTCGGCCTGGTATTTCCAGTAGGAATCCATGGTCAGACGGAAGGGGTCTTCCCACTTGTCCCAGTCGTGTACTTTGATGCCTTCGTATTTCACATACGGAAAAGCGTCATCCATTTTTTGGTAGCTGATGGGCCAGCCAAGGTCTCGGGTGAGCAGCTTGTATTTCTCTTTAAGCCCGAGTTTCTTTTTTGCAACTTTCATGTCCATGTCAGTCTCCTTGTTAAGCGTTCCAGAAAAGCGAGAAGGTGTCTTCCGTCTCATCGACATGACCACTGAGGGTGATCAGGTTGACTTGCAACTCTTGCAGGTCAAAGTCACGGCCAAGCTGCTCTTCGATGGTTGTCCGGTGAATATCAAGCCGTCCTTCGGCATTGATCTTCACCATGGCCGGATCACGGTTAACCTTCGCATGCGGGTTGTCAATCATGATGGCGTCAATGATCGGGCGGGTGTCTTCGTTGGTTTGAAGGGCAATAAATACAGTGGACATAGTGGCCTTTCAGATTTCAATACCGTTTTTCTTCATGCGCACTTTGAACGCATCAACCACTTCACCAAGCGCCTCGTCTGCCCCTGAGCCCAGCGCCAGCTCGACAATGGGCAGCATGACGGCAGCGGCACGCTCGCTCCACGTCTTGGTCCATTCCTGCAGCACCAGGCGGTTGGGTTCGGATTCGCTGGCAACGATGCGCAACACGGAGTCCACCCATTTGCGGGTTTCGCCAAACCAGTCGTTCATGAACTGGGTCAGCATGGCCACGGCGGAGGCGCCGCGAGTGGACAGAAAATCGTCCACGATGCGTTCGTAAACCAGCGGGTAGAGAATGCCGTCCAGAGCTGCGTTTTGCGCCACAAACAACTCCATTGGGTCGCGCAGAACCAGACAGTCTTCGACATAGCGGCGCAGGGGCTGCCAAGCTTCACCCTCAAGCCAGGCGGTCTTGCCCGCGGTCAAGGCTTCGGTGTCTCCTAGCAGCAAGCCCAGCCGCGACAGGTATTGGGCAATGCCCAGTTGGTCCATGGCGTGGTACATACAGGGCTGGGTAAAGGTGGTGCCAAAACCATAGCCGCAGATAAAGGTGTTGTGCATGTTGGCACCCCAGGCGGCATGGCGCAACGGCACCAATACATTCAGGGCAATGCGCTTCAAATCGTCGGGCAGCATCGCATCCAGACCTCTTGACTCGACAAAGTTGAAGTTGGCTTCGGTGGTGTCTTGCTGGCGGGCTCGTGCCAGGGTGTAGGTGCTGTAGTAGAACTGGCGCGGGTCTTTCAGCACATACCAGTCTTCCATCACGATTTTTGTGATGCTGGTGTCGTAGAGCGCTTGTTCCGGGTCCCAGGTGGGGCGGTAATGCAGGTTTTCTGCCGCCTGAATATCGTAGCTACCCTCTTGGTAACGGGATGCGGGCTTGTCGCCAAAACGGCGCACCAAATGGTCGAACGTGTTGCGCAGGGGCTCGATGCTGACCGTGCGTAAATCAATTTGCATGGGATATCTCCTAGTTATTTTGTTATCTCAAAGAATCATATGGGTGTTACTTGAAGCGGGTTTTTGTTGCATCGGCCAAGCGCCAATCCCAGTCGCTTTTTTCACCGTCATCAGACGATGACGCCACTGGCGGAGGGAGCATTTCTACCTTATTCGTTGCACAGAATTCTTCGAAGGCGGCGCGTCCGAGAATTAATTCAACAAAGACTTCCGGCTCACCAATGGCAAAGTCGAACTCAACGAATCCATTGCCACGCTCACCACGAATTCGCACAAAATACCGCGATGCATCCAACGCGGGCGCTTGATCCAGCAATGAAGCGGACGTGGTCATGGACTCGCCGCTCAACTGACGACAGACAAAAAGGATTCATGCAGCTTGCGCTGTGGATAGTCGAGTCCACCACCAGCGCCGAGCCCATCAAAAGACCATGTCGTTGGCTCGTAATCGGGGTAGGGTTGATAGCCGCCCATGAACGTCTCAAACCGATTGCCAGAGGGATCAAAGGCATAAATAGTGCATCCGCGTGTAATGCCATGGCGTGTAGGACCCATGTCAATCGGCACCTGGTTCATTGACATGATGTCCGCAGCACGGAGCACCTCTTCCCAGCTTTCCAGCAAGAAGGATGTGTGATGCAATTTACCGGGTTCTGGATGCTCGACAAAAGCAATGTCATGGACCTTGTGGGAGCAGGACAGCCAGATAGCGATATTGCCTGATTCATCAGGAGCGAGGACGCGCTCGACCAGGTAAAAGCCCAGCACTTCAGTGAACAGCTTTTGAACGGCTGCAATATTGGGCCCGTAAAGCAGGCAGTGGTCGAGACGCACAGGGGCAATACCGTTCTCGGATGCCTTGGTCCAGGGGGCCGGATTCACTATTTGCAAGCCATTGCCTACCGCGGTCTTTTCTGCGTAAAGTTCGATCAGGTGCCCACTGGGAATTTCAAAACGAACGCGCTCACCGGTTTCCAGCATTTCACCGGCCGGGATGCGCTCTGTTTTCACGCCGTAGGCTTGCAAATCGGCATCCAGCTTGTCAAGCGTTGCGGTGTCGAGCACCTTGAAACCAAAGAAGTCGATACCGGCATGGTCAGCCTGACGAAGCACGAGGCTATGGTGATCGCGCTCATCCCAGCACTTCAGATAGACACGCCCCTGCGCATCGCGTCCGGTTTCAACAAGACCCAAAACGTCACGGTAGTGGCGCACACCTTCTTCAAGGTTCAATACACGAATCTGTCCATGTCCTGGACGTAAAACACCTGTCATTGCCATTTCTATCTCCTCTTGTTAAAAAAATAAATTACCAATTCAGGAAATTCGTCTGAATTCCTGCTGATTCACACATCGCTTCATCCCACCGATCACCCGTAACTCAAGATCACTGCCCGGAAAGATTCGACAGGCCAGAACCTGTCCATTCTTTTCATCTTCTTCACTGACATGCGACCGACTCATGGCCTTGCGTTCGATACAACCTGAAACCACTTCGACCTTGCACACACCACAAGCCCCCCCCCGGCACCCAAGGGGAATGCCGCGCCGACCCAGGCTCGCCATACCCTCCAGAACCGACTGCGCCGAATCGCATGAAAAAGACTCCCCGGTTTCAAATAGTCTGATTTGGAACACTGACATGTCTGCTCTTTTTCTGGTTAGTTTCTCTATGGAAAACTTGTGGGACTCACCTTGAAAACTCACAACTTTCGGAACTTGATATGCGCTGAATCCAGTTAAATTTTTCATGAAAAAGTGGCCTACAAACAGGACTTCGCAATATGCTTGCCAACATTTTTAAAAGTGCTGAAATGACCCAAATTTACAGGGAAAACCCCTAAGCTTTTACCCAAAATTTCCGAATTTTTGCTGTTTAAAGCGCAGTTTTCACGCTTGACGTAAAGCGCCTTAAATAGCACAACCGTTGAATTGAATTTCATTTTTTATAAATTTATAAATTCAAAAAAACAGTTGATAAAAATATCAAACTACTTGTTGATGAAGTTCATCAGGCGGGTGTACAGCGTCTTGAAACCATCACCAAGGTCTTCATCAAACCGGGGGTCTCCGTTGACCGAAAAAGCCCTGTAAATCGTTGACCAATCCTGCTCGGTTAAATACTTTCGAGCCGTCGGCAAGATCGTTCCTTCTTCAAGATTCATGTGGACCCATTGCGCCTCAGCAAAACAATGAACGGCGGTCGCCACACGGGTCAACACCTCGCTGGCATCACCTTTGACCGTAGCGTAATTCTCGACCGCGGCCTGCATCGCACGCACCAATTCGCCGCCACTGGCGTGTTGCGCGCGCAGCTCATTAATGGCATCGTCACATTCCTGGGTACGAGCAGCGAGGCGCTCAAACAGGTAGGCATCTTCCTTAGGATGGTGCAAACGCTCCGAAAATGCATCGATGTAGTGAAGCATTGAGCGCACCAGAGCGACGTCAAGTGTGGACTGATCTGCTGCTGCTTGCTCGACCAGTCGGACCAGCCCGCGCACCACCGCCGCCAGAGAGCGGTGCTCGTCCTGGATGATGGCCACGGCCATCAGCGAATCCTGCTCCGGCTGGTTGCTTTCAACCGTTGCAACCAAAACAGGAATGTGGGTATTGGCCAGCACTTTTTGCGTCTGGGAGCCAAGAATCAAGCCGCGAATTCCTTTGTGACCGTGCGATGCCATAAAGATCAGATCGCAGCCTTCGGCTTGCGCCACCTCAAGAATCGCTTCTGCAGGGTGGTCGCTGGTGCGGGTGATGGACGTGCAGTTGACGCCCTTGGCTTTTGCAGCTGCTTCGGCTTTCTGCAAAATACCGCGTGCTTCGCCAGCCAGGTTATCCACATAGCTATCGGGTGCCACCGTACGCTGCAAAGCCCCCTGATCGGTGGAGCCAAAATCAGCCCGAGCCGAGAAGAAGGTGATGCGGGCGCCCAGGGCAACCGCAAACGGAACAGATTGGGAAACAATTTCAGTGGCCAATCCCGACGCATCGAGTGGAACCAAGAGGTGCTTGTACATGGGGATCTCTCGCAATAATCAGTGCTTGTGGAGGTATCGGATCTAAACGATGACGGTCTTTTTCTGCGGCAACAGAAAGTAGCCCAGAGCCGGCAGCAAAATGAGGGCGCCGAGCATGTTCCAGACGAACATGAACGCCAGCAAGATGCCCATATCAGCCTGGAACTTGATCGGCGAAAAAATCCAGGTGGCAACGGCAATACCCAGAGTGATGCCCGTCAGAACGACCACCTTACCGGTGAATAACAAAGCCTTGTAGTAGGCTTCGGACAAGCTTTTCCCCGCTTGCAACTGGGCTTGGGTCACCGTCAACACATACAAGGCGTAATCCACACCAATGCCGACCCCCAGTGCAATCACAGGCAGGGTGGCCACCTTGACGCCAATATTCAGCGCGACCATCAGTGCCTCACACAGCACCGAGGTCAGCATCAGCGGCAACACCGCACAAACCACTGCTTGCCATGAGCGGAAAGTAATGAAAGCCAGGATGATCACAGCCAGATAAACCAACATCAGCATCTCGGTGTTGGCTTTCTTGACGACCATGTTGGTAGCGGCTTCGATGCCGGCATTGCCCGCAGCAGAAAGAAAACGGATTTCCGATGTGTTGTGCTTTGCTGCGAAGGCTTCTACCGTCTTGACGACGCTTTCGAGGGTGTCTGCTTTGTGGTCCTTGAGGTAGGCGTAGACCGTCAACAAGTCACAGTTCTGGTTGAATAACTCGCGCGGTGCCCGCGTAATGATGGAGTTGAGCATGTCCTGGCTGCGTGGAATTTCATACCACTTCAGGCTACCTTCATTGAGACCGGCCGCAGCCAGTTTGCTCAAGCCAGCGAGTGAATTGGTCGCTTCCACACCAGGCAACTGCTTTAACTCTTGCTCAAGGGCATCAACTGCCATAACCGTGTCGTAGTGGGCACAGTGAAATTGCGGCGTCTTGACCATCACGATGTAAACATCGGAACTCGCCGCGTAGTTGGACACCATGAAAGCGTTGTCGCGGTTGTAGCGTGAATCGGGACGCAGCTCGGGCGCACCCTGGTCTGTATCACCGATCTTTAGCTGGAAACTGACAACGAGGCCAATGGCGCCCATGATCGTGGCAATAACGATGGCTACGGTCGCCCATTTGCGCTGAGTAAACAGATCAAGGAAGGCCCAAAACGGATGCTTGGCATGTCCGGCGTCTTGCGCTTCGGCCAACTCAGACTTTAGACTTCGTTTGGCAGCGGTAGCGCTGACGCCGGTGTAGGACAGCAGAATGGGCAGCAATAGCAGATTCGTGAAAATCAGCACTGCAACACCAATACTGGCGGTAATGGCCAGATCCTGAATGACCTGAATCTGAATCACCATCAGCACAGCAAAGCCCACCGCATCCGCCAGCAGCGCCGTGACCCCAGCCAGGATCAGTCGACGAAATGTGAAACGTGCCGCGACCAGCTTGTCCGTTCCGCGACCGATGTCCTGCATGATGCCGTTCATTTTCTGCGCGCCGTGACTCATGCCGATGGCAAAAACCAGAAACGGAACCAGAACTGAGTAAGGGTCAAGTTCGAAATTCAAGGTCGGCAGCAGCCCGAGCAGCCAGACCACAGCAACGACCGAGCAGGCAACCACCAGCAGTGTGCTGCGAATACAGCGCGTGTACCAGTAAAGCACCACCGTGCAGATAATGATAGCGATAGCGAAGAACATCAGAACTTGCTGCAAACCCGAAAGCAGATCGCCCACCACCTTAGCGAAACCTGTGACGTGAATCTTAATGTCGTCCGACTCGTACTTCTGACGTAGTTTTTCTACACGTTTGGAAAGGTCGTTGTAATCGATACGCGCCCCAGTTTCGGCAATTTTTTCCTGAAGAGGGACAAGGATAATGCTGGACTGAAAATTGGCTGCCACCAATTGGCCAATCTCACCGGATCGCTCGACGTTGAGGCGTACCTGATCAATGCTTGCCGGAGAACCGTTGTAGTCCTCGGGGATAACTGGGCCGCCATCCAAGCCCTCTTCTGTAACACCGGTCCAGCGCACGGCCGGTGTCCACAAAGATTTCATGAAGGGCCGGTCGACTCCGGGATACAGGAATACCTCGTCGGTGACGTTGCGCACAACCTCAAGATAGGCCGGGTCGAAAATGGTCCCTTTGCGAGTTTCCACAGCGATGCGTAAGTTATTACCTGCGCCCGCCAACTGCGAACGGTTTTCGAGAAAATTGGCAATATAGGGGTGCTTGGTCGGAATCATCTTCTCGAAGGCGGCATTCAAAGTCAGGCCTGTCGCCTGGTAACCCAATACCAGCGTCGCCATCAAACAAATCAGGACAATGATTAGCCGGTGGTTGAAAAATATCCTTTCGATCAACGATCCTGAACTGGCGTCGAAATCTTGCAGGGAGACCGCGCCGACATCCGGCTGGGGGGCTACATAACTCATTACTTTTGCTCCGAACGTAGTGCATCAGCGGCGATACGCACCGCACCGCGCTGGGTAGAGAGGACCAGTGATCCATCAGCGGCCTCAACAACGCCTGTCGCAGCGTTCATTTTTGGAAGTGTCAATTTGGCGAACGTCAAGCCACCGTCACGGCTCAACATCAATCGCCCTGTTTCATCCACCACCACCTGGCGACCATCACGCAGACGCGTGCCAGAGGTAAGCGTCACGGCTTGGCCAAAATCGACTTTGGTCCAAGTCACACCCTGATCCGGTGAACGGAAGGCATTGCCACGCAGTCCGAAGATCAGGGTGTTGGCGCCCGGTACGGCAAGTGCGCCAAACAAGGTGCCAGGATAAGGACTTTGCATGGCAGTGAAGCGCTGTCCGGCTTCACTGACTCGGTAAAGCATGCCCTGCTCACCCGTGACCAAAAGATCATTGCCTGCGTTGGCAATGCTGTAGAGATGACGGTTTTTCGGGTTGTCAATCTGGCCGAACAGCGATTCCCAGGTCTTTCCACCATCGCGGGTTGAAAAAACAAGGCCGTAGGCCCCGATGACGAATCCATGCTGCTCGTCAAAAAAATGGACATCCAAAAAGGGCTTGTCGGCACCTTCAGTGACCATGCGTTGGGCATCGCGCTGGCGACGTGCACCAACTTCACCATTTTTGAGAACAGCGGCATTAGCGGACGCTACTTCAATTTGTGCTGCCTGCTTGCCGTCAAGTTGGCGTACCCAGTTTTCACCACTATCAACCGTTTTCAGGACAACACCGCTGTGGCCAACAGCCCAACCGGTGTCTCCCGCGACAAACCGAATATTGGTAAGTGTGACGCGGGTCGGCACGACCTTCGCTTGGCGCCAGGTCTGACCGTTATCGTCCGACAGCACAATGATGCCCATCTCGCCAACTGCCACCAAACGCGTGCCAGCAGTCACAACGGCATTCAATACTGCCGACTTGGCTCGTTCGGTGTGACGGGCTGGCATTTCCAGAATGTCTATGCGTCCCCCTGCATCTGCACTGGCAGCATTCACTGAACCGCCTGATAACAGACTGACAGTGCTCAAAATTAAGGCAGCAGAAAGCCACCGCCACGTAAATACGCGAGCATCCATGTTCAAACCCAAACTTTGTTAAACCAGTGCCAGAGAACCCGGACCCGGCAGAAAATGCCGGGGAATTCCTTCCCCGGCATGCTTCCTTAATTAACGACTTGCGTCAGCAGCAACCGCGTCACCAGTAAAGTAGTTTTCTGACTTACGCTTCGACAGAACCTTGAAGGAACCACCATTGAGCGACTGAACCATACTCATAGTGCCCTTTTGCAAGTCAAAGACGGTGACTGGCTTGATGACAACCGCAGGGATAGCCGGAACGACATACGGGAAGACCTGGGTGGTGCGCCACAACTTACCCTCAGGATCGAAACCATCCATCAGTGTCAGTAACCAGGTATCCTCGTCCAGGTAGTAGCGACGCTTGGGCACGGCATGACGCTTGCCTGCAGCCACCGTCGCCTCGACTTCCCAGACACGGTGCAATTCCCAGCGCAGCTTGTCCGGATTCATGTGGCGCTTGGCAAACGCATCTTCTTCCTTGGCGGTCACGAGCGCATTTGCGTTGTAAGGGACATACATCTCCTTCTTGCCTACCAATTTCCACTGGTAGCGATCCGGGTGACCCATGATGCCCATCACTTCATCAAAGTAATTGGCACCGGAAGAAACAAAGTCAGGCGTGTCATAAGCAACCGTAGGTGCCCGGCGAACCCGGCGTTGGCCCACCAGGTACTGCCAGGTCTGACGCGGTGTTGCGGCATCGACACTGTCACGAATCACCAGCGACTCGCCAGCTTTAAACGGAGGTGCAATCGTCATGAAACGTTGCATGAAATACTCACCGCTCCATTTTTCGACAGAACCATCTTTGTAGTAGAACGGATACTGGTTGGATTGATCATTTTGAGTCGCCAGTGTGCGCACACCATCAGCAGTGCCAATAATGTTCTTGAAGGACACCTCGGTCGCTTCTGCCTCGACCCGCAGCAGGTAGTTCCAGATTGCCTCGGAACCATCTTTAGGAATGGGGAAAGGAATGCCACCAAAACAACCCTCAACCGAATTTCCGCCCGCCTTGGTCTTGCAGTGCGTCGCATTTTTGAAGGTGTTGTCATAAACGTACTGAGGTGCTACTGCAGTGCGATGGGTTGGGTAGACGTCTAAGCGGAAGGTATCCGGGAATTTCTTCAGTAAAGCCTGGGTCCCTTCGCTCAGTTTGTCTGCGTACTGGGCCATATTTTTCACCGAGATCTGAACGACTGGCTTCTCGCTGGCAAAGACCTGCGTTGGGATGTCGCCAGCTTTAGGCGTGGCGGACACGGTTGCCTTGCCGTCCCAAGCCGGGATGCTTCCGTCTTTATTGGCTGCTTTTTCTCCGCCGAGGGGCGTGAGGGTTGATTTCAACTTGGCCGCTTCGTCGGCAGTCACGGCAGCAAATGAGCCTGTGCTAACAGCCAGCAACGCGACAACGGTCGCGCACAACATTGTTTGTTTCATGATTTAAGTCTCGTAATAATGGTTTTGCCTAGAAGGTCCGCTGGATCGACAAGGAGATGAAATCCCGGTCGCCATGAAAATTCTGGTAAGACAGTTCTGGAGCAGCGGTGCCATACTTGATCACCGATCCGCTCGATCCAAAGTAATGGGTGAAGTTCAGGCTGCTTTGCCACGTCTTTTTGTAATCACCCTTCACACCAATGCTGAAGTTGCCGCCACCCTCTGAGGGCATCAGGGCAGACGCGCCAGCGATAGAAGAGCGACCACTGATGCCATAAGCGACACCGATCGGGACTTGAAGATCCAATCCTGGCGTCACCTGGAAGTATTCAGGCTGGAACACCAACTGAATTGCCGTTGCACTAACGGTCGCCAGTGGATCAAGCTGATCTGCATTCTTGGTCACCTTCAAGCGCTGGTTGTACGCCAGTTCACCAATAAAACTGGCACCTTGCCACAGCGGACTTGCACCCAATACACTGATGGCCGACATATTCAAGTGCAGAGAATCACCCACAGGATAAGCCGGATTGTCACTGCCGTTTGATGTGCTGTTTCCTGGCAACACCACGGTCACACCGCGAGCAACCATTGGCATGTTGTTGCGTACCGAGATTTCGCCTGAAACGTTGGTTTCTCCGAGCAATGTGCTGATACTGGCGCCATAGGTTTTGATATTTTCTCCATAGACCAGCACGTAGTCGCCGATGAATCCACCGCCAGCATTCACACCGGGACGGGCATAAAACTGCGGCATCTTGTCGTGAAACTGTGCTGCATAGAGGCCAAACTCTGAATCACCGGACTTAAATTTCACTTGCGTACCGCCCTGCCCGGAATCACGGGCCTTGATGTCTTCACCGCGACGAAGCGCTGCACCGGGGCCAAGGATGAGCGACTCACCACCCGCGTCGGCGAAATCAGCAAAACTGAAGTAGCTTCCGGCGGCAGGAATGCTGTTTTTCTTCCACTCGAACTGGTAATAGGCACCCACTGAAACATTGGGATTAATCTGGATCTGGGTGGATAACTGCTTGACTGGCAGCGCAATTTCCTTGAACTGGGAGTTCGGCACTGAAAGTGCCCGCACTAGGTCGAGCGGGGTCTGCGCTGCTGCGATACCGTTGTAACCAAAAAAGAGAGTTTCGCCATAGAGTTGGGTGAATTGCCCCGCCTTGACGTTGACATTCATCTCACCGGGGGCGAAATTGCCGTAAACAAAAGCATCTCGAAACTCAGCCTTACGGCCATGCAAGTTGCGCGTGGCGTCCGTGAACTGGTTGTATGCAGCCGAAGTCGAATTCACAAGCGCCCCGCCCAATGCACCTGCATTGTCGTTACTGTGGTTGTAGACATCGTCATACCAAGCGGCACCACTGATGCGCAATCCATAGGCATTTTTGTAGCGAAGATCGAACTCTGATAACCAATCCACGCGGTTGGAAATCATCCCACCTTTTTTAAAGTTAAGGTCGCCATCATTGGTGTTCGCTTGAGGACCAATGGAGTTGTCGGCGACGTTGGAATTCACATCAGCGACGCGCCAGCCTGCGCTGTACTTGAAAGTGTTGTCCCACGACATTTTGATGTCTGGGTTCTCGGTTTCAATCACAACGGCGTAGGCCGATCCAATGACACCGACACCACCAAGAAGTATTCCCATGACATCGCGTACATATCGCGCTAACGGGAGCCTTTTGATGTGTCGAATGCTGCTATTTTTTTTCATCTGCTGCTCCTAAATTTTCGACTTATTTACATACTCCAAACCGGCGTTGCGTCTTCGTTCCAAGCAGTAACCGCCGAGTTCAGAATGCGTAATTTACGCAGCAGGAGAATGGCAGTCCAATACTATGAAAATCGATGTTCCATACTTATTTGGTATTAGGGTATTCAAGTATTGCCAATGAGACCTGATTGAAATATGAGAGATACAGAACGTCCCAGGAAACTGTTTTTAGTCACCACCTATACTTGAAACGAATTTATAAGCACCTCATTCATGCCGTCTGCGCATGTCATTTTCGCTGTGACAGCGTTGTAGCAAGCGCACCGTTTTGGAGCAAAACATGGATATTCGACATCTAAAATCTTTCATCGTTGTCGCTGAAGAGTTGAACATTGGACGCGCAGCACTGCGTCTGCATATTTCCCAGCCACCTCTCACCCGACAAATTCAGCAGTTGGAACAAGAACTGAATGTCCAGTTGTTTGTCCGCACACCAAGAGGGGTTGAATTGACACAAGCCGGGGACATGTTTCTGGCAGAAGCGCGAAACATTCGCTATTTGATGGAGCAAGCCATCGAACGTACTGTGCGTGCGGGTCAAGGAAAACTTGGGCGGCTTGACATCGGTATTTTTGGGACCGGAATACTGAGTGTCATCCCGCAGTTACTGCAGTTATTCCGCTATACCCATCCTGATGTCAAAGTCATCTTGCATACGATGACCAAGGGAGAGCAAATTGAAGCGCTCCGACAAAAACGAATCACCATAGGTTTTCATCGAATGCCACTCGTGCATCCGGACATCGAGAACCTGTTGTTGATTAACGAAGCTCTTTATTTGGCTGTGAATGAAGATCATCCACTGAGTCAACAAGATTCTGTATCTTTTATGGAGTTAGATAAGCAACCACTTGTTCTATTCCCAGGGGGTGATCGCCCTAACTTCGTTGATAAGGTGATTGAACTTTGCAGCACTATGGGATTCACGCCTGATATATCGCAAGTTGTGGGTGACGCTGTCACGGGGGTCGCGCTGGTGGCCGGTGGCTTCGGAATTTCGGTCGTGCCCAAATCAGCGACAACGCTCAGGCTACCAGGGGTAGTTTATCGTCCATTCTCAAACACATTTCCTACACACGTCGACCTTAGTTGCATTCACCGGAAAGATGACAAGTCAGCCATATTGAAAGCCTTTTTGACAGTTGTTCATGCCTTCAAAGAAAGTCTTTATTAACTGATGTTACGCAGCCGCCACCTGATAGGCTCCCGGGATGAAAAAAGCTGACCTTGATTTGTACACGGACTATTTGTTGAGCACCTTTGGTGCTGCAACGGCGACGGGCTTGTCGGCGATGGTCGAAGGTGACGTCAGCCACGACCAGATCACGCGGTTTTTATCGGCTCAGGAGTACACCTCCAAGGACCTGTGGCAACAGGTCAAGTTGACCGTCAGGTCGATTGAGCGTGACGACGGTGTGTTGATCTTTGACGACACGATTCAAGAGAAAGCCTGGACCGACGAGAGTGAGTTGATGTGCTGGCACTTTGACCATTGCAGCGGGCGTACCGTCAGGGGGATCAACCTTCTCAATGCGCTGTACTACTGCAATGGAGTCTCCATCCCGGTGGCGTTTGAGCTGGTGACGAAACCGATTCAGTACAGCGGACCTTGCCACCAAAAAACTCAAACGCAAAAGTGACAAGACCAAAAACGAGATGATGCGCGAGATGATTCAAACCTGTATTCAGAACGCCTTGAAATTTCGCTTCGTGTTGATGGACAGTTGG